>Ga0315282_10001663_pt1 | contig 41703 bp, 31 predicted proteins | sample YL17G07_20_MG_FD_203693 | JGI IMG/M metagenome (GOLD analysis project Ga0315282, IMG submission 203693) | Sediment microbial communities from Yellowstone Lake, YNP, Wyoming, USA - YL17G07_20 | ecosystem: Environmental > Aquatic > Freshwater > Lake > Sediment | place: USA: Wyoming | collected...
CTCCGCGTCGAGGACGACCTCGCCGAGCTCGGAAAAAGCGTAAAGGACACATTGCTTGTTGCCAACATCGATTCCCATGCTAAGATGCCTCATGGCGGCTTGCCTCCTTACAATGGCTTTTTTCAAGGCGATGAAAGAATACCCATTGTAGTACCACAGGTAAGCCGCCTTTTCATTACATCCGGACAACGTCCGGGTCCGCCGCAGGCGGACAAGAGGTTTTTGAAACTCCGAGCTTCAAGTGGCCCTGAAATCCGATCTTATTTCTGTACAGCTTAGCAGAAACCATCGAGCTTGCCGCCCGCTCCTCCTGCGGCTTCCATCGCACCGCGCGCTTTTAATGTTGGGTTTCGCTGCGCTCTACCCAACCTACACCTCTTGCGGCTTCAGCGGCCCGGACGTTGTCCGGGGCACCCGCTTTGGAATGTTTCCATGAATAATATAACGCGGAACATAACATTCTTTGGGGAGAAAATCAAGCGGGTCGGGCGGGTTTGAAACCCGCCCCTACAAATCCCTTCGCATGCGCTCTTGCTGTATGTACCACGGCCGCCTCGGCCGTGGAAAGCCATGGGCAAGATGCCCATGCCACAATGCCCGCGCACCCGCGCACTTCTTTATTGTTGGGTTTCGCGCTGCTCAACCCAACCCACATTTTAGGCCATGAAATAGGCGAATTTCACGGTCTCATTTTTCGCCGTGGAGAATGCCAAGGCCGCCGGTCATAAACGGCAACCTCAGTACCTTGGGAATAAAGGGCGCGTCTTCTGTTTTGACAAACTCGACCCTGGTCACCCCCCAGCTCTTGATGGCCAAGAGCAGATCGTCGGTTTCCCCATAGATGCGCCTAAATAAAAACACGTCTTGAAAAGAAAACCGACCCCCTTTCTTGACCACGCGCAAGGCCTCGCGGATCACTTCTCGCTTGTCCCTGGTATCGTGGACGTCATGAAATACCAGGTTGCTCACAACCGCGTCGAAATAGTCGTCCGGAAAGGGCAAGGCGGAAGCGCTCGCTTTTTGAAAACGCACCCGCTCCGCCACCCCTTCGATCTCCGCGTTTTCCTCGCAGGCGCGTTTCGAGTACTCCCAGATCTTGCCCCAATAATCGATACCCGTAATCTGCGCCTCGGGATACTTGCGGGCGAGCTTGATGGCCAGCGGTCCATTGCCGCAGCCGATATCCAGGGCGTTTCCCTGGCCGTCCCAATCCAAATGCATCAGAACCATATCTTGAATCTGGTTTTGTATGTTTTTCCCTTTGGCGGAAAAAAGATATCTGGCATAAAAAAGATAAATCGCGATGAGTAAAAAAATTGCGGCAATAATTACCAAGACACAAAGCACAAGCGATAAACCAAAAAATAAAAGGCTGATTGCGCCGGGAATATAGATGAATCTTTTTGGAACCCAGGTCCCGTAGTCAGGCTTTCCTGCCGCGGACTTATCCATTTTTTTCTCCTGTCTGTGCAGGCAGCTGTCCCGCGCCATTCCCAGGGAATGATGAATGGTGGTGTGCCGCGCCCGGCGCTTTGGCTACGTCATCGCACCACGCACTTGCGCACTACGCACTGTTTTTCTTATACCTCACCTGGTTTCTGAGGCGGCGCATCTGCATCTGCCAGAACCAGGCGGTGAGGCCGGGGCTGATGCGGTGGGCGATCCACATCCACCAGGCCATGAAGCCCACCGGGATGGTGGCCCAATTCTTTTCCACGCCCTTGAGGATGAAGCGGGCGGCCTGGTCGGCCGGCATGGCCTTGGGCGCGAGGGCCATGAGCCTGGCGCGATCCATGTTGACCACCTTGCTGGTGCGGATGATGGGGGTGTCGATCAGGCCGGGACAGACCACGCTGACCTTGACGCCCAGGTCCGCCCCCTCGATGCGCAGGGCCTGGGATAAACCCACCACGCCGAATTTGCTGGCCGTGTAAGCAATCTCGCCCGGCATCGGCACCAGGCCGGCCAGCGAGGCCGTGTTCACGATGTGGCCCCACCCCTGCCCGACCATGACCGGGTAGGCGGCCAGCACGCCGTTGACCACGCCCAGGAGGTTGACCTCGATGACCCGGCGCCAGTCCTCGGCCGGAACGTCCCGCGCGTCTCCGCTCACGGCGATGCCCGCGTTGTTGAACATGAAATCCAGCCGGCCCTGCTCGGCCGCGGTTTCGGCGACCAGCCGCTTCACCGCCTCGGCGTCGGTCACGTCCAGCGTGGCGGCGCGGACCTCGAGCGCGGCCCGGCCCCCGGCTTCGACCGTCTTGGATAAAAGTTCCGCGTTCAGATCGGCCAGGATGACCCGGCCGCCGCGTCGGGCCAGGGCCAGGCCCACGGCCCGGCCGATGCCCGAAGCCCCGCCGGTGACGATGGCCACCTTGTCCTGGAAGGGGTCCATGGCTGTCTCCTTTCGACGTGGTGCGGGTTGGGGGAACCCTTTTTGGGGGAACCTTTTTTTGTTAAAAAAGGTGCCCCCAAACCCCCTCCCAAAAACCGTAACCCCGTGGGCTGGATTTCGCTTCGCGTCATCCAGCCCACGGAGACGCTTGCCGTAGAGGCGGGTTTGAACCCCACCCCTACGATTCTGCCTCGCCCGCAAGCGGCACGCATGGCCGACCGGCGGCCATGCCACCCGTCCTTGGATTGAGCTTCGCTCGATCCGAGGGGCGCGGTTTTTCCAGCAATTTCCGAAACATCGACCGTGGGGGCGGGATGGATAAACCCCGCCCGGACGCGGCCCTAGCCCACCCGTTCGAGGCCGAAGATGACGGCGTTCTTGTTGTCCGGGCAGGCGAGTTCCATTTTGCGGTTGATCCAGTCCGTGTCCGGTGTTTCGCGGCAGTAGGCGGTGAGGTACGGGACCAGGGCCGGCAGGGCGTAGATGCAGAACCTGGGCGGCTCGCCGGGCACGATCCACAGGCCGCCATCGATGAAGAAATGGTCCCCGACCTTGTAGCCGGCCGCGCAGTTCCCGGCCACGGACTTGACCGTCAGCTTGATGCGGTTGTGCATGTCAAACCTCCTCGTTCCAGGGCTCTGCCCTGGAACGAGGGTGCCGTGGGTGAGTTCGGCCGGCAGCCGAAGTTTTGCCATGGTTTAGTTCATTCTCATGCCGCCGCAAACGTTCAAAGCCTGGCCGGTGATCTCCTTGGCCTCGTCCGAGGCGAAGAAGACGACCGCGTTCCCGATGTCCTCGGGCATCTGCACCCGTTTCAGCGGAATCTGGCTCTGCACGATGTTCTGGAAGACCACCTGGTCGTCCGCCTGGCGAATGGCCGGGTTGGCCCCCTTTAGCACGCGCACGCCCTCGGCCCACATCGGCGTCCAGATGATGCCCGGGCAGACCGTGTTCACGTTCACGTTATAAGGCGCGAACTGCAAGGCCATGGACTGGCCCAGGCTGATGACGCCGGCCTTGCTGGCCGCGTAGTGAAACAGGAAGTCCACTCCCCCGCGGCCGGCCACCGAGGCGATGTTGACGATCTTGCCGTGCTTCTGGGCCTTGAAGTGCGGCGCCGCGGCCCTCATGCACAGAAACACGCCTTTGAGGTTGACGCCCTGGACCAAGTCCCAGTCGGCCTCGAGCATGTTCTCGATGGCCAGGGGCGTTTCGATGTCGCCCCGATGGGCAAAACCCATGACCCCGGCCCCGCAGACCAAAATGTCCAGCCGCCCCATCTGTTTCAGGGCCGCGTCGATCAGAACCTGGCAGTCCGCGGCCTGGCGCACGTCGGTCTTGACCGCCAGGGCCTTCCGCCCCAGCCCCCGCACCTCGCCCGCCACCTTCTCGGCCAGGTCCAGCTTGAGGTCGCTCACCACCACGTCCGCGCCCTCCCTGGCCAGGCACAGACAGATGCCTTCGCCGATGCCGCCGCCACCGCCGGTCACGATCGCCACTTGGTTCTCGAGTTTCATGTTCACATTTCCTCAACTGAAGTAGGTTGGGGCGGGTTTCAAACCCGCCCGCGAAGGCAACAAAAATCGTTGGGTTTCGCTTCGCTCTACCCAACCTACAACTGGTTGCATCCCTCACGGCCGGGACCGGATGAAATCCCGGATGAGCGAATTGACCATCATGGGTTCCTCGTTCACCACCCAATGAGACCCGTCCGCAATCCGCCGGACGGACAGGTCCGGGACGTACCTTTCCAGGCCGTCCAGGTTGTGCACGGTGAGCGCCGTGTCCCGCTCCCCCCAGATGACCAGGGTCGGCACCCGCACCATGAACGGCGCCGGGTCCATGGCCTTGACCTGCCGCAGACGCGCCTCGTCCAAGGGCTGGCCCGCGGCAGGCGGCTCGAAGGCCGAGGCCCGGTAATAGTTCAGGCCGCCGGTCAGGGCCCCGGGCTGGGACCAGGCTTCGAGATACATGGCCCGGTCGGTCTCGGAAAGGCGCCGGGCCTCGGTCTGAACGGCGTTAAACAGCGCGGCATACCCATTTGCCGACAGAATTTTTTCCCCGTCCGGCGTCCGGAACATGCGGATGTACTGGCTGGCCGCGATCTGGTCCGGGTTTCCGGCCAGGAGCCGGCTAAAGACGCCCAGGTGCGGCGCGTTGATGACGATCAGCCGTTTCAGCCAGTCCGGGTGCCGCATGGCAAAAGACCAGGCCACCACTCCGCCCCAATCGTGGCTCACCAGGGTGAACGTCCTGTGTCCCAGGTGCTCCGCCAGGGCGCGAAAGTCCTCGATCAAGAGGTCCATCTGGTAAGCCGCCACGCCCTCGGGCTTGGAGGAGAGGTTGTAGCCGCGCATGTCCAGGGCCACGGCCTGGTGGTCTTGGCCGAACTCGACCAGTTGGTCCTTCCACATGTACCAGAATTCGGGAAACCCATGGGCGAAGAGCATGAGCTTTCCCTGGCCGCGGGTGACGTAGTGCAGCCGAACCCCGTTCACCTTGGCGTATTCGTGCTTGAAATCCGCATACTTGGCATCCAGCCCGCGTTCGGACATCTTCTCCCTCCCGAGGCTCATTTGAGGTTGATTTTTAACTATAGCATAAGATATTCTAGTAAAACATTCTTCTTTTCAAAGCACCGGACATCGGGCGGGTCTGGGGATTCTTTGATGAACCGACGACGCCTTGTTGTCCACTCCATGACGAAGGAACGATAAAATGATAGCAACCCCGTGGCAAAAAAAAGTGGTCCCCCCGGAAAAAGTGCTGGAACAGATCCACCCCGGCATGACCATCTTCCTCGGCACCGGCCTGGCCGAACCCCGCACCTTGGTGAAAGCCCTGCTCTCCTCGAACCTGCCCAACCTCCGGGACCTGGAACTCATCCAGCTCATGAGCTTCGGCGACCCGGTCTCCATCGAGGAACGCTACCCGAAAAAGTACCGGCTCAAGACCTTCAATTCCGGCTGGGTGGCCAGCGACGCCGTCTCCTCCGGCCGCGTGGACCTCATCCCCTGCAACTTTTCCCGCATCCCCCGCCTGATCCGGTCCGGCTTGATCCGCATCGACGTGGCCTTTGTCCAGATCACCCCGCCCGACGAGTCCGGATACTCGAGCTTCGGCGTGGCCGTGGACGCCGCCCGCCAGGCCATGGAAAAGGCCTCCCTGGTCGTGGGCGAAATCAGCCCGCATATCCCCCGCACCCTGGGCGACACCTACGTCCATATCAATGAATTCAACTACCTGGTCGAAACCACCGAACCCGCCTTCGTCCTTCCCCGCTGGCCCGTGGACCCCATCATCGACAAGGTGGCCAAGAACGTGGCCTCGATGATCGAGGACGGCAGTTGCATCGCCTTTTCCACCGGCCACCTCTTCGAATGCCTGGGCCGGCATCTGCTGACCAAGCGCCACCTGGGCCTGCACTCGCCTTTCATCACCGACCCGGCCATGGACCTGATCAAGGGCGGGGCCATCACCAACCGGCTCAAGACCTCCTTCCGCGGCACGAGCCTGGTCTCCTACGCCCTGGGCACGGCCGACCTGATGCGCTGGCTCGACCGCAACCCCCTGGTCGAGTTCCAGGGCATCGACGTGGTCGGCGCCCCGGAACATATCGGCATGAACGACCGTTATGTGGCCATCATGCCCGTGCGCAAGGTGGACCTGAGCGGCCGCTTGGCCATGCACGTGGGCCGCAGCAACGTGGCCTTTGCCATGGGCGAGGTGCAGGAGATTCTGGCCGGGGTGCAGCTCTCCCGGGGCGGTCGCATCATCTGCGCCGTGACCAGCCGCAACCTCAAGCAGCAGTCCAATATCCGCGCCTCCATCGGCGAATTCCCCAGCCAAATCACGCTCAGGGAATCCATGGACATGGTCGCCACCGAGTACGGCGTGGCCGAACTCACCGGCCGGTCCGTGCGGGAACGGGCCATGGCCTTGATCGACATCGCCCACCCGGACGACCGGGACGAGCTGATCCGCCAGGCCAAGGAGGCGAACATCATCTACCCGGACCAGATTTATCTCTCCGAGGCCGGCCACTTCTATCCCGAGGACATCGCCTGCGAACACACCTTCAGGGACAACCTGACCGTGCGCTTCCGCGCCATCAAGCCCTCGGACGAAGACGAAATGCGGCGGCTGTTCTACCGGTTCTCGGACGAGTCCGTCTATTATCGCTATTTCAGCCCGATCAAGACCATGCCCCACACCGAGATGCAGCAGTACGTCAACATCGACTACAGCCGGGTCATGTCCATCGTGGGGATGATCGGCCCGGTCGGGACCGGGCACCTCATCGCCGAGGCGCGGTACGTGCGGGAGCCGGGGAAAAGGGTCGCCGACACGGCCTTCATCGTGGACGAGTCTTATGCCGGATACGGCATCGCCACCTTCATGTTCGAAATGCTCATGGACATCGCCCGCAAACATGGGCTCCAGGGCTTCACCGCCGACGTGCTGGCCACGAACAAGGCCATGCTCAAGGTCTACGAAAAGGCGCCGTACCCCGTCAAGTCCGTGCTGTCCGACGGCGTGTACTCCCTGACCATCCCCTTTTCCGAAACGCCCTGGCCCCGAAGCCAAGGCCCACTGCCCGAATCCCAAGCCGCGCCGGGCCGGGCCGCCGGGTGGGACGTGGAATAGCTAATGCGACGCCTTTTATGCAAAATGTTTATGGGCACCGCTGAAATAGCGCAACTGGAGCATACCATTCCCAAGGAACAAGCAACAAGGAGGGATAAAAAATGCCGACGCAAGATCCATTGCTAAAGATTCTATTTCAAGGGGAAGCCGTGGGACCTGGCAGAATATCCGTTGCCCATCTCGTACGATTTCTCACTAGTTTCAACAAGGCCTTGCTACGTAGCGGAATGGTTATAACGGGAGAGGCGGATAGCCTGCGGCGGGGTGCGAGAGACAAGAGCGCCAAGGGGGCGCTGGCTCTCGACTTAGTTCTTCTGACTCATGCCAGCCCAACTGCAGTTCTTGGCTTTGCAAGAAGGGAATCGCACGCGTCTCTCGTAGGCGTAGATTTAGGCTTAGAGATATTTGAGAAAGCGCTGTCAGGTCTGAAGCAAATCCAGCAACCAGGAGATACAATGCCCGAAGGTTGCGATGCCGGCGTCCTGATGGCATGGCGAGACGCAGGCATTATATTTAGACAAGGAATTGACGTCATTCAATTCACATTTAACCATCGCGAAGAGCCGCTGTTGACGACCTACACGAAAATAGGCTTCGAACACATCCAACGTAGGATTCGGGGACCGGTCAGCAATATCCGCACGATTGAGGGACGACTATTGATGGTGGATTTCAAAGAACATGGGACTCGATGTCGGGTCCATCCTTCGGTTGGGGACCCGGTTCTTTGTCTTTTCGATGAGGAACAGAAAGACGAAGTGCTCGAAAATATCTTGCATTATGTTCGTGTCGTGGGTGAGGCGCAGGAAGACCCGGCCACGGGAAAAATCACCAGTATCAAGATCCATGATATCGAGCGACTTGAGGACCGGGAAGATGAGGCCATCGAACTCTTACCTCAGGGATCACCCCTTCCCCGGGATTTTTGGCAATCTCCGACCATCGAAGAACTCGCTCTTGCGCAGAATGTTCAGCCGTTGGTGAACGTCGAGATTCTATTCGGTACATGGCCTGGTGATGTAGATGATGATTTCGAGTTGGCGATTGATGAACTCCGGCAACAGGGTGGGGTGGAGCGCGAGCTACAATGAACTCCAACAAAATCATGCTCGATACCAACATCGTTTCCTACTTGATGAAAGGCGGGCCACTCGCTCACACATATGCACCTCATGTGCGAGGTAAGCTGGCCTCCATTGCATTCATCACCGTCGGCGAAATGTATTATGGCGCAGAGAAAGCAAATTGGGGCGAAAAAAAACGTCAAAAACTTGAAATGACGTTACGCAATTTTGTGGTCATTCCCTACGACCATGAGATCGCTCGGTGCTATGGTCGAATTGCAGCCGAGCGACAACGTAGCGGAAAGGCGATCAAGCTGAATGATCTATGGATCGCAGCTTGCGCAGTACGGCATCGTGTACCGCTTGTGACGCATAACGCGAAAGATTTTATTGGTATTTCATCTCTGGAAATTATAACAGAACATATTCCACAAAGCAGCTAATCCAGATGAAGCCGCTGCAATTGGACCGGCTTTTGAACCGAGTTGATAGCGTCGATGATCGAGCGGTACTGAGAATAGCTCCTTCTTACGAAGCTTTTCGCTCTAGGCGGTATAGCTTAAAAAATTTCTTAAAGAAGATACTTTAGGATGGTAAGCTTACCCACTCATGCTTAAGAACATAATCGTTGTCCTCATCGTCTCCTATATCATTTGGGAGATTCTCGAGCACATTGCTTTCCCTCTGTTTTGGCTGATCAGGAACCGGAAGAAGAATCTGCTCTGCGGCGAGCCGGGCATGATCGGGCAGGAAGTCGTGGTCAAGAAATGGAATGAATCCAAAGGCCAGGTTTTGGCTCATGGGGAGCTTTGGAAGGCGGTCAGCCCGGAGCTTTTTTCGCCGGGCGATAAGGCGATGGTTCAGAGTATCGAGGGGTTGACGCTGACGATTATGAGGGGACAGGCTCAGCGACCTGACGCGCAAGATTTTTAACCACGAAATACACGAAAAAATTTTTTTTTGTTGGTGTGTTTCGTGTATTTCGTGGTTAAAATCTCTTCCGCGAACGGACCACGCGCCTGCTGAAGGTGGAGTGCGGGCGGGTTTGAAACCCGCCCCTACAAGAGATTGCCGCGTCATCACGCCAAGGCGTGACTCCTCGCAATGATAGAAGGCGGTTTACTTTTACCAAAAAGTCATGTGGGCTGGATTTTGCGAAGCGCAATCCAGCCCACATGGTTACAGTTTTTGGGAGGGGGTTTGGGGGAACCCTTTTTTCCTAAAAAAGGTTCCCCCAACCAGAACACGCCTACGGCCGTTTGAGCCCCAGCCGCGCGTACTGCTCCGGCGGGGCGTCCGAGGCCTCCAGCAATCGCACCAGGTGCCTCTCCATCCTCGCCTCGGCCTCGGGATCGCTTGAAGGCCGCTCCTGCCCCGGATCGTCGATCACGTCGAACAGCTCAGTGCGCAGCGGGAAAGGGTGCTGCCAGGGGCTCCGGATTTTCATCGTGCGGCAGCCCTTGGTAAAGGAGAACGGCTCGGCCAGGCGGATATCCTGAAGCTCGCGCACGCGGAAGGTGTGCAGCATGTGCGTGGGCATGAGCGTATATTCATAGGCCGGCTCGCTCCCGACCACGGGCGCCCTCATGTACACAAAGCGGCCGTCGGTCACGTTGACCTGGGCGTTGTGCAGGCCGAAGAGGCCCGCTTCCCGCACGGCCGCGTCCCGGGCGATCGTTTCCTTGAGCGGTCGGCCCTGCGCGTCCTTGGGGACCTCGACGCCGAAAAATTCGAGCAAGGTGGGGGCCAGGTCGATGGTCTGGACCAGGGCGCTCCGCCGCTCGTTTTTCTTTTGCGCGCGCGGGTCCCAGATGAAAAGCGGGGTATGAGCGATCTCGTTGTAGCACGGGGGAAAGGTTTTGGCCCACCAGCCATGCTCGCCCAGGAGGTAGCCGTGATCCGTGTTGATGACGAGCAGGGTGTCTTTCCAGAGGTCCAGTTCGTCCATGAGGTCCAAGACTTTGCCCAGGTACTCGTCGCACATGCTGGTCAGGGCCGCGCACTGGTAGCGGAGGTGTTGGACCTGGTCCGGGGTTTCCTTAACCGGCTCATACTTGGGCCAGTCGAAGAAGGGGCCGGTGTAGTCGTGGGGGTAGAGGTCGCGGAAGCGCTTGGGCGCGGTGAAAGGCTCGTGCGGGTCGAAGGTTTCGACGTGCAGGAACCAGTTGTCGCTCTCACGGTTCCGGCGGATGAAGTCCAGGCCCATGGCAAAGGTCTTGGCCATGGGCATGTCCTCTTCCCGGGCCATGGCCGGCCGGTTGGCCCAGTTGATGCGGGACTCGCGGCCGATGACCTCGGCCGGCCGGTCCGGCTCGGCCACCCGGCCCTGCCAGGGGTCGTTCTCCTGGCCGCGGGCGAACTCCCAACTGCTGTAGCGCGTGTGGTAGTTGCAGCCGCCCTCCTCCCAGTAGTGGTAATGGTCGCTGACCAGGTGGGTGTAAACGCCGGCGGCCTTCAGAATCTCCGGCATGGAGTCGTCAAAGGGTTCGATCGGCCCCCAGGAGCGATGGAGAAAATTGTAGCGGCCGGTGTGTATCTCCCGCCGGGCGGGCATACAGGGCATGCTGCCGATGTAACTGCGGTCGAAGACCACGCTCCGCGCGGCCAGCCGAGAGAAGTTGGGGGCGTGCACCCAGTCGCAGCCATAGGGTGGGAGCAGGCGCCGGTTCAGGGAATCGTACATGAGCATGATGGCTTTCATCGTTTTTACCTTTTTTAGCGGATAAGGGCTTCGACGACGCGGGGCATGACCTCGGGCAGGGAGTGGATATCCTTGATGACCAGGTAGCTCCTAGGGTCGAGCATGCGGCGCAGGTAGTCGTGGCCGGCCTGGTCCACGGTGATGCAGAAGGGCTCGATGCCTTCCCGCCGGGCCTCGAGCAGGGCCATCATGGTGTCGTTGAGGCCGTAGTCGTTCGAGGCGCGGTCCTCGCCATAGTCGTGGTCCTGCGGAAAACCGTCGCTGAGCAGGATGAGCAGCCGCTGGTCGGATTCGCATTTTCTCAGCTTGCTGACCGCGTGCCTTATGGCCGGGCCCATGCGCGTGCTCTGCTTGGGTTCGAGACCGCCGACCCGGCCTTTCAGGGTGTCGGAGTACGGATCGCCGAAGTCCTTGATGGCATAGAAATCCACCTGCCCGCGGCCGTATCCCGAAAAGCCATACACCGCGTATTCATCGTCCAGGGCCTCCAGGGCCTCCATCATCACCACCAGGCTCTCGCGCTCTATGTCGATGATCTTCTTCTCGCCCGGCGCGTCGTCTTCGCCCTCTCCGGCCGCACAGGGCACCCGCTCGTCAGTCGAGGCGCTCATGTCCATAAGCAGCACGGTCGTCACCCGGCGAAGCCTTTTCTCCTTGCGGATGAAGATGTGGTCCGAGGGGTCGGCGCCCAGCTTGCGGTCCACCACGCTTTGGATGAGGGCGCTGAGGTCGATCTCGTCGCCCCATTCCACGCGCCGGACCGTTTCCATGACGTCGGGCCGGATGCGTTGGAACTGCCGCCGGACGCTCTGGATGAGGTTTCCAAAGCGGGCGTAGATCTCCTCCACCCGGGCCGGGTCCGCGGCCTCGACCCTTTTTTCCCTCAGGCGGCACCAGCGGCGGCGGTAAGCCTTCTGGACATAGTCCCATTCGTCGTAATAGAACGGGCCGGCCGCGCCGGTCTGACGGTCCGGAATCATGGCAAAAGGGCGGACCCGCCCCTCGTGGTCCTCGCGGTTGGGCTCGACCTCTTTGTTCTTGGCCAGGAGACCGTGCGGGTCCCGGAAAAAGAGACCCTGCGTGGCCGAATGCCGGCCCTCCACGACCTTGACCTCGGCCAGGTTTTCGACGCTCTCGAGCAGCCGTTTCAGCTCCTCGGCGGGCATGGGAAAACCGCCCTCGCCGTCGATCCGGTCCTGGGCCAGGACCTCGAGCTCGACCGGCTCGGGCAGGAGTTCGGGCTCCAGGCGGCCGCGGTATTCCAGGGGCAGGAGGGACTGGTAGGAGACGCTCCGCGGGTCGGGCTCGTCGCGACCGGTCCCGGCCCGGCGCGGGCCTGGTTTTTCGTTGGGCAGCCGGCGGATATAGTCGTAGAGCTCGACGGCCTTGGCGCAGCTCTTCCAGGGCCCCCCCTCCTGCTCGAAAAAACCGCCAAGCGCGGTTTCGAGAAAGGGCACGTGGCCGGCCTGGTTCGGGGCCAGGTCTTCCGCCCGCAATAGCCCCATGGTCAGCCGCAGCACCGCCTCGACCAAGGCCTCCCGCAATGGAAGCTCGCAAGGCCGCCGGCGCCTCCTCAGGGCCGCCGCCAGGACGCGCTCCATGTCCCGACCAAGCCCCCGGTATTCCCGGCCAAGCCAGCGGTCGATCCGCCCGTCCTCGAGGATGAAGAAAAGGTCCAGGGCCAGCGCCGGAATGGGCAAGGTCTCGAGCCTGGCCCTCGCCTCCAGAAGCCCGGCGGCGAAGCTCCCCAGCTCCACGTACCCGGCCTGGTGGGCCGCGGCCACCTTGTACCAACGGAAGTTTTCGCCCCGGTCTTCCCCACCGTCCACGAAGGGCGGAAGAAAAATGGTCCGACCGTCGGTGGTGGGGTACGCCGGACCCGCGTCGGCCGCGTGCCGGTCCAACTCCTCGGTGCTCTGAACCGCCAGCGCCCGCCCGGTCAAGGCCCGGGCCAGGTCCCCCAAAACGCGGCGGTGATCCTCCAGCAAAGCCGCTCCCTGCCAGCGCCGGACCTGCTCCCCGGCCGCCTCGGAATCCAGGGCAAAATACGCCAGCCCCGCGGCCTCGTCTTCCCTGAGGACCGCCAGCCCGGCGGTCACGAAATGGGGCAGGAAGGTCTCCGGAATCCGCTCCAGAATGCGGCAGGCGTTCTGGCAGTACACCCGGGCCGCGACGGAAGAAACCTCGCCGACGCGGGGTTCCTGGTCCATGACCTCCTTCTGGCTGGGAAAGGACAGCCGGTAAAGGGTCTCGGCCAGGGAGTCGAAGACGGCGGCCGCCGTTTCGGGCCGGCTCGAGGACATGCGGCGCGTGGCCTCCAGGACCCGGCCGCGCACGCTGGGGCTCAGCCTCATCAGCATGGCCGGGCCGCGGTCATACCAGGCCACCGCCTCCTCGGGACGAGAACGGACCATGAGGAGGCCGAGTTCGAAGAGGCCGCGCCGTTCGTAGCGGTACAGGTGCTCGAGGCGGCTAGGGACGCGGTCGAAGAAGGTCTGGCCCAGGTTGGGCGAGAGGCGGGTCAGGGTGAGCCCCAGAGCGGACCAGTCCTTGAGCTCCCGAAAGTCCATGAAGCCGAGCAGCCTCACCACTGCGGTCACGTAGGCCGCGGCGGCCGGTTCCCGGCCCGGCCCGGCGTTCAGGATGTCCACGGCCGTGCGCGCCCACTTGCCGACCTGGTAGATCTCCACGCGGTCGAGGAAGGCCGGGGTGGCCTTCAGGAATCCGGCGGCGATCTTTGGGGAGAGGGAGGCCACCTCGAGCCCGTGTTCGGTCCAGTCCATGAAGTAATGGAAGGCGCCGGCCGCCATCACCGCCGGGCTGGCCCTGAAGAACTCCGGACCCAGCTTGGCCTGCCCGTCTCCGGATTCCACGAAAAGCCGGCCCAGGCGCGTCCATTCGGCGAGCTCCCGCGGGCTGAGCCGGGGCAGGACCAGGGGGCAGACTTCGCTAAAGGCGACGGCGGACTCCGGGCAGGCGCGCTCAAGTTCCTCGGCCAGGGCCGAGGCCTCCTGGGCCGAGGCGGGCGCGGGCGCCGGCGCGCCGCGGACAGGCTCTTGCGGCGTAAGGCGGGCCTCGGGAAGGGCGAAGCGGGGATCGAGCACGCGGGAGAGGGTCAAGGGCTTAGACCTTTAAAAAACGCAGGGGCTTGGCCGCCCGCGGCTCAGGGGAAGATGGCCGAGAGCACCTCGCTGAGGGAGCGCTGCACTTCAGGCTCGTCGGTCAGCGAGGCGGTGATGGCGATGTCGCAGGCCCGCCGCGGCGACACGCCCTCTCGAATAAGCCGGCCGGCATAGATCAGCAGGCGTGTGCTGGCCCCTTCGCTTAAGGCGTGTCCCTTGAGGTTGCGGATTTTTTCGCCGGCCTTGGCCAGCTCCCGGGCGGTCTCCTCGTCCACGTCGCTTTCGTGTCGGATGATCTCGGCCTCCTTGTCCCGGGGCGGGTAATCGAAGTCGATGGCCACGAAACGCTGTCGGGTGCTTTGCTTCAGGTCCTTGGTCGCGCTCTGGTAGCCCGGGTTGTAGGAGATGACCAACAGGAAGTTCTTGTGCGCCTCGACGATCTCCCCCTTTTTGTCGATGGGCAGGAGGCGGCGGTGGTCGGAGAGAGGGTGGATGATGACCGTAGTGTCCTTGCGGGCCTCGACCACCTCGTCCAGGTAGCAGATGGCCCCGATCTTGACGGCGCGGGTCAACGGCCCGTCCACCCAGACCGTCTCGTCGCCCCGGAGCAGAAATTTCCCCACCAGGTCCGTGGCGGTCAGGTCCTCGTGGCACGCCACGGTGATCAGCGGCAGCGAGGCCGACCCGCTCAACTCCCGGCTGAGGGAGTAAGCCATGTACTCGATGAAGCGCGTCTTGCCCGTGCCGGTCGGCCCCTTGAGCAGCACTGGAATCTTGGAGCGAAAGGCCGCCCGAAAGATTTCCACCTCGTCCTTCAGGGGCAGGTAGTAGGGCTCCTCGGTCAGCCGGTATTCCTCGATTTTGATTTCGCCTCTGGTCATGGTTCCTCTGCCACCCAGAATCATAAGGAAGACAACGGCCGGTGTCAATTGTCCCGGCCGCCCCTCTTCCGGCTTCGAGGCGGACCGCTCCGGATCGGGCGGTCGCAAAAGGGCGGGTAAAGATGAAGTTTTATTTCCTGGGCGTCGCCGCCTGCGGCCTGGCCTTCGAGATTCTGGTTCACTCCCGCGCCGAACACGAACCGCGGGCGGCCTGGATGGGCTTTGCCGTCTTTTTGGCCGCGGCCCTGGTCCTGTTCGCCCTCTCCTTTTGGCTGGCGGCCTGAGCCGGGGAGCGGTTTCTCCGGGGAGACGCCGATCCGGTGAGGCCGGGGAGGGAGACGATTTTCCGGCCCGGCCGGATTTTTCTTTGGACGGGCGGCCCGGTCTGGTATAGTTTTCGCCAGCCTCGGGAAGAATTTCTAAATCAAAAAGACCCGCGGGGCCGGTCGCCTTTCGATTTCCGGCAGGCGGGGCCGGCGGCCGGCCGCGAGTCCGGACCAGAGGGCCAGCAGATGCTCATCCGGTGTTACGGCGCCAGAGGTTCGATCCCGGTCTCGGGCCCGGAATACGACCGCTACGGCGGGGACACGACCTGTCTGGAAGTCCGCAGCCGAAACGACGAGATAATCGTGATCGACGCGGGTTCCGGCATCCGCCGCCTGGGCAACCGCCTGTTGGCCGAAGGCCGCCGCGATTTCCAATTCATCTTTACCCACTCCCACTGGGACCACATCCTGGGATTCCCTTTTTTCAAGCCCCTCTACGACCCGCGAACCACGATCCACATCACCGGCTGCCCCACCGCCCAGGGCAACATCCGGACCCTGATTTCCAGAACCATGGACTTCCCCTTCTACCCGGTGCCCTTCGACCGCTTGACCTCCCGGGTGGAATACAGCGGCGAATGCGCCCTCGCCTTCCGCATCGACACCATCGACATTTCCTACATCCCGCTCTGCCATCCCAACCTTGGCCAGGGCTACCGGCTGGAGGAGGCGGGAAAATCCTTTGTTTTTCTGACGGACAACGAGCTGAGCTACCCGCATCGGGGCGGTCGGAGTTTCGAGGAGTACGCGGCTTTTTCCCGCGGGGCGGACCTGTTGGTGCATGACGCGGAATACACCCCCGAGGAATACGAACACCGGCGCGGGTGGGGGCATTCCCATTATGTCGAGGCCCTGGAGCTGGCCATCGAGGCCGGGGTAAGCGCCTTCGGCCTGTTTCACCACAACCAGGACCGGTCTGACGACGACCTGGACACGATTGTGGCTCGGTGCCGGGAAATGCTGGCGCGGCGAAAGGTCCGGATGGACTGCTTTGCCGTGCCCTACACCATGGAACTCACCTTGTAAGGGGGGCGGCAATGGATCGAGAGGCCATTGAGAAACGACTCGCGGAGCTTAAGGAACGGTCATGGGACCTGGCGGCCATCCGGCGGCGTTTCGAGGACCTGCTTCAAGGCCGGGTCGCCCGGGGCGCCTTGGGGCCGGGGCGGGCCGGCGAAGGCCGGGAGGAGATTTTGGACCGCGTGCAGCGACGGGCCGAGGAATACTGCTACCTGCTGCGAAACTGCGCCCAGGCATCGGCGGCGTCGTTGTTCGAGGAGTTCGGGCTGGGCGGGGCGGAGATGCTGAGGGCGCTCCGGCCGTTTCCGGGACTGGCCATGAGCGGCGGCATCTGCGGGCCCGTGGCCGGCGGACTGACGGCGCTCAGCCTGTATTTCAGCCCCGGCGACGTCCTGGACCCCGATACCGGCCCGGCCTATGCGGCCTCCCGGGAATATCTCAGGCGCTTCGAGGACTGGCTGGGCAGCCTCCTCTGCCCGGACATCCAGACCACGCTCCTGGGACGGTGCTTCGATCCTTTTGCCAGCCGGGAGGAGTTCGAGGCCCTTAACCGGTCCGGGGCACGGGAGAGATGCCCCTTGGCCCCGGGCCTGGGCGCCCGCATCGCCGCGGAAATCATCCTGGAGGCCATGGCGGCCAAACAGGCCTCGGGCTGACCCGGCAGCCGTCCGTTCCTTCTTCCGCCTCTGGATTGCGGCAGACCCGGGGCCGCGGCGCCGCTGTCTGCGCCGCCTTTCGCTTCCTTAAGGAGCCAGCGTATGCTCGATGAACTGAAGATGTACTGGCGGTTTGCCTCTGGGCTGGGCTCTTTCCTTAATAACAAGCTCTCGCTGGAAGAAGCCCGGGCCATCGTCGAGAAACGCATGGCGGAGCGCGGGGAGAGTTTTCTGCGCCTGGTGGAAAAAGGCATCTTTCGGGTACGACCGCAGCCCTTATCTCCCCCTGATGAAGCTGGCCGGGTGCGAGCTGGGCGACCTGAGGAACATGGTCCAGGCCAACGGGCTCGAGGAGACGCTGCGGGCCTTGCGCGAGGCCGGCGCCTACATCTCCCTCGAGGAGTTCAAGGGCCGCAAGCCCATCGAGCGACAGGGGCGGACCATCCCCCTGTCCCCCAGGGCTTTCGACAATCCGTTTCTGAGCCGTTACTACTACGTGGAAAGCAGCGGCTCGACCGGCGCGGGCGCTCGGGTGGCGCACGACCTCGAGAACCTGGCCGCGCGCACGTGCTACGACCTGCTCTCCTACGAAGCCTTGGGGCTGTTGGGCGCGCCGACCGTGATGTGGCAGGGGGAGCTGCCCGCCGGCGGGGCGATCAACCTGATGCTGAAACAGGTGCAGATGGGCCAGTTGGCCAAGAAGTGGTTCACGCCGCTCAGGCCCGGCGATCTGCGGCCCGCCCTCCGCTTTCGGTTGGCCACCCGCGCCATCGTGCTTACGGCCCGGCTCATGGGCGCGCCGTTTCCCTATCCCCGGCTGCTGCGGCTGGACCAGGCCGACGTGGTCGCCCGCTTGATGGCCGAAACCATCCAGAAGCACGGCGCGTGTCTGCTGCGCGCATACGTCAGCGTCGCCTTACGCGTGAGCCTGGCGGCGAAGGAACTCGGACTCGATCTCACGGGCGCGACCTTTATCGGCGGCGGGGAGCCGGCCACCCCGGCCAAGGTCGCAGGGATCACCTCCAGCGGAGCCCGTTTCGTTTCCAGCTATGCCACGACCGAGCTGGGCGCCATCGGCATCAGCTGCGCGCACGCGGCCCATCCCGGCGACTTGCACTTTTTCAAGGACATCTTCGCCCTCATCACCTACCCCCGCCGGGTGCCGAACACGCATGTCGACATAGACGCGGTGCATTTCACCACCCTCCTGCCCACTACGCCCAAGATCATGCTAAACGTGGAAACCGACGATTTCGGCACCATCGAGACCCGGTCCTGTGGCTGCCTGCTCGAAACCTACGGCTTCACCGAGCACTTGAGCGACGTGGGCAGCTTCCAGAAGCTGACCGGCGAGAGCATGACCCTGGTCGGAAGCGATATGACCCGCATCCTGGAGGAGGTGCTGCCGGCCCGCTTCGGCGGGAGCGCCTTGGACTATCAACTGGAAGAGGTCGAGGACGAACAGGGGTTGACGCGGCTGAATCTCATCATCAGCCCGAAGGTGAGTATCGCCGACGAGTCGGAGGTGATCGAGGCCTGGACCGAGGCCTTGAGGCGCGGGAGCGTCGGCGCCGATTTGGCTCGGGCCTACTGGCAGCAGGCGGGCACCCTGCGGATCAAGCGGGCGGAACCTGTCTGGAGCTCCCGCGGCAAACTCATGCCGCTGCTCCTGGCCGGCCGGGCCGCGCGTTTGACGGATGAGGCCGAGGGCTCGTAAGCGGCCTGCCGGTTGCATGAGGGGCGGATTTCTGATAGGATACGGGAGCGAAAAAGTGGAATGGACCGTTCGACCGGCGGCCTCGAGGATCGTGAAGAACCATGATCAGGTCTGATATCTTCGTGCCGGGTTCCCGGGTCAAGATCGTGGCCCTAACCGCGGCGAAGTCCAGGTTTGTCACCAGCCTGATCGGATTCAAGCCGGGACAGTACCTGGCCGTGGAGCTGCCTCTCACCGCCGGCGTCTCCGCCCGCATGGCCGACGGCACGGATTGGGCCGTCACCTTTGTCAGCCGAGGATACCTCTATTCCTTTTCGGCCAGCGTTCTGGGCACGTCCCGGAGCCCGTTCCCGGTCCTGTATCTGAGCTACCCGACCGCGGCGGACGAGACCCCGCTCAGGCGCGAAAAACGCTTCCCCGTGCGCCTGGAAGCCTACCTGAACCTCAATTCCGGCGAGGCTGAACCCGAGATCTGGCCCACTGTTCTGCACGACATCTCAGAGGGCGGGTGCCTGCTCGAGTCGGCGCGTCCGCTGGTGGTGGGCGCGGAACTGACTTTGGACCTGGTGCTCCCCGGCGTGGGCCCGGTGGTCGGACTGGCCGCCGAGGTTCGAAACTGCGGCATGGAAGACGACGTCTTTCTGGCCGGCATGAGCTTTACGGAATACGGCGAAGAGGGCCGGACCAAGCTGCGGAATTACGTCAACTGCTTGGTGGAGGCGCGCGTGCGCGTGTGACGCTGACCGATCCCGTTTCGCCGCTCGCCGGGGCCGGCCGGTTTTTCCGGTATGGAGCCGGGGCGGACCCGTGTATCATGATGCGTCCCAAGCAGAGGACAGATGCATGGCCGTGACCCTTGTCGTCTCCGCCGGTCCGTTGAAGGGAAAACGATTCGTCCTGAAAACTCCGGGCCGTTACACCGCGGGCCGCTCGCCCGAGTGCCAAATCCGTCTGCCCGACGACCCGGCCCATCGGTCCGTCTCCCGACGTCACTTTGTCCTGGAAGTCAAGGAACCCCACCTGCAACTGCGCGACCTGGGATCGCTCAACGGCACCTATCTGAACGACCGGTTGCTCGGCCGGCGCCCGGACGGGAAACTGGGCCCGGCCTCGGGTTCGGCCTCGCCCTGGTTTGGGCTGCGGGAAGGCGACCGCGTCCGCGCCGGGGAAATCGTCTTCGTGGTCCGGCCGGCTCGGGAGGCGGTGTGCGCCGGCTGTGGCCGGCCGGTGACGGCGGCCGAGCAGGAGCAGGCGCGCGCCGGGCAGGGCGAAGTTCTTTGCGCGCTCTGCCGGAGCCGGGCGGAAAAGACCCAGCTTCTGGAGGAAACGGCCAGCGACGGGGAAAAGACGGTCCTGCTCGGCTCCGAAGACCTGCCCGCGGCGGAGGGAACGTGTATCAAGTGCGGGCGGGTTCTGAGCGGCCGGACCGGCCTCCTCTGCCCCATCTGTCGCAGCGAGCCGGAGGCCGTGCTTCGAACCCTCATCGTTCAAGCGGAGAAGGGGGAGCCCGCCTTGGCTGGCCTAAAGGAGATTCGGGTCGTGCGGGAGCTGGGCCGAGGCGCGGCCGGTACGGCCTTCCTGGTCGAGGACCGAAAGACGGGAGCGCGAACGGCCTTCAAGATGCTCCTGCCCGAGGTCGCGGCCAACGAGCGGGCCAGGCGGATGTTCCAGCGCGAAATGGAAATCTCAAAAATTCTCGATCACCCCCATGTGGTCCGGGTGCTCGACGTGGGCCAGTACCGGGACGTCTTCTTCTATTTCATGGAATTCTGCAACGGCGGCAGCCTGGACAAACTCCGCGACCGGTCCGGCGGCCGCCTGCCGCTGGAAGAGGCCCGGACCATCGTCCTTGAGGTTCTAGACGGGTTGGATTATATCCACACCGTGGAAATCCCCCGCATCCAACTCGCCGACGGACGCATCGGACAGGGACGCGGCTTGGTCCACCGCGACCTGAAACCGGCCAACATCTTCCTGTCCGGCGACGGACCGGACCGCCGGGCCAAGATCGCGGACGTGGGCGTGGGCAAGGCCTTTGACACCGCCGGCCTGAGCGGCCACACCCGCACCGGCGCCGTGGCCGGCACCCCGGTCTTCATGCCGCGCTTCCAGGTCGTCAACTTCAAATACGCCAAACCGGAAGTGGACGTCTGGGCCCTGGCCGCCACCTTCTACAACCTGCTCACCGGCCAGTTCCCCCGCACCTTCAGCCCGGGCCAGGATCCCTGGATGACCGTGCTTCAGACCAACCCCGTCCCCATCCGCGAGCGGGACCCGGCCCTGCCGCCTCGGCTGGCCGAGGTCATCGACGCGGCCTTGAAGGACCGATCGGGGCCGGCCTTTACCAGCGCGATCTCCCTCAAAGAGGCCATTCTCAAGGCCGGGTGAGGTTGAACACCCTGGGTAACGCCGGGTCTGAAGGAGGAGACGCCACGACCTTGACCCCAGAGACGACCGACTGCCGCACCGTCTGCCCCACCTGCGGGGCGGAGTACCAGAAGCTGTCCCAGGGCCAGGTGGGGCAGGTCCGGCGCTGCCCGGTCTGCGGCAATTTCTTCCAGGTCCGACTCGGGCGCGGCCTTAAGGTCGCCCGGCCCGCGGCCGCCTCGACCCCGGCCAAACGCGAGGCCGCACCGACGCTTCCCCTGGCCACGGACGCCTCCGCCGTTCCCGAACCGGTCTCCGGGCACCGGGCCGCGGCCCTGGCGGAGTGGGAGATCGGCGCGGACATTTTGGGGCTCTACCGCGTCACCGGGTTTTTGGGCCAGGGTGGCATGGGGCGGGTGTTCCGGGTGCATCACCTCTTGTGGGACCAAGACCTGGCGGTCAAAATTCCGAACCCGGAGGTCCTGGCCGCGGCCGGAGGCGCCGAAAGCCTGGAGCGCGAGGCCGAAACCTGGGTTCGGTTGGAGCTGCACCCCCACGTGGTCAGTTGCTACTACGTGCGCCGCATCGGCTCCGTCCCCTGCGTCTTCACCGAGTACGTTCCGGGCGGAGACCTGCACGGCCATATTTACGGCTTCGGCTTCGAGCCGCCGAGGCTATATCAAGGCCGGGCGGAGCGGATTATCGAGCGGCTTCTGGACATCGGCATCCAGTTCGCCTGGGGGCTTCACTTCGCCCACCAGCAGGGACTCGTCCATCAGGATGTGAAGCCGGCCAATGTCCTGCTCGACGCCGACGGCCAGGCCAAGGTCACCGATTTCGGTCTGGCCTTTTTCCGGCCGCGCGAGGCGGCGGTCTCCGCTCCGGCCGAGACGACGCAGGACCGCCAGACGGGCCCCACGGCCGGCACGCCCCAGTACTACGCCCCGGAACAGGCCGTCGGCCGGCCGGTCACCCACCACACGGACATGTGGGGCTGGGGGCTGTCCATGCTGGAGATGTTTGGCGGCGGCCGCACCTGGGAGTACGGCACCGTGGCTCCGGCGGCCCTGGAAGAGCACCTGAGCGCCGACGACGACCAGGGCCGGCCGCCCCGCATGCCCGCCCCGCTGGCCGATTTGCTCCGGCGCTGTTTCCGGGAACGGCCCTCCGAGCGTCCGCCCAACATGGGCGTCGTGGCCCGCGAACTGGTGAAAATCTATGAGGAGACCACCGGTCGGGAATACCAACGCGCCGCGCCCCGCCCCGACCTGGCCACCGCCGACAACCTGAACAACCGTGCCGTTTCCCTCCTGGACCTGGACCGCCGGGACGACGCCGAGACCTTATGGGCTCGCGCCCTGGCCATCGATCCGCACCATCCGGAGTCCATCTATAACCACGGGCTGCTGCTCTGGCGCTCGGGCCGACTGGACGACGAAACCCTGCTCAAGCGCCTGGTCGAGGCCGACCGTTCCCGACCCGGCGAACCCGGCGGCGGCCGCCTCCAGGCCCTCGTCCACCTGGAACGGGACGATTGCGGCGCGGCGCTTCGAGCGCTCAAGGACCTGCCCAAGGCCCAGAAGGACGAGATCGCCGGTCTGGCCGAAACGGCCCGGCAGCGGGCGCCCCGCTCCCGGCGGCTGCTGTCCACCCTGAAGTCGCACCCCGGCAACGTCCACGCGGTCCGCCTTTCACAGGACATGCGCCGGGTTTTCTCGGCCGGAGACGATGGCCGGCTGCGCGTCTGGGACCTGGCCTCCAGCCGGGAGGTGCAAAACCTCTCCGCCTCCGAAGCGGCCATCCGCGCCCTGGCCCTCGGCCCCGGCGACCTTTTGGCCCTGACCGGCGGCGGCGATTATACAACCCCGGACTTCGCCCTCAGGCTCTGGGACCTAAACGCGGGCCGGGTGGTTCAAACGATGTCCGGCCATGAGCGGGCGGTCAACGCCCTCGGCCTCGCCGCCGACGGAAAATGGGCCGTCTCCGCTTCGGACGATCAGACGGTCCGGGTCTGGGACACGGCCGGAGGTCGGCCGCCGTTCATCTTCGGAGATCATGCCTCCCCGGTCAATGCAGTGGCCTTCAGCCCGGACGGCCGGTTCGTCTTCTCCGGCGGCATGGATCAGGTCGTTCGGGTCTGGGAGCGAGAAACCGGTCGGGTCGTCCGCCTGCTGAAGGGCCATGCCGGCAAGGTCACGGCGCTGGACGTGCGGGGCGGTCGTCCGCTCTGCCTGTCCGGAAGCGCGGACCGCACCGTCCGGCTCTGGGAGGCGGGCTCGGGCCGGTGTCTGCGGGTGCTTCGCGGGCATCTGGGCGAGGTGAACGCGGTGCGGCTGAGCCGGGACCGGCGGCTGGCCGTTTCCGGCGGCTCGGACCGGACGGTCAGAATCTGGGACCTGGTGAGCGGGCGGTGCCTGCGCACCTTCGAGGGCCATCCCTCCTGGGTGCTGGCACTCGATTTAAGCCTGACGGGTCAGTTGGCCGTCTCCGGCGGCGTGGACGGGACCCTTCGCGTCTGGCGGACGACCGGCTTCTCCGCCTTTCGCGCCCCGGCCATGTTATGCCAGGTCACCCGCAGCGAAGCCGCCGCGGCCGCGGCCGACGAATACGAACGACGCCTGGCCCAGGCCCGCCAGGCCCTCTCCGGCGACCGGCCCGCTCTGGCGGCGGATCATCTGAAGAAGGCCCGCGGGCAGCTTGGCTACGATCGGCGTCCCGAGGCCATGGCCCTGTGGAACGCCCTCTATCTTCGACTGCCGCACGGCCCCTTCGAGGGGGGCTGGCAGGAGACCGAGGTGAAGGCCCACGAAAGGGACGTGGCGGCCGTGGCTTTCAGCCGGGACGGACGCCATGTCTTCACCGGGTCGGCCGACCGGACCATCAAACGGTGGGAGGCGGCGGACGGCCGGCAGACCCTGGTTTTCGAAGGACACCGGCGGGACGTGCTCGCGCTCGATCTGAGCGAGGACGGCGCCTGGTTGTGTTCCGGCGGGGCGGACCAAACCGTGCGGCTTTGGAACACCGCCACCGGCGACCCGGTCCGGGTGATGGAAGGGCACCAGGGCCCGGTCAACGCCGTCTGCTTCACACCGACCGGGACCCACGTCCTGTCGGCGGGTGAGGACCGCGTCATCCGGGTCTGGGAGACGGACACCGGCCGTTTGGCCGGAGAATTGAACGGGCATCGGTCCACGGTGAATGCCCTGTGCGTCGCCGCGGGCGGCCGCTTCGCCCTATCCGCCGGCGGCGACCATATCGGGGAACATTCGGTTCTCATCCTGTGGGACCTGATTCAGGGCCAGGCCGTGCGCGTCTTCGAGGGGCACGAGCGGGCGGTCAACGCGGCCCGCCTATCCCCGGACGGCCGGCTGGCCGTATCGGGCAGTTCCGACCAAACCCTGAAAGTCTGGGACCTGGCCGGCGGACAGGTCCTCCACACCCTCACCGGCCACACCGGCGCGATCAACGCCTTCTCGCTCAGCGCGGACGGGCGGACCGCCCTGTCCGGTTCCTCTGACCGCTCCCTCAGGTTGTGGGACCTTCAGACCGGCCGGGCGCTCCGGGTGTTCGAGGGCCACGCCGCGCCGGTCAAGGCAGTTAGCCTTAGTCAGAACGGCCGCTACGCCGCCTCGGGCGCGGCGGACGGCGTATTAAAACTCTGGGCCCTCGATTTCGCCTTGATGCCGCTGCCGTCCGAGAGGTGGGACGAGCGCGTGGCGCCGTACCTGGAGGCCTTTCTAGGGCGCCTTCAGAAAGGGCCGATTCACAAGGGGGAGGCGGCGGACCTGCCGCGGCGCCGTCCGACGTGGACGGACAAAGACTTCCAAGACCTTCTCTACGCCCTGGGGTGCGCCGGCCTGGGCTGGCTCGAACCGGTCCGGGTGCGGGCGGCTATAAACGACCTGATCGAAAAGGAATCGGACCCTGTCTGAAACCTTCCGCGAGAGGGCGCCGGCCCGGGCCCGCGGTCAGCCGGCCAGCCGCTCGGCCTCCTGGACGATGAAGTCGGCGAAAGGCATCGAGGCGGTGAAGGCCGGCGAGACGGCGTTGAGCACATGGAGCGAGCGCGCGTCCCCTTCCAGCAGAAAATCCATGACCAGCGTCTTTTCCTTGACATCGTAGAGCTGGGCCCGGATTCCCGGCCGCCCCCACCGGGTGCAGTCGGACAGCCTCAGCCCCTCGAGCAGGGCCGAGGCCTGGCGCACCAGCACCGGCCGCAGCCGCTTGGCCGCCTCCGTCAGGGCCAGCCGTTTGAAATCGAACCCGGCGTGCAGCAGGAGCATAGCCTCCGAGAAGGCCACCTCCGCGCTTTCCCATAGATGGAAATTTTCAAAACCGCCGTAATGCTCCCGCCACAGGGCCGGCATGGCCGTCGGCCCGATCTTGACGTGGCCGTCCACGGTCACGGTGAAGTGCACGCCCAGAAAGGGTTGTTTCAGGTTGGGCACGGGGTAGATGTTGGTGTGCACCGCACCCGCCTTAAGGTCGGCATACAGATACAAGCCCTTGAAGGGCAGGATGCGGTACCGCTTGGAAAAGCCGAAGTCCCGGGCGACCTGGTCCGCGTAAAGCCCGGCCGCGTTGATCACGTAGCCGGCCTCGATCGGTCCCTCCGAGGTCAGGACCAACCCGTCCCGCCGGCCCAGGTAGCGCACCCCGGTCCGGCAGTCCACCCCCAAGTCCCGGGCGTCCCGGGCCAGGGACGTCACGACCTCCACCGGATCGACCACGGCCGTGGTCGGGGAAAAGAGGGCCCGCGCGAAGGTCTTGACCTGGGGTTCGATCTCCCGGGCCTCTTTCTCGTCCAGTTCGACGAGGTCGATGCCGTTGCGGCGGCCCCGTCGCAAGAGCTCGACCAGCCCTTCCAGTTCTTCCGCGCTGCGCGTCACCACCAGCTTGCCCGAGCGACGGATCTTGAGTCCCCGCTCGAGGCAGTACTCGGTCAGCCGCCGGTTGCCTTCCTGGGTGAAGCGGGCCTTCAGGCTGTCGGCCGCATAGTAAAAGCCGGCGTGCAGCACGCCGCTGTTCCGGCCGCTGGCGTGGCGGGCAAAGCCTTCTTCCTTTTCAATAAGACACAGCCTTGCCCCCCGCTGCCGCCGGGCCAGGGCCAGGGCCACGGTCATGCCGACCACGCCGCCGCCTATGACCAGGAAATCGTGCCGTTCCACCGCGCCCTCCTTTTTTTATGGCCTGGCCTGGTTATAGACGACTTCGGCGCCTCTGAAAAGGCCAAACCCGGTCCGCTTTCGGTCGGGGAAAATTTTGGTCTTCGAAGGCCGTTTTATGTTATGAAGGGGAAGCCGAACCCGGCTTCTCGCCGTCATACCCACGCTCAGGTGCTCGCTTAAGGAGAAGGCCATGGGACCGCTTCAAGGAGTGAAAATTATCGAGATCGCCGGCATCGGGCCGGGGCCTTTCTGCGCCATGATGCTGGCCGACATGGGGGCGGACGTGGTGCGGGTGGACCGGCGGGGGCCTGCCGCCGGACGGGTGACACCCCGCCACGACGTGCTCAACCGCGGCCGGCGGTCCATTGCCCTGGACCTGAAAAAGCCGGAGGGCGTCGGCGCGGTCCTGACTCTGGTCGAGCGGGCGGATGCTCTTTTCGAGGGGTTCCGGCCCGGCGTGATGGAGCGGCTGGGTCTCGGGCCCGAGGCGTGTCTGGCCAGGAACCCGCGGCTGGTGTATGGCCGCATGACCGGCTGGGGCCAGGAAGGGCCGCTGGCGCAGGCCGCCGGCCACGATATCAATTACATCGGGCTTTCCAGCGCCTTGCACGCCATCGGCCGGTCGTCGGGCAAGCCGGTGCCGCCGCTTAACCTGGTGGGCGATTTCGGCGGCGGCGGGCTGATGCTGGCCTTCGGTCTGGTCTGCGCTCTGCTCGAGGCGGGGAAGTCCGGCCGGGGCCAGGTCGTGGACGCGGCCATGGTGGACGGTTCGGCCGTGCTCATGTCCATGTTCTACGGAATGCGCTCGGTGGGCCTGTGGACCGACCGGCGGGGCGACAACCTGCTGGACACCGGCTCCCATTTTTACGACACCTACGAGACCAAGGACGGGAAGTTCGTCGGGATCGGGGCCATCGAGCCGCAGTTCTACGCCCTGCTGCTGAAGCATACCGGCATCGACGACCCGGCCTGGAAGGCCCAGATGGACCGGAAGAAGTGGCCCGAGTTCAAGGCCCGGCTGACAGAAATCTTCAAGTCCAAGACCCGCGACGAGTGGTGCGAGATCATGGAGGGCACGGACGTTTGCTTCGCGCCGGTGCTCTCCATGGAGGAGGCGCATCTTCACCCCCATAACCAGGCGCGCGGGACCTTCGTGGAAGAAAACGGCGTCCTGCAGCCCGCGCCGGCCCCGCGGTTCAGCCGCACCCGGCCGGAAATCCAGGGGCCGCCACCCATTCCGGGCCAGCACACCGAGGAGGTTCTCCGGGAGGCGGGTCTGGCCGACAAGGAGATCGAAGCCTTGAAGCAGGCCGAGGTGATCTGACGCCCCTTCGCGCGGCGTCCTGCGCCGCCGGGGAACGCGCCCGGCTTTAAACTGAAAGGAGAGCCCGATGGATTACCGACCCACTCCGCAAGACGAACAATTTCGGAAAGAGCTCAAGGCCTGGATCGCCCGGACCTTTCCCTCCGACCAACCGCCCCCGAAAATGGAAACCCGGGAGGACCGCATCAACGCCTATCGCGACTACCAGCGCAAGGTCTTCGAAGGCGGCTACGCCGGCATCCGCTATCCCAAGGAATACGGCGGCCAGGGCGGCACGCTCATGCAGGAGATCATCACCTCCGAGGAGTTGGGACCCATCGGCCGCACCCACGCCGCCAGCGTGAACGTCATCGGCTTCGGCATGGGCATCCCGACCGTCTTCACGGTCGGCACCCCGGAACAGAAGGAGAAATTCATGCGCAAGAGCCTGGACGGCACCTGCATCTGGTGCCAGGCCTTCAGCGAACCCAATGCCGGCTCCGACGTGGCCAGCATCAGCACCCGGGCCGAGCGCATGGGCGACCACTACGTGGTCAACGGCCAGAAAGTCTGGATCACCAACGCCCAATACGCGGATTGGTGCATGCTCCTGGTCCGGACCAATCCGAACGTGGCCAAGCACAAGGGGCTCAGCTACCTGCTCATGGACATGAAGGCCCCCGGCGTCGAGGTGCGGCCCATCCAGCAGCTCACCGGCGAGGCCGAATTCAACGAGATTTTTATCGACAACGTCCAGGTACCGGTGGAAAACCTGGTCGGAGAGGAAAACGGCGGCTGGTCCATCGCCCTGACCACTCTCATGTTCGAGCGCGTTATGGGCGACCTGTCCACGGCCAACCAGTTCCTGTGGGTCTTCGAGCAGCTCTGGCAGATGGTCAAGGGCGTGAAGCGGCGCGGACGGCCCATCCTCGAGGACCCCGGCTTCAGGCAGAAGCTGGCCCAGATGTATATCGAAATCCTGGTGCTCAAGTACAACGGCTACCGCAGCCTGGACCGCGTGCTCAAGGGCGGCATTCCCGGCGCCGAAGGCTCGGTGGGCAAGATCATCTGGAGCGAACTGAACCCGCGCATGACCGAACTGGCCCTCGAGATCGAGGGACCCTACAGCCAGCTCATCGAACGTTCCGCCGGGGCCATCGAAGACGGCCGGTGGCAGTACATGTTCCTCAGGGCCAAGGGCAACACCGTCGAGGCCGGCAGCGCCGAAATCCAGCGCAACATCATCGGCGAGCGCGTGCTCGGCCTGCCCAAGGACCTGGCCCGCATGGCCCCGGCCGCGTCCGTCAAGAAATAGGCCGTCCTTAAGCCGCCGAAAGGAGCCAGCTTCATGGATATCAGCTTCAACGAAGATCAAATCGAGATCAGAAACCAGGCCCACCGGTTCATGGAAAACGAGTGCCCGCCCACATTTGTGCGGGCCATGTACGAGGACGAGCGCGGCTTTACGGACGATCTCTGGACCAAGATGGCCGAGATGGGCTGGATGGGGATGCGCATTCCCGAGGAGTACGACGGCATCGGCCTGAAGCTGATCGACGTATGCATCGTGCTCGAGGAAATGGGCCGTGCCATCCTGCCCGGGCCGTACTTCTCCACGGTCCTGCTCGCGGCCGAGACGCTGCTCGAAGCCGGCAGCGAGGCCCAGAAGAAGGCCTACCTGCCCCGTATCGCCGTGGGCGAACTGCGCGGCACGTTGGCCCTGCTCGAACCGGACAGCGGTCCGGACCCGGGCTATATCAAAATGGAGGCCCGCGCCGACGGCGACGGTTTCGTCTTCTCCGGGACCAAGCTCTTCGTGCCCGACGCCCACGTCTCGGATTTCATGGTCGTGGCGGCCCGGACCCATCCGGGCGACGACCGGGAGCAGGGGTTGACCCTTTTCCTGGTGGAGACCAAAGCCAAGGGCGTGGCCGTCCAACCTTGTCGTACCATGGACGGCAGCCGCAAGCAGAGCGAGGTTCGGTTCGACGGGTTGCGCGTGGCCAAGGCCGACGCCTTGGGCGAGGTCGGCCGAGGATGGACCCCGCTCAGCCGGGTGCTCGAACGCGCCGCGGTCGGCCTGGCCGCGGAGAACGTGGGAGGCGCCCAGAAGGCCCTCGAGATCGCCGTCGAGTACGCCAAGGTCCGCCACCAGTTCGGACAGCCCATCGGCGGTTTCCAGGCCATCAAGCACAGGTGCGCCGAGATGCTGGTCGTGGTCGAAGGGTCCCGCTCCCTCCTCTATTGGGCCGCCTGGGCCGTGGAGGAGGACCCCAAGCAGGCCGCCCTGGCCGCCTCCGCGGCCAAGGCTTACACCGCCGACGCCTACCGGACAGTGGCCACCCTGGGGACCCAGATTCTGGGCGGCATCGGTATCACCTGGGAGCACGACATGCACCTGTACCTCAAGCGGGCCAAGGCCAACCAGGTCGCGCTGGGAGATACGGCCTATCACCAGGAGGAGGTCGCCCGGCAGTTGGGCGCCTAGAGGTCCCTCCCCCGGAGGCCCGTCCTCCGGGGGATTCCTCCGCCCCGCCCCGTTTTCTAGCCCACCGTCTCCTTGAACAGCCGCAGAAGCTGGTAGAACTTGAACTGATGCCGCGCGCTGAAACGCCGGTCGTCGAACAGGTCCGTATAGGACAGGTTGTTGAACATCGGGGCCAGATGCCCGAAATATGGGGCGAGCTCCTCGAGCCGGCCCTGCATGAGGTCCGATTTCAGCAGCGCGCTCCACTCGGGCCAGGGTCCCTGGTGCCGGCGGGCGCGCGTGCGCACGACCCGTTCCCACTTACGGTACTGCTGGATCAGGACGGTCGGCGCCAGATTGGTCCACAGGCCGAAGGCGGGCAGGCGCCCCTTGCCCGAGTCGGGCAAATACCAGGAGCGGAGGAGCAGAGGGCGGAAGGCCTTCTGAAACAGGCGGCGGTTGAGTTTCCATGCCTGGGGGATGCAGGCCGCCAGCCGGATTAAGTCTGCGGACATGAAAGGCTCATAGTCGCGGAAGAGCCGGGAGTGGCCGAGCAGACTGCCGCTGCCGGCCAGGTGGGTGAAGGGCCAGAGCTGCATCCATTCCGTGGCGCTGGCCGGGCGGAAGCGCTTCACGCGTTCGTAATGCTCCCTGCGCCGGGCGATGACCGCCTCGACGAAGCGGGGTTTGAAGAGGCGGTGGTCGATCAGGATCGTCGCCTTGGGCAAGACGGCCTGGGCGTCGGTATAGAAGAAGTCCTTGGGGATGGAGAGTTCCTTCGCCTGGGTGGGCAAGACGAGGCTCCTGCCCACGGTTCGCCTGCGCCGCGGCACGCAGTCGTCCTGAAACAGGGTCTCGGCCCACAGCCCGCCGAAGACCGCCTCGTAGCGGTGCAGCCCCAAGGTTTGGTGAAGGCCCAGGGCGTGGACGTCGATGGCCTGGCCTTGGACGCCGACCAGGCGCGAGGCGGCCTCGAAGTGATCGAGGTAATGGGTCGGGGATCGCCGGCCGAAAACCCACCTGGCTCCGTAGATCCGCGCCGCGGCCCGGGCCGTTCGAGCCTCCCGGTTCAGGCTGTCGGCAAAGGTGAAGGCCGTCTTCTCCACGTCCCGGGGCAGGGCGGCCAGGATGATCCGGGAAGCCTCGCCGCCGCTCAGCAGGATGCCGACCTGGTCCAGGTCGGCCGCGATGCGCTCCACGTTGCCCATGAGCGACCGACGCAGGGTCCTGGCCGCGTCCTCGATGCTCTCGTACCGATGTTCCTCGAAGGGCAGCCAGTAGGTCAGGCTGTCCTCGGAAACCAGGCGCCCGTCCTCGACCTGAAAGACGCGGCCCGGCGGGAGCTGCCGGACGCCGCGGTAGAGCGTGTAAGGATAGGTGCCGGTGGAACTGATGATGAAGTCGGCCATGGACTCGAGGTCGAGGTCGGCGGCCGAGCCCGCCAGGGCGGCCACGAGATTGGGCTGGCTGCCCAGAACGGTGGTCCGGCCCGGCGCCGGCGAGACGGCGTGGTACAGGGGCAGAAAGGACAAAGGATCGGTCACGATTTCGAGGCGGTTCCTCTTTTTGTCCAACCGCAGGACCAGGAACGGTCCGCTCAGGTCCCGCTCCCAGTGCAGGGAACCATAGCGCCTCCAGGCCTCGAGAACGAAGCGGGTCAGCGCCGCCCGGGCCAGGGTCTTGGAAGGGCCGGGCGCTCCGGCCAGGGTGACCAGGGGCCCGCCGAGGATGGCCAGCAGGTGGCCTTTGTCTTCGTATGGCGCCAGCCCGCGGTAGTGGTTCCGGACCACGGCCAGGGACCCCCAACCGCCGTGAAATTCGTCCGAGATCGGCGGGTCCGGGAGATGGACCGCGGCTAGAAAGCGGCTCAGGAGGCCCTGGGGCTGGCGCTTGGACGTGAAGAGAAAGTCGTTCACCGCGAACCTCCTTGTTTTTGCGCGTCGGCCGCTGGCCCGTCTGCCTTGGGTCAGAAGCGACCGAGGATGAAGCCGCGGATCGGCCGGGGCAGGAATGGGGCGTAGTTGCGGGCGATCCAGGCCGGCACCTCGCCCTTGACCGAGGCCGGCAGATAGAGAAGGCTGAGCAAAAAGACCGCGGCGGAAACGCCCAGCAGGAGGAAGAGCTTGAGCAGCATCCACCCCTCCCCCAAAGCCTGTTCCAGGACCGGGATCATGAGTCCCTGGGCCAGGCCCACGAGCAGGGCGATGATCAGGCTGGGGCGCTGCGCCTGGTAAAACGCCTGCCAGCCCACGCCCAGCAGGCGGAGAGTCTGCCGGCTCATGGTCACGTAATAATAAAGCGAGGCCAGCACCACGGCCAGCCCCACCCCGATCAGCCCGTAACGAATCCAGGCCAAGGCCCCGACCGTGAGCAGGGCCAGGTAGGCCCCCTCGCGCCAGACCTGGAGATAGACCCGGCCCAAGGCCTGTACGACCGGCCCGGCCATGGAAGAGCCGACCTTGAAGATGCCGGCCAAGCAGAGGACCCGGAGCGCCAGGATCGCCCCCTCCCACTTCGGGCCGTAAAGGCCGACGACCACGTACCGCGCGCAAAGCATCAGGCCGATCATCACCGGGAAGACGAAGAGCGTGGCCGCGCCGAGGGCCTTCAGGTACCCGTCCGCGATCCGAGGCCGGTCGTCCTGCATTTTTACGTAAACCGGCAGCAGCACCGAAGAGAAGATGCTCGTGAACCGGACGAGCGGCAGGAACATGATGTTGTAGGCGCGCGCATACAGCCCCAGGTGGGCGGCGGTCAGAAAGCGGCCGATCACGATGTTGTCCACACGGGTGGCGGCGGCGCCGAACAACCGGATCAGGCTGACCCCGCCTCCGAAGCCGAGGAGTTCCCGCGCGTCCTTCCATTGCCAGCCGAATTTAAGCGGCGGACGGGCGAAGTATATGATCAGGAAGCAGGTAATCACGTGCATGGCCAGGGTTCCGGCCACCAGGCCCAGGAGGCCATAGCCGAGCACGGCCAGGGTGATGGAAACGGCGGTGTACCCCAAAAGGTAGGCCGTCAGCTCGGCCTTGAAGATGAGGTCGAACTCGAGTCGCCGCCGCAGCAGCCCCATGCTGGTGGAAGACAGGCCGCTGAACACGAAGATCAGCGACAGCACCCGCAGCACCAGGGCCACACGGGGTTCGTGAAAAAAGACGGCCACCCGGTCGGCCAGGAGCCAGAGGACAGTCATGATGGTCAGGCCCATGAGCACGGACAGAGTCATGCCCGACCGCAGATGGCCCTCGGTCAGGTCACGCCGCTGGACGATGGCTGGCTCCATGCCCAGGGTGGCGATGTGCAGGGCGAAGCCGGTGAAGATGGCGGCCATGCCGAATAAACCGAAGACCTGGGGGGAGATGAGCCGGGATAGAACCACGCTCACGGTGAAGGCCAGCAGGTTCTGCATGGCCACGGAAAGGGACTTCCAGTTGAAGCCGCTGAGCGTTCGCTGTTTGAGGGAGGCGGATGTTTCGTCCAGAGGCGGTCCCACCGAATGGGTCATCCTTCCATTGTCTGACCAGAGGTAAAAACGGGCGCCAGGCCCGGTTTTGGAGAAAGATTCGAAGGCTGGATTTAACCACGGATTCCGGCCGCGGTCAAGGCAGGCTCGGCTCGGCATCCCCAGGCCGGCCGGCCGGGCGCAGCGGCGGGCACGCGGATTTTGATTGCCTCCCCAAGGACGATTTGTTAATCATGGGCTTATCCTGGAGCGCCGGACCGAGACCGATGACCAAGCTTATCATCCAGATTCCATGCCACAACGAGGAGGAGACCCTCGGCCTTACGCTCTCCACCCTGCCCCGCCGGATGGAAGGCGTGGACCTGGTGGAATGGCTGGTCATTGACGACGGAAGCGGGGATCGGACCGTGGAGGTGGCCAGGTCGGCCGGGGTGGATCACATCGTCCGCAACCCGGCGCGGAGGGGGCTGGCCCGGACCTTCCTGACAGGCCTGAGGGCCTGCCTGGCGCGCGGGGCGGACATCATCGTCAACATCGACGCCGACAACCAGTATCGGGCCGAGTGCATCCCGGACCTGATCCGGCCCATTTTGGAACACCAGGCCGACATGGTGATCGGGGCCCGCCCCATCGGGGAGACCGCCCAGTTCTCCTCCTTAAAAAAACTGCTGCAGAAGATCGGCAGCAGTGTCGTGCGCCTGGCCAGCCGGACCGATGTCCCGGACGCCGCGAGCGGCTTTCGGGCCTTTTCCCGGGAGGCGGCCCTGCGGCTGAAAGTGGACAACAACTACACCTACACCCTGGAGACCATCATTCAGGCTGGGCAGCGGGGCATCGCCCTGGTCTCGGTGCCGATCCAAACCAACCCCGCAACGCGCCCTTCCCGCCTGGTCAAAAGCACCTTCAGCTATGTCTGGCTCTCCACCTCGACCATCCTGCGCATCTTCATCGTCTACCGTCCCTTCCGTTTCTTCGCGGCCGTGGGCGGGACGCTCACCTTGCTGGGTCTCCTGCTCGGGCTCCGGTTCCTGTATTATTTCTACCTCGTCGGCCGCGGGCAGGGCCACATCCAGTCGCTCATCCTGGCCAGCGTGCTCATCGGCATCGGCTTCCAGACCCTCATGGTGGCTTTTCTCGCCGACCTGCTCAACGTGAACCGGCGGCTGATGGAAGAAACCGAATACCGCCTGCGAAAATTGGACCTCGATCGCGACCGCCGGGACAACGTTCCGCCCCACTGAGGTGCAGCGGCCATGAAGATCGCGCTCATCGGGCCCACCTATCCCTTTCGGGGCGGGATCGCGCACCATACCACCCTGCTCTGCCGCGCCCTGCGCAGCCGCCACGAAGTCCTCTTTATCTCCTTCAGCCGGCAATACCCCGGCCCGCTCTTCCCCGGCCGCAGCGACGTCGATCCCAGCCGCGAGCCCCTCACCGCCAACCCGGTCGAACGCGTCATCGACTCCCTGAACCCAGCCACGTGGGTTCGCGCGGCCCGGAAAATCAACCGCTTTTCCCCCACCATGGTCATCGTCCCCTGGTGGGTGACCTTCTGGGCGCCCCTCAATTTGACCCTGACCGCCCTGCTCAGGCGGCGAGGCCGGCCCGAAATCGTCTTCCTCTGCCACAACGTGGTCGAGCACGAGCGCCACCCTATCAAGGCTCTGGTCACCCGGCTGGTCCTGCGCCGGGCCGATCGCGTCGTCACTCACTCGGAGGAAGAGACCGCCCGCGTCCGCGCCCTGCTCGGAGCAAGGCACAAGCGGGTGGTGACCGGCTTCCATCCGACCTACGCGCCACTGGGCGGGCAGGGCCTCTCCCGCGAGGAGGCCCGGGCCAGGCTCGGCCTTCCGCCGGACCGCCCGGTTCTTCTATTTTTCGGTTTTGTTCGGCCGTACAAGGGTCTGGACCTGCTGCTGAAGGCCCTGGCCAAGGTGCGCGAGGGGCTGCCGGCCGAGCTGCTGGTGGTGGGCGAGTTTTGGGGCGACCGGTCGCGCTATGAGCGGATGATCGAGCGGCTGGGGCTCGGCGAGGCGGTACGCATCGTGGACCGGTACGTGCCCAACGAGCTGATCGAGCCTTACTTCGCGGCGGCCGACCTGGTGGTGCAGCCCTATCGCTCGGTCTCGGGCAGCGGGGTATGCCAGCTCGCCTACGGCCTGGGCCGGCCGGTCATCGCCACGGACGTGGGTAGCCTTTCCGAGGTCGTCGAGGACGGGGTGAACGGCCGTCTGGTGCCGGCCGGCGACGCTTTCGCCCTGGCCGCGGCCATCCGGGAGAGCCTCGACCCCGGACTGCTGGCCCACCTCAACCGGGGAGCCACGGCCACGGCGCAGCGGTTCGCCTGGGACCGGCTGGTGGACCTGATCAGGGCCGGTCCCGCCGGTTCCCTCGCCGACCGTTCGCCGGGAAACGGGCATGGCGGATGAAAAGGTCTAGATCGTCCTGGTGAACGATCGTACCTTGCGGAGCGGGGGTGGGGTATTCCCGGCCCGGCGATGGGAGGGCCGCTTATTCCACGGCCGGGGAGCCGCCCTTGGTCGGCACCCAAAATTTGGCCACGATCTTCCAGTCCCTCTGGTCGTTTTCCCCCTCGACCAGGCTGAAATACAGGGCCTTGATCCCCTCGTCGCCGTAGACTCTAGAGATGTATTTTTGGTTAAAGACGGCCATCAGAATTTCCGGGCTGCCCGGGCTGAGGATCAGGATCGGCTCGGAAATGAGGACCTGGATCGGGCCGCTTCGGGCAAAGATGTCCTGCTTGATGGTCCGGAGCTGTTCCAGGGAGTAGACCACGGGCTTGTCCATACCGGGGAAGTAGTTGGTGAAGACCGGGGCGTAGTAGCCCATCAGTCGATCGAGGTTCCGGTTCTGCCAGGCCTCGGCCCAGCCTCGGATACGGCCTCTCACCTCCGCGGCCCGGGCCAGGGATGCCGGATCGACGCGGTTTTCGCCGGCGTGGGAGATCACGGGCACCACGCGCGCCGGCAGCCGCGCGGACATGTCCGTCCAGCGGACGTTCCCGGGCAGCCTGGACCTATACCAGAAGATGAGGGGATAGTTGAAAAGGAAGGGGCGATTGTCGAGGTCCCAGCCCAGGATGGACAGGCCCGAGGGTGGTGGCTGTTTCCAATCGAAGGAAAAAACGAAGGCGGGCGGGTTGGGGAAGGCACCCCGCCATAGGGAGGCCTTCTGCGTGTTCTGGCTTACGGACAGGAAATAGGTCCCGAGCGGCACATGGAAGGCCTCGGGCGGGGGGCCGTCCGGCTTTCCGGCCAGGGCGGTCTTTTTTTCAGCCGCGGCTTTCGGCGCCGGCTCCAGCGCGGCGGACGGCGCGTTCACGGTCCCCTTGACGGTCGAAAAGGAGGCGGCCGGCTTCAGGCCGGCTGAGTTCAGGCCGCCGCTCATGATCTGGTAGGCTACGCCGATGAGGGCCACGATGAGCAGGAGGCTGAGCAGCACGGGCGTGGCCGTGCCGATGCCGGAGGAGGCGACGAGGGGGCGGCTCCGCCGGGGGAGCTTTTCGCCGGCGATGCTATCCACGGCCTTTTTCAGGTGTTCTTTTTCGATCGTGTTCCGCCCGTCGATGAAGGCGGCCATGAGCGTCCGTTCGCACAGGATGTTGATCAGCCGCGGGATGCCCTGGCTGGCCCGGTAAATCCCCTTGAGCACGACGGGCGTGAACCGGGCCGAGTCCTTCCCCCCGGCGATGCGCAGCCGGTGCTGGATGTAGGCCGCGGTGTCGACGCGCGAGAGGGGCTTCAGACGGTAGCGGATCGTGATGCGCTGATCGAGCTGGCGTAGCTCGGGCATCTTCAGTTTCTCTTCCAGCTCGATCTGCCCCACCAGGATGATCTGGAGGAGCTTCTCCTTGTCGGTCTCGAGGTTGGAGAGGAGCCGCAGCTCTTCCAGGGTTTCATTGGGCAGGTTCTGGGCCTCGTCGATGATGAGGACGATGTTGATGCCCTTCATGGCCCAGTCGAGCAGGACCTCGCGGAACCGCCTGAGCAGGTCCTCCTTGGAGCGGCGGGCGGTCTCGTCCAGGGTGACGCCCAGGTCTTCCAGGATGACGCTCAAGAGCTCTTCGGGCGAGAGCCGGGGGTTGAGGATCAGGGCCGTGGTGACCTCGTTGCCGAGCTGTTTGAGCAGCGTACGCAGGGTGACCGTCTTGCCCAGGCCGGGATCGCCGGTGATCTGGATGAAGCCTTCCCGGGCCCGGATGCTGTAAAGCAGGGTCTGCAGGGCCTCCTTGTGCACCTCGCTCGGGAAGTAGTAGTCCGGGTCCGGGGTCAGCCGGAAGGGGGTGTCCTTCAGACCGAAAAACTCTTCGTAGTCCATGCACCTGCCTCCCTGGGAATCGGACCCGGCCGGGCCGGGCCCTTATAACGCCGGCTTCTTTTTCTGCTCCTCGGCTCCGACCACCACGCGCCTGTTTTTCTCGTCGATGCGGTACGGCTGCCCAAAGGGATCCTCGGGCAGGGCCTCGATCAGGCCTGAGCGGACCAGCTCCCCGAGGTCCGTCGGAAAGCCGCCGGTCTGCTGCTGATAGGCCTCGGCCGCCTTCTGAAGCTGGTTGAGGTTCTGAAGCTGGACCAGCTTCCGGGCGTAGATGAACTTCAGCTTCTGGTCCTTGGTCGTATCAAAGAGAACCCCCAGAGCCCAGATCGCCCCCTCGTAGTCCCCGGTCTTGCGCTGGGCCGAGAGCAGCATGGACAGGAACCGCTTGGGCGCGCCCGGCTTGTGGGCGGCCTGCCCTAGATAGGACGCGGCCGTGGCGTTGTCCCAGAGGTAGATATAATGATCGTACCCGATCCAAAAGGGCAGTTCCCAGCTATCCGGGAAGAGGGCCATGCCTTTTTCCAGGATGGGCTTGGCCAGCTTCACGTCGTCGAAATTGTGGATGAGGCCCATGCCGGCGAAGAGGTAGGCGGAGTAGAAGCGGGGGTCCAGGTCGGTGATGAGGTCCATCATGCTGTAAGCCCAGGCGGAGTTGAACTGAAACTTGAGCGGCTTCCACATCAGGCTGCCCGAGTGCAGGCTGACCTGGATGAAGTACATGTCGGCCAGAAAGCCGCGATGGTCGAAGGACAAGAGCTCGGCGATCTCCCGCTTCGGCACCACCTTCAATTCCTCCCGAAGGATGGGCGGGTAGAGGCGCTGCTCGGCCGCGCTCAGGGCCAGGGCGGCCAGAAAGCTGATCAGGGCCAGGAGGACGGTCTTTTTCCCGCGCATGGTCTTACGTGTCGCGCCGGTTCATGACGGCCGAGGCGGCGGCCAGGACCGCTGCCATGTAGAACAGCCCGTAGGCGCTGCTCAGCAGGATTTTCCCCCAGGGCAGAGCCTCGTCGTGCAGGATGGCCAGCCGGAAGTCGAACAGGTCGAAATTGGGAAAAATGACGGTGATGGCCTTCACCAGAAAAAGATGGGTCTTGCTGCCGAATCGGCCCAGACCGATGAAGCTCTGCATCCCTTCGGTCATGGAGTGTCCCAGCACGTAGACGCACAGGACCAACAGGGAATTCAACGTGAAGCCCACGCCCAGGGCGTAAAACAGGATGCCGACCGCGGTCAGCAGGCCGAACTCCAGCACGGACCAGTACACCGCCCACAGCAGGCCGAACACGATCTTATGGCCGAAGAGCCAGGTCAGGAAGAAGACACCGGCCCCGGCAAAAAAACTGAAGAGAACGATGATGTAGGCCGTGCCCAGGAAGCGGCCGAGGAGATAGGAGGAGCGGGGGACCCGGTTGAGCAGCACGTACAGCTCGTTGCGGTCCTTCTCCTGGTACAGGGAGAACAGCCCGAAGAGGATGGACACGGCCAAGCAGACCACGCTCATCCCCACAAGGCCCGTGTCCTGGATGTAACGCGCCACCTCGCCCAGGGAGAGGGAACTGATATAGAGGGAAAACAGCAAAATGACGGCGATGAACAGGAGGAGCCCGGCAAAGAGCTTGGACCGGATGCTCTCCCGCCAGGCCACCAGAGAGATGGTCAGGATGCCTCGCATAGGGCCTCCTGCCTGAACGCCTCCTCCAGGTCTTCGGTCTGCCAGCGCTGCTTGAAATCCGAGGTGGCGCCGATGAAGCGCAGCCGGCCGTCCACCAGGATGCCGATCCGGTCGCAGAGCCGTTCCACTTCGGACAGGATGTGGGAACAGAAAAAGATCGTCTTGCCCTTCTTTCTCATTTCGAGCAGGCTGCCGATGATCTCGCCCTTGCCGATGGGGTCCAGGCCCGAGGTGGGTTCGTCCAGAATGAGCAGGTCCGGGTCGCCGGCAAAGGCCTGGGCCAGGCCCACACGCTGCCCCATGCCCTTGGACAGGTCGGAAATCTTCCGCTTGGGAAACCGGTCCATGCCGACAAAGCTCAAAAGTTCCATCGCTCGCCCGCGCCGCCGGTCCCCGTCGTCGCCGGCCAGGGCGCACTGGAATTGGACATATTCGAAGACGGTCAGGTTGGGGTTGGGCCGGAAACTCTCGGGCAGGTAGCCGATCCGACGCCTCGGCTCGCCGACCTTGAGGGGCTGTCCCTGAAAGAAGATGCGGCCCTGGGTGGGCGAGAGGAAGCCCATGATCAGCTTGACCGCCGTGGTCTTACCCGCGCCATTCGGGCCGAGCAGGCCCAGGATTTCGCCGCTCCTCACCTGAAAGGTCAGGTCTTTCAAGGCCTCGATACGGCCTTCCCGGCTCTTGTAGGCCTTGCTTAGGCCGTCGATCTCGATGATGGGTTCTGCCGCCATACGCTTCGGACAGCTTCCTTTCTTTACCCGGCCGGGTCCGTGGAGATGCTGGACAACCAGGCTGACGCCCACTTTTTTCCCCGGCCGGATCTGGTATCGATCATGAATAGCCTAATCTGCACGACCTTCAAAATCAATACCTTTCTCCGGCCAAGGCCTTGCGCCTGCGGTCAATTCGCCGCGGCAAGCGCAACGTGCCCCGACGCCTGTCCATTATCCGGGACCCTGCCGGCCGCGCCCCACCGAAAAAACCTTGATCCCGGCAGGGGACATTTTTTATACTTTGGGAAATCTCGGGCAGAGGGCCGGGCAGAAATGACTCAAGGGACGACGCAGCCGGACCGCTTTCAGGTGGCCTTCGTGGACGGCCACCTTCATCTGGACCTCGTCAGCCAGCGCCAGCCGGAGCGGCTGACCTGGTTGCGGCAGGTGGGATGCCTGCCCGTGTCCTGGGCCTTTTCCCAGCGGGCGGATTCGGCCAAAGAGCTTCGGGCCTACTTTTCCGCCCGGCTGAAAACTTTCGAGGCCGTGCGTGCCGGGGGTTTGGCCTGCTATCATTTGGTAGGCGTCCATCCCCGGAACATCCCGCCGGACCTCGCCCCGGAGGCCGTGCGAGACCTGCTGCTCCCTTTTCTGGACGACCCCTTTTGCCTGGGTTTGGGCGAGATCGGCCTCGAGACCGGCAGCCCTCGGGAAGCCGAAATCCTCGAAGCCCAACTGGCCCTGGCGCCGGAGATCGAGCAGCGGGGACAGGTCTTGGGCGTGCACACTCCCAGGCAGGACAAGGCCCGCGTGCTCGACCAGACTCTGGCCCTGCTGGCGCCTTATCAACGCTGGCAGGGCCGCATCCTGCTCGATCACCTCACCCCGGACACGCTGCCCGCCGCCCTCGCCGCCGGCTTCTGGGCCGGCATGACCCTCAGCCCGGCCAAGTGCTCGGCCGCGGACGTCGAGGCAGCCGCAGCCCGGCATCCCGACCAGGAGGGCCGTCTCCTGCTCAACACCGACTCCGGCGGCCGGTTTTTCGAGGACTTGTACCGCTTTCATCAGCAAGGCGGGTTGCCGGAAGACCTCCGCCGACGGCTCTGTCGGGACAATGCCCTCCGCTTCTTCCGCCTGGAAAGCCGCGTCTGACGCCGCTTTCCGGCTGCGCCTACCCCCATAAAAAACGCGGCCGGATAACCGACCGCGCGCTCCACAGGCGATTATGGATGGAGCCAAGCTCTGAAGAGGTATTTGCGACAATCGGCTTCAGTGCGGAAGCCTCGTTGAAATTGCCTGAGATTCATCTCTTGAAAGGTCTTTTCCATACGGCTCTCCTGGGCAGATTTTTATAAAGACGCGATCAGGCTTTAGGATTTAAGCCAATAATTATTTTTGGGCCAAAGCTCCAAGAAAAGGCGGACCTTGCCTTTATTACTAATTTATTTATTGTTATGAGACGTTAGGACCAGTGTCTCGGATTTATTACTCAGAGCGTAAAGTAAGTTGCATGAAAAATCACCCGATAGCCAAGCGGAAGGGAGAGCGAAGAGATGCTGGACCCTGGCTTTCGCCAGGGTGACGGTTTTTCCGAGGCCGAGACCCAACAACGTCATTCTGGCGAAAGCCAGAATCCAGGATTCCTAGGGCAACCCTCCCGCCATGAGTGGGATCGCTCCCGAA
>Ga0315282_10001664_pt1 | contig 41696 bp, 85 predicted proteins | sample YL17G07_20_MG_FD_203693 | JGI IMG/M metagenome (GOLD analysis project Ga0315282, IMG submission 203693) | Sediment microbial communities from Yellowstone Lake, YNP, Wyoming, USA - YL17G07_20 | ecosystem: Environmental > Aquatic > Freshwater > Lake > Sediment | place: USA: Wyoming | collected...
GTCATAAAGGTAAATTTATCCGTCACGGCCTTAACCAGGGCCAGGTTTGCAGCGGTCCCCATGTATTTATAGATGTTGTAAAGTTCAATCTCCGCATCGCTAACGATCGACATCGTACCGATACCAACCATCGTATCGGCCACAGGAGAAGGAGATCCCCCAACCTGATTATAGGCCACGATATCGTAAGTTCCGTCGTTCCATACGGTTCGGCTTTCGTCCTTTTCATATCGACCCTTAATCGTTCCATCCTCAGTCAAGGTAACAAAAGGGTCTGCTGGCGCTGCACCAAAAGAGCCATCGGAATCGTCCAATAGATACTTATCAACTTCGCGCCGAATGATCGCATAGACCACATGAGCGGTTACTCCATAATCCGCACTTATTCTCTTAATATTGGGCATGTTTATGTTCCTCTTTAAATATCACGTTCCAAGTAGCCAGCAAGGCTTCGTAGTCTTGCGGGATCATCATCTGCAAAGCCCAAGATGGCGTTACACTTTCCACATAATAGACCGCGTACCTTTCCGTTTTTATGATCGTGGTCCACTCCTAGCCTGCTTCGTGCATAACGACCAATATAGAATTCTTTTTTTCCGCAACCTAGACACATACCGTTTTGATGATTCCATAGTTCATGGTATCGTTCTACACTTATTAGATTTCCAAACCTTGATTTAAGATTAATTTTTAAACGTTTGTCCCCTGTCGGGTCTCTCCTGACTCGCAAAACCGGTACGCATTTTTTGCAACACTCCCCAATGTGTTTTCCACCCTTACGAAGTACAAAGTCAGATCGTGGTTTAATGACACCACATACCGGACATTTTTTCTCTGTCTTGATAGAAGGATGTCCAGGATCGGGGGTACATTTCTTGCAAAACGATTTTACCGTTTTATATATTACCCCACCCCTTGCTCCCGTATACATCGGATTAAACTCGGATCGTGGCTTAACGATTCCACATATACTACACTTCTTTTCTGCTTTAATATTGGCCATAGTCCGCCGTTATTCTTTTTACGTTTGCCATTTAAAACTCCAAGGCGAGGTTTCGCCAGTCCATTATTGTTTATATAAAAAATAACCATAAATGGTATTCAGTGGGTAACTTAATCCCGATCCTCCAACAACTCCAAGAGCCGAGTTCATTACCAGTGTTCCTGATCCAGTTACTTGTACTAAGCAAGAAATTATTCCCTGTGCTGATGTTGCAGTAGGATTTTGAAGTAGGGTAATGCCTGTAAGTCCTTGCGGTACAATAACAATCGTTGCAGACCCAGATCCCTGTGATAAGTAAAGATATGGAGTCACAAGAGCGGTTCCATTTATTATACCGAAGGCCATTAAAAGAAACCGATCTCCACTTGTTACGGAACCGCAATCTAAATTTGCTGAATTTGTTGAATTAGAAGTTGTGCCAATTTCTGTAAATCCCAAAGCTGTTCGAGAGTCTGCTATATTTTTAGCCGACACCACTCCAGCCGTTCCAAAAAGGAAGCCAGCGAGGGAGCCAACCTTGGCCGTTCCGGGAATCACCGCCTGATCCGCAGCGGCCAATTCACCAAGAGAGGTTACAACTCCACCTGTATAGATACTTTTTACTAGATTTACGTCGCCCATTATGTCACCACTCCAATATTATTAGAGGACCCCGCTGCATTGAAAAACGGAAGACTTGGACCGTCCAACATTAAAACATTATTCGCGGCTCCCGTTGAATCAAAAAAGGGAAACTTTTTAAATGTAGGATTGCCCGGAAATACCATCGGAAGGTCTTCGGAGGGATCTACATCTCCAAAACTAAGAATAGTTCCGGTTCCTCCAGATCCAGATCCGGCCTCTCCAGGATCACCCTTATCCCCTTTATCTCCCTTGGCCCCGGGAATCACGATAGGATCTTCTGGCTGATCGGGCTCCAGAAACATAACAGGGCCAGGTTGTCCTTGTGGACCCTGCCCTTGAATAAGAATTCCGGGCGGAATCATCGGGAGATCCTCGGGAGGCTCCGCTGGCTCCACAAACACAGAAAGGTTTCTCCTGGTAACCGCGTCTGCAATCTCAGCATCCGTGTTAGATCCGGAGACCAGATTTTTATCTACATCAGTTACCACAACCCTGGACGGGGTAAGCTGTTTAAGGTTCAGGACCCCCGCCGTGGTCAATGTCATCCAGTAATCGGTATTCCAGAACTGGAGTTCGTGGGTTGTTGGCTTATGAAGTATCTGCCACGGATTTAACTGATCCTCCGTCAATTCCAAAATTGCATAATTTCCCGATGGAGCATTGATCCTGGAATACACTGGACCGGCATCAGATCTCTGAACCTGAAATTGGGCTGCGGCTCCAGCGGGAGCTATACCGATGCTGACCAAAGATCCATCTATATAAATCGGTGAATCCACCATAAGGGTGGCCGATTTATATGGAACTTGATTGGTGGTTAAGTTTGTGCTCACCAATTTTTTAGCGACATCGGTTGAGACTGACTGGTTAGGAGAAAGATTGTCTGCAATAAGATAGGGGAGATTTGGAGTCCCCGGAAATACCATCGGAAGGTCTTCGGAGGGATCTACATCTCCAAAACTAAGAATAGTTCCGGTTCCTCCAGATCCAGATCCGGCGTCCCCGGGATCTCCCTTGTCCCCTTTTGCTCCGGGGGCTCCAGGAATAACGATCGGGTCTTCAGGTTGGTCGGGATCTAAAAATATTACGGGTCCGGGCAGACCGGTAGCTCCTGTAAATCCAGGAGGTCCGGGAATAAGTACCGGCTCCTCCTGATCTCCAGTGTCAAGAAAGGCAGGGAATCCCATCCCCGAACTAGACTTCGGAATGACGGGATCTGTCTGGGGATATTCATGGAACAGTTTTTCAAGAAGCAAGGTGGCTCCAGTTTATAAAACTCCAACCTCTCCCTCACCCTGTATAACCAGTGCGGACGCCGTCCCCGCAATTCCGGTTAAAAAGTCTGCGGCGTCGAGACGGAGCATCCCATACCAGTCATACGGAGAATGGGCGGCAATCGAAAGGGTGCCACCAAGAAACTCTGTACCTGCCGCACTTCCACCAGTTGCACCGATATAAAGAATGCAGGTGGCTGCGCTGGCCGTCTTATTGACGATCCGGATATGACGGATAATCAAATAGAGAGCTGCGATAGTGGGAATTATACCAGTCGGTCCGGTGAAGGACGACACGGTACAATTCAAGATGTTGGCGATAGAATCGGAAATATACGCCGGTCCAAAACGAATTACCTTATTGGCTGCCATTTTTTAATCTCCTTTACGGAAGCGGATCTGAACCGCCCCGTTTGTCGATCGATTTGCTTTTGGCGAGCTTCAACTTCATCTTCTCCACACCTTCATTAAGTTCGTTTTTCCAGAACGTGATATTTTGAAGAAGAGGCCGAATCGCCATCTGATTGATAATTTTAAAATTTCGGATAATAACCCACGGAACTAAAACATCGTGATGGAATTCATCATCAAGACCATCAGGAATATTGTTGGGCAAAACCATCGGATTGGGGGATCTATAAAAATACATCGATATAACATCAGTCACCCGAGGATAGGACCCAAGGAATTTATCTTCTATCCCAACTTGCTCGGCGTATGTCCCGGTGTCGTTGTGCCTGGAGTCGAGATTCTCAATCATGGCCATCTCATAGGAAACCGGAATAACCTCCCACTGATTCTGATACGAACGGACTCCAGTTACCTTTTTATGATAGGTCACGTTGGTTGTGTAAAGCTTTCTCCATTTACCGGCAGCAAGATCAGTGGCAAAAACCCCAGACGTATGTGCAACCTTACACTGATAAACTGCATTGGTAGTGGCATCATAAACCAGGTCACCGATCACCGGCTGAGCCACAGGAACGGCTGGCGCTGTACCGGTAGGAGTGTCTACCACAAATGGAGTATAGGCAGAATACGCATGACTGGTAACCCATGCGGCCTGCTGCGATGGCATAGGATAATACCATTCGTCCGGATAAAGATAGAAGTAAATAGGTTTAATAAGCTTCAGGGGAGGTAACTCATAATCCCGGGCGATCTCCACCATGGCATTATTTAGCCAATTCACATAACGCGGAATATAAGCATCGTTCTGCGCGAATTCCGCGATATCGACGGTCAACTCAGCGAGAGAGGCCATTACATTCTCCGTTTTTCCTCGGCCTTATTCATGGCATCTTCCATACTGGCCGGTTCTTCCCTGAGAAGTTGGATCTTAACCTTATCCTGAGTAACCTCAATCCGAGCCGCATCGTTGAAATCGTTTTTCTTACCGCGCTTGCTCCGGTTGGTTGCATAGATCTTTCCGGTAATGACGATTCTCACTTCATCGTCAATATCGAAATTTTCAAAATCCTTCGGAACTTTTTTCTCTTCGCGAAAGGTTATTGAAACCGTCTCGGGAGGAATTTCTACTTTCTCGGGAGTGGCAATTCCAGGACCAGTCTTCGCCATAACAACTCCTTCTCTTGGATCCCCCGCGAGGTCTTGAACCCCGAACCCGCTGCTTACAAGGCAGCCGCTCTACCCGTTGAGCTACGGAGGCAAAACTTTAATAGAACTTTGCTCCAGAGCCCCCATCCGTTCCACCACCCGGCTGGCGATGCTCCTCAAATTCGTCTTTCACATCCTTGATGAGTTTATATCCGCACCGAGGGCAATAGAGTCCGGGCTTCTTATGTTGGTTTGGGTCCGGCTTGTAAACAAGCATACAGTTCGGACAGTATCGAACCCAATCCACAGTTAAGAAGTCGTTTATATCTACGGTGTCCCAAAAACTCTGCCCCATTTGTCCCCTTCATGTCCCGTTTAAGATTCCTCTTCTTCGGGATCACCGTCAGGATCTCCAGGTAAGTTTGCCTCGGCCTGCGTTTCGGATTCAACAGCAGCCTGCTCTTTGGTCTCCAGGGTGGCCTTCAATTTATCGATGGCATCCTGTTCCTTACTCTTTGAGATACCCACAGGAGCCTGCGCCTGGACTTCCTTGGTCTGGGCCTTGTTCTCGTTTAAAACGAACATCTTTAGGGCCATCTCCAACATCGGGCCAGGGGAAAGATTAGACATAATGTCCGACATCGAAGTAATCGGAGACCCATCGTCAAATTTCAGGCTACCATCCGGACCAATAACGATACTCCTTTGGGCCTTGGCAGTAACCTTTCCTCGATTAGCAAACCACTCCAGGGCTTCATTAAGCTCCGGTCCCTTGGGAATAATGTTGGTAAGCTCAGTTTTCTTTGTGATGGGCTGGCCGCCTACCTTGCAGTATCCTCCCCCAACTAACTTTCCGATATGACCAACACCTCCAACAACCCATGTTTTCTCAAACCAGAAAGTACCTCGATCTCTTGTCTCTAGTCTCTGAGGCATTTTTCTTACCCCTCCTTCTTGATGGTCATGAATCGATCGTAAAGATCGATATGTTCGTTCGTCAACTTTTCCTCCGTGTTCAGCTTCTCAAGGACCTTTTTGATAATTCCCGTGGCCACCTCACCAATGGAAACTTCCTTGGAGCCAACGGTTTTTTCGCCCTCGACACTCCAGACCATACCTCTTTCGTTGGACTGGAATTGCAGGGCCTTGTTTTCCTCTTCCGAAAAACTCAATTCCTCACGAAGAACGCGAAGAAGTTTGAGGTTGGTTATATTCCCTTCGTTCGGAAGAATAACACTCAACAGAAGTCTTTCTTTAACTTTCAGTTCCATTTTTACCCCCCTTGGTAAAATGGGCGGGCCGAAACCCGCCCTATGTTCTGTTTCTTCACTGGATTACTCCAGGTTAATTGTTTAAGTGTGGTATGCGTTGATGTACCAGGTCACTCCCGTTGATCTCTCTTTGAAGAACGGGATCTTGAGGTCATTCCCGCTTGCAGCACCAGAAGTGGCGTTTAGGTCAAGAAGAGTATTGATGTCAAACATCGCTGTTAAAGCGTTGGAGAAAATGTTGGTTCCGAATAAGAACAGAGATCCGGCATTTGCTCCACTATCAACGACATAGGACATTCTCACTCCGCAAATAACCTTGGCATTGGCAAGTTCTGAGGCGGGGGCGTACACCCCGACATCTAATGCAGACACCTGCTGTGTACCACCAGAAGAACCTGATCCCATGTTAACCCAGGAAGACGTAGCCGCAATCATCCCGGCAACGGTTCCGGTAACATTCAGGTTAACTTCAACGGCACCGTAGGCGTCTCCGAAGTTGGGATTCGCACTCGTCCCGTTCAACTGAGCAATACGGCCAGCAGCACCAATGGCGGTAAGCTCAAGATAGATACCTTTGGTCATCGCTCCTTCGATCAAAAGACCATTAGTCACAGTACCGGCGTAATTTTTAAGCCGGAGAATATCGGTGATCGAACATCCGGTAGCGTTCACATCAAATCGTGCAACGGAACGGAATCCTCCACCACCAGAAGACTGGTGATATCCAATTTCCATCACATTGGGTTCATTCGGACAGGTTACAGGACCGGCTCCAGTTACCTGATAATAGATACCCTGAAGAGACCCGGTGGGGATAGCGACAGCGGCAGAAATATTCAGGCTTCCAGAAAGTCCGGCGAAAGCATAAATATTCACTCCAATATCAGACCGAAGCTGCAAGCAACTAATCGCAGTGTTGGCCTGGTTAGCTGTAGCCGCATTAACCCTTAGACGGGCAGCCGCCACCTGGTTTCCGGGAGTCGCTGCGTTCCCGGCACTGGAAAGGCTGACGTTAATCGGAACAAAAGTCGTTCCGGTATCGGGGATCGTCAGCGGTGTGTTGTAGGTCCCGATTGCAATCAGATGATTGTCGGCGCTGGTGAAGGTGGACGGAGCACTAAAAGAAAGAGCGCCAGAGCCTAGATCCAGGGCGGTAGCTCCACCGGAAACAACGATTTTTAAAGCCGTCATCCCGGCAGCCGCACCTTTGGTCGCGTTAATATAAAGACCGACGTTGGTTCCGGATGCGGCAAGGCTCTCAAAATAATACTTGATAAACCCTGCGTTAACCACAGTGGTCGTTTCGGAACCACCGATGTTCCCACCGGTCCCGGTATTACCGGCTCCAAAAAGAATACAAGAAGAGTCGGCCTTTAGGCCGTTTTTGGTGAAGCCCAGAGGATATTTTACCTGAGCCCACAAACCTCTAATACTGTTAATCATGCTTTTCTCCTTATTTCACTCCCCCAAGTGAAGATCGGGGGCAGTGATTAGCTGCCCCCAACAGGGTTAGTTGTTACGAAGTGAATTCCACCAACTTCGTGCAGTTGGCCCCGATTTCCGGATGGAAGTCAACCAGCAATCCGAATTCGACCACGCCGGACCCACTGGCAGCGAGAGCAGTCGTACAATAAATCTTGAACTGTTCACCGGGAAGCCAGATGATCGGGTTGAATAGACGCCTGAAAACCTTACCGGCCACATAACCGGGGGTCACGATCGCCTTGATGGTCATCTTCGCGTAAGCGGTGCTCGCGCCTTCCGGGGCCACAAGGGGCACAGCGGCGGCATTTGAATCGCTTTCAGCGGTAGCCATCTTGTAAAGGGTATAAACCCCATCGACCAAGGTTGCCGAAGCCACAACAGCCGTGGTGACGATCATATAGATCCCCACGATCTCCAGGGGCTCGGGAGTTCTCCAATAATCCATCGTGGCCATAGTTGATCCACTCAGACTACCAAAGTTAATGGTCGCCCGATCTCCAGTGGTCAAGAGGGCGGGCAGAGCCCGTCTGTTAAAAGAACCGTAATTACCAGCCATATTGTCTCCTAAATTGAGATTTGGGGGCGGAAATTACCGCCCCGAAAATTGTTAAAGTAAAATATTAGAAAACTGGTATAACCTATTGATTATAGACCAGTTATCTGAATCATCTTGCTCTCCCGATCGTTCGCTGTATCCCAGACACTCGCGTAAGCTAGGATTCCTCTCCACGCGATCGCCTTTACCCGCCCGAAGTCGGACTGGTAATTGGGATCGGCATAGAGCGCGGGAGCTTCGGCCTCGACTCTGTAAACCGCCTCGTCTCCGAAAACCACGCCCTCGGAAATAAGACCGGCCGCGTCAATGCTATTCACAAAGCACTGTTCACGGTCAACCTGGACCACCCGTATACCCTCGGCCTTCCCCACTTCACTTCTGAAGAAGAGATCGCCTTTCTGAAGGTACATGTGGACCTGCTGCCACAGAGGGTCAATTTTGAGACCACGGGTATTTTTTCGAGAGGTCAGCATTACGAAATCGTCTCCCTCGAAAGGTGGGCAGTGGATGTCGCCATCCAGATAGTCCCGAAGAATTCCCATGTGGTCAAAGGTCAGCGGAGAGGCAACGGTCGTAGCCGCCACACCGCTCGTTGTGAAAGTCCCACCAGAAGCAGAGGTGGGGGCGAAAACGATCTTCACGTCAGTTGACATGAAAGCCCGGGCCGCAGCCGCGTCCATGATACGATCCATCTGGCGGGTAAGGGTCTTCTGAAGAATGGACTGAGGATCGAATTTCCCAAGCTGCTCGCTCAGGTTCGTGTACTCAACCCCTCGGCCCCATTCCACCATCTTGATCGCCCGGTTACCGTACTGCAATTTGTCGATCGGAATCCTGGTAGATTCCTCAAGCTGAGCATTCGTGGTCGGATCGGGCAACTCCGTCACGTGCATGATGTTGAAGGTTTCACCCTTTTTCCGGCCAGCGCCAGGGGCGGGCTTTGTGAAGGGCACCACTTTCAGCTTCAGCGCACTCCAGTAGAGCAACTGATTGCTGATGAAGTGATTTTTATAGACACCGGTGTCGGCGTCAAAGCGTTCTGTTACTTGATAACCCTTTCGGGCGGGTGGTCATTTCTGCCACCTCTTCGGGATTTCCCCGAAGACCAGACTATATCATCCCATTTGGGCCATGCTCATAGTCGTTGAGGATCTCGGAAGGTTTGAACAAGGGCCAGTTCATCTTCGGAATATTCCCTATCCTTATTTGAAAGGTCCTTTTTTGGAAGTCTCTTTTTTACAAATTGCAACATTAAAACCGCTTTTGTATTTTTAGTAATCAAGTGCGGAATTAATATTGGAAGTAAGATCTCAAGAGACGAAAGCCGGTTCACGTTTATTCCGTGAATCTGTTTCCTTCCAAAGTGTCCCGTTAAATCCCCGCCATTGCGGTGAAACACATAAAAGGAAACCTTAAGACTTTCATAAATTTTGGTTATTTCCAAAATCATTCCAGGATCGGTGTTGCAGATCGTTATAATCGGAGTGAATCTTTGATGTCCGCTTTTGTTTGATCCGCCAAACAACAACGAACCTTCTCCATCCACGATACCAGCTAACCATCCGATCCTTGCTTCCGTTACCTGCTGATTGTCCATTGTTCCATCCTTTATATTTTTACCTAAGCAGTAATAAAGGCTTTAGGATTTTCCAGCATATCGCAAGGTTTATACTGGATCGAATTAATTGGTCCAGTTCATAGCTGCCATGAGATTTCTCCTTAGAAGGTTCTCTGCGCCTTTTCAAGAGCCTCATCCATCGACATCGGTTTTTCCTGTTGGATAACCTCTGCCGGACGATTTCCGCTCCGTTCGAGCACAGAGTTATTTTTTTGAGTTTTCTCAGCCCTCTCTTTGGCTGAGGCGATAGGACCCGCAATGCGGGCCTTCATCTTCTGTACTTCATTTACTGTCCACTCAATCTTCTTGTCTGTCGTTTCGCCAGGAGCATAACCGGCAAACTTCCAGAACAAATCGTAGTCAGATGAATTTTCTCGGACCTTCTTACCATTGGCATCGGTGGATTCGATGCTGGTCCTCATGTCCAAACCAAGTTCGGTAGCCTTGGAATCAGCGTATGAAGTGACCTGGGCCGCTCTACTTCTCTCCTCTTCGGCCTCTTGGTCCCTTTTTCTCTGATCTTCCTGCTGCTTCGTCAGTTCGGTTTTTGTGGAGGTGAGCTTACTTTCAAATTCCTCGCTCACAATGCTCCGCATTTTATTTAAAACACCTGACCAGGCCTTGACAGACTTGGCACGATAGTCAGCAGAAGTTGGATCTAGGTTTTCGATCTCATCGAGAGTCTTGCTTACCGATTCCTCAAGTTCCGTTTCCGGACTTTTCTTGGGAGTCGCTGGTTCAAGATTTCTCTTGGCGGTCAGAACCATAAGTTCCTGGATCTGGCCAGCAAGTTTCTCGTTCTGCTCTCGTTGCCGCTTGTTATCCTCCCGATTGCTGTGAAATTCAGACTGAGTATCCGTGAGCCTCTTTTGAAGAATCTCGTTTTCCTTCTGTAGCTCAGCTAATTTCTCATCGGGAGTTTTTTCTGTCTTGCCCTCCTCCTTCGGTGTTTTCGGAGGCTTCTCCGTTAGAGGGATTACCTTTTCTTCGGGCGGTTTCGTTTCTTTGTCTTTTTTACCGGACTCCGCAGTTTCGAGATCTTCTTTTTCGTCGTCCTTTACCTTTCCTTCATCCTCATCGCTGGTATCCGCAGGATGACCCTGAAAAGTTATTGACGCCTTACCTAGCATTTCATCGAAGGTGGTTCCTTCTTTGATCTCTTCGACCGGAGTGGGGTCCGATACTTTGACTTGAACCTTAGTGCCCTTTGCCATACTGCCTCCTGTGCCAGCGAGAATCCTTGCGGGTCGCTGTTTTAATTTTTACCTGTCGGAATCCCTTGCGGGGCGACAATGGGTTTATTATTAATTCGGGCATAGTTGGTAGCAAAAATATTACCAACATTTAACAATCTCTTTACTTTAGAAAGAACATCCAGGAGAGCCATGCTCCTGGGGTCGGTCTGGATCAGTTGATTGATCCGGTCGGCCAGAAGCGAAGTAACATATCCGTAAATTATGCCACCTTCGCCTTGTAAATCAGCCAGAAGTTGCTGAGTATCCCGAAAAACCTTTGCGTATCTTTCTTGCTCATCTGGAGAAAGAACCTCTTTCTCTACGTTAAAATTTTCAGGTTGGCCAGTAACAACATCTACCGGCAATCCAGATTCAGACATTGGAACATTCTGAATCACCAGCGGCGGCGCTGGAACCCTGATATCGTCATCTCCCATATTCCCCCCTCAAAAATTACGATTTAGTTGTTGGCCCCTTTGGTGCCATCAAATTTTTAACTGCGGCCCTGTGTTTCTCTTCCTTGTGTCGCAAGTCTGTCGCATGTTTTTCTTTAGACTGACTTACATCAAGCTGGTGGGCCTCTTCGGCGTGTCTCATTTGCTGAGCGTTAGACGCCTGGTCGTTGGCGTTCTGGTTTACCACTCCCTGTGTCTCGGCTCCAGCCTTAGCTGTTTCCTCGGGGGTTGGTTGCTGCGCCTGAGCCCCTGCCTGAGACGCTGCTAATTGGGCGTTGGCCGCCTGGGTTTTTGCATCAGCGGCCTGTTGTTCTAAAGCCTCTTTCTGTCCAATCGCCTTATCCTGAATGTCCTGTTGCATCTTATCGATCTGTTCGATCTTGGCATCGTCAACAACAATACGCTGATCGATAAGGTTAGCGCACCTATTAATCGCCTTAATAAGATACCCGGGACGAAGATATGGTTTGAACATATCCCCAAACTTTGTTTGATCGAAAAGGGGAAGGATCACATTCATAATAGTCTTCAGGGTATCCTGATCCTTCATAATAGCAGTGATACCATCAACATGAAAACTTCCATTCAACAGAGGAAGCCTTATTCCCGTTGAAGACTGAAGATCAATATACTTACCGAGATCTTCTCCCTTAAAAATTTCCTGTAAATCCTGAACCCCTGCATTTGCCTGGATAGTCTCGGCGCCAGCCTGGATTGCCCAGATCGCTCCATCCTCCAGGTTGTTGGCCATAAGGGTAACTACGGTATCGCTCTGCTCCAAGTTCTGTGCGTTCTCTCGCGCCGTTACTTCAGCCCGAAATCCCGGGAGACCCTGGATCGTGTCGTTAATCATCGTCCCCTTTTGAAATGCCTGATCTCCAAAATTCAAATACGCCATTACGTCGCCAGTGATCGCCTTTCGGTCAACGGTCCTTACGACTTCCTGGCCTTGATTTGTTTCCCTTACAAGCCATGGCTTTCCGGGATAAGTAGTGAGATCTTCCTGGTCCATAATCAAAGGTAGGGTTATCTCAAGCATAGGATTGACTATCCAATTTAAATAGTCATTGTGTAGCGCGGCAAGGCTGCACATGAAGTACCAAAGAGAACGCACTCCGTGTAGAAGCCCCCGCCCGTCGAATCGCAAAAAATGAGGTAACGGCGAGAAGGAGATTCCGGGCCATCGTAATCTATTGTAGGGGGACGGTTTGGGTAGCCCGATAACAGTGTCTCCCGCCCAAGTGTAAGTTGCGTTATCAAGTAACTTCTCCCCTCGGGGTGAAAGAATCATTCCCCAGAATTCTGACGTTAAAACTGATTTCCGAAAAACCGAACGAGCCCAGATCATGTCTTTTCGCATCTGAATCTGCTGTTGGGTCATCAGCGGATTGGCGGAGGAGGTGTTGTCACCCGCTGAGGCGTAATCCTGAACCTGCGCTGTATTTACATATCGTCCTTGCTTCTCTGCCTCCCGGATAACATGATAATCAAGATATTCCTGATGGACCCAATACATTCCAGATTGAGGCTCTCTTCCGAAAGCGTCAGGATCGCGGTGGATTTTCCATGGTTCCACCAGGATATATTTTAGACCAAACCCCGGACGCCATACCGGAATCATTTCCATGCTCTGACCGACCGCAAATCCCATCCCGGCTGCATCAGTAAAGTGAACCGGAAAGTTTGCATGAGAACGGTCGAGATAATGCTTCATTACTTTTGTCCAGAGGTCTGCGGCCTCCGAATTGGATTCGTTCTGGATACTAACAAAGTCGGTATTAAAAGCCTTCCTAACTCCGGCCATCGCAAACTGAACAGCAGCATGAGGTTTCGGGAGAACGACCTTCGATTGCCATTTTTCCTTGCGAGTATAATTAGGAGGATCTTCTTCATAGTAAACCTTCAAACATTCGCGCTGGACTTCCCGAATCTTACGCATATGATTAATGGATGTTCTAACAGCGTCAACCCCGTAGTCAACAAAATGCTTAGGGGATTCGTGAGCGTAAGCAATAGAGGCTTCAGTTCTTTCACCCATCTCCTTAGTGTCGGGAAGGTTAGGTTTTGCGTTCGATAATTCCCTGATCCGCGATTGAATCATCGCGGATATTTTTGCGAGATCAGCATCAGGCATAATGGCTCCGCTTAATACTCTTAGCGCCGCAACTTTTTTACCGGGCTGCCGACAGTGTGCATCGGGAGGCCTTTTGTTTTTGTTGACGCAAAATCTTTCACGTCCCCCGGATTCATGGTAGAAGCTATCTTGGCCGAAGCGGTTCCCGGCTTAGCCTTCATCTCGCCCTTCTGAATCGCATGGGCCATTCCCATCATTTCCTGTTGAGCTTTTGATTTAGCAGGCATGATTATTCTCCGTATCCACCCATGTCAGATTCTTTCTTAATCGGTGGTTTCATGCGACCAGACATCGGACCACTCAATGACTTGTCATAGGGGGTCTCGATCTCTTTCCCGGGCTCATCATCCTTAACAGTTTCGTTAAGTTTTTTGTCTTGAGGCATATTCATTAAAATTTCCTCCTGAAAAATAAAGGGAACCCCTCCGGGGATTATCTTGAGGGGTTCCCACCCCGTTCCCACCCGGCATTTTAAGCGCTACTGCCGGGCAAGTCTTTTGGAGGCCAGTTTCGCCTCACGTCGCAATGACGTTTCTCGTCTCCGTGTTTTGTTTTTGTTCATTCGATCTTCTCGAAGATACCGAGCATGTTTAGCTCGGTGGGCCATTATCTGACGGTCCTTTTTGGAGTTTCCGCCAGCCTTCCGCTTTTTCGGAAGTTTAAGGAGTCTCGCGTCCACATGACTTCACCTACTTTCCCATTTGAACGTAAGTTACTTCGTCATATGAACCTCCTTAATTTTGTATCCGGAATCCGAAGCAACCTCACTCGGACGAAGCCCTTGGCAGGACCATTGCCCCGAGGGTACGTTTTTCGACGGATTCCGAAGCCATTAACCAAAAATTGCGTGACCAACCACCAGACCTAAAACAACGGCAATAAAAATCATCGAGATCATGCCTGTGTCCCCTTTATGGTGGCAAAGTCCTTCGGATACGGAGAAACACCCGGGAGTTTCTTAAGCTTATTGTCCACAATACGAACCGATGGGATCTTGGGAATTCCTGGCCCCTTTATGGCCCGATTACTTTTTGATTTCGAGATTCCTGCTTTTGCCATTATCCAGTAGCCTTGCCCTTCCCCGGGGAACCATCGGTCTGCTTGTCATAACTTCTCAGCCCGGCCAATCCGAGCATTCCAAGAAGCAACGTCATCAACTCGCCTAACTCCAGGGTTGGCATGGTTGTGTTGATCTCAAAGAGAGAGAATCCCCAGATCAAAAAGGGTTGCGCGACATAATAATAGCCAATTGCAAAGCCGCATACCCAACCGATGAATGGTCGCCAACCAGCGACAAAGACGCTTTGCGACCTTGCCTCTTCCTGGTTGATGGCCAACTGGCCAAGGACCATATCCAACTCGCCCTTGAGCTTCATCTGCTCGATCACTGCCGCAACGGCAACCTTGGCTTCCTGGGCATCTATCTTTTTATTCGCGTCAGGGAAAATTTTGTCAACGATTGTGTTGACCAGTCCACCTATCGTACTGATCGGGTCGAAACCCATAACCCCTCCCTTAAATACTTACACCCTCGATGAACTTCTTAAAGCTGTTGTAATCAGTTGACTTGTTCACCTTAAAGAGAACATCGCTAGGTTTCCCGGTTTTCATAAACGAGGAGTCTTCGTAGTTCTCCGAAAGATGAGTTTTCTTGGAATCAAAGTTCGCATATCCCTCTGGACAATAATTGACCATCACGGCAAGAATATGCACCTTATTGTCTAAAAGGGCGATAAAAACAATAACGTCAACCGTCTGTTCCTTGTTCATGTGCTCTATAATCTGAGCAGCGTTTCCGTTGCTAAACATTTTCTGTCCGATAGCCTGACCAGGGAACTTCATAAAGTCAGGAGCCTGCTCGGGCATGGTCACACAGACCTTTTCCTGAATATTGGGAACGCACAGTGTCTTCAGGCCTTCCGCTCCGGCCACACCGGCGAATAAGAACAACGCCATCAGTAGTACAGCAAAAAAACCTTTCATTACTCCTCCCTTTTTATGTCGATGATAACTGTTTCTTTTGCTCCCAAAGAAGCGCTTATGTTTCGATAAAGGATCTCAATGGCGTTAACCGAGTCACCGATAAAATCAGTGGCCTTTGTAAACCCAAATCCTATGCAACCCAATACGTCCTTTGGATAATTGGCAACATGCATCTCGATCCCACTGCGATTGGGTACGTTCATAACCACAGGTACAGATCGATGCCAATGCTCTGCGGGAAACATCTGGATTGGATAGGTCCCCTCTGGGACGCAAGAGATGTTGTGCTGGTTATCACGCCAGGGCAACTCCAGAGTGTATCCCAAAAATACCTCATTTATGAACAAATCCCCGATCGTGCTGTTTACGCACTTGTCGAGAGGAGGTCTAATAAGCTTAAGTTTCATTAATTATGAATTCCGATGGCGAGCTTTAGAAGCCCAATAACAATCGCCCCTACCGCCCCAGATCCGGTCCCGAGCCCCAATAAAAATCTTTTTTCTTTTTTCTGATTCAGTTCCAAGCGCTGCCGAACCTTGTCTTGATTTTCCAAGGCGATGCACAATAGATCAAATAGATACATCGATTTCATGTCTGCATCGGCGGCCTTAAATGTTTCCCGGGATGGAAGAGGTAATTCAAAATTACAACTCTTGGCTTCTTCGGCCATACGCCCCTCTTTGTTATTTTATTGGAACAAGTTCTTCGGTTTCTCGATATAAAGTTTAATCTTGAAAATTGCTGAATTCACCAGATTGCTAGTAAGAACCACATGCAGGGTACTGTAAATTCTGCGAGATTCCATATAGACGCTTCCGGTAATCTTCGGAAAATATTGTCCCAAAGTAGCAATAACCGATCCGCCCATCACATCAATCCCGTCAGCATCGAGGAACGTAATTGTGGCCGCACCCGTGGGGTAGGTCGTAAGATCCGGAATCACCGTTACCATCCGAAGATCCCCGTAAAGCGTATTAGTGTATTGATTAAAGGCTGCCCCGGATGAAGCAATGCAATCCAGTTCGTCCTGATAATAATCGTGGTTAATCCTTGAAATGGCCTCTGTCATCGTTCCCGCAACTGGCATCTAGCTCTCCTTACTGAAACAGATTCTTCGGAAGCTGAACGAGTATGTTAATTGTGAACACCGCCGCCGCCTGACTATTTGAACCAATCACTATTTCCAGGGGAGTAGAAACCCTTCGAAAAGCAGCATAGGCTCCGGTTACGATCTTTGGAAAATATTGTCCGATAGCAAGAACAACCGACCCCCCCATAACATCGATACCGTCAGCATCTAAAAAGGTACAGGTAGCCGAAGAGGTCGGTGCTGGCGATCCAGGTACTACAGTTACCATTCTCAGGTCGCCATATAGAGTGCTCGTAAGTTGGTCAAAGGCAGTACCCGCGCTCAAGCACAGCAACGAAAACAATTCAAAGTCGTGATTTATTTTTGATGGAGTTTCCACCATTGTTCCGCTTGGCATGGGCTTACTCCTTTAGCAGTCCTAGTTTTTTTAGGCCCTGATTTAGAATAGTGACCTTGGGCTTTACTGGTTTAACAGACTTGGTTTTATCCTCTGACGGGATTGGCGGTTTTGTGACGGGTTTGGCAGCAGCCGGAGCATCCATTGAACCGGTAATCTCGTCTAGGGCATCCTTACGGCTTTTTATTTTCGCTTTCAAATCTGGGTCTGCCATGTTCACTCCTTTGACAGGTTCACTCGATTAGTGAACAGGTGCAAAATTTGCACAACCTAGATAGATTTTTCTTTGGGGGTGTCCCACTTAATTTTATCGTAGCCCCGCATATACTCCCGGGACCACAAAGTTATTCCGTCTTTGCATCGAGCATTCGAGACAGGCGGACTTCCATTCCAGCCAATAGGATTTCCATCTGCATTATGAGGTTCAAACACCGCTCCAGTTTCCATATTGCGATAGACTTCCCTTGAAATTTTTTTGCCATCTTCGGTTCTCCCGGTTAGCTCTCGCATGGGCCACCATGCCTGAGATCCTGCCTTACTAAGACGTGCCATATTACCCCCCCGAATTCTGACCAGAATAACTTGCCGCCCTATCTCTTGCAGCGGCAGAAAGTTTTCTCATCGTACTGGAATCGAACTGGGCGTCTAATTCTGGAATCAAAATATTGACACCATTTGCAAAAGCGTCTCCCACATGGCTCGCCGTGTTCTTCTCGGGAAGATTAGAAATAATTTTTCCGCTGTTATCTGTCTTATAGTGCCATTCACCGGAAAGCGCTCTGTGTAAGAATTTTTCTTCTGGACTTATTTGGATGGCCGGTTTTCCAACCACATTTCGATTGAAGGCGGCCTTAAGACCTATTTTTTGCCTGTCCCAATGAGCGGGACCCCCCTCAAAATAAGTATGCAGCTTTTCTTCGATAACCTTTGCGGCAGACACTCCCTTGTTAGACTGGTCTCCGTTTTTCATAGACACGTCCCCAACGTCGCGCCACCCCTTACACATACCAAACCATCGGGGAGAACGAAGCAATGGGGCAAGGGAAAAGTCGATTAGCTGGCTCACGTCTGAATTTTCTAGGTGAATGGTGTCAATAAAAACAAGGCGACCGGTATGGGTTATTTGGCCAACTAAACAACTTGGGTTGTGCCATCCATCCCAGAAACGAAATCCGACAAGGCCTTTAGCGGGGTCCACGGGAAATTTTAAAAGATGTAGGTCGGGGTTATATTCCGGACATACCTTTTTGCCCCTAAAAACCGGAGCCGCCTTACCTTCAACGTAGCGTTGCCATAAGCCTGGGTCGTTTTTGTAGGCAAGTTTTACCGCCTGCCTAGCATAGTCAGATATAAATTTATTTTCCCCGGGCTCCATCCGAAATACTGCCTTGGTAATTAAAGGAAATTCCGGATCAACCGAGGGAGAATCAATTAGCGTCTGAAAGGTCCAGTGGCTCTCGTCGGGAGGATTCATGGTCACGTTAAGTCGGGGAACGATATCCATGTCCTGCCTGGCGCAACGGGCTAGGGCACTCTGGTAGACCGACAACGACAACCCCGCGTTTGAACGGTCGATTATGGGGGCCGGTTCCTCCAACCAAACCAAACTATATTCAGGACCCTGACCTAACTTAGAAAGGCTGGCCTCGTCATCGATACCAAAAAGATCGCAAGTAATCCTTGGATTGGTTCTGATCTCCAGACTCTTAGAATCATTCCAGAACCGGTAAAGACCGGGAGAAATAAAATCAAGACACTTCTTAATACTTGGAATCGTACTGTTTTTGATGTTCTCGTGAGTGTCCCTGACGATCGCGGCCTGAATTGGTTTTCCGGCTCTCTGGGCGCTATTTATCATAGACACAACCGCAGCAAACGTCTTTCCTTCCCCCATGTTAGAGTATAATACATTTATTATACTTCGGGAGAAGACAAAGCGTTCCTGGGTTGGCGAAAGCTTAATAGAAAATTGCTTAGCCCCAGATACATTTTTCATTTAATAGCTATATTGTACTACTTTCTGTCGCTAAAGTCAAGCGGATCGACGCTGAACGTCACCTATGATGCCCTTGACAAAAAAATCATACGTGATATAATTATTGTCAGATAGGAGATCGATATGGGAAAGTTTACTGACTTAACTGGAAAAGTTTTTGGACGTTGGACGGTAGAATATCGTTACGGCATCAACAACTCCGGAAGTGTTTTATGGATGTGTCGCTGTTCGTGTGGGACCCGAAGAAAGATAAGGAGCCCAGACCTAACAAGAGGTGCCAGTACGAAATGTAAAAGCTGCCTAAAACTACCCCGGGGAGAGGAAAGATTTAATGCCCTATTTAAACTTACCCAATACAACGCCAGAAAACGTGGGTATTCTTTTGAAATATCAAAAAATCAATTCCGAACATTAATTACAAGTCAGTGTTTTTATTGCGGATCTAATCCAGGACAAATAATCAATGGTCCTTGAGGTCCATATATTCACGGAGGAATTGATAGAATAAATAATGAAATCGGATACTTAATAAATAACTTAGTTCCTTGCTGTAAATGGTGCAATCAAGCAAAACACACAAGATCTGTAGCAGATTTTATGTCCTGGATAAAACAGATATACGAAAATTTCATAATAAAAGGAGGGAGTTAATGGACGCTGTGGGTTACGTCAGGGTGTCGACTTCAGAGCAAAATATCAGCGGGCTCGGACTTGAGTTCCAACGCCAGAGAATTACTGAATTTTGTAAGTCTCAAAACTTAAATCTAGTGGAGATTATCGAAGAGGGCAACGGACTCTCGGGTGGGGTTCCTATTGAAAACAGGCCAGCCGGGTCACGCTTGTGCAAAATGATAATGAGTAAAGGCAGGACCGTCAGGGCCGTCGTGACTCTCAAATTAGACAGGGCCTTTCGGGATACAGAAGATTGCTTACATCATGCAAAAGAGTGGCTCCATCATGGAGTGGCCGTACATTTCCTTGATCTTGCCGGACTAGATCTGTCGTCCGGGGTAGGGATGATGCAACTAACAATGATGGCTGGATTTTCTGAGATGGAAAGACGATTGATATCTGACAGAACAAAGTCGGCCTTGAGTATAAAAAAGGCAAGAGGCGAAAAAACCGGTGGACACGTTCCTTATGGCTACTCCTGGGAACTGAACAAGGAGGGCGTTAAGATCCTGAAGCCCTGGAAGATCGAGCAGGAGGTGATCGGGCTGATAAAGAAAATGCGCGAGATGAAATTAAGTCCAGAAAAGATCGCGGCTAAACTAAATGAGTCCGGAATAAAAACAAAACTCGGGTCGCTCTGGAGTTTCAAACAGATCTATAGAATTTTAGCAAGGGAGGATAAGAATGAAAAACCGAAATGACGATCCGATCTTTCAAGTACTGGTAGAAAAAATATACGAAGCGATGGATGACATGGGCTGGTCTCTTCAGGACGTGATAGAGGCCGCAACCATCGCGGCGCTCCGATACGAGATCCATCACAAAGACGATCCACAGAACCGATTCTAAGAATCTATCAGATCTTCGGGCTCGATACCTAAGATCAGAGATCCAGCCCAGGCCCCCGGATGGAGACCTAGAAGCTGAAGAGGGACCTGACACAGTGGGCATGGCCTGTTCATCATAGGGTATTTTTTAGGATGGACATGAACGACCTTGCGATCCCCGTAAGCAAAATTTAAGCAAAAAAGACAGATCATTACGATTGGACTTTCTGGGTCTGGGGTATGACTCTTTCTAGTTTCCATCAAACCATCCTTTCTTTTTCTACCTGAAGAACCTTTGGCGGAGGAGTCTTAAACTTGCCCTTGGAATCTCTCGGTTTCTGCTTTGGTAACCTCTCCTCCATCCAAAGCGCGAGCCAGGTTCCCACTATGGACCCTAGTGCATTCGGCGCAAAGTAGATCCAGTCCCTTACATAGATCAAGACTTCTAGGCAAATCAATGCAGTCAGAGCCCCCGAAAGCAAAGCGGCTGGCAATCTCTTGCCAGAAACCACACGACGCATGTAGATCACAACTACCACATCGTCCAGGATAGACAAACCGAAGACAATGAAGGCAATCCATGGGCTCATTTCTTTGAACCCGATCAAAACCTGTAGCAAGCGTAGGGCTATCCATTCGATCATTCCGTCCTCAGCACTTCGTTCAGGTCGCCCTGGAGGAGCCCGAGTATGTTATTGATCTCTGCATGGGAGCCGGTGGCCTTGGGCTCATACTCAATGAGCCAATCGTAATACCAGGACAAAAACCGTTCAGCTATCTTTTTGGCTTCAGGAAGGGTTATTCTTCCCCACACCTTACGGTCATCGTATGTACGATTAATCTCAATCAGGTCCGGCAATACTTCAAAACTCCAGTCCTTCCGATTAATTCCCATTGCGCCGGTCCTCTTTATATTTCTTCTTCAGGAGCCGATACAGATGGCGACCGCCCTTTGTTACCAAGGTTCCCCAACACTTTCCGGCCCGAAACAATGCCATCCTTGAATCCGGAACATGGATTGTGTATTCCTGACGGTCTGATCTAAACAGATCTCCGGTTTCCTCAAAAGCTTTTTTGCGCAATCTTCTGGCAACAATGTTGTTCATGGGTGCCTCATCATAATCATATCCAGATCAAACACGTGAGCTATGGCTTTTTGAACGTCGTTCTGTCCAGAAGGAAGAAAGGTAAGTCGCAACTCAAACTGCGGCCTGAAGTCGTCCCCTAAGAAATTCTTATCCACCATACCCATGAATTCTTCAAAGGCCCGCTGAAGAACTTGTTTATCTTTTTTGCTAATCATTTGGTCTCCATTCCGGCTGCCCGTATTGCAACCGATCTGCGTCCATCACTACCTCGATATCTGGACGGTGACGCTGAATCAGTTTGCCTATCAAAAGATTGTGACACGCCAGGGTCCCATTTTCTGCAAACCACTCCTGGGCGTTCTTGGAGTTTGGGCACCAACATAAAAGCGCCAGATCGATCGCGGGGTCCAGTTCATCCAGCCACCCCTTCACGTATTCCCATCTTTCCCTTAACCCTGCTGCGTATGCCGCAGCAAATTCTTTTATCGGATCTTTAAAATCTTCTAAGTGAAGAGGAACTGCGCCAACTCCCTCCGCTCCAAGAAAATCCAGTACCCGGTAATGCTCTCCTGTGGGCATCCACCTGGCTACCGATGCTTTGGCCATCGCAAACTGAGGAGCGATCTTAAATGACGTTAGGATTACCACTAAATATCCTCTTATGATTCGGGTCGTTTTGTTCTTCCCATGTTGCCCACCGACAGTTTCTGGGTTCGTAATTTCCGTTTGGATCTTTTCTATCTAAGGTTTTTCCTTCCGGTCGAATACCCATATCATCAAGAAAATTTTCAAATGATTCAATCCAACGATCACACATCTTAATTCCTAGAGCACCGTAAATAGGATAGTCTTTGTTCTGGGGATTATTACACCTCTGTTTAATAGATTGCCATGCACGATACGTTGGTTTGGTAGATAATCCATGGGTGGCCCTTTTGTGCCCCTGTTTTATTGCATTCTCAGTCCTAAGACAACCACACGAACAGGCCCTTCTAGATAAAAGAACGTGGGACCACTCTTCAATATGATTTCCACACTCACAAATACAAAAATACCTAGCTCTCCTGTGTCCGTCTTTTTCACATGGTAAAATTCCAACAAGAGACTCAACGGTTAGTCTTCCAAACACCCTTCCCTTAAGATCCTTAATTTTACCCACTATATTCAACTCCATCTTCGATACATACAGGACAACGATGAAGCCATTCACTGTTAACCTTAAACGGTCTCCACCCCAAAAATCGCATCTCTTCGATGGCATCGTAAATAGTGGAGCAGTCTAGTTCCTCGTAATTAGCACAACAATCGCAACATACCGTATAACCGAATTCATTTCCTTCGATCATAAGTCACCTGGTAGTGTGCCTTTCTACAACCTCATCTAAATCATTCTTCACCCCGCGCAACGCGGCCTCCACCTGGTTCCGGCGAGCGCGTTCGTCTCGTAATTCTTTATGAAGTTCAAAGATAACACGATCATCTTTTTTGATATATTCCCGAAGCCCTTCCATCTCTTCATGGTTCATCAGAACGACTTCCTTGAGACGTTTAATCTCCTTGTCCCGATCAAAGTTCTTATAAATTTTAATCAGGTTCTCGGTACGCGAAGGATCGTTGATTCTCTCCTGCCTTTCGTTCTGAAGATCGTTTTCGAGTTGCTCGATCGTATCGTGCGTCCCCACCAGGGCCACCCCTAAATCCCTGTTCTGCTGTCGAAGATATTTTACTTCGCTAGGAATATTCTCCAGGGTGGCAATCTTCTCGCGAAGTTTTTCCCGAAATTTGGCCTGAATTCTTCCGCGAGCCTCACCATACTTCATCAACTGACACATGGGGCATTCGTAGTCGCCGCCCATGGGATAATATATCGGCTTATGAAAATTTCCATTGAAGTCCTGGCAAAAAATGAGGGGGGTTCCCGATTCTTTTTTGGTGTCCATGTTTTTATATGGACATGAATTTTCCAAAGCACACACTTTCATTTCGCACATGGTCCTGTCGCCAGGTTTCAGGTCTTCGTGAAAAGGGCACACTAAACTCATGGATCACCTCGTTGAGGAAGATATTTTATATTTCTTGGTTCTCAAAATTATTATTCGCTGTTCTGCGCTGTCGGCTGCTTTCAAAATACACCTAGCAAAAACCCTTGCCCTGGCCGGAGTCACCGGACCAACCGCAGACCAATTCACTCCGATAATGGCCCGTTTACCATAAGGTCGCTGATCCCAAATATTAACCCAGGTGGAAGTTTTCACTTTTGCCCTTCCGCTATGTTTAAATTAACCAAGAAGGAATCCTTTATTTCTTCCGGGAATTTGTGCTTCCCGCAGTCGGCATCTTCTTTAACCGGGGGGAATTGACCGACAATCATGGCCCCCTGCTTCGTCATGGCCGGAATACAGGAGGGCGGTCCAAAGTGGCATGTCAGGCCCGCGATCTTTCCTCCTCTTACGAAAAAGCAATTTTCACATTGGCGCTTAATCATTCCTTACTATCCTCCTTCATCTGTGTATATACCGCATCGAGAAGCTGAGTGATCGGTGTTCTCCATCCGGGATTGTCCGAATTCAACTGCACCTCTGCAACAAAATCTTCTATGTCGTGAGGGGCCAGCTTATACGGACGTACCGAATCATTCTCTACCCGCGTGTGCCGAAGTTCATGCCGCATGATCCGCAGTTTGTCATCTGGCTTCTCGGCCAATAGATCCCACAATACATGATCTAGGAAAATGCAGTAATCAGCGCCCTCGGCCATATCAAACTCACTGATCGTGAGATACCGCGTAAGATCATCAGTCATCTCGATATGAGCCAGTACCAGGCGGCCCTGATTGATGTGTTTCTTCAGGTTGAAGAACACCTTGAATTTTGCATTGACCAATTCAGGAAATAGCTCCGCGATCAAATCATTCAGCAGTTCATATTCCCTTGGTCCGGCTTCAATATATCGGGTTGTCATAAGGCTCCTCCAGTTCCATCGCTCTATTAATATCGTCAAGGTAGGCAACCAGAGACGGGGCCTCCTCAATCATCGTTTCCTTAAAGTCATTCGACAATCCATCCCACGCATCGAGAAGGCCACCAATTAAGGGCATAACCCTTTTAGTCTGTTCTTCCCGGAGGTCCTGAACTTCTTCGGATTCTGTCGGCATATCCCTTCCTCCTGAACCAATCCAATACCTCATCGGCAAACCGATCGGGGTCAAACATCTTGTAAGTGAAGCACTCGAAGTTTCCATGGTCAGGTTTCCACACTTCTTGATATTGCTCAACCAAAATCCGATCGAGCAAAAATCTTTCGTCCAGTTCCGTGGCCAAGGTCCCCATCCCGATCCATGTCGAAAGAACTGGAAAATTCCTGGAGTCCCAACCCATAGCCTTCGCTATTGCCTTATCTCGTTCTGGATTCATGTTTGGTTTGCGTAAGTTGACCGGCGCAACCCGAGGCCCTGCGCTAAACAGACCATGCAGATATTAATCGCGTCAACTCCGTATCTCTGTCTGAACCTTATGGCCTCGGGGTGTTGAGATTCCGGATTATTGGAAAACGCAAAACCAATAATCACATTGCCCCTTCCGTCGTCCATTTCGTGACCACAATTATTGCACTTCATTTTTTTCTTTTCCTCCGGGATGAAATTCTGTACAGGATCTCCACGACCACGATCCCTGTAATAACACCACCAACAATTATTATTCCTTGATCAAGGGCCATTCCAGTTCTCCTCTTTCTTCGGTGGCGGGGAACGGATTTGAACCGTCATCTTTCTGGGGAGGGATCTCACGTCGTTCCGGGCCTAGCGTCCGCCCTCCGCCCGTCTCTCCTCCGGAGTGCTCTGCGTCTTGAGCTACTTTCCCGCCTCCACAATCTTAAGACTCATACCGGCTTCAACCCCAACGCCTTTCCGAGACAGCATATACAGACATTCATCACGTCAGAGCCGAACATTGCTATAAAACGCTTCGCCTCCGAGTGATCGCCCATGACGCGCAGATTAATCCCTATCAAGGATTCACCTGATGGATCAGTCATATTGACACCGCAGGCCTGGCACTTTATTACTTTAGACGCATTGTCTTGCCCGATGGAAGCAAGAACAGACCCCTCTTGCGCCTGTTGCGCTCTGAATTCGGTTCCGCACTGAAGAACCTGTGCGCTCCCGTCTCGTCCGCTGGATTCTGGGCCATCGCCCGCTTCAATTCCTTGTCCTTTCGATTCACCACAGGCCTCCTCTGCGTCTAGTCCTCTTTCTATCTCTTCGGCTTTGGCATTTATCATGTCAGCGCATTCCAGAAGGACCCACCCCACACGCTGCATTTCACTGGCAAGATCAACAACATCGTACTTCCCGCTTTCCAATGTGGCCATAAAAGCCTTAAATCCGGTAGCTGCCACGGTAAGTTTTTCCGATACCGTTTCTAAAACTTTTTCTTCGTCCATCAATCCTCCCCCATCAAGAGAGCGCCGAAAATAATCATCAAAATCACAAGGACCAAAATTCCTAACTGGCTCATAGCCTCCTCCGAATAAAAATAATATAGACGATGTAGGCCGCAGCAGTCAGTAAAAGGAAATCCTTAAGTTCCATTATTCCAACCCCGAATTAGGACCTTTAAAAATTGTTTCTACCAAATCCGCGCTCTCGGCATATTTTTTCGAGACCATACGAATCATGGCGATTAGGCCTTCGGTTTTAACAACCCCTTGAATGTATCCGGCCACGATCGCCTTTGCATCCGTGTGGACCGGATCGTGCCGGGCAGCCAGATCAATGATTAATTTTGTTTTCCTATCCATGATTTTAATCCTACTACTTCAGTTTTTTCTTGTCAAGGGCATCCCAATCGAAAAATCATCGGTCACTCCTTGGAATATTTTTAATCAGGTCCCGGGCCTGGCGCAAACCCAACATAAACGCCATTTTAAAAACAACGCTTATTCCGGGAGCCCTCATGTGTTTACGATGCCAATTTATCTCAGCCTGGATAATCGCGATCGCTTCAGATTTTTTCACAAATCCTCCTCAGAAGATTTCGGATGGCCACTTTTTTATATTTAGAAGTACACCATGGACCATGAGTGATCGATGCAATCCACCCGGGGCCAGCTATCAGCTTCTCGATAAAAATTTTCTTTTTCATGTGATATGCACCTTTATTCCAAGGCGTAACCCCATCTCCTCGATGACAGATACGGAATCCACTTCCATTCCCAAGACAACCTTATTTCCCGGAACCTGAAGACTTATTGTCTCCATATCGTTCTCAAACACTAAAATAGATTCTTCTGGAAGAGGACCGACTCCGGATTTCTGCTGAATAGCGTCCAAGAGTTCTTTAGCATTTTCCAAACACACAATCGTTTTCATTTACAAAACCTCCACGCCGGAATCTTTTTGATGATATCCCGGGCCTGCCGGAGACCGCAAACGACTCCCTGTTTAAATTCAGACTTGCGAAGATATTCCATTTCGTGCATGTCTTTACGATGGGCATTAATATAAACCTGGATCTTTTTGACGATCTGGGATCTTTTCATGCCTTACCTCCTTCAATAAAACCGCAAGTTCCGATATCTTCAGACTGTGAGTCATTGGCTGTCGATCCGTTATGCCTTACCCGTTCCGTTTTTATTTCCACCCAACAGGCGCATCGAGGACCAAGACAACCGGCTGCGCTCAAAGGACCACCGATGCTGTCTCTATTTGCCTGAGCATAAAAAACGATCGCCTTTGGGCACCAAAATTTATAGGCCTCTCCCACTTTCATAATCATGACTGAGCCCTCCTACCAGTATTTTAAAATGAAATGGACGATCATCCATCCCCAGGCAACGATCAAAACGCAGACTGTGAGCATGAAGCCCATGGCCGCTATCTCGATCCCTGTGTAATATTTTTTCCCGATCTTCATATCTAACTCCTCACTATTTTTTTATTTTCAGTATAAAAACTTGTTACCGCAAAGCATCGGCCATCATCCAGTCCTACCAAAGGAATAGTATTCAACCATCCCTCAAGTTCTCCTTCAATCTTGAGCCCGCATGGTTGGATAAAAAATACCCTATCTCCTACCTTTGATTGATACGATAACTTTTCCATTTTTTTTTAAATAAAGAAGACTCCCGATTCATCCTATCCCGGAATTATTAGCGCTGCTCACCGGGAGCCCTCCTTATTTTTAAAAGTGAGGGAGGGCGGGAATTAACGCCCTTCATTATTTATAGGCTCCGCGTACCTCACCCGCCCGTCTCCCTCTGTTAGATTTAATCCTACTACTTTTAAAAAAAATGTCAAGGGGATCTTTAATTCGGCGCGACACACTCTCTTTCGCCGGGGCTCCTTCAAGAGACCCGGCCACCCACCAATATTATTTTTAAAAAATAAAATAAATGATAGAGGCCATTAAATAAAACTAAAACTCTTTCTCTCTCTAGAGGGGTACAGGAGGTTTATTATGTAAACTAGGCACTTTCCATAATGATTTCAAATACCGACACCTATAAAATGCTCATAACTCTATGATATTATTAGGGTGCGCCAATCCGCAAAATCATTGAGGAATTTTGAGGCCGCGCACCCGAGCGCACCCAAACATACCCAAGTACACCCAACGTACCCAATATACCCAACGCACCATATAAAAATCAAGGAGTTAATGTCAACGGGAAATCCCGCCGACCCAGGCCGAACCCAAGGCAGGAACCTGGGGGTCAAAATTTTTTCGGGATGACCACCCTTTTCATAAAAATTTTTAAAAAATAATTACTTTTTGGGATTTTTTACCCATAAGGACCACGATCGATAAGGCGGCGGGGGGAGTCCCGGTCTCCGGTTTCCGTTTTCCGGACCATGCCGGGCGGGATTAGACCTGGAGCGGTCTTCATTAATCTTTATCTGGAGCTGGCTCCAGGCAGAGCTGCCCTACCCTCTAGGTGCTTATGTCCTGAAGGTTGACCTATGGAGGGATATGTCAATAGGTAGGATTACTCGACAAGCTTCTTGCGCTCAATAGGCTTGTCATTCTCAGGGGTTACATCAATAGCGGCCTGCTCTCCGTCCTTAAGTTGCTGCATAATGATAATAGTTGAGCCCTGGAGCCCACTAACTTCGGGTGTCTCTAAACCCTTCCACTTGCCAAACAGGGAAGCCGCCCTGACCTGGACATCATCCGGGGAGGTCATCATTTTTTCGTTGACAAGGGCAAAAAGATCCTTGTCTGGAACCATGATGTCAAGCGTATCCCGAGCAGTCATAGTTTCTTGAAGGTGGGTAGACAGTCTGGACGCTGCGCGGGCTGCGTTTTCTCTGGTTTTAGCCTTAAAACCGGCTGCCAGATAAGCGTCTGCCTGCACCATGCCGTTAGCTATGTTCTTAAGGAAAAGTATCACTCTGCGGGGTAGTTTGGCAGGTTTCTGCCCTGTTTTGACGATATCGGCCATGATTAATTATACCGCTTTCCCGGGCCGGTGTCAAGGACCTGGAGCGCCATAATATAAAAGATAAAGATTTTTAAAAATAAATCCTAAAAGCGGGCAGGTTGGCATGTTTCTTTCTTGCGTATCTATATGAAGAGTAAGCAAACTATCAGGATGAGGTGGATCATAAAAGGAACAACAACGAGCGTAGGGGAGCCGGAGCCCACTATCGAAAGAGAGGTGAAACATGGCAGGACAAGGTAAGACATTCGAGGGACATAATAGTTTTCAGCAAATACAGAGTGAGCAGTTAAACCCTAAACTTCTATGGGATAGAGCCTGCCAGTATGACGGTATAGATCCGGGCTCTAAATTCGTGGTCTTCTCAGACTCAAATCCCTGGGTTGAAAAATATAACAAAGCCATGCAGCTCTATCTCATGGCCGAAAAATACTACAGAGAACACCGGTCCATATTTATATCCGCCTAACAATAAAAACGAGAGGCAGGTGAAACCGATTGAAAAAGAGAATTGAAGTTTTAAGGTTTGCTTTTGTGGTTGCGGCTTCCCGGGGTGACTATACCGAAGTCTATCGTTTAGCCCATAAGATAGTCACCCTTAATATGAAGCTATCAGCGGTTTAACCTCTTTGCCCTGCCCGTGTGGTGAGGTCCGGCGCGGGCAGGTTTGAGCGGTTAAATCTTCGAGAGGTGGAAAATGAAACGAATCAAGGCAAGCAATAATAAACAGCAGTGGCCAAGAAGTGAAGTAAAAAGCATTGAATGCCGTAAACGTGATTTAATTATCCGAATTGCTAACTGGACCCGTGATAAAGACGAACCTGCGTATGATGTTGAACTGTACATCGGTGGGATTTATGATTTTAATGAATCAAAAACCGTGGCTTTTTCTTCTGGATATACCAAGGAACAGGCTAAACAAAAAGCCATTGAATTCGCCCAAAAACAAATATCTAAACTTCTTTAGTTACTGTTAGGTGAAAAATGGATGCTGCGAAGGTATTTAAAATAATGGTATCGGCCTACATCGCGGGCATGGGCTTTGTTCTGGGTGGAGCGGTGGCGGTGGGAATAGTTCAAACCTTAATTAATATGTTTCGGCCTACAGGGCAAGGGCTGAGGTTGTTCTTTTAGAGGATTATATGAAATACATTATTTTAGCTGCATCATATTTAGTCGGCCTTTATTTGCTTGTTCAATTCATGCTTACTTATTGGAGGTGAAAAATGAAGTACGCAGAAATGGGAAGTATTAGTAGTGGAACGATGCAGCCAGCGGATTTGATCCCCTGCTTTTTAGACGAATTAAAATCTCTGGCCATGGAAAACAATAACAAGGAAGACCTTGCCTTTGTCGATGAAGTACAAGGCCGAATTGATGCCAGTGGGGATGATGAAAACCAAGAAGGGAAAACCATTAACGATGATTATTTTGAGTCTGAAGATTCAGACTTTGACCTTGAAGGGTTGTTTGATAGACTTCAAGCCTATGCCCTGCCTTATTTCTATTTCGGGGCTCACCCCGGAGATGGCGCGAATTATGGCTTTTGGTTGTCTGAAGGGTTTGAGTATGACTTTGAAGGGAAAAAGGTTTCTGATCTTTCAGAGATTAAAGAGGAAGATTGGAATCAAGAAATTTTGCACGTTAACGACCACGGGAATACGACTTTGTATTTCTGTAACAACAAGGGCGAATTAACTGAAATATGGGCGGTAGTTTAATAACCTAACATGGAGAGGGAAGGGGAACCAATACCGGAAAATATAAGGGGATAAGGATGGATCAAAAAACTAAAATTGAAATGAAAGATTCAATTTGTGTTTTTGATTTCGATGGATATACCGTTCCAGGGCACTTTCACGTTTCCACGTGGGCAGATTATTTTCCCATAAACGGAATCGTGGTCTTTGGTGGGGAATGGAATGATATTCCCGACTGGATTATAGACCATGAACCGACAGAGGAAGAGGTTACCACTCATGTTGAAAGGATACAAAACGAAAGGCATCAAGGCAATTTATGACGCGGGCTGTAAGTGGGCAGATAGATACACCGTCTACTATTCAGATCGGCGCGGGTGGGGCTTTTTGAATGAGCGAAACGCGCAAGGGAAAAATATTTACCCTTGCGTAGGTATGAGTGCGAGCCCCTTTCACCCGCAAGGCGTGGGCCAGCATGGCAGCGGAGTTTTAGGCCGCCACAATGGCAAGCGAATTGATTTTAAAGACCTACCTAGGGACTGCCAAGCACTTGTTTTGGGGGATTTAAAAACATGAAACGCCATACCTGGTATGTCTGGGATGATAAAGAAAATGAACTTTTCAAGGGCTCTCGTATGTCCTGTTTGCGATATTACAAAAAACATGGTGGAGAAAAAGCCGGTTTACATTTAGGATATTATATCGTATAATCTACAAAAAGGAAAAAAATAAAAATGAAAAAACTTACTCTTAAGGAATTTCTAAAACTTCAAAAAATCTTGTTCATGTTTCAAGAGTGCAAAGAAACTATCGCCCACTACGAGGCGGATCGTGGAGATCCGAAATGCATTACACGTATAAAATTAGAATTGTTAATTGAGGAAATCCGAGAAGAGTTAAATTCTAACAAATAAATAGGAGGGATAATTATGAAAACGCTCGAATTCAAGTGGACGGTAAGCAGGGCAAGGGATACCGAAGGGTACAATATTTGTTCTCTCTACGTGGATGGTCAAAAGGTATCCTCTTGTAATGGCGGAGGGTACGACATGAAGGGAACGGCTTTGGGTAATTGGATTGCTCGGGCCTATGCCGACAGGCTTTTGAAGCTTACCCCAAAGCAAATGCCGAAACAAAGTCATTGGGAAAGGGCCGAAAGCCGGAATATCTGGGAAAATAAGTGTGGAAGGTGCGGCTTTGAATTCAAAACGGATTACCAAAAGTCAACCGTTCCTACTTGCCCGATCTGTAAATCTCCCCTAACCGATGAAATGCGAAAGAAAGAATTCGGAACCCTCGGAATGAATGACGGGAAAACCATTGATGATGGTCGGTATTTTTACGGCCTATCGTTCCATGATCCGAATTTTGATCCTGGAAAGGCCGTAATTGGGACGGAAAAGGTAACAGATCAAACCTTTAGTAAGGACGCAAAAGGAAAAACCGTGGAACAAGCGGAAAAGGACGGTGAGTCGTTGGGCCTTGAAAGGTATCAAGCCTTTTATTCTGCGTCGTCAAAAGTTCCTACTAAAAAACACACCGTCCCGCTTATCGATGGGGGCTGCGGTTTCTCATCGGTTGAGAAGATCATGGAGGCTATTGGTTTAAGCCTTGAATATGTCCCGGTAAGAAGTAAAAAGACCGATATTCACAATTTACACGACGAAAGAGAGGTTTGAAAGTGAGATATAGAATTTATTTTTACATAGCTGGTCATTGGATTTTAGATTGCATTGTTGAGGGCGAAGAGGTTGGACAGAAATTTGATCGTCTCGAAACCGAAGGCCATAAGTTACTTCGAGCCATACCAAACGCGGGAACCGTTTATAGTTCCAAGGAGTGAGGTGATTTGATGGACATTCTTTCTTTTATTGTCGCGGCGGTTCTTCTAACTCTATTCTTCTATAAGGCAGGTGTAAAATGAAAAAAAGACTTCAGAGACTTACTGATTCATTGATGGTAGCGCGGAGCCGGGCGGACTACCGAGAGGCCGGGCGAATCTTGAGACGGATTTATACACTCCGCCACGAATCAAAAACAATTTACGGAAGGGGGTGAGCCGTGAAGTGTCAGGACATTTTCAAAGTCCATATCGAAAAACATCAAGCCGAAAACAAAGTCACGGTTGTTAAGGACTGGCAACATACGGATCGGTTTTATCTGTGCTCTGAATGTACGGGTAAACTAAAAGACCACGATGATTATAAAAAACAGGAAATCGTGGTAGAAAAAATAATTCACAGGGAAGAAAAAAGGGCTTAAGGTTTTCAAAATAGGTGCCGATAAGAAATACACAGGGAGGTAAAAAGAATGACTAACAGGGAATTTTCGAAGACGGATCAAATTTTCCTGAAGTCCTGCGAAATTGCATGGCGGCTTAATTCTAAATTCAAGCCGACAGTCAGGCAGGCGTCTAAATTCCGGATGGAAAAAGGTACGGCCTTCCAATTTAGGGCCGTGGCTCGAAGGGAATTAAATCTGAACATAGAGGAGGAAGATTGAGACACTTAATGCTTATAACAGCTTACGGGGATTATTATCAGGTAAATCCCAAGGGAGAAATCATCCGGATGGATATCAAAGGATTTGAGCCCTCCGGAGGATGGATCTTTTTGGGGCTGGAGCACGTCAAAAGAAATCAGTTTATTCCCTTGGCCGACATTACCCCCGAAACGGTAGCTAGTTTCACAACCTACAAAAACGGAAATCCACAATGGACTGTAAGAGACCGGGACCATGGAACCATGAGAACCTGGGGAAATACAAAATATCACGGAATCAAGAGAGTATATTTTCTGGAGGTGAAAAATTGAGAGTAGATACGGAAAAATATCGAGTTAGAAACGGAACTTATTACGACAGGCGTACGCCTTTTGAGATTACCACCTGTCTTGAATTAGCCCGCTTAGGAGAACAACGCATCCGATTGTATTACGGGGACCGCGAAACCGGACGTGATTGGAACGAGCGTTATGATGTTACGGGACGGATAGGCCGCTCAATGGGGCCGATTAGAATCCCCATCCTTCTCCACAATCGGCGCTCGATAGGGGGCGGGGGTATCCTCGATCATTGTATTGTTCGAATTGACACAGCAGCAGGCAGAAAGGTCCTCTATCAGCATCCGAACTATTTTGATCCTGAGTCTATTGAGTTTGAGCTACATCAGCTTGAAGAAATAGAGGCCATAGTTTACAGGGCTTGTGCGGAGGTTTGTTAAATGGAAAGATGTTTTATGTGCGGTGCAGAAATTGAGCGGAGATGATATTTTAAATTTAAAAAAAGCGTGCCGAATATGCCGGACAGTTATTATCCTGTTTGCTCTCAGGCTTGCGCAGTGGCCGATATCAAGGATCGAAAGTTTGATCCGGGGGAGCGGGAGGGGTTATGCACTTCGAGCAAGGCATAATCATTGGATGGTTGACCTGTATCGGTTTCCTGTTTGCCCTTAGTTTCCTGAACGAGAAAATACAGGCAAACAGGAAAGCCGGGAGGAGGGCAAAGAAGTGAAGTTTAGGATTCTTCTTATTGTATCGGCGATTCTTGCCGCCCTGTGGGTACTCTGTAATATACAGGGCTGCATATTTTCCTTAACCTGCAAAGACACGGCCACGGGCCGGATTGAAAACTGTGAAGGGAGGTAGGGGACATGAGAGTATGTTTTTTCTGTGATATTTCAAAAGAGGAAACGGAAATGATACCGGAAGAATTCGAGTACCAGACTTGCGATCTTCCGATATGCGTGAAGTGTGTTAATGGGTTTATATCCGAAAATGTTCCCGGAATGGCGGTCAAAAAAATGTACGATGCAGTAGATCTAAAGATGGGGAGAATAAAAGGGCAAAAAACAATAATAAAAAAGCATTTAAGGTGGTGGAGATTTAAAAAATGGTTTGGAGTTGCGTTAATAGCGGGGGCGTTTTTAATACCGGGATGCACTCATTCCGAGGGAGTATGGATTCGATGGCACTATAATCCCGGATATGTATTTACTGATTCATCGACAAATAAAAAGCACTATCAAAAGCCAATATGGGGATGGATGGCCGCTTATCCCAACTACCAAGCCTGCGTACAGGGTATAAAAAACGAAATAAAAGCAGAAAAAGCGTATTTGTCCAAAGAAGGGAAGGGCGAGATCTTTGATTTTGATTTCAATGATGACACCCTGGAGGTATATTCCAGTAAAGATCACGACAAGCTTCAGCTTAAATCGCAATGTTTTTCGGAAAGTTCTAGCCCAATAAAATTAGACAAGGAGGAAGGTCTTGACTAATATTTCTTGCGAAGAAAAAGAATGTATTTATAATTCATCGGATGGGTGTCGGGCCAAAGAGATTTTTATTAGAGAAAGGTTAATGAAGTTATATGACATCAAAACCACAACTCAGGTTATTCATCTTAGTTTCTGCGAAACAATGAAACTAGAGGAGGTGAGGTAATGGCAGCATTCCAACATTGTCCATCAAGAAAGTCAATTTGCAGGGAACAAGGAAGGGACTGGAACCGGGTAAAATTGACAACGGCCCTGAACGTGATGCGTCGATCACCAAAAACCTCGGGTCGGTCCCTGGGAATTCCCCGGTATTCATGGAAATTCTTTTTGCATTTACTCTTTAACCCCAAACCAAAAGAGGAGGCGTAAATTGTTAGAGGGAAAAGGAAGAAATGGTTACTTTCATCTCGGAGCGGTAGAGGTAGGCATCGAACCGGGTAATCCACAGGGCCAGATGTCGATTGATTTTATGGCCGTAAACACTATCGGCGCGATTGGTCCTTCCCGAATCACCGGAGAGCCTGGCGAGATCCTGGCGCTGGCCACAAAGATTAAACGTATGGTCATGGCCGCTATGGGAAACCCGGCTGAGGATTTTACGGATCGGGCGGAACTAGAAGAGATCTTGAACGCGCAGGCTGATTCTGATGCAGCCTATCGAGCCGTAATGTCCTGTGCCAAGCTGGTTATCCTTCATTGGGATACCGGGGACCTTGCCGGAGCGGTGCGGGCTCTTGCTCAGGCCGTCAAAGATGTGGAAGGGAGGTAGGCTGTGGGTTTACCGGAACTGATTAGGGCGGTCAGGGAAACTCCTTATCGTAATATCCGGGCTCCCGAGGTGGATCTTGAAACGCTGAAAAAAATATGCCTAACCCAGGAGCAGGATTTATTTGAAACCGTGGCGTCTTTAATGCATGCCCATGAATTTATAGAAAAACATGGGCTTAAGGAGGAATATGAAAAAGAAAGACCACAAAGATACGATGAATGATTGTAATGTGAGGGTTGATTTAAACGATTGGCTAGAGCAATCAAAATATGAAGCCGCAGAAAGTCTCCGCAAGCTTTCCAGGAAAGACCTTAAGGATTTCTACGAAATTGTAGTTGACCTTTTCGGGAAACCCGAAGCGGATTCTTTTTTTGACCGCGAAGAACTTGAAAGATGACTACCGAAAAACAGAAGGCTGCTCGTAAGCGCTGGAAGAAAAATAATCCAGAAAAAGTCAAAGCTATGCAGCGCCGGTGGAGAGAAACGCATAAAAACTACCGACAGAGGAGTGAACGGGCGTGGAGGTTGGCTAATCCTGAAAGAACGAAAGGGTATGGTAAAAAAAATTACCAAAAACACAAGGAGCGGTACGCTTCCTATGCCCGTAAAAATTATCTTAAAATAAAATCTCGGGTGAAAAAAACAGCAGGGACCTATTTGATGCTGTTCTTAATTATTATGGCCATTCCTGCGTGTTGTGTGGCCACAACAAAGATTTATGTATGGATCATGTTGGTGGAAACGACGGAAAAAGTCCGGCAGGAGGAGAATCTTTATGGAGGTGGATTATCAAAAACAACTTTCCCGACAATTTTAGAACCCTTTGCCGGGACTGTAATACTTTGGATGGATTTTTGCGTCGCCATGTTCGATTGGGAATTCGGGGAATTGATGAATTAATAGATTTAAAGTGGAGGTGAAAAATTGATCTATCTTTTTTCGATCATCGCCCTGACGATTATGGTGTTATCATTCTGGCTGGCCGGGAGGCCCCCGGCGAAAGGAGGAAAGAGATAATGAACAAGCCATTACCGATTGTCAAGGCCGATATTTATCCTACCCGGATCTATCTCGACGGGATGCGGGTAGAAAGTTCGGAGTTAAAAGAAACCGTCCATGGTCTTTATCGAGGATTCAAATTTCAGGTAGGCTTTGTTTGCCGATTCTGTACCCCGGAGCGGGTTGCTGAGGTCAAGGCAATTCTGGGGCTGTAATCTAGTGCCAAAAGGAATCTTCAAAACCTGCATTTAGAGGCTCCCGGTACGACCATAGCCGGGAGCCCCAAAAACCTCAAAATTCGTCCAAAAAATCTCAATAAAATCAGCAGCGTACAGGGAGTCTAAATGCGGGTGTCGGACCTGGATGACTTCTCTTTTTCCAGGGTTCTCGCTCGCTCATTCCTCGCAGCCCGCCGACACGCCGGGCATACCTCTTGCCGATTGTTGGCCGGTTTGAAGGGCTTATTGCACCCCGGCCTTTTGCAAAACCGAACATCCTTACTGGAGCCCTGCAATTTACGGGGCGCTACGTCTGTCTTCTTCAGGTTGTATTCATCCGGATGATGTTCGACGTGGACCATAGCGCCCATGCAACACCAGGAGCAGGCCACAACTCGATCAGGATCTACATTACCCCGCTCTGTGTTGGCACATTTAGGGCAGGTGTATTCATCCGGAGACATAAAATTAGGAAGTTTTGCGCTCAAAATCGATCCTCCTTGTCGGGGCAAAATCCCATTGCTTGACCATGATTCGGTACTGAGGTCCATCAGGTTCCGGCTTCTCGATCTTAAAAACAAAAAGATCGAGTCTAAGGGGAATCATGTCTTTCGTAAATTCCAGATACCCAGACATAAATTTCCCCTTCCTTCCCTCTTTGAGCCACAGCCCTCCGGTGCCGACAAACTCAGGATAACTCGTCTTGCTCTCCCGTCCCATATTTTTTCTCCTGGTACTTTAATTTGCGAGGATCGGTCTTCTTCTTATTGTGTGTGCAAAAAGGAAGATGATCCTCGAACCACTGGCGATTCTCCCAAGGCTCGAAACAGGTGAAGATAGAGCCACATTCCTTACATTCGATATAGGTATCTTCAATGGGCATTGGGGTTTCGGGGCTCCCCTATTTCGGGATCGTGCCATTCGCATTCTGGTACAAAAATAGATCCATTATGAAGTTTGAATGTCCTAATCCACCCTCGGGGATTCCTCCCTTTGTATGATTTTGCATCCACAATCTTCGCCAGATTAATCCTTCTTGGGTTTCCCCTTTCGTCCTGCCCCATAAAATGATCCAAGGTAATATACAATCTCGATTTCTCAATGCTGAACGTTCCACCTCTACCATAAGTGGCATTGGGGTCTTTGTGTAGAGCGATAAAACAAATTCCCTCTTTCAGCTTGTCATGGATCAAGCGGATCTCTCCGGCGATTTTATAGAAGTCATCGGTAATCTCTATGAAGTCAACGATAAATATTTTCTTTTCCTGGGTAATCAGATCGGACCAATTATTACCGCGAGATATTGGGGTGAAACTCCAATGCTCCAAGGGCATTTCAAACTTAACAAGGCGATTTCTTAATTCGGTGGCTCCCATTTCGCTGTTCATGTAAACCAAGTCTTCGGCTTTCCAGTTATTAATACCTTGGTTTTCCTTGACTACGTTTAACATAAAAGCGGTCTTGCCTGCCGACTTGGAGCCTGCAATCACCACAATGTTTCCAGGGTACAGGCTGACATATTCATGGATAGAAAGAGGAATCTTGATTTTAAATTCCGTGGTCGGAGCGTGAAGAAAATCCATTACCTGAACATCGTCCTTATCTATACGTCTCCAGGACCCGTCCCGGGTGCCCACCTTCTCTACTATATTTTTATCTCGAAGCTTTTGAAGGGTAGATCTGACGACAGCCATATCTTCGGGAGATTTAGCGCCAAGAGCAAAGCAAACATCCTTGACGTAAAACATCCCGTCAGTCATCGAAACATAATTTTCTACATCCTGAATCCACGAACGCCCTTCCTTGCCCGTGGCCTTGATTGCCGACTGAAGCTTTATTTCTGCTTCTTTTTCAGAGAAAGGAGGATTACACGCTTCTGCATTTTTATAGATAACTTCCCTAACTTGTTCAACGCCCATCCCTCCCCGGAGCAAGCTACAGGCGGTGAAAAATAAGGCCTTATCTCGATTGCCCTGCTCAAAGAGTGAGCCTTCAATCGGGGGTAAACTTTTTCGGTCATCAGTTTTTACCTCAGCCTTATTTCCAAATAAGGCAGCCAGCACCGCAGAAGGAGCCTCGGCAATGGGGCAGGAGTCTGGGGGGATGATCCATATATATTTCTTTCCGTCTGTTTTGATTGAAGGAGGCGCAACCACATATCCCCCTTCCCCTCGCACGTCATAACCAAGTGCCTTCGAGGAATTCCTAACTCCATTGTGATACTGAAGATACAGGTGTTGTCCTCTTGGTGTTTGCGCCGTAACTGTAAGAAAATTTTCCGGTAAAAGGCTTTCGATTTTTTTAATTGATTCATCATCATCTCCATCCAGGACCATTACTCCGCTCAGTTTCCCGGTTACAATAGCCACCATGGAGAGCGGGAATTTTTGCCACCACTCTCGGATTTCTTTTTCCGAGGCGCGAGCCTTTTGATAAAGAAGCCAATTAACTAGCGGCTTTTTATTTTCAGGATGGCAAGGTATAACAGAGAATCCATATTTATTTCTATATTCTAATGCAGCCTCAAGTGTTGCGTTATTCATTAGAACCTTTCTTTTTAAGGTTCTCAACTAACCTTATGGCATGATCCAAGAGTTCTTTCTCGGATCGATCCCCCTTCATTAAATTACACTGACAACAGATTACCTGAACGGTATCTATTTTAATGGAGTGTCCGTTGTTAATTCGGTCTAGGCTTGGTGAGTTTGGTTTGGTCTTACCTTTTGTTCCTAAGCTCCAGTCTAAAACGGAGGAACAATAAAGGCATTCCCTTACTTGGGTTGCCATTCTCTCCAGTTCATCTACGGAGATTGCAACATCATAACCCCTTCTTCGATGATTTTTTATGGTAGACCTGCACCACAGCCTAACAGGATTTGCCTCGTTAGCCCTGCGTAGTTGTTCCTTGTATTTTTCTGGATTATCAGATCTCCACCTCCGAAGATATTTACGAGCCTCGTCTTTATGTTTTTTTCGATACTTCTTTTGGGTATTGGACCTTAAGGCTTCGGGTTCGGACATTTAATCTCCCCGCTGACAATTTTTAGGATATACTCAAGACCACAAAAGAAAAAATAAGAGTGCCCACAAAAACAAAAGAGCCGGTGTCCCCATAGATCATCAAGGGATTGAAAGCCCAACTTTCTTTTGCAGGCAGGACAGGTCTTTGTTAATAAAAGATCGTACCGTTTTTCGGGTACATCATTATTCATATGCCCCTGTTCGCTTTCTGGTTTGCAATGAGCAATTCCGAAAGATAGCCCATGACGTTAAATAGTAGGGCGCAAGTAGCGTCTTCCAGGCCAGTAATTCCCTCTCTGGATAGCTGATGATTTTTCCGATGACAAAGCCATACGTCCATAAGGTGACGCCACATACTCTTCATGTAAACGTCCCGAGGAATTCCGTGTTGCCAGTTATCGCTGTCGCGGATAGTTTTATCTGCCTGGACCCGATGTTTAGTCATGTACTGCCCAAATCTCTCAATAACCGCAGGAGAGAGGTAGCCTTCGTAATCTGGTTTTTCTTTATCTTCATCCCTGGTGGCTCCAGTTGTAAAGGTTCTCATGTCATTTTCACCTCATAAGGATAAACCGGAAATCCGGTATTGTGAATTACCTGAATACATCGATCATCATAAAGAAGATCCATGTACCAGTCTTTCATATTGGTTATTTCAAGATCCCCGGGTAGTCCAGCCTCTAGGAGCCACCTTCTGATGTAGGGGATTGCAAGATCCGGATGGGTACAAACCCTTGCTGTAAAAATTTTTATTTTTTTCCCTTCGGCCAAAAGCCTATTTACGAGCATCACCATGGGGATTAGGGGCCGTCCGATATACGAATACCCCTCCCTCTCCCATCGGTCCATATCAAAATGAGCAAGGGTCCCATCAAGATCGACACCTATCCATCTTGGTTCTTCGGGACCCATTCCAAGATCATATCCTATCGGCATAAAACCTCCTATTTCAAGGTAATTTCCCAATGTCCGTCTGGTTCAAGGATCACTCTGGCCATCATCGTATCGCTGGCCGCGAGCCCGGCTATCTCAGCAAAGGTGTTCCAATAATCCAGGAAGGATGAAGACATTACCCCGGCGATTTTTTGAAGTTTGACGTGACCCCCCTCGCGGTATTGTCGCCAGTCGTATGTTGCTACAACGTCGTGTAAATGACCGACAAGGTATAGCTGAGAATCTCCCTCTTGCATAAACCGGTGTACCACGTTAAGGCGAGCCCCCTTGGTTCGGGCTGTCCCAAAACCATGCCAAATACTGATCTTGAAAGGGTCGTGATCTCCGTAGTGGATGTCGATAAGCTGCTTTCCCCGGGAATACTGGATCTTAAGGAGTTGAGCAATAAGGGCTCCAGCATCTCCGAAAGTCTTTCCAGTTCGTCGTTCGTGGTTGCCGCCGACAGATCCCAATATTCTATGGGACATTGGAACAAGGAGGTCAACCGCGTGTTGTATTTGGACGGAGGGCTCCCATTTATTTTCGTAGGGGGACTGGACAGAGAGCGGAGTAGCTGCGTCCACGATATCCCCGGTAAGGACAATGAAGCGATTTGGCCTCGACAAAATCCATTTTCGATATTCCAAGAACCGATCTTCCTTAAAAGCATAATGTCCAATCTGGGTGTCCGTTATCTGAAGGATCTCGATTGTCGGATACTCGCTCGGCAGGAAGTAATGCTTTATCAGTTTCACTTCCCCGTCCCGAATCATATGGGCCGATGACTGGACTATCTTGGCGGGCCTCCTGGCCTCCAGGGAATCCAGGTATTCCCCCACTGTGGGAATTAACCCTCGCTCGTCTATCATCTTTTGTTTCCTCCAGCCTTCTTCTTGCTATTGCAAGCTGATTTGAAAAATTAGGAATTCTGGCATCCAGCAAATCAAGAGCCCTGATGACCTGATGATTTCTCCCATGAATAATATCGTATAGCCAGCCCTTCTCTTTACCACACGCTAATGATGCTGCATTAGCAGTAATTCCGCACCGATCAAGCGCTGACCTTATCAGGTAT
>Ga0315282_10001665_pt1 | contig 41690 bp, 33 predicted proteins | sample YL17G07_20_MG_FD_203693 | JGI IMG/M metagenome (GOLD analysis project Ga0315282, IMG submission 203693) | Sediment microbial communities from Yellowstone Lake, YNP, Wyoming, USA - YL17G07_20 | ecosystem: Environmental > Aquatic > Freshwater > Lake > Sediment | place: USA: Wyoming | collected...
GGACCCCGAACCCTCATGGTATAATGTAGATAGGCCTCACCTCCGCGTGGGGTCTGGGCGGCGCGCGAGTCTCCTGCCAAGGTCATCCGCGCGCCGCTCCCCACTTTCCGTCCTTGCTCTAGCTTTCAGGCATCGCAAGCTTGCCCGTGAACTCGGTAAGTCGTGTGAACCCGGAACGAGAGGACTAGGTTCGCGGGGAAGTGCGTCTCCGCCAAGCTGTTGGCAGCCATCCATCCCCACTGCGTCTCGGGCTCCGCATGCTTCTGCCGGCAGCCATCCTGCCTTCCGCCAGCCCGCACGGGTGACTCCATCACACGTGTCGCCCCATAGTCAAGCCGTTACCCCAACCACCATGCGAGTCACCTTACCAGAACATCTGGCACGCTAGTGCGACGGGCAGGTCGAATGCGACTAACGCCGTACATGAGGATAACGTGTGGATGAGCTGGTGTCAAGGGCCTTGTGCCGTCTCCGGCAGAATAGTCCACAAAACTGGTAATATTGCGGGGCTGCTGCCCTCGTCGGTCTGCCCCCCGATCGGCTGAGGCGGCGAGAGGAAGAGGCCCGACAGAGCCTCGCGCCACCGAGACCGTCATACAGCCGTGAATGCCGGTTGTGCTCCTAACTCCTTGCGCGCCGTCAATCCTCCTTCTCGATTCCAGAGCCGGAGCCGCGTCCGCCCACGATCGGGTGGGCCTGCCGGCCTGCGCCGCGCAGCAATCGGCTTATCCCGCACGGCTCGCGAGCGAGCGTTCCACCTCGCTCAGGCCAGTGTTTGCCAAGCAATGTGGTCCAAGCCCCTGCGGTTCGGCTCGTTGTAACTGTTCAGGAACCGTGAGCATGGTCCAGCGCAACCCGGCCATACCGGGCCTTCCACCCCCAACCCGGCCATCCTGAGCTTGTCGAAGGGTGAGACGGGTTGCGCGGTCGGGCCCGTACTGCTGAGTCCTGGACTGTTACGGCCCGCTCGCAATGAGACCGACTGGCATGCTATACTGTTCCTGAGCTGAACAGCAGGAATAGGCATACCCAATCTCGCTAGAGGAGGTAAAAGGAAACATGCGAGCTTTTCTGCCGATCATCGCACTGGCAGCCTTTGCGCTGCTTCAGGTGGCCGCGTTTGCCACCGATGCCGTCTTCGAAGGGCTGGACCCGCTGCAGTGGGCAAGTGAGCCTCATGCGCGGTTCAGCCACACCATCACCATGAGCGCCGAACCCGTTGCCTCGCCCGGTGAGGTAGAGTACAACTTCGTCTGCACAGCCGGGGGAGCGCCCGACAGCGGCTGGCAAGCGAGCCAGACCTACAGCGCCACCGGGCTGAAGCCGGAGACGGCCTATACCTTTGTCGCCAGAGTCCGCGACAAGGCCACGGGCGCGGAGCTCCGAGCGCCCGCGCTTCCCATTACCGTCACCACGCGTAAGGCCGACAAGTACGACCAGATCGTTGCGAACGACATCGAGCTCATCCCGCTCCTGGTTAACGGCAACAAGAACAACCGCATCAACATCGTGGTCGTCAACCGATGGACAAAGGGGGAGTCGAACGCGTACAACAAACCCGAGATGCGGGAGACCTTCCTGAAGGACGCGCGTGATGCCACCATACCCGGCCTTACGTTCGGGGACAAGAATGCACTGACTCCGTTACCCAACCTGCGCAGTTTCTTCAACGTCTACGCGCTCTGGTGGCCGAGCATCCCCCCATGGGACCCGCCTGCCTACGAGAAAGGCGAATGGGCCGGGCACTGGGAGGTCTACAACGAGGTCCGCGAGCGGCTCTTCCTGCCCTGGCAGCGCGAAGGCAGAGGCTGGGTTACGCATCTAGCAATGATCAACTCACGGGGCGGCGGTGGTGGAGCCGGGCTGCTGCTCGACGAGCGCGTGGGCGACGCCATGATCGAGGGTAACGAGGTCTCCGGATTCTACCACGAGTTCGCCCATACGGCGCTCTGCATTGGTGACACCTACGTCGGCTGGGGGATCTGGGGAAGCGCCGACGAGTCGGAGAACACAACTCTGGTCTTCCAGCGAGAGAGGATCCCGTGGAAAGCGTGGATTGACCCGCAGACTCCGGTGCCTACGCCGTATAACCGGAAGTACTTGAGGACCATTGGTCTATTCGAAGGTGGGACGCACCGAACTTCGGGCCTTTTCCGGCCCACGCCGGTCTGCATCATGGGTGTGAACCCGTTTGCTGACCGTTTCTGCGCGCTCTGCGTCCAGCGGGCTTACCAGAGTTCCTATGCTTGGGTAGACGCGATCGACTCAGCGGTTCCGGCCCGCGCGGAGGTCACGCTCGAGCAGCCGGGTCGAGCGCGGTTCTCCATCAGCCGCGTGAAGCCAACCCCGGATACGCAGAAGGTGGAGTGGCGTCTGAACGGCAAGGTGATCGCCCGTGATGTAGACGCAGTGGAGGTCGAGGTGGGGGCGCTCGCTGAATACGAACTGGTCTGCTCGCTGGTGGACCGGACCGAGTTTATCCGGGATGACCCTCCCTTCGCCAGCTATCCTCGGGCTGAGAGGCGCTGGAAGATCGTCAATCCGAATCCGCTGTCGTATGCCGAACCCCTGAAAACTGTGCTGAAGGCAAGCAGTACAAGCTGTTGCGGGGCCAACGACGGCGCGGTAACTGCGAGCGTGAGCGGTGGGAAGCCGCCCTACACCTATCTGTGGTCTACCGGCAGCTCAGAGCCGCAAATCCGCGGCCTCGACGCCGGCAAATATTTGCTCCAGGTATGGGACAGCGAGTTTCGCGAAGCTAAAGGGGAATGCGCGGTGGAACGGCCGATCACGGTAACGGTCGATGCGCGCAGCCATCTGGAGAAGGGCCGTTGGCGGGTCGTGATGGACGTCCGAGGCGACGATCCCAAGAATGTAACGTGCAAGTGGTCCACGGGAGCCAACGGGCTGGTGCTGAACGGCCTGGCCGATGGGAGGTACAGGTATACCGTCACTCACAAGAGAGGCGGGACCATCACGGGCGAGGTGACGCTCGCTAAGCCGGCGCGTCCGCTGCGTGTGAAGATAGCGGAGGCAATCCCCTCCACAGGTGAGAACAACGGGCAGATTCGGCTGGCGGTTACCGGAGGCAGGAAGCCCTACCAGGTCGCGTGGGCCGACGGGCCGAAGCAGGCGGGAATGGACCGCGCTTTCCTCCCGCCCGGGGTGTATAGAGCCGTTGTCAAGGACGCCAACCTGACGGCGGTAGAGACGGCGATCACCATCAAAGATGAACCGTCATTCTCCCTCGTGCGGCCCGATTTCAAGAAATCTCCCACCGGCGGGGTGCGGATCGCCAACCCGCGGAAGGGCTACCGCTACCTGTGGTACGCCAAGGACTACCCTTCCTATATTCCGACACCACCCCGGGGCGTCTACGAGGGCACGTTCAGGACAAAGGACGGCCGCGTCGTGGAGGCGCACGGCGCGGTGGTTGCCAACACGAACGGCAAGTGGGTGGATGTAAAAGATATTGACCCGGAGAACGATGGTTCGACCAACGACTATGGCTCGTGGGTGCGCCTGGATGCCTATATCTCCGGTCGGCATAAGCCGCCGATGACTATCAGGCTCAAGACCAACCACAATGGAGAACGAGGACAGAAGCTGGACGTCTCTGGGGAAACCGTGAGCGAGACCGTGCGATGGAAGCTGCCCGATGAGGTCCCCGCAGCCAAGAAGTGGAAGGGAACTGTGGACCGCGGCAGGCTCGTGGTAGTCGGCGAGGACCCAGACCAGGGAGAACGGTTTGACCTCCTGTACACCTCCCGGCACGAGAACGGCCCGGACCGCCCTGTCTATGCCGGTACCGACTTCCACCCCTCCAAGGCAGGCAACTATTATATCGCGGCACAGAAGGAAGACACCGGGGCGATCAGCTACAACCGCGTGGGTGTGGCGATCACCATGGACCTGGCGCCGCAGGTGAAGAAGACTGGCGACGGCTATCTCGTGGTGACGAACCCGAAGCCTGATTACGAGTACGTGTGGTATGAATCCCGAGAAGGCGGCGTTCCTATCGCCAAGGGCATCAGGTTCAAGCCGAGGACGAAACAAGCCTGCTATGTCGCGTCGCGGCGGACCCGCCCGTTCTGGGACAAGCCGCTCAAGCCGGACGCGGTTACCGGAAGCAAACCGCTACTATGGTTGGATGCGTCGGACATGGATGGCGACGGCGTGGAGGACGCCAAGCCGTGGGAACGGGGCTCGCTCCTCGGCTGGCACGGCAAGCCGGGCCGCATGAGCCCGGGCGGGTTCATCATCTACGAGCCAAACATCCTGAACGGTAAGCCCGTGGCCAGTTGGCAGTGGATATGGTGGCAGCGCCTTCAGAAGCCGGTGACAGGATATCAGACGATCATTATGGTATTCCGGAACCATGATCTCTCCAAAGAAGGCACAGGCCCGTGGGGCGGCGTGGATGCCTACCTCTGGGACCTCAGGGGCAAGAAGGCGCTCGACAAGGTTGCGCCGGAGTTTCGCAGCGGCACGGCTTGGGTCAACGGCGAGAAGGTGGACCCATATGCCACGCCACCTCCCATGGAGTTCTGCATAGCCACCTTCGAGCTGAGCGCCAAGAGCAACAAGGAGATAGACGCGACGAGCGTTGACTGGGAAGGTGCGGTGGCCGAGTTCATCGCTTATGACGGCAAAATCTCGGAGGACGAGCGTCGGGGTGTAGAGGAGTATCTACGCCACAAGTGGATCTCAGCGGTGCACCTGGAAAGCCCCCGGGTGGCCGCCAGAGCGCCGGTAAAGCGCTGACCTCTGCGCGAGACTGATCAGAGCAAGCCCGCCGAGCGTTGGCAGCCGCGGGCTTGCCGTCACGTTTGGCGCATGCTTTATTATATGCTGCGGGAACGCCGCATTTCGGCCAGCCATTCGACTATGCATAGACCAGTTCCCGCAGCCAAGCGGCAGAGGCTTCCAGTATAGGCCAAGCAGATGACCAACCGGAGGTTGTTGCGCGCCCCTCGGTTGCACGCAGCCTAAGCAACAAGACGATCCCGTAAGGCGTGGGCTTATGGAGCGACCGCAGGACTGGAGATGGTCGAGTGCAGCCTACTACATTAAGGGCGACAGCATCTTCGAGCTCGACGAGGTGCTGTCTGAATGACGGCGCATCCTACCGTCTGGCTGCGGGAACTGAAGAGCACACGTTTGAACGGCCGGTGAACACCCGGCGTTCCCGCAGCATATAAGAATCTGGCCTATTGGATGTCGGAAGCACGGGCATGAGCGAAGGGGTGCATCGGACAGCGGCGGACGGGCGCCGCGAAGGGCAAAGCCGGTGGGACGTCCTCGATTCTAGGGGCCGGTTCATCCGGTTCTTCTTGCGAGCGGCTGTGTTCGTCTGGACTCCTGGCGCCGTCGATCTGGTTGGTCGGACGTTACTGTGGGAGTCAGTTCTGTTCCGGCTCCGCATGCTGCAGCCACCCTTTGTGTTGCCTGTCGTGTACGCGCTGCACTTAGGTGTGGCATTCGCCTGCCTGGCGGTGGCTGCAATGGTCCTTCCAGCCAGATCGTCCATCTGGAGCGCCGTGCAGGTCGCGGTAGGGGCCTCCGTCTACGGGGTGTATGCGTCGGTTGGTGACCTTCCGCCGCGGATGGGTTCGGCTGGCGCGTGGGCGCTGCAGACAGTGTACCTGTGGACGTCGTGCCTGCTGGGCGCGACTGCGGGCGAGCAGGTAGGTAGGCGTATCCTGGGCTCGGCTATGGGAGCGAGGATGGCTTACCCTGGCAAGTTTCATTGGCGGGCTGGCGCCGCGTAACTGGCGCCGCTAACGCGTTCTCCGCGTGCTGCGGAGACTCAGACTTGCGCCCGAATAGGAGGATTCAGTTGATAGGAGGAGAGCTAACTGCGATCGCATTGCTTGCGATGCTGGCCTGCACCCCGGCACTGGCTTCGAATACCCCGAAAGACGACGGCCTGACCTGGTTGGACAAGCGCAACGTCGTCTGGGATTCGCCCAGCACGGACTCGCTCGGGTCGATGCCGCTCGGAAACGGCAGCATCGGACTGAACGTCTGGGTCGAAAGTGACGGCGACCTGCTTTTCTACATCAGCCACACGGATGCGTATGACTCGGCGCACGTTCTGCGCAAGCTCGGGCGGGTGCGGGTTCATCTGGACCCGAATCCGTTTGCGGCGGGTCAGCAGTTCAAACAGGCACTGGTACTCCGGGATGGCGCCATTACGATCGATGCCGGGAGCGGCAAGATCAGCCTCAGGATATGGGTCGATGCGAACAACCCGGTGATCCACGTCTCCGGCGAGGCCCCTTCACCCGTGGATGCTGTTGTCAGCGTTGAGCCGATCCGGCAGTTGGCGCCTGTGACTGATCTCTCAGACGGATCGCTGCCGAAGCAGGGGACCGCCGGCATTCTGCTCGATGACAAATCCGACAGGCTCGCCTGGTGCTATCGGAATACGTCGTCGGCCTGGATGGAAAGGCTTGTCGCGCAGGGTTCGGGTGAGATGGCGAAGACCGTCAGCGACCCCATTCAGAACCGCACGTCGGGGTGTCTGGTCGAGGGAAATGGCCTCGTTCGGGAGAAAGCCGACTCACTGCGGCTGAAGCAGCCCCGCAGGAACCTGGACATTTCGATCCATGTGCTCACCAGCCAGCCGGATAAGCTTGCAGGCTGGTTTTCCGAGATCGCAGATCAGGCCGCGAGAGTCGATAAGATCGGTGCGGCCAACGCATTCGCCGCGCACAAGGCCTGGTGGCGTGCGTTCTGGAACCGGAGCCGCATCGTGATCGATAACTGCGGCGATTCCCCGGTGCGGCTGCAGGGCTGCCTGTATACCGTCCACAAGGACCCGGCCGATGACTACTGGAAGAACCTGACCGTGGGCAGCCGGGAAAACGCCTTCCAGATAACGCAAAGATACACCCTGGAACGGTTCTGCGAGGCGGCCGCGGGCCGGGGTCAGGTCCCACAGCCTTACAATGGCTCCATCTTCACTATGGATATGCCCGTGGGGTCGGCAACTTTCTTCGCCGGCGCCGGCGGAAGATCCAATCCCGAGAGCGCCGACGATCGCGATTGGGGCACGCTGCCTATCATGTGGCAGAATACCAGGCACCCTTACTGGTCGATGCTCACCAGGGGCGATTACGACACTATGCAGACACTCTTCAGCCTGGTGACGGACTCGCTTCCGATCTGCAAGGACAGGTGCCGGACGTGGTACAAGCACGACGGCGCGTTCATGACAGAGGCGATGCTCTGGAAGGGCGTTTCCGTATTCGACTCGCCCCCGCAGCATCTCGTGTACCACTACCTGGGTTCGCTGGAGGTCACGGCGATAATGTTCGATTACTACGAGCGCACCCAGGACCGCGAGTTCGTGAAGGACACCCTGCTGCCGTGCGCTGATGAGTTCATAAAGTACTACGAGCTCCACTACCCGAGACGGGACGAGCGTGGCAAGATGATAATCGAACCCGCTGGTGTAGTGGAGACATACCAGCCGGTAACCAACCCGATAACCGAGATATCTGCCCTCAGGTATCTCCTGACTAAGCTCATCTCTCTTGATGCCAGCCTTATCGGCAGGGACAGGAAGGCGCACTGGACCGAGTTGCTCCGCGCGATCCCGGACGTCCCCAGGCGCACTATTCTGGGAATCGACCTGCTTGCTCCCGGCGACAAATACGCGGGCCGCGAGATCATAGAAACGCCGGAGTTCTACGCGGTGTACCCGTTCAGGCAGACGTGTCTGTGGAACGACGACTTTCTCGCGAACGCCCGGCAGTCTTTCCACATCCGCCAGTTGAGTCTAGATGGCACGCCGGACGGCCAGAACGTAGAAACCGGTGGGTGGCAGCTTGCTCCCACTTGGGCCGCGTATCTGGGTCTGCCGAGGGAAGCCGCGCGTCTCACGAGTATCAACTTCGACGATCGCTTCCCGGCCTTTGGCAACCCCGCGCCGCCGGCCCCAGGTCATCCCAGGGCGCGCTTCCCGGCGTTCTGGGAGACGAAGTTCGACTACACTCCCGATAACGACCACGGCGCGGTCTCTGCAAACGCTGTGCAGAGCATGCTGCTGCAGTGCGATGGCAGAAGAATCTACCTTCTGCCCGCATGGCCGGAGGACTGGGACGTATCCTTCAAGCTCTGCGCGAACTACAATACGACGGTCGAGTGCGTATATCGCGATGGCAAAGTACAGAGTCTGAATGTGACGCGTGAGTCTCGCAGGTCCGACGTGATCGACATGTCCTCCCAGGCAAACCGGGTCCGCACCCTGGTGAGCGTTGCATGCGCCGACCGCAGCTACCTGTTCGATCTGCCTTCGATGCTCGACGGCCGAGCGACTGCGGAGGACGCGGGACGCCTCAAGACCACCGGCCCGTGGCTGGCGAAGTATGGGGAGAGCCTGTACGGCGCCAAGAGCGGCCCGTTCGAGCCCGGCGCGTGGGGCGGCTCGGTGTTCAAGGGCAGCGTCGCCTATCTGCACATCCTCAAATGGCCCGCGGGCAAGCTCACCCTCCCGGCGATCGAGCGCAAGATCACGGCATCCAGGTGCCTCACCGGCGGCAGTGTCAGCGTTACGCAAAACGACGGTGGCATCACAGTGTCGGCGCCTGCCGGTAAGCGCGACAAGGTGGATACGATCGTCAGACTGGAGTTCGATGGCCTGCTGGAGCCGATCGCGATGTCAGCGCCGTATCGTGGATCGCTCACGACCGGCTGCAAGGCCACTTCCGAAAGCGCCAAGCCCGGCTGCGGCCCTGAGAATGCCGTTGATGCTGACGCCGCGACCCTGTGGAGAGCCGCGGACGATAGTGAGACGTGGCTGGAAGTCGACCTTGGCGAGCCCAAGTCGTTCGACCGGGTGGCAATCCACATTGACAACCCGGGCCACACTCGGGCGCAGGCGAATGGTTTCAGCGTCCAGTTCAAACACGCCGACGGGTCCTGGGCGACCTGCTGCGAGGGAGCGGTCTTCGGCGACATCTACGAGAAACGCATCGGCCAGGTGACGGCCCGGTTCGTGAGGTTGAATATAACGGCTCCGGGGGTCAAGCAGTTCGACCTCTTCCCGCCAATCGAACCCAAAGGTGACCGAAAGTGAGGTTTCGCGCGCACACGTGCGTCTTGTTCCGTCTGACCGTCGTTCCGCCGGCTGCTGCATCCAGACACGGCCTGCGTCCCGAAGACCCTAAGTCCGGCCGTCACTGCTGCGGTTTCCGGCGGACGTGCCGGGGTTTCCACTATGGGAAACGGTGACGAAAGGGAGATGCTCAGCGCCAGGTGCTTCGACGGGTGTTGGGTGCATCGACCGCCCCCAATGGCCCGGGGTCTGAGCCCCCCCACCCGGTTCCCCGGCCTGATTGCCGCTGATGTCCGCAGTTCTCTGGACTGCCGACAACTCGGATTCACGCGGGGCTCTGCCCCGCGGCGGACGCCGGAGGCAATCCGTTTCTGTCCGAAAGGCATCCACCCCCGGTCTGACCTCGGGCGAATGGCGCACGACGAGATAACGGGCCAAGACTTGTCTGTGGAGGAGATGCTTGATGTACTCGGCACCTTGGCAGGTCTTCACGCCGGCAGTCGGAAGAACGTGCGCGGAAGCGGTAGGTGTGGTGTTCGAGGTGACTAGGTGGATGAGCGGGCCGAGGTCGACCAATGGGTGATGATCCATACGACCACAACCTCTCGCGAGGAGGTGCCTTATGCGTGAGGAATTGTCCCATAGTGAGGTGGAGGCGGCGCTAGACGGGGCGATAAGCGGAAGAGTGTGTGTGCAGGCTTGGCTCGGCGTCGCTCACGTCCTGTTCCTGGGCTTCGGGGAGGATGTCCTGCCTCCTACACCGCCCGGCGGGCACCACCCTGTGCCAATGTACGAGCTGCAGATAGATATGGCAGACTGGTGGGTGGAGAGCCAGACGGGCGTGCTCGGAGCTAGCACCGACGACCGTCCGAAGGCGGAAGCGGCGGCGGTGTCGCTGGTCGGGCGCAGAGCGACCCGGTGGCAGTTTATTGAGCCCTTCCCAGCGCTCGAGATCAGCTTCGAGCCTGGTCTCAGAGTGAAGATGGCCCCGTACACAGACAGCGACACGTCGCACAAAGAGGCCTGGGTCCTGCGCATACCCGTGTACTACATTTTCGTACAATGGGACGGTACCGCCGGCATTGGACGGAGGGACGATTACTTCATTGATCCCTGATGACACCGATGCACGGCCCGCAGCCCTACGCCTACGACGGGAACGGCAACACTTTGACGGGCGGAGGGGGGATCAACGTCTGGGACACCAGAACAGGCTCGTAAGCTGCACGTACAGTGGCCAGACCGCCGCATTCATCCGCGGCGATGACGGGCTGAGGAGGAGCGCGACCGTAGGAGGGATCACCACCGGCTTCGTGCTCGACCGCCAGAACGTGGTGCCGGAGATACAGAACGGCTCTCCCGCTGCCGGTCCGGCTCCCACGTCTGCGACCCTGGGCCGTGCACCGGAACGCTTGACAGATGCCTGAAGAGACACCGCTCTCAACGGACACACCTTCCGGCAGCCACGCGTGTTATAATAGGAGCAGCTTCGGCCGGTCGGCTCGCGCATACTCGCCTCAGAGTCAGACCGGCGCGTCGGAATGGTGGTATATGCGTGACAGATTGAGCAGAAGAGAGCTGCTGGCCGCCGCGGCTGGCGCCGCCGCGGCATTTGCGCTTGCGGGCTGCGGTAGGAGCGAGGTGGAAGCAGAGGCGAAACCGCCCAGGAGGAAACCCCGTCCCCCGAAACTCGCCGTGGCCTCCGAGAAGAACCCCGCAGCGTCTACACGGGCGGCTGTGGCGGCCGTCGGCGGCATGTCGGCGTTCGTCAGCAAGGGCGATTTCGTCGTGATCAAGCCGAACATCGCTTTTGGACGAACGCCGGAGCAGGCTGCGACGACAAACCCCGAAGTGGTCGCGACACTCGTCAGGCTGTGCAAGGACGCCGGCGCGGCAGACATCCTGATCATTGACCATACGATCGACAGGCCTGCGGATATGGTGCTTGCCATGAGCGGGATCAAGGAAGCAGCCGAGAAGGCCGGCGCCCGCGTCGACGCCGGGCGGGACGAGAGCATGTACCAACGGATTGAGATCCCCGGCGGCAAGGTCCTCACGAGCGACCAGGTGCTGAAAGACGTGCTGAAAGCCGACGTGTTCATCAACGTGCCGATCGCAAAGGTTCACGGCGAGGCGAAGCTGACGCTCGGGATGAAGAACCTGATGGGCATCAACTGGAACCGCCAGGCCTGGCACCAGAACGGGCTGCACCAGTGCATCGCCGACCTCGCCGGCGCAGTCAGACCGGACTTGGTCGTTCTCGACGCAACGCGCATTCTGCTCACGAACGGCCCCAAGGGTCCCGGGCAGACGAAGGACGTCGGCCAGGTGATTGCCGGCACGGACCAGGTGGCCGTTGACGCCTACGGCGCGACACTCTTCGGGATGAAGCCCGACGACATTGAGCATATCCGGCTCGCTCACGCCGCCGGGGTCGGAGAGATCGATTTCCGGAAGTTCAAAGTAAGCTAGGTCCAGAGCGGGCCGACCGAGGTACGCACGCTCGAGGCACTGCGAGGACGGAAAGGGGGACACGGATTGCGCAAGCGGTTGTTCATGATCTGCTTTGGCTTAGCCATTTCGCTTTGCTCAGGAGCATATAGCAAGGAGAAGGATGTGCTGGATCGGTATAATGTGGCCTGGGATAGCCCGAGCACGGACTCTTCCGGCTCAATGCCGCTCGGCAACGGCGACATCGGGCTTTCTCTTTGGGTCGAAGAAGGGGGCGACCTGGTTTTCTACATCAGCAAGACGGACGCCTGGAGCGAGAACATGCGCCTCCTCAAACTGGGGCGCGTGCGGGTCAGACTCTCGCCGAATCCATTTGCCGAGGGGCTGCCGTTCAGGCAGGAGCTGAAGCTGCGGCAGGGGGAGATTGCCATCTCTGCCGGGGAGAAGGACTCCCAGGTAGACCTCCGCGTCTGGGTCGACGCCAACCGGCCCGTGGTGCGGGTGGAGGCTGAGGGCCGGCGGCCGTTCGACATCCAGGCGGACCTCGAGATGTGGCGAACGGGGGAGCGGACCCTGCCGGACACGGAACTTTCTCACAGCGATCCGTACCGCGGCAGCCCCTCTACGACCGTCGAAGACCCAGATGTGGTGCTGGACAAGGGTTATGACCGCGTCGTCTGGTGCCATCATAACGCCAGGTCCTGCTGGCTCGATTCGATGAAGCTCCAGCAGCTGGAGACTCTGATAAGGAGCTTCACCGACCCGCTGCTCAACCTGACCTTCGGCGGGGCAATGATGGGCACGCAGATGGTGAAGGCCGGACCGACGACCCTCCGCTCTGCGGGACCGGCCGCGCGGCAGAGGCTCTCGATCTTCGTGCTGACAAAGCAGACCCCCGAGGTCGGGAATTGGTACAAGGCTCTCGAGAAGACAATCTCATCGGTCGAGTCGGCGCCCGTCGGGAAGGCCCGGGACGCTCACCGGAAGTGGTGGGACCGGTTCTGGAACCGGAGCTGGATCTATGTCAGCGAGGCGCACGATCCAGGCTCCGAGGATCCCGGCTTTTCGCTGACCCGCAGCTACATCCTCCAGCGCTACCTGGTGGCCTGCGGCGGGCGCGGAAACTGTTGGACCAAGTTCAATGGCTCCATCTTCACACTTCCGTGGGAGGGCAGAGGCCCGGACTACCGCAGATGGTCAGGCGCCCAATGGAACCAGAATGCGCGGCTCATCTACTGGCCCTTGATCCGGTCTGGAGACTACGACATGTTGCTGCCCTGGCACAAGGTCTATGTGGACTGCCTGCCGTTTGCGGAAGCGCGGACAAAGGTCTACTACGGCCACGGCGGGGCATTCTTCCCGGAGACCATGACCGCGTGGGGCTGCTACGCCAATCCCGACTACGGATGGGACCACGAAGGCGCTCCGCTCGGCCTCGCGCTCAACACCTACATCCGCTACCACTGGCAGGGAGGGCTCGAGGTCTCCGCTATGATGCTCCAGCATTACAGGCACACCCAGGACCGGAACCTCCTCAAGAAGACCGTCCTGCCGTTCGCCTCCGCCGTCATCGAGTTCTACGACAAGCACTACAAGCGAGACGAGAACGGGAAGATACGTTTCTACCCCGCCCAATCGCTCGAGACGTGGCAGGATGCCGCGAACCCGCTGCCAGAGATCGCAGGGCTGAAGTACGTCATAGGCGGACTGCTTGCCCTGCCGGCCGATGCCACGACCGAAGAGCAGAGGCAGAACTGGAAACGTGTACTGGCTGAGCTTCCGGATTTGCCGACCCGTGAGGTGGACGGTAAGACTATTCTCTCTCCGGCCGGCGAGATCTTCCAAGGCGCGAGCAACGTGGAGAACCCCGAGCTTTACGCTGTCTTCCCTTACAGGCTGTTCGGGGTCAACAAGCCGGGTCTGGACGTTGCCTGCGATACCTTCGCGCGCCGCAACAACCGGGCGTTGATCTGCTGGCGGCAGGATGATATCCAAATGGCATACCTGGGACTGACGGATCAGGCTGCCGAGAACGTGACCGCGCGCCTAACGGCGTCTGTGGACTTCCGTTTCCCCGCGATGTGGGGCCCGTACAGTGACGAGGTGCCGGACATGGACCATGGCGGAGTCGGCATGATGGCCCTTCAGAGCATGCTCCTTCAGGACGATGGCCGGAAGATCCTTCTCTTGCCGGCTTGGCCGAAGAGGTGGGATGTCGCCTTCAAGCTGCATGCGCCCTACAACACCGTGGTGGAAGGCACATACCGTGACGGAAAGCTCCAGTTGTTGAAGGTCAGCCCGAAGTCGCGGGCGAAGGACATTGTAGATATGAGCCGCTAGACCGCACTGAACGGCGGAAGCACGCGGTCCTCCGCGGTTTGGGATACGGCAGGCTTCTTACCGTATATCTGCGCGCGGAAGGCGCGGGTATCCACGAAGATCAACGGGAGGAACGAGATGAGATCATTGTTCGAAATCCTGGTATGCCTGGTCGCAGTCGGCTCTGCGTGCGCCGCCGAAATGGCTGCCGATGCCAAGGACTATCTTCAGGCCAAGCCGGCCGACATGAAATGGTGGAGAGAGGCCCGCTTCGGCATGTTCGTCCACTGGGGGCCGGTGAGCCTGAAGGGCACCGAGATCAGCTGGTCGCGCGGCAGTCAGATCCCCGTAGAGGAATACGATAACCTCTACAAGCAGTTCAACCCGACCAGGTTCAACGCCAGAGAATGGGTCGCCGTCGCCAAAGCCGCAGGGATGAAGCACCTTGTCTTCACCACCAAGCACCACGACGGTTTCTGCGAATGGGACACCAAACTGACGGACTACAAGATCACAAACTCGCCGTTCAAACGCGATGTCGTGAAGGAACTGGCCGACGCCTGCCGTGAGGCAGGGATTCGGCTTGGGTTCTACTACTCCCCTCCGGACTGGCGGAGCCAGGGCCAGCCCGGATACGTGAAGTACATGCATGGCCACCTCCGAGAGCTTTGCGGCAACTACGGGAAGGTGGATATCGTCTGGTTCGACGGCCTGGGCGGCTCTGCCCAGGAGTGGGATGCGGCCAATCTGTTCAAGATGATCCGCGAGCTGCAGCCGCACGTCATCATCAACAACCGCGCCGGCCTTCCGGCGGATTTCGACACTCCGGAGCAGTGGATAGGCGAGTTCAACCGCGACCGTGCCTGGGAGACCTGTATGACGCTCGGCGGCCAGTGGGCGTGGAAGCCGAACGACAACATAAAGTCGCTCAAGCAGTGCATACAGACCCTCGTGCAGGTCGTAGGCGGCGACGGCAACTTCCTCTTCAACGTCGGTCCGATGCCGACCGGCGAGATCGAGCCGCGCCAGGTCGACCGCCTCAAAGAGATGGGCCAGTGGATGAGCAGGTACGGGAAGACGATCTACGGTACCCGAGGCGGCCCGTACAAGCCCGGTAGATGGGGCGCGGCTACCTGCAAAGGCAGCACCGTCTATCTGCATATCCTCGATTGGCCCGGCGAAACGATAACCCTCCCCGCGCTCCCGGCGAAGATAGCCAAGAGCTCGCTCCTGACCGGAGGCAAGCCGGTGGTAAGGCAGACACCCGAGAGCATCGAAATCTCCGTGCGGCCCTCCGATCGGCAGGAGATCGACACTATCGTAGCTCTGAAGCTCGACAGCTCGGCTGAAGCGATCGAGCCGATGCCCGGAAGGATGCCGTCGAAGTCCCTTGCCTTTGGGAAGCCTGCGACTGCTTCGAACGTCTACGCAGACGATCCCGCGCTCGGCCCGGACAAGGCGTTCGATGACGACGACGACACGCGCTGGGCTGCCGATGCAGGCACGCACCAGGCTTGGATTGCGGTGGACCTCGCCAAGCCGCAGAAGATCGGACGGGTGGTGATCGGCGAGGAGCCGGACGTCCCCACGCCCTGGCGCGTGCGCGAGTTCGAGCTGCAGTATAAGGACGGCGACACGTGGGTCACGTTCGCCCGCGGCAATGGGATCGGCAGACGGCTCGTGCTGGACTTCACCCCCATCACGGCACAGGTCGTGCGGCTTAACATCCTGAAAGCGGATGAGGGGCCAACGATCCCTGAGATTCTGATCCTGCCGCCACCGTCTCGCGACGGTTAGGGCCGGCGCGGGGGCGGCCATTACATGCCCCGTGCACCCAACGCAGCCGCCGGGCGCTGTCCCGGCCTAGCTCCGAGACAGCCTCCGGCGGGCGCCCAATAGATCGTCTCGCTGCTCGACCATCGCTCGCCGCTCCCCTACCCATCCGCCCCGATCCGTGGTTTAATGTAGTTGGTATGCGAGCTAGACGGCGAAGAAAACGGAAGTCCCTCCGCGCGCGGTTTGCCAACATGCAGACACTGCGGCGGCTGGTACAGATAGTCTCCTTCGGCGCCCTCATCTACTTTTTCGTGCTCACGATAGGCCAGGCAACGGCGAGCGGCCGGCTTGTGTTCGGCACGGCCGCGCCTGTGGACACGTTCTTCCGGATCGACCCGCTCCTCGGCCTCTCGACAATGGTCGCGGCGCGCAAGGTCATCGAGGTCATGCTGTGGTACGGCCTGCCGATCGTGGCCATTACCGTGCTCGCGGGACGGTTCTTCTGCGGATGGATATGCCCACTCGGAGCGGCGCTCGACGCGGCGGACGCGGTCATCTACCGCCGCAGACGCAGCGCGGGGCGCAGGCAGCCTTACCGCAACCTCAAGTACTACCTGCTCTTCGCCGTGCTCGTGACAGCCGTTTTCTCGGCCCAGATGGCATACTTCCTCGATCCCATCGTCATCATCACGAGGGCATTGACCTTCGCCATCTACGGGCCCGTGCAGCTTGGCCTGCGGGCGCTCGCCAGCGCGTCGGACCACGCCTCATTCCTGATGACGAACCGCTTCCTGCCGGACGATCAGGTTTTCTACCGGATGGGCATCCTGTTCTTCCTGATCTTCGCCGGGATCGTTGCCGCGAATGCCATAAGCCGCCGGTTCTGGTGCAGGAACCTTTGCCCGCTCGGCGCGCTGCTCGGGCTGGTCTCCAGGTTTGCGCTCGTCAAGCGGCTGGTCGGACGCACGTGTCGGGAGTGCGGACGCTGCCTGAGGGAGTGTAAGATGGCTGCGATCTGCGATGACCCAAAGGACTGCGTGGCCCCGGAGTGCATCTACTGCTACTCCTGCACCCGAACCTGTCCGACATCGAGCACGAGGATCGTGCCTGCCCTTTCGTCGCCGCAGTACCATACGGAGCTGAGCCTCACGCGGCGGCGCACGCTGCAAGCGCTCGGCATTGGGGTCGCCTGGGCCGCCCTCGTCCGCACCGACTGGGGGGCCAAGATGGCCCGCCAGAGCAAGATCAGGGTCTCCAGCCCGCAACTCATCCGCCCGCCCGGCGCACTCGCCGAAGAGAAGTTCGTCAACCGGTGCGTCCGCTGCAGCGAGTGCATGAAGGTCTGTCCCACGAATGGACTGCAGCCGGCGCTTGCCGAAGCCGGCATCGAGGGCCTCTGGACGCCCGTGCTCGTGCCCAAGATTGGCGAATGCACTCAGAACTGCAACCTCTGCTCGAAGGTCTGCTCGACACAAGCGATCCAGCCTTTCGAGATCGAGGACAAGACCTACATCTACATCGGGACGGCGGTCATCGACCGCAGTTCGTGCATCGTCTGGAACTCCGGCAAGTCCTGCCTGGTCTGCGACGAGTGCTGCTCGTACCATGCGCTCTACTGGAAGGTTGTGGACGGCATCCGCCGTCCCTTCGTCAACGAGAAGAAATGCACGGGCTGCGGGATATGCGAGAACGCCTGCCCCATCCAGCCACAGGCCGCCATCCGCGTCTTCTCCTTCGGCGACAAACGGCAGATGAGCCGTCAGGAGCAGAAACGCTGGGGGCGGGGCACGTAATCCCCCATCACGCCTCCGCCGCTTGACACGAGTCGGAACCGGCAGCATAATGCGTATGTGACGAGCGGGATCAGCGCCTGCTCGGCAGACTGGAGATGACCGGGAATGCCAGGGGCGCGGCTATCCAAAGGGTTCACACTGATCGAGCTGCTTGTCGTGGTGGCGATCATCGCCGCGCTTGCGGCCATCCTGTTTCCGGCGTTTCTGACCGCCAAGTCGGCTGCGCTGCGAGCGTCGTGTGCAAGCAATCTCAAGCAGCTCGGCTCAGCTCTGGCTGCCTACGCCGATGACAACGGCGGCAAGCTCGTCAGCTTCAACGCCTTCTCGGCCAACATCGAGTCAACGACGTTCTCCTTCGAGGACTGGAGAGGCGGCGCGCTTTATAGGTACTGCAAGAGCAAGAACATCAACAGATGCCCGGCCGATGCCCGCAAGTTCGCCTCCGGCCAGACGCCCGTGGAATACGCCTACAGCTACACGATCAACGCCTGGATAACCTGGCGACAGCCGCACCCGCCCGACTACCCAAGCGGAGATGAACCTAGAACCAGGCTCCCCGACGGCTTCCCCATGAACTGGTTCAGACGACCGTCGCGGACGGTCGCGATCGTGGACGAGAACACTGACAAGAGCCTGGTACCACAGTCCGACTGGTGGATCATCTTGAACGACCAGAGGTTCGTTTGGCTGGATCGCACGGCCGCACGGCACAATGGCAAGTGTAACCTGCTCTTTCTGGACGGCCACGTGCAGACAGCTCCAGGGCTTATGATGTACGAGGACGCCAGATGGCCTCATGGGTCGCTCGTATTCCACGACAACAACGACTGACCGAGGGCCGACCTCACACTTTGAAGAGGTTCCGTACTTAGAACCGCGACTTGATGACGTCCAGTTTGACGGTGTCCTCGGCCGGCGCCTTCATCTGGGCCTGTTTCTTGGCCTCGCTGAAGAACCGGTCGAGTGCCCTTTGTTCGCGGACGGCAGGTGATGGAAGGATCGTCGCAAGCGGCGGCTCTGTGGTTGGCCCAGCCACAGGCGCGGGCTTCGACGGCCTTTCCGGCGCAATCCGCTTGGCGGCCGGTGTCTCCGCTGCTTTCCTGTAGGCGGGGGGCTTCAGCCGGCGCGTGACTGATGGCTGCTCGGGAGGCACGGGCGGCCGTCTTGCCCAACTGCGGCTGTTCGGCGCTTTTGTCCTGCGCTTCGTGCCGGCAGTAGCACGCCTTGCCACTTCAGCCACGAACGGCTTGGGAGGCATCGGCTTATGCGGCGCCGCCCTGTACACCGCAACTACCACCGGCTTCTCACGCCGATCGGGCGCCCGCGTGGGCGTCTTCCCGCCTCCTACTGCTTTCGACACCGGACACTGGGAACAGTAACAGCAGTTTTCCCCAAATCCGAGCACGGCAACCAGCCGAGCCAACATATCCACTTGCGTACGCCGGCTCGTTGACACGCTCTCGCGCAGAACCTATAATGCTGCTATCACGCGTGCTGGCAGGCTATCAGGCCTGCAAGGCCCGGCCACAGGCCGGCCCCACATTTTCGAGGCAGGAGGAAATGGTCAGATGAAAGTCAGCATAATCGGCGGAGGCGGCCGCGTCGGGTCTAACGCGGCATATGCGCTGCAGCTCGGGGGACTCGTCCGGGAGATGGCGCTTGTGGATGTTGCGCTCGAACAGGCGGAAGGCGAAGCCCTCGATCTCAGACACGGATCGTCGCTTGTCGCAGCCCAGAGGATCTACGCTGGAGGTCCAGACGCCGTCAACGGCTCGGACATAGTCATCATCACAGCCGGCCTGCGTAGGAAGCCGGACGAAAGCAGACTCGAGCTGATCAACCGCAACGTCACGCTATTCCGGGGCATTCTCGACGACCTCAAGAAGGCGAAGATGCCGGACGGCGCCGTCGTGGTGGTTGTCTCGAACCCGGTTGACGTTCTTACCCATCTCGCGGTTGATGCGAAGGTAGTCCCCGACAATAGGGTGATCGGACTCGGAACGCTCCTCGATACCACCAGGTTCCGCTCCCTGCTTGCGGAGCACTTCAAGGTAGATCCGGCCGGCGTCTCCGCTCTGATACTCGGGGAGCACGGGGACAGCATGGTCCCCATCTGGAGCAGCGCGGCAATCAACGGGACGCCGCTCGAGAGCTTCCCCGGCTATAGTAAGGAGCAGGTCGAGGGTATATCTGATGCTACGAAGAAGAGCGGCGCTGACGTGATCCGGCTCAAGGGCGGAGCGGGATACGCCGTCGGTCTCGCGATACGCGAACTCATCGACGCTATCGTGCTGGACAAGCGGGCTGTCCTTCCCGTCTCGACGCTGCAGAAAGGCGCGCTTGGCATAGGCGGGATCTGCCTCTCGCTCCCGACGGTTGTCGGGCGCGCAGGCGCTCTCGGGGTCATTGAGATCGCCGCGTCCGACGCCGAGAAAGAAGGCATCAAGAACAGCGAGCGCGTCCTAAAGAACACGATGTCGCAGCTCGCTTAGAAACTGGAGGTACGTGGTGAGGATTCAGTGGCTTGGGCACAGTTGCTTTCTGGTCACGTCCGATTCGGGGATACGCATCGTGACCGATCCGTACGAGCCAGGAGGTTTCGACGGCGCGATCAAGTACGGCTCGCTCAGGGAACCAGCCGATGTCGTCACCGTCTCACACGAGCACGCCGATCATGGCCACACGAGAATGGTGCCCGGCAGCCCCATCGTCGTGAAGGGCCCGGGCGAGTTCGTCGTCGCCGGCATAGCCTTCTATGGCGTCCCCGCGCTGCATGACGAGTCCGGCGGCTCGCAGCGCGGCAAGAACACGATCTTCCACTTCACGGTAGATGGCATAAAGATCTGCCACCTCGGCGACCTCGGCCACGTGCTGAACCGGGACCAGTGCGCTGAGATCGGCGCCGTAGACGTGCTGCTCGCTCCGGTCGGAGGATACTACACCATCGGACCCGACCAGGCCTGGAAGGTCGCCGACCAGCTCGACGCCAAGATCGTCATCCCGATGCATTTCAAGACCGAGAGCGTCGATTTGCCGATAGCAAGTGTTGACGACTTCGTCAGAGGTAAGCCGAGCGTCAAGTGGCTGGACTCGTCCGAGTTGGTGCTCACGAAAGACAGCCTGCCGGCCGACCGGACGATCGTAGTCCTCAAGCATGCGCTGTAGCGGCGGGAGTGGAGGCTGACTGACGCCGGTTGACCGTACCCGGCCGTACGCCTCGTCGCCAGAGCACGAGACGGACCTCTGATCGCTGAAGCCGCTGGGTGGCGATAGGGAAAGCGCCACCTAGGGCACGAGCGGAGTGCCTCACTGTCCCGTTCGCTGGCCGCATATCATCATCCGCTGGCCTGGGCTGTCCCGATAACGGTGGCGGGTAAGCAGACAGCCGCCGAGATGGGTATAATGCCTGCTGAGTCGGGCGGTCGCCTGACTGCGCGGATGTGCCGCTTTGGGGGACCGGCAGGGATGCCGGTAGACCCCGCGGCGCCAGATTGCTTCACAGGTCGCTCACGGAATGATAGAATATTGATGGAATGAAGTCAACAAAACGCGGCCGATCAATATTGGTGGTTCGAGGCTGCGGCGAGGGGGACGCTCTCGCCCAATGCCTGGCTGAAGCCGGGTTCGAGGTGGAGGTTGCGGACGGCCTGACTGACGCCCTTTCCAAGCTCGGCTCAAGACCATATGCAGGAGTGTTCTTCTCCTCCGAGGCCGGAGAAGCCGAAGTGGTTGCCGACGTCAGCAGACTATCCGGCGACGTGGGCACACCGGCGCACGTGCAGCGGGAAACGGCGCTCCTCGACCGCCTTACCGAGAAGATCGAAGCCAATCTGGCCTACCTCGACCGAGACTTCAGGTTCATCTGGGTGAACTCCACCTATGTAGAGAAATGCGGCCACACATGGGATGAGCTCGCAGGCCGCAGTCACTTCGACCTCTTCCCGAACGAAGAGAACCAGAGGACCTTCGAGCAGGTCCGGGACTCTGGGATTCCCTACGAAGCTAGGGAGAAACCTTTCGTCTACGCAGACCAGCCGGAGCGCGGCGTCACTTACTGGAATTGGACGCTTACGCCGGTCAAGGACAAGTCCGGCGGCGTGCAGGGGCTGGTGCTCTCGCTCGTGGACGTGACAGCGGATGTGCGGGCACGACAGGACATCGAGCGGCTTCGGCGGGAGGCGGAACACCGCACGAACGAGCTTTACGGCACGTTCAAAGCACTGGCGGATGCGGTGGTGGTCTACGATGCCAGGGGCGTACCCGTTCAGGCGAACCCGGCGGCGACCGCAGCCTACGGATTCGACCCGGTCGGCGGAGATCCCGGGAAGCTTGCCAAGCGGCTCCGTATTCATCATCCTGATGGACGCGCGGTCTCGCCGGACGAGCTGCCTTCCGCCAAGGCTCTCCGGGGTGAGGTGATCACGGACGAGTGCTTCATCTTCCGCGGGGGGGCTGGCCACGATCGGGCAATCCTTGCCTCCGCGGCGCCGCTCTTCGGGGAGCAAGGCGTGGTCGGCGCAGTCAGCGCCTGGCACGACGTCACCGAACTGCTCCGCACTGAAGAAGCGCTGCGCGCCGCAAACACCCAACTGGCACGCGTCAACCAGGATCTGCAGCAAGCCAGCGAGACTCAGCAGCTTGTCAACGACATTTCCGCGGATTTCCTAACCGGCGCAAGCCTGGAGCACAGTCTGAAAACCATGCTCGCCGCCGCGAGAAGGCTTGTCCCGGCGGAGGCGCTCTCCATTGCCATCTTCGAGGGCAAGGACAAACTGAAGGCCTGGATCTACGACCTGGGCGACGATGAGTGCACAGCCGAGTCCGAACGGGGCGTCGGCGACCACTTCCCACATATGGCAGAGAGGTACTCGCACGGGCTGGTGATCAACAACGACGGAGCCGGTCTATCCGTTCCATCTGGGCATATACGGCTCAGGAACCTGCTCGCCCTCAGCTTCGAGGTGAGAGGCGGCTGGGCGCACCTTTTCCTGGCAAACAAGGAAGGTGACTTCACTGAACAGGATGCCCGGAAGGTGGAGGTGCTCACGCGCGTGGCGAGCATCATCATTGACCGCGCGACCCTGGATGAGAGCGAACGCGTTGCCCGGGCCGAAGCCGAGCGGCGGGCGGCGGAGATAGAGTCCTTCATGTCCAGCATGGCGGATGGCGTCAGCGTGACCGACGCTGAGGGCCGCGTCATATGGATGAACGAGGCTGGGCGGGAGATACTGGGGGTCCCTCCCGATGAACGCTTCGACGACTGGATTGCACGATACGAACGTCTGACCCTCGACGGCCAGCCGCTGCCGCTGGAGCAGACCGTAGCGTACCGTGCGCTCCGCGGTGAGATGGTCAGAGACTTCCGGTATAGGGTGCGTACGCCTTGGGACACGGAGGTCTTCCTGAGCGTCAGCGCTTCGCCCGTCCGTGACGCGCAGGGCCGTGTGGTGGGCACGACCCACGTCATCCGCGACTACAGCAAGCAGATAGAGTTCGAGCGACAGCAGGAGCAGCTCTACGAGCGGGAGCATCGGATTGCGCAGACCCTGCAGCGGGCGCTGATACCGGAGGCCACGTACGATGTACCGGGCTGCAAGATCGTGGGAAGATACGAGCCGGCTCTGAAGGACGCCGAGGTAGGAGGCGACTTCTACGACGTCTTCGAACCTGGCGAAGGTCTGGTCGGGGTGCTGATCGGCGATGTGGCAGGCAAGGGGCTGCCGGCGGCGATCCGCGTAGCAGCCGCAAGGCACACCATCCGCAGTTACGCCTACATCGACCCCAGGCCGTCGCGGGCAATGACGCGAGCGAACGAAGCGCTCTGCAAGGATCCGAGGAACGGCTCCGGCATGCTCACGGCCTTCTTTGCCGTAGTGGACACGCGCGTGGGCACCGTGACCTACGCAAACGGCGGCCACGAGCCAGCGATCGCGGTCTGGGCTGACGGCGAGATCGAGGAGCTTTCCGCCGAAGGCCGTGCCCTTGGCGTCTTCCCAGACTACCTCTACCCGGAGGCCAGCCGGAGACTTCGGCCCGGCGACCGGATCGTGATGTTCACGGACGGCATAACCGAAGCAAGAACAAGCTCGGGCCTGTTCTTCGGGACTGAGGGGGTGACATCGTATCTGTCCAAACACGAGCACAGGAGCGGCGAAGAGCTTGCCGCCGGCCTGCTGGATGCGGCGGTTGCCCACAGCGGCGGCAGCTTGAGGGACGACGCCGCCATCGTAGTGCTCGATCTCAGCGATGAGAACGCTCTTGGAGGCATAGATGACTGATACAGCGGAGATAACCGTCTGCGGCGACGATCACGACGTCGTGATAGCGTGCAGCGGTGCGCTCGACCTCGGCAATACCGAGCCGCTTAAGGAAGGCATTGTGAGATCTTCCGCTGTGGCCGAGGCTCTGGCTGTCGACCTGCGGCACGCGGAGTTCATTGACACAGCGGTCCTGGAGCATCTGGCGAGAGGCGCCAAGGCTATGGCAAACCGGGGCAAGCGGTTCAAGGTCATCGCCTTGGCCGGCAGCCATCCACTGCGCGTGCTCAGAACCGTCGGATTCGACGCCATGATGGACCTCGTAGTCGCGCCAGCCGCTGCGGATGACTGATTATGAACGCTCCGGATGGGCTTGCATTCGAGCTGACTGACGGGTCCGCAGCCTGCCAGAGTGCCGCAGGCTGGCCCTGGACGCCGCCAGGAGAATGGGCTTCTCAGACGAAGACACCCAGGCCGTCGTGTCCGCCGTCTTCGAGGCCTGCGTGAACGCGCTCACCCACGGCCTCAATGCCGGAGAGGGAAAAGTGACTCTCTGTGTTCGCACTTACCCCGACCGTTTCGAAGCTGTGATCCGCGACCCGGGAAAGGGTTTCACCTACCCTGCCGCGACCGGCATGCCCCCTCCCGGTTCGCACCGAGGCAGAGGCATCCCGCTCATGAGGGCCTTCATGGACGATGTCAGGATCGAATTCGACGGTGGGTGCAAGGAGACCCTCATCAAGTACCTTCCCACGTCCGGCCGCCGGTAGCTGCTCCGGCCCTGCCATTTCGACCTCTGGTTCCGCACAGATCCCTCCTTTCCTGATAAGCGCCGGCAGTTTTCTCGACCCACCAGGCGCCTGACCTTCCGGCGCGGTTCCGGGCGCTCTACGAAGCCCTCTGTTGTTTGACATCGCCCCATTCATGGGCAAACTCTACTCTAGTGATGAGCTTGGGCCTCGAAGCACCCATTGGGCAGATTCCTCCGTGGGCTGGCGCACCTGGGGGCAAACGTTCGCCGCTTGGGAGCTTCGTCCGACAGCCGGTGAGGTGCTGTTCCGGTTGCCTGGTGGTCAGTCCACGATCACCGGCGCTTTCGTGTCCCTCGGTGGGATCGCAAACCGGGTGCATACCAAGTTTATGAGAACAGGGTTAATCACGAAACCACAAAACCCAGGAAAGCACGAACAGGGACACGGAACTGTGGTGTCCACAGCCGGAAGGTCACCGTACACTCCCCTTTCGTGTCTTCCTAACCTTTCGTGCTTTCGTGATCCAGAGAGTCTGGTTGCCCTGAATATGGGACGCACCCTCGCAAACCGCATGCACCGCATGCCTTGACTTGATCACGGAACGCAAGTACAATTGGTCGGGCAGTCTTGGCGGCAGCTCGCTTCGGAGCAAAGGCCCGCCTGGTACTCGAATTTGCGGTACGGACTATGCCAGAGTTGTTCGATGATACGGTACGGAAGATAGCTATCTCGCAGGTCAAGTTCGCTATCTTGAAGCTGTTCAAGGAGAACCCATATGTGATGGACAGCCGAGGAGGTCTTGCGCTGTGGGTCGGCAAGCCCGAGGATGTTCTGGCCCGGGAACTCGAGGAGATGGTGGACATGGGTGTCATCCACCAGTGGGGCTCAGAACCCGGCGCGATCTACGCCTATACGCGCAATCAGGAAACACGCCGCCGGATCCAGGAACGGTGGCTTGAGATAAGCCGGCTCGCCGAGGAGGCGAGGCTGCAGCAGGATAAGGCAATGAGCGACGAGGATCGTGCGCGCGGTGGTAGGGAGGCAGGAGGCCATGTCTGTACAGAAGAAACCGACGGGCATTGACGGCCTCGATCACCTGCTGAAGGGGGGCGTGCTTCCGAATGCCAGCATTATGGTCGAGGGGACGCCGGGCACGGGGAAGAGCACGCTGGCCTTGCAGTTCATCGCGGAGGGCGTTCGGCTCGGTGAACCAGGCATCTTCGTGACCCTTGAGGAATACCCCTCAGAGTTCTACCGCGACGCTCGGAGCTACGGCTGGGACTTTACCAAGTGGGAGCAGGAAGGCAAAGTCCGGGTAATCGCCACCTCGGCACAGGCCCTGAAAAAGCAGATCGAGACCGGCGGGCCGCTGACCGCGGAGGCCCGCTCTATGGGCGCCAGACGTGTCGTCGTTGACAGCGTAAACCACTTCGAGCGAGTGAGCACGAACCCGATTGTGCTGCGCTCGACCCTCGGCGGCCTCATACACGCGTTCAAGATCGAGGATATGATCTCGCTCTTCACCAAGGACACCGAAGCTCCCGGCGCCTTGGAGGTCTGGGGCCGGTATACTGTGGACATCCTGATCGAGCTGTCCTTCCTCCTGATGAAAGGTAGAGAGCGGCACAGGCTCATCGAGGTACATAAGGCGCGGGGTCAGGATCACGTGCTGGGGCGTCACACGTTCAAGATCACGGACCGCGGGGGCATGATACTCCCCAGACCGGTGGTGCAGACACTGGTGGCAGCAAAGGAAGGACGGCCGAAGGCCGAGCGGATCCCCTCGGGCACCGAAGGGTTCGACGAGATGCTCGGCGGTGGACTCATACAGGGGCAGACCGTCCTGCTTGCCGGCGGCGCTGGCACTGGCAAGTCGCTGCTCGCGGCATCATTCGCCCAGGCGAGCGGCAAGAGCGGCCGCTCGCTCTATATATGCATGGAGGACCCACCCGGAAGGGTCATGCAGAATGCTGCCGCCATCGGTGTGGACCTGTTCGGAGGCGTGAAGTCAGGCGACATCAAGCTGCTCTACCTTCCCCCCGTCGAGCTGAGCCCGGACGAGCTGCTCCACCTTGTGGAGACGGAACTCGACGCCGGAGGATATCACCGGCTTGTGATCGACAGCATAAGCAGCCTGAGAAGCGTGACGCCCGAGCCCGAATACCTTCACGACGTCATACGGGCGCTTGCCATGAATTGCTTCAGCAGGGATGTGGTCGGCCTCTTCACAGCTGAGATCGAGGAAGTCACAGGCCCGTTCCGGTTCACGGACTTCGGCGGCTCGTTCATCGCAGACACGGTGATCCTCCTGCGGCTAGTCGAGGTATCCGGCGAACTGAAGAAGGCCATATCCGTTATCAAGGCGCGGGGAACCAGCCATGACCCGACCTTGAGGGAGTTGGTGTTCACACCTCGCGGGCTCAAGGTCGGAGCCCCGTTCGAGAACCTGGCCGGGTTGCTTACGGGCGTGCCTACGGCCCAGCGTCCCGTCGCTTTCGAGGCATACTTCGGCGAGGTAAGCCCCGAGCAGCAGAGGATCGCTTCGATCCTCGGTGAGCGCAAGGAAGCGACGGTGCAGGAAGTCGCCGATGCCGCAGGCATGAACGCTGACCGCGCGCGTGAACTGTTGGAGGCGCTCGCGGAATCCGGCTTTGTCACCGCGGTTGAGGCCTACGGCGAAATCCGCTATAGGCCTACGCTGATGAGACCGCGCTAGCAGGAGGTCATTGCATGCCTCGCCGGCTTTTAGAAGCTTACGAGTCGCTGTTCAAATCACTCTGGGACCGCATGTCCGTCATGCTGGGCAGGTTCGGCACTCACTCACTTATGGAGAGAGCGCTTTTCGATACGTCGAAGGAGAACCATCTCGCCGCCGACATCGTCCTGCGGGACGACGGGTTGGACTTCTCGACTCTGGAGCAGGTGGGCCACGCACTGGATCGCGACCAGTTGAGAGACGCCGTGAACAGGCTGGTGGTCAACCTTGTCGGAGTCCTTGCCGAGCAGGTAGGGAGGACGATGGCTGAGCGCATAGCTGGGAGGGGGGTGGTTCCAGGTGAAGAGCAGCGAGACTAGCGTACCGGGCAGGCTGCCGACCCACATTGTAGCGCTCGACCAAGTGCTGGGCGGAGGGATACCGGCGTATTCCACCTGCATCGTCGCAGGAGCCCCGGGTACGGGCAAAACGATCCTCGCCCAGCAGATACTGTTCGCCAATGCAACCCCCAGCACCAAGTCGCTTTACATGACGACCGTCTCCGAGCCGGCCGCGAAGGTAGTGCGGTATCAGCAGCAGTTCTCCTTTTTCGACCCGGCGAAGATCGGCGAAGAGCTGGTCTACATGGACCTCGGAGAGATCATCAGGGACCAGGGCCCGATCAAGAGTCTGGATGTGATCATCAAGGTGATGCAGGACTATGCGCCGAGGCAGCTTGCCATCGACAGCTTCCGGGCGCTGCACGATCTCATCCCGGAGCCTCAGACGTTCCGCCGGTTCGTTTTCGAGCTTGCAGTCAAGTTCGGCTCCTGGTCCACCACTGCTTTCCTCATAGGGGAGTACAGCAGGGAGGAGGTTAACGCGCTTCCCGAGTTCGCTACTGCCGACTCGATCATAAACCTGACTGTCGAAACCCCCACGGGCGCCGCAAGACGATACCTCGAAGTGCTGAAGATGCGCGGCGGCGACTACATGTCCGGCAAGCACCTCTTCAAGATAACCGAGAACGGTATCGAGCTGTTCCCAAGGAAGTTCGTGGCCGCGGGCGAGAGCTTCGCCCTCGGCGTCACCAGAGTACCAACAGGCATCTCGGAGCTGGACAACCTCCTGGAGGGAGGCTACCGAGAGAAGTCGGTCATTGCCGTCACTGGAAGCGCCGGGACGGGGAAAACACTCCTCGGACTGCAGTTCATATGCGACGGCGCGCAGAGCCGTGGCGAACCGGGAGTCTATTTCACCTTCGAAGAGTCAGAGGGCCAGCTCGAGGCATTCGCTGAGTCGTTTGGCTGGAACGTCAAGGACTTGACGAAGCGCAAGCTCCTCAAGATATGCTACTCGAAGCCGCTGGATCTGTCACCCGAGGAGCAGTTGCTGAAGATCAGCGGGATCCTGACAAGCACAAGGGCAAAGCGCGCCGTCATAGACTCGCTTGCGCCGCTCCTGGGCGGGAAGCGTGATGAGTCTGAGATCCGAGAGTTATCCTACCAGATGGCTCTGCTGCTGAAGGGAACGGGTGTTACAAGCCTGGTGGTCTCCGATGTGCCTGTGGGCAGCGAACGCATCAGCAGGTTCGGCCCGGAGGAATCGGTGTTCGATGGGATTATCATCCTGAAGAACCAGCTTCGTGACGCTCGGCGCGAGCGGTTCATCGAGGTCTACAAGATGCGAGGCACCAGGCACGTGACAGGCGACCAGCGGTTCAGGATAACGGACCGAGGGATTGTCGTGTTTCCGAAGCCGGGGGAGGGCGAGCAGTATGGCGAGTGACGTGGCGTATCTGGGCGTTGACGGACTCGACAGCCGGATGCCTGAGGGCCTTACGCGAGATATGCAGATCATGCTTCACGGGGACACAGGCATCGGCAAGACCGTACTCGCGAGCCAGTTCCTCTACGAGGGGCTCATGGTTGGCGATACGTGCGTGTATGTCGCGTGCGACGACCTGCCCAACATCATGCGGCAGTCTCTGGCGAGTTTCCGACTGGGAAGCGGAGCCTACGAAGAGGCAGGCAGGCTCATCTTTGTAGATGCGTACTCGCGCGTGCGAAGTACGGAGAAGTACTGGCTGCCGGATCCCAATGTCTTGGATGAGTTCTACCTGTTCGAGAAGAAGCTGCTCGGGAGACTCGCGGGCCGGAGGGTGCGCCTGGTGGTTGACTCGCTCTCGACGCTCTTTATACAGAACGACCCGAGCGTCTACCTGGCGTTCAACGCCAACCGACTTAAGCTGCTGCGGCGACTGGGTGTGCTGACGCTCGACGCTTTCGTGAAGGGAGTGCTCGATGACCGCTCGCTCGCCAGTCTGATGCATGCGTATCCGGTAGTTATCAACATGCAGTTCGAGAACGTAGGTGGCAGCGTGCGGCGGATCATGCAGCTCCTCAAGATGAGGAGCGGCGAGTTCCAGGCTGCTCCGATCCCTTTGAGTATCAGCCCGAAAACCGGGATAATCGCCCAGGCATATTGATGCAGAAGGAAGGATAGCAAGGTGGGGAAGAAGCTGGCGGAAGAGCATAGGCTGATCGATATCATATCCACCAAAGACGGTGTGCTGCAGGTCGGATCGTCCCGGATGATCCTTCTCTCCGCGAAGGCTTACGTGTACCTCGTGCAGAGCGTCTACGAGCACGCACCCCACGCGACCAAGTTCCTGCTCTACAACGTCGGCTACAGGGCTGGCCAAGAGTTCATGGGTTCGATCCACGGGATGGCCTCCGATAAAGCCGATCTGATGAGATACGCCGTGAAAACCTTCGAGCAGGCGGGCTACGGCGACTTCGAGTTGATGGAGTTCGATCTGCAGCGGCCGTACGTCCGCATTCGCGGGAAGAACCTCTTCGAGGCGTCGCTTGCTGAGGAGATGGGCGTCTACCGCAGCCCCAGGGCCGTAGACCATTACAGCCGCGGAATGTTCGCCGGCTTCTTCTCCCAGCTTCTAGGACAGGAAGTCGTCTGCGAGGAAATGGAGTGCCGGGCAAGGGGAGACGACGCCTGCGAGTTCGTGATAATGCCCTTTGCGCTTGAGGGCCCCGCCCCCTAACTCCGCCTGTTTTCGCCCCTCTTCCCATCACCAGCCTTGAGAGGACTCTGCCGACTGCCGATAATCTGATTGGGGCAGTGGGAGCAGATGGAGCTGGAGGAACGCCTGCCGTTGCGCTTTGGGACGGGCGCCCCAGTTCCAGACCCCGACAGACCGGCGTTCACCGTCGATGCTGGCGTGAATTCGCCGCTTCTTATGCGCGTCTGCCCCGAGACACGACAAGTCACCCGGAGATAGGCAGGAGCCACTATGGATGTTTATCAGCGGATTGGCGAGATGCTGGTCAGGCGGGGAGTGCTCACCGAGGCACAGCTCGAAGAAGCTTTGCGGGTCAGAGAGAAGAAACGAAAGCGCCTGGGCGAGATCGTCGTCGAGTTGGGATTTGCCACGGAAGAGCAGATAGCGGCCTGCCTGGGCGCGCAGTTCGGCTACGAAGTCGTGGACCCGACTGACCTGGTCCCGGAGCCGAGCGCCCTCGACATGCTTGGTCCCGAGTTTGCGCTATCCCACAGGGTGCTGCCCGTTCGCAACACCGACGAGCTCTTCGAGTGCATCGTTGCAGACCCGATTGATGTGGCCACGACCGATCTGATCTCGCGGCTGGCCCGGAAGCGCTTGGTCCTGAGGATCGGACCCGCCACCCGACTCGTGAGTGCTATACGGCGGGTCTACGAGATCGAGGAAACTCCCGAGGCTGAAGCCGAGAGCGACGCCGAACCGGCCGGCGTTCGTGCGGCGTCCACAAAGCCGAAGGCAGGCTCCCGCGCTCGCGGCCCCAAGCCGCAGCTCGATCGAATGGCCTTGCTCGAGATAGTCGGAGCGGAAGTGCAGCCGCGCAAGCGCGTTTCTCTCCGACTCGCGGTTTTTGGTGAAGACTCTCGCAGCGCGTGACCTGGTGCGAAAGGTAGGCTAGAACCTTGAAGATAATCGCTGTGACAAGCGGCAAAGGCGGGGTAGGAAAGACTGCTCTGGCCGCCAATCTCGGGATCGCCTTCTCACTCAAAGGGCAGCGCGTCGTTGTGTTCGACGCCGATCTCGGCCTGGCCAACCTCGACGTTCTCCTCGGGATCAAAGCCGAATTCACTCTGCAGCACGTGCTGGACGGCACGACGAGTCTTCCGGAGGCCCTGATCGAAGGCCCCGGCGGGATTCGGATCGTTGCCGGAGGATCGGGAGTCGGCAAGCTGCTGCGCATCAGTCGGAAGCGCCTGCAGGAGTTTCTTCTGCAGGTGGCCGAACTCGAAAGCAGCACAGACATCCTGATGTTTGACACCGCATCCGGCGCTGACGCGCACGTGATGACGTTCGCGCGCTGCGCAGACCAGGTGCTGCTCGTCGCCACGCCAGACCCCGCCAGCATCCTGGACGCCTATGCCACCGCCAAGGTCCTGCTCAGGCACAAGCCGGACGCGTTCATCCGGGTGATCCTCAATCTCGTGACGGAGGAAGCCCAGGCGAGAAGAGTCTTCTCGGCTATGCAGGCCATCACGCAGCGGTTCCTGGACAAGGACCTTTACTATGGTGGCTGTGTCCGCCAGGACCCGCGTGTAACGCACTGGACCAGGTTGAGCAAACCTTTCCTTCTGGCCGAACCCAAGTCGCCTGCGTCACGGGACGTGGCAGCGCTTGCCGCAAACCTTGCTGTGCAGCCTGCGGAGAGGACCGGCGACAGTGTGGCAGAGCGTATCCAGGCCGCCTTTGGCATGGCTCAACGCGAGGCCGCTTGAGTCCAGCCGCCGCGACGCCGACGAGCAGATCAGCAGGTTCCCCGTAGAACGGCCGTAAGCGCAGAGCAGCGCCTCTGGGTTGAGGGAGTGGAGGCTGCGGAGGGAGTGCACGGCCGGGTCCGCGCCTCGCTCCGCAGCCTCAGCCTGGCTGGACGACCCGCACATCCGCCGCCCGCCCTGCCCAGGCCAGGACGATTGCGACGGCGACACACGCAAGAGCCGTCACGGTACGACAGCCCTCGAGACCGGGAACAACCCTGGCCATAGCACCTGCTTAAATGCCGTCCGGGGCGAATCCCTTCCCTGCCGAGCAGCCGTCCCACGCTGCAGTGGCCGTCCACTTCGCGCTGAATGCACCGCCCTGTTGACTCGGCCGCCACTCGGAGGTATCATTCGTATGACAGGCGTGGCGGCAATCGAGCCGCGGCCAAGATGACCCAGGGGCGACCGCCACGCCCCGGATACGGGAGGTGCGACATGAGGACGACCAAATCGCGCACGGGCTTCACGCTCATCGAGTTGTTGGTGGTCATAGCGATCATCGCTATCCTGGCCGCGATCCTCTTCCCGATCCTTACGGCTGCGAAAGCTGCGGCCCTGAAAGCAAAATGCACGTCGAACCTTCGGCAGGTCGGGATAGCTTTGTCCCTCTACATGGACGACTATGGCGGCCGCTACCTCCCCTGGGGACCGTACTCGTGGGTGAAGATCCTCAGGAAATACTCCAGGACCAAGCTTCTTGCGCGGTGCCCGGCGGATTTCGACGGCGCCAACAGCCTGGAGAAGAGGGCCGCCGACTACTGGCGGAACGTCTACACGGACTACTGGGCTCCCTACTACGGTCCGCCCCCTCATGAGAGCGCCATCGTTTACAAGAAGAACACGGTCTTCATGACGGAGGGCCCCCCAACCGGGACCTACGACCCTGGCGAGGAGGGCGGTCACCATACCTGGTGGGGGCCTCCGCACGTCTGGGTAGATGACCAATACTCGAGAAACGCCGAGCGCCGGCATAACGGAGCGGCTCTCGTCCTGTTCTGCGACGGCCACTGCAACCTCGTGCGCGTAGAGGAGTTCGTATCCGACCTCAAGAACACGCCGGACGATAATCCCCTTATTGCCCAAACGCACGCCGGCGTGCCGGAGCCTTGGTGCGACAGAAACGACGGCCGCCATCCCTGGTACCGGGGAGACTGAGCTAGCGCCAAGCGCTGCAGGGCGTTGGGTGCCGCTGGGGGGGTCGAGTAGCTGGAAGATCGCTGATCCCCGATTGCTGAATGCTGGTTTCCCCTGCCCCCTGTCCCCCGCCCCTGACTCCTAACCGCAGCGGCCGGGCGTAACCGTTCAGGAACCGTGAGCAGAATCCAGCGCAACCCGCCATCCTGAGCTTGTCGAAGGGTGCGGCGGGTTGCGCCGCCAAGATTATGCCACCTGACCCTGAACTGTTGCGGCCGGGCTGCTTGACCCCTGCCACCGCCCGATATATGATATTGCTGTGAAGCTCTCGGTCATCATCCCCGTCTACAACGAGAAGGCCAATATCGCGGCGGTGATCGACGCCGTGAAGGCCATCGATCTGCCGAAAGAGATCATCGTCGTTGACGACGGCTCGACCGACGGCACTTCTGAAGTCCTCGAGCACTACAAGGACGACGAGACCATCCGAGTCCACTCCTCAGTCCTGAACTTCGGGAAGGGCACGGCGATCCGCGTCGGCCTGAAATACGCGACCGGAGATGTGATCGTCATCCAGGACGCCGATCTCGAATACGATCCTCAGCAGATACCCGACCTGGTCGGGCCGATAGAGCGCGGAGAAGCCGACGTGGTCTATGGTTCACGCTTCCGTGGGTCGATCGAGGGCATGAAGTTCGCCAACTGGCTCGCGAACCGAATCCTTATCCTGGCGGCAAACATCCTCTACCGTGCCGGAATCACCGACGAGGCAACTTGCTACAAGGCGTTCCGCGCGGATCTCATGAAGTCGCTGCCCCTCAGGTGCACCCGCTTCGAGTTCTGCCCCGAAGTTACCGCCAAGCTGCGCAAGCGCGGGGTCAAGATCCACGAAATCCCGATCCACTACGCAGGCCGCACCGCCGCAGAGGGCAAGAAGGTCAACTGGAAGGACGGTTTCGAAGCCCTCTGGACGCTCGTCAAGTACCGGTTCCGGGAGTAGAGTCAGCTTGCCCCGCGTGGGCTCATCAGCCTTGATGCTCGATCCTCGGTCCCAGCCCTCACTGCCTCACCAGCGGCTCGGTCGGTCGGCCATACTCGTCCAGCGTGCCGGCGACGAGCGGCTTGGCGACCTTCAGCCTGGCCTGGACCCGACTGAGAGCGCGGCGCACATCCGGCGGGATGGTCCAGTTCGCGGGCAGGTGTACCTCTCTGTAGCTCGAAAGGCAGCCCGGGTTCGTGGCGATGATGCAATCCGGTAGGACATCCACGGACTGCTTTCCGCCATCCGATAGAGCATCATAGGCGGACATGTACTCGCCAGCCGCGGCGGCACGGTTGATCAGGTCCCAGGTCGAGACGTAGATGGCACGCTCCGGCCTCGGATGCGCTGCCGGGCTTCTCGCGATCTTGCCCACGAAGTGCAGAAATGGCCACTTGTCATTGTCGCGGATGCTCGAGATATCCCAATTGGCCACGAACACGGCACGGGCGCCGTGCTCGAACGCGCGGACCCCCTGGTTGAAGTAGCGTCCTCCTGTAGCCAGCGGATGGGTCGCAGCGTCGATCTCATTCCCAACGCTCTTCCCAGGAGCCGAGCAGCGGGCGTAGTCGGTCGAGAACGCATGGTTGTAGTCCGGCCCGTCGGCAATGAAGAGCCAGTCGAGCTTCCTGAGCAGCGGCGTGACGTTCATCGTGCGGCGGTGAGGGTTGTCCCAGATAGACCCTGTCTGCATGCCGACCGCAAGCGAAGAGGCCTGATGGACGGTGTCGCCGATCAGATCGAGGACCCGCTGCAGCGTGAACTCGAAGTAGAGCTCGCGGGCGGTGTCGTGGGCGTCCTTCAGGCTGACCTTGTCCCACGACGGCAGGCTCTTCCCCCACTTGGCGTTCAGGTCCGCGAGCGACTTGTAGTGCGACCTGGCCCACGCTGCGAAGTCTTTCTCTGCGGCAGCGCAGTAGTCAACGTCTGCGTCAGGCGTATACTCGCTCTCCATATAAAGGTCGAAGGCAGCGGAAAGCGCGACGACGGGATACTCCCCAGAAGGCCCGCGCTCATACCGGGCCCCGTAGTGCCTCGCCACGTCCCGGAAGAAGCGCACAATATGGTCGCGCACCGCGGGATGCGCAAGCGACGGCAGCATTCCGCCATCCGTGTCACGCTTGTAGACCTTGCCGTCGCGCGTGCACTGCAGCATATCGTTCGTGAGCCACTTGGGCGCTTTGCCTCCGGCCGTCGTCGTGTTCACCCGGACAAACACCGACATCCCGCGCGAGATCACATAATCGACCCTACGGTCCGGCTCGGTGAAGCCGCATCCCCCATCATCCCCCTGGATAGTCCACGGAATGTCCAGGCTGATGCAGTTCATCCCCTTCCGTTTGCTCGCGTCAACGAACTTCTGGAACAGGGAGAAGTCGGTGTACGTGGGCCACCAGGAGAAGACCGTGTTGACGTAGTACCGGCGGTCGGGAAGCTCCGCGCCGAAAGCTGGAGCAAAGACCACGGCAAGAGCCAGCAAAGCTCCGCAGACAAAGGCGTATCTGGATCGCATTCTGGGGCACCTTCCTTGGCATTTCAACTGCTGCGGGGTCTTACTGCGCAGCCTGCCCCAAATCTACCGCAATGCGGCACACAAGTCAAGCGCATCATGCACGAGACGAGGAACGCGACCTATCGAGTGTGAAGCCCGAACCAAGGCCGCCGGCCTTGGTAATGGCGAAGAGCACGTCACCAGCCTCGTGCCCAGAAGCTTCGCCCTTCCCGACGGCGGTTCTGGAGCGCGTTAGGCCTTGTGCAGCGCCATGCCCTCCGTATCGAGCGCGGCTTCGTGGATCGGCTCCGAGAGCGTCGGATGGGGATGGATGCTTGCCTCGATCTCGTCAATCGTCGCCTCGCTCTCGATCGCCAATACGCCCTCTGAGATCATATCGGTGGCGTGCGGGCCGATGATGTGGACGCCCAGCACTTCACCGTACTTCCGCTCGGCGATGACTTTCGCGAACCCCGTCCCCTGCCCCATCCCGAGCGCCTTGCCGTTGGCTGCAAACGGAAACTTCCCAACCCTAATGTCGTCACCAAACCTCTCGCGCGCCTGTTCTTCCGTGAGGCCGACCGAAGCGACCTCGGGATGAGTGAAGATCACTCCAGGGACCGCCTTGTAGTCCATCCGCTTGTCCTGGCCCAGGCAGTTCGCCACAGCGATAACCGCCTGGTGGAACGCCACGTGCGCAAGCATCGGCTCGCCAATGCAGTCACCTATAGCATAGATCCCCGGCACATTGGTCTGCATACGGTCGTTGACGACTATCCGCCCGCGCTCCGTGTTCGCGCCGACGTTCTCGATCCCGGCGCCATCCGTGAACGGCTTGCGCCCGACCGCCACGAGGACCTTCTCGACCTCGATCTCTTCTTCCCCGCCATCGGCAGGCCGGATCGTGACCTTCTTGCCGCCCGCGGTGTCATCCGCACGGACGACAGTGCTGCTGGTCCTGATCCTGAGTCCGGAGCGGTTCAGGCTGCGCTCAAGCTCCTTGGATACCTCGGAGTCCATGTTGCTGGCGATCTGGGGGAGCATCTCAACGACCGTGACCTGGCTTCCGAGTCTCGCGAAAATGCAGCCGAATTCCAGCCCGACGTAGCCGCCACCCACCACAAGCAGGCTCTTCGGCACGGCCGTCGCCGACACTGCCTCGTTGCTCGTCCAAACAGAGCCGCCAACCTCGAACCCTGGAAGCGGCAGCAACGCGGGAACCGAGCCGGTCGCAATGATGATATACCGCGAGCGGATCCTCTCCGTGCTCCCGTCCTCGGCCGTCACCTCAACCCCCTGGTTGTCCACAAGTCGCCCGAAACCCCGGACGAGCCGGACATTCTCCTTCTTGAGCAGGAACTCGACGCCCTTCCGAAGCTGATCGACGATCTTCTGCTTGCGCTCCATCATCTTCGGAAAATCAATGGAATGGCCCTGGACGTTAATGCCGAACTCGCCGGCCCGCTTCACGTGGTCCAGCACCTCGACGGTGGCAAGCAGCGCCTTCGTTGGTATGCAGCCAACGTTCAGACACGTTCCGCCGACAAGTGACTTCTCGACGACGACCGTCCGCGCACCCAGCCGGCCGGCGCGAATCGCTCCGACATACCCGCCGGGTCCTGCCCCGAGGAACAGGATATCCGCGTCGTATTCGCCGCTTTGCGCGAGCATCTCCCGAACCTCTTCCTGGACACGCTCGCTGTTCTCGCCCTCGACCGACGGGATAGACTCGAGCACCGTAGGGAAAGCCTCGATGCCTCGCGGCGGAAGAGTACCGATGGACCCACTTTGGTGGTCAAACAGGCAGTTCAACCTTGCTCATCTCCTGGCGGAGGACACTCCGTTTCCAGCTGCCCGCCGGACGGGTTCCGGCGGGCACTGGGGCAATATAACATGGTCAGGGAGGGGGTGTCAAACGGGTGGAGGATTCAGGGGTCAGGAGCCAGCGCGAACCGGCATTCAGCATTTGCCAGGCCGCTCGATCCTTGTCGCCCGTCCCTACCTCACACCGTCATCACGCGGTTTGTGAGGAGCGTCTCCTGGATCTCGGCCATAGGCCAGATCTCGCCGATGGCGGTCTTCCCCTCGAGGCCGAAGTACTCGATGCATGTGCGGCAGCAGACGATCCTGACCCCGCGCTCCTCGAGCTTCTTCAGATGCGCGAGCCAGAGCGACCCCTCCAAGGCTATCCTCACACCGTCATTCCAGAGGATTAGGAACCTGGGCACTTCATTGCGCTCGCCGAGCAGCCGAAGGAAGTTCGCAAGAATCAAGCCGCCCAGCTCCTGGTTCCCCGAGCCAAGACCGGTCGAGCCGATCACAATCGCATCGTGTTCCATCGTCCCTCCCAGCACGAGGACTCTGGGGTCTATTATAACACGGTCCCGTCATCACTCACCGGTCACCGCCATAAACGCGCCAGTCCGGGGCGCTGCGAACTCGACCGAGCCGCCGTGAAGGACTGTGCCGAGCACCGGTCTGCCGGCGCTGTCGGCCAGCGGCTCGAAGACCGGCACCCGGTCCCCAGTACTGGCCTCCATGATGAGCAGCTTGGTGCCCTCGGGCAGGGGCCGGACGGGTGGAACGCGCAGGATCACAGGCCCTGCTGTCACCGTTTCCGACGGCGCGCTTACCGGCTCCAACGAGGCAGCCGCGACGAACCCGAACCCCTCAGGAACCGGCGCAACGAGCCCGACCGGAGATGGGAACCGGCTGATCCGGAGCAGAGTCGGCGTATCGACCGCTCCAGGCGATGTGCGGAAGAAGATGCCCGTCGTGCCTACAAGCACGAAATCGCCGGTCCCGGAGGGTGTCAGCTGCACCTCAGCCGAAAGCGGGCCAGCCGTCTGATCCGTCCCACCTCCGCCGCATCCCAAGATCATAGAACCGATGGCGACAACCGCCGCCAGTGCCACGAACCTCATGTCCTCTACCTCCTTCGCAGGCGGCCTGCCTGTTACACTCTTTCCTGAATCACGCTCGGCCAAACCCTTGCTGGGTTGGAGCGGCGCCCGAATGGGGAACATAGGGCATTGCTGATCCCTGATCCGCGGTTGGTCCACCCATGACCCGGCAGGTATTGGTTGCCAAGAGGGCGAACCACATACATCGAGGTGGACACGGATGAAGATGATTCTGGCCGCCGCAAGCATGATCCTGCTCTTTCTGCCACGGGCAGGAGCGCAGACGCAGCCCGCGATCCCGTCGGTGCTGCACATAGTCAACCGGATCGAGTTTGCCGGCAACACGCTTATCTCTTCTGCCGAACTGGCGAAGGTGGTCGGGATCAAAGAGGGCGGACTGGTGGGCACGCGCCGGATCGAGGAAGCCGTTGGCGCCATAGAGCAGGCCTACCGGGAACGAGGCTATCTGGCCGTGGTATCGGACAACTTCCTCCAAACGTTCCAGGAGACGGGCACGCTCAGGTTCCCGATAACCGAGGTGCGTGTCGCAGAGGTCAGGATAGAAGGGCTGCACAGGACAAGAGAGCCGGTCATACGCAGGATGCTCGAGCTGAGGCCCGGCGACCTTTACAGCGTCTCTGCGCTTCGCCGTGACGCCGACAGGCTGAATACGCTCGGGATTCTCGAGTCCATTGACGCAAGCGTCGAGGAGGCTGCTCAGCTGGGCCGCGTGATTGTCGTCTGGAAGCTCGCCGAACGAGAGAAGACGGGGTACGTCTCGCTTGGAGGCAGCTACAGCCCACGAGATAGGCTCATCGGTACGGTGACACTGACCGAATCTAACCTGAGAGGCCGGGCCGAGCATCTTCAGGTTTCCGCGAGCATCGGCAGTATCAAGGGGCGGCCGAGCTTCGAGGTCTTCTACCTCAACCCCTGGGTCGCCAAGCAGACTTCCCTTGGGCTCCGGGCGTTCACCGCGGTGCGCTACAGGTTCTCGGACCATCTGGTGACCATCCCGGGCACGGACTGGTATTTCGAGAGAAGATCCGGCGGGCAGATCACCGCCGGCAGGACGCTCTCACCTTTCCGGCAGCTATCGGTGGGCACGCGCTACGAGGACGTCAAGGTCGAGAACCTGCCGCTCCAGTTCCTTACGCCGACGATTGCGTCGGCAGATGGAAAGGTGGCTGCCGTGTCCGGCGAATCCATCGTCGACCGCCGCGATTCCTTATCCTACCCCACGAGCGGCTACCTCTCGCGCACGACTCTCGAGCCTGCTCATGCAAGCCTGACCGACGGCGGATCGAACTGGTTCGCCAAAGGCTCGGGTGAGTTCCGGAGGTTCTTCCCGCTGCAGAGGATGGGGGCGGAAACAGAAGAGGTTCGCGCCGGCCGCCGGCCCCGTGTGCTTGCCGCGCGGTTTGTCGGCGCCACATCCACGGGCAGGCTGCCGTTCTTCGAGCAGTACTTCCTCGGCGGCACGGTCGGACTGCGCGGCTACACTGAGGAGCGGTTCTGGGGAAAGCACATGGTTCTGGGCATCGTGGAGTACCGGATACCTATCGGCCGGTCGCTGACCACCCATCTGTTCACCGACGCCGGCGACGCTTGGGGAAGCCGGTTCCAGTTTGCCCCGAGCGCCCCAACGATCTTCCACCAGCACAAGAGCTTCTCCCCGCGCCTCGGGGCCGGCTTCGGCCTCCGCTACACGACCGACCTCGGTTCCCTCGGCCTCGACTTCGCCTGGGGGGAAGGCTTCCATATCCATCTCACCTTCGGTCCGGCCTTCTGAAGACCGACGGCAACCGAAGGCCGCCAGCGGCAGGACGAGCGCGCCGCTTCGTTCGCCTTTGACAGAGCCTATGCCTTCTCCAACTGGAAGGCCTTGTGCAGCGCCCGGACCGCCTCCTTCACATAGTCCTGGTCGATGAGGCAGGTAATGCGGATTTCGCTCGTGGCAATACCGAGGATGTTGATCCCTTCGCTCGAAAGAGCTCCGAACATCTTAGCCGCATAGCCGGGGTGGCTGCGGATTCCGCTGCCTATAACGGACACCTTCGCCACGTTCTGGTCGGTGATAAGCTCCCGCGCGCCTATCTCCTTTACGACGGACTCGAGCGTCCGTTTCGCCTTCTCGAGGTCAGGCAGTGCGACCGTGAAAGACACGTCAGTGAGTCCAGCCTGTGATACGTTCTGCACGATAATGTCTACGTTGATGTTGTCCTGCGCCAAGGCATGGAACACCTGGTAGGCGATCCCCGGCCGGTCAGGCACGGAAACTAGCGTCAGCCTGGCGACATCCGCATCGTGCGCAATCCCGCGAACCGGGTTTCGCACCTCCATACTTGGATCCTCCTCCTTTATCAAAGTGCCCTGAGTAGTGTTAGCGCTGTTAGCAACGAGAATCTGCACGTTGTAAAGCTCACCCAGGTCGACAGCTCGCGAGTGAATGACTCTCGCGCCCTGTCCAGCCATCTCAAGCATCTCTTCGTAGGAGATGCTTTCGAGCTTACGCGCGTTCGGTTCGATGCGAGGATCGGTCGTGAACACACCATCGACGTCGGTGTAGATTTCGCATTTGTCTGCTCTGAGGGCAGCCGCCAGCGCAACAGCCGTGGTATCCGACCCGCCGCGCCCGAGTGTCGTTATGTCCGCCCAGCTTGCGTTGTCAGTAATGCCCTGAAAGCCGGCAATTACGGCCACCTTCCCGCTGTTGAGCTCTTCCCGAAGCCTTCTCGGATCAATCTTGAGTATCCGCGCCTTCGTCGCGACTTTCTCGGTGATAATCCCAGCCTGCCCGCCGGTAAGCGACACAGCGGGAATCCCTTGCGTGTGCAGAGCCATAGTGAGGAGCGCACTTGCAGCCTGTTCGCCGGTCGCAAGCAGCTTATCCAGCTCGCGGCCGTCCGGCATCGTGCTCAGCTCTTTGGCTATCGCGATGAGGTCGTCCGTAGTATCGCCCATGGCAGAGATAACGGTCACTACCTGGGAATGCTTGGCAGTCTCTGCGATCCTCCGCGCGACATTACGGATCTTCTCGGTCGTTGATACGGAACTGCCTCCGTACTTCTGGACTACTATCACGCTATCGCCTTCCTCAGCTCTTAGAAGTCGAGCGGACTCACGCTCGCCCGCGGCCTGGCCGTACCAGCATAGCACATCCCGAACAAGCTGTAAAGAAACGG
>Ga0315282_10001666_pt1 | contig 41632 bp, 40 predicted proteins | sample YL17G07_20_MG_FD_203693 | JGI IMG/M metagenome (GOLD analysis project Ga0315282, IMG submission 203693) | Sediment microbial communities from Yellowstone Lake, YNP, Wyoming, USA - YL17G07_20 | ecosystem: Environmental > Aquatic > Freshwater > Lake > Sediment | place: USA: Wyoming | collected...
GGCCGTCTCCGTGAAACGAAGGTCGAGGGGATCCTGCACCGCGCGGCCGTTCACGCGGAGGAGGAGAGAGCCCGCCGCCACTCCCGCCTTCGCGGCGGGACTGCCGGGCTCGACGCCATGAATGGTGAGCAGCTTCGTCGTCACGTGCGCTCCCGCATTTCCCCCTGCGTCCGGCGCCTCCCCGCGGGGACACGACGGGGCAAGCCGGCCCCGCCATCACTGGTCGTTCAGGAGCCGCGCCCCCCGATAGATGTAGTCCAGGCCGGAGACAATCGTGAAGGTCAGCGTGATCAGGGTCAGAGGAAGGAGGGCGGGCTTGAGCCCCGGAATGAAGTTGTCCAGCATGGCAGACAGGACCGTGACCAACTGGAAGCCGGTCGTGGCCTTTCCCAGCCGTGACGGAGGCGTGCCGATCTTGCCCAGGAACATGTACAGGATGACGGAGCCGCCGATCAGCAGGACGTCGCGGCTCACGACGATGATCGTGAACCAGCGCGGCAACTCCTTGAGGATCGTGAGCGTGACGACGGTTGTGGTCAGCAGCAGTTTATCCGCCACCGGGTCCAGCACCATGCCCAGCGTCGTCTTCTGCCCCCGCCAGCGGGCCACCAGCCCGTCCAGGCCGTCGGTGATCCCGGCCAGCAGGAACAGCGCCAATGCGGCGGCCGTCTGCCGGTACAGGAGCAGGACCGTGATGACCGGCGTCATCAGGATGCGCAGGATCGTCAGGCGATTCGCCAGGGTCAGCATGGGCTGTGGCCCGACCTCACGCGGTAGCCTGGGCGGCCTCGCGGCCAATCGCTCCTCCCGCCGTGGTGTTCCCGTTCAGACAGTATACGATCTCCTGGCGCAGCTCCTCCAGCCCGGCCCCCGTCTTCGCCGAGATGGCGACGCGACCGCTGCCCGGGCGCCAGGCGAAGGGTGACCGCCCCAGGCGGTCGATCTTGTTGAACACCAGGATGGTGAGCCGATCCGCCAGCCCCAGCTCTCCCAGCACGGACTCCACGGCCGCCTGCTGCGCCTCCGCGTGGGGGTGACTCACGTCCACCACGTGGAGCAGGATGGTCGCCTCCTGGATCTCCTCCAGCGTGGCCTGGAACGCCGCCACGAGTTGGTGCGGGAGCTTGCGGATGAAACCCACGGTGTCCGAGAGGAGCGCCACCCGGTCATCGGGCAGCGCGAGGCGGCGAAGCGTCGGATCCAGCGTGGCGAAGAGCTGGTCCTGCACCGCCACGCCGGCGTGAGTCATGGCGTTCAAGAGCGAGGACTTCCCCGCGTTGGTGTAGCCGACCAGAGCCAGGATCGGAAACGGGACCTTCCGGCGCGGCCGGCGCAGGAGGGCGCGATGCCGCCGCACCTGCTCCAGGTCGCGGCGGAGCTTGGCCATGCGGGTCCGGATCCGCCGCCGGTCCGACTCAAGCTGGGTCTCGCCCGGCCCCCGGGTGCCGATGCCGCCGCCCAATCGCTCCAGGTGGGTCCAGGCCCCGGCCAGGCGCGGGAGGAGGTAGTCGAGCTGCGCCAGCTCCACCTGGAGCTTCCCCTCCCGGCTCTGGGCCCGCTGGGCGAAGATGTCCAGGATGAGCCCGGTCCGGTCCACCACCCGCTTGCCCAGGAGCTGCTCCAGATTGCGCTGCTGCGATCCGGAGAGTTCCTCGTCCAGGATGACGAGGTCAACCCCCGCACAGCGCTGCCGAATCTCCTGCGCCTTGCCCTTCCCGATGAGGTACCGGGGGTCGAGTCGATCCCGCTCCTGCAGGACGGCATCCGCCACGCGCGCCCCGGCCGACCGGGCCAGTTGTTCCAGCTCGGCCAGCGAGTCCTCGGCCTCCCAGCGCGCATCCCCGCGGCGACAGACGCCCACCAAGAGGGCCACCTCCGGGTCGCGGCGAATCAGCGTGTCACGGGCGATGGGGAATCTCCTCCCGGGCCATTCGGGCCCGCGCCAGGCGCGCGGTCAAGGCCTTGCCATCCCCGTCGCGGATGGCCTCCTCCAGCGCCGCCAGGACCTCGCGGTACGCGGCCAGCGCGCGAAGGATCGGGCCGCGGTTCATGAGGAAAATGTCCCGCCACATCAACGGATGGCTGCCGGCCACCCGCGTGAAATCCCGGAGCCCGCCGGCCGCAAACTGCAGCCGCTCTTCGCCCAGGGGCAATCCCAGGACGGCATCCATCAGGGCGTAGGCCACCAAGTGTGGGAGGTGACTCACGGCCGCGAAGACCTCGTCGTGCCAGCCGGCCTCCATGCTGACGATGGTCGAGCCCACCCCGCGCCAGAGGGCGGAGACGCGCTCCACGGCGCTTGCGTTCGTCAAACCACTCGGCGTCACGATCCAGTTCGCCGCCTCGAAGAGGTCCGGGCGCGCCGCCGCCGGCCCGGACCGCTCCTGCCCCGCGATGGGGTGACCGGCCACGAACCGGCCGTCGGGAAAGGCGGCGTCCCCCGCGGCGAGGATCGGGCCCTTCACGCTGCCGACGTCGGTGACCAGACAGCCGTCCTCTACGCGACGGGCCACCTCCGGCAGCAAGGACACGATCTCGGCCACCGGCACGGCCAGAACCACGAGGCCGGCACGGGAAAGATCCGCGCCCAGCCCGGCCGCGACCCGATCCACCATCCCCGCGGCGAGGGCCACCTCGCGGTGGATGGGATCCGCATCCACCCCCGTCACCGTCTCGACCAGGCCCGCCTTTCTCGCCGCCAGGGCCAGACTGCCGCCGATGAGGCCCACGCCCACGACGGCCATCTCGCGGAACAACGGCCCACTCGAATGCGGAATGCGGAATCCGGAATGCGGAATGGTCATCTCACCATGAACCGTCGAACCCCGCCAGGGGCGGGGCCGAACGCTCTTGATCAGAGCGTCCGCCCGACGGCCTCCGCCACTCGCTTGAGGTCGTCCATCATCCGCTGGAACCGCGACGGCAAGAGCGCCTGGGGGCCATCCGAGAGCGCCTCCTCCGGCCGGGGGTGCACCTCCACCATCACCCCGTCCGCCCCGGCCGCCACGGCGGCCAGCGTCATGGGCGCCACCAGGTCCCACTTCCCCGTGCCGTGGCTGGGATCCACGAGGACGGGCAGGTGCGTCAGCTGCTTCAGGACCGGGATCGCCGACAGGTCCAGCGTGTTCCGCGTGGCGTCCTCGAAGGTGCGGATGCCCCGTTCGCACAGGATTACGTTGTAGTTGCCTTCCGACAGGATGTACTCGGCCGACATGAGCAGCTCGCGGATGGTCGAACTCATCCCCCGCTTCAGAAGCACCGGGGTCTTCTGCATCCCCAGCTCCTTCAGCAGGCGGAAGTTCTGCATATTGCGGGCGCCCACCTGGACCATGTCGGCGTACTTGAGGACCAGCATGGCTTCGCGCGGGTCCATGAGTTCGGTCACGACGGGCATCCCCGTCTCGCGCCTCGCCTCAGCCAGATAGCGCAGGGCCTCCTCTCCCAACCCTTGGAACGCGTAGGGCGACGTCCGCGGCTTGAAGGCGCCCCCCCGCAGGAGGTGCGCGCCGGCCGCCTGGACGTCCCTGGCCACGCTGAGGAGCATCTCCCGGCTCTCCACCGAGCACGGGCCGGCGACCACAGCCAGCCGCCGGTCGCCGACCCGCACGCCGCCCACCGTCACTACGGTGTTGTCCGGGTGAAAGTCGCGGCTCGCCAGCTTGTAAGGCTTGAGGACGGGGAGGACCTTCTCGACCATGGGGAGCGCCTCAATGCCCTTGTCGAGGAGGATGCGCTCGTCCCCGATGGCGCCGATGATCGTCCGCTCCACCCCGCGCGACAGGTGGGGTGTCAAGCCGAGATCCTCGATCCGCCGGCAGACTTGGGCAATCTCTTCTTCAGTGGCATGCGCCCGCAGGACGATGATCATGACATCACCCGAATTTCAAATACCGATAGCGACATCCGATAGCGAGATCCGATCCCTGTTCCTATCCCTATCGCTATCGGATTTTTTCCCCGAGCTTGCCGACGATTGACGATCGTCGATGGTCGATCGTCTCGATCCCGGCGGTCGGCGCTCATTTCCCCAGCACGGCTTTGAGTGCTGCGACACAACGCTCGTTCTCGGGCGGCGTCCCGATGCTGATCCTGAGGTGCGTGGGGAAGCCGTAGCCGGCCATGGGGCGCACGATGACCCCCTGCCGGAGCAGCGCGTCCGCCGTCGCCGCGCCCGGCCGGCCGACATCCACGAGCAGGAAGTTGGCCACGCTCGGCACCACGAACAGACCCAGGGACCGGCACTGCTCCGTGAGGTACTTGCGGCCCGCGCCGGTGATCGCCCGGGTGCTCCGCACGTGCTGCGAGTCGCCCAGGGCGGCCGTCGCCGCCGCCTGGGCCAGGCTGTTGGTGTTGAACGGCTGGCGGCCCCGGTTGAGCAGCGCGATGAGCGGCGCGGGCCCGATCCCGTAGCCGATGCGGAGACCCGCCAGGCCGTAGATCTTGGAGAACGTCCGCAGCACCAGGACCGGCCGGCCCGCCCGCACGAACCGCAAGGTGTCCGGGGCGAGGTCGGGCGGCAGGTACTCGTAGTACGCCTCGTCCACGATCACCAGGACCTCGGGCGGCGCCGCAACAATGAAGTCCTCCAGAACCCGGGGCGGCACGGCCGTGCCCGTCGGGTTGTTGGGGTTCGCGAGGAACACCAGCTTCGTCCGGGGAGAGATGGCGGCGCGCATGGCCGGGAGGTCATGGGTGAACTCCTTAAGGGGCACGGCCGCCTTGGTGGCCCCCGTCACCTGGGCCACCATGTCGTAGACGACGAAGGCCTGCCGCGCGTACACGGCCTCGTCCCCCGGCACGAGGAAGCACCGGCCGGCGAGCTCCAGGAGTTCGTTGGACCCGTTCCCCAGGATCACCATGTCCGGCGAGACGTCCCAGTGCCTCGCCAACGCCTGGGACAGGCGATAGCCGCTGCCGTCAGGGTAGCGATGCACCTCAGGCAGGGCCTCCCGCAGGGCGGCCAGCGCCAGGGGCGAGGGGCCCAGGGGATTCTCGTTGGACGCGAGCTTCACGGACCCGCGAATCCCGAGTTCGCGTTCCACCTCTTCGATCGGCTTGCCGGGGGAGTATGGGATGAGGCCGCGCAGATACGGGGAGGCGAGATCCTCCAGGGAGCGGGTCAATGCGACACCTCCATTCGGCGGGTGGGCGGGGCCATCCTAGACCTCCTTGGGCAAGCGGGCCTTGGGGTACGAGCCCAGCACCTTCAGGAAGATGCACTCGTCCCGGAGAGTCTCCAGGGCACGCTGGATGCGCGGCTCGCTGGCGTGGCCCTCGAGGTCCACGTAGAAGACATATTCCCAGACCTGTTTCTTGGATGGGCGCGACTCGATCTTGGTCAGGTTGATCTGGTGCTCCGCGAACGGCTGGAGCATCCGGTAGAGCGCCCCCACCCGGTCCTTGATGGAGAAGAGGATGGACGTCTTGTCGGTGGCCGAGGGGGGCGAGGCCTTGTGTCCGATGACCAGGAACCGGGTCATGTTGTTGGGAAGATCCTCGATCCGCCGCTGGAGGATCGTGAGGCCATACAGGTCGGCCGCCAGCTCCGAGGCGATGGCCGCCGCCCCGGGCTCCGAGGCGGCGATCTCGGCCGCGGCCGCGGTGCTGCTCGTCTCCACCACCGGGATGTGCTGGGAGTTGGCCTCCAGCCACTTCCGCGCCGCCGCGATGGCGTGGGGATGGGAGTAGATCTGCCGGACCTCGGCGAGGCCGGAGGCCTTGCCCAGCAGATGCAGCGCCGCCTCCACCACCACCTCGCCGCAGATCAGCAGGGTCGAATCCAGGAACAGATCCAGCGTGTGGCTCACGACCCCCTCGGTGGAGTTCTCCACCGGGACCACGCCGTAGTCGGCATTGCCTTTCTCCACCTCGGCGAAGACCTCGCCGATGCTGCGCATGGCCAGGAACTGGGCCGAGAGACCGAACCGCTCCATGGCGGCCAGGTGGGAAAAGGTCGCCCGGGGCCCCAGGTACGCCACGCGGAGGGAATGCTCCAGCGAAAGACAGGCGGAGATCACCTCGCGAAAGACCGGCCGGACCGCCTGGGAGGGAAACGGGCCCGCGTTCTCCGCGGCCAGCCGAGCGTAGATCTCTTCCTCGCGCTGGGGAGCGTGGTAGTCCAGGCTCTGCTCTGTCTTGATGCGGCCGACCTCGAGCGCCAGCTCGGCCCGGCGATTGAGCAGCCGCAAAATCTGGGAGTCGATTTCGTCGATCGCCTTGCGCAGGTCTAAGATGCGCACCGCCGCCCCCTTCGTGTTCGGCATCAGCGCATGATAGCCGGGCGCCCCGGACCGATCAAGGGCTTTCTGGGCCCCCAGGCCCTCCGGCCCGAAACCCCCGTCCCGTCAGATCCGCCCCCCGGACGAATCCCGGGAGGGCACGAGCGCATACAGTGCTTGCAGTTCGGCCGGCGAGAGCGGGCGCCACTGCCCCCGGGGGAGCGAGCCGAGCCTGAGCGGCCCCAGGGCCACTCGGGTGAGCCTCAGGACGGGGTGCCCGATGGCCTCGCACATCCGCCGGACCTGGCGGTAGCGTCCCTGCTCGAGCGTGATAACGATCCAGGTGTTCTGCCGGGTCGGGTGGAGCGCTTCCACCGCCAGCGCCCTCAGCGGCTCGCCGTCGGAGACGACCCCGCGCGTGAGGAGCGCCAGGCTCTCCGGAGTGGGATGCCCCTTGAGCTTGGCGTGATAGACTTTCCGCACCGCGTACCGGGGATGGGTCAGGGCATTCGCCAACGTACCGTCATTGGTGAGGAGGAGCAGGCCTTCCGTGTCCCAGTCCAGGCGCCCGACGGGGAACAGGCGGGGCAGGCCCGCCTCCGCCACGAGGGAGGTGACGACGGGGCGGCCCTGGGGATCGGACCGGGAGGTGATGTAGCCGGCCGGCTTGTGCAGGAGGATGGTGACCCGCCTCTCGGCGCGGACCGCTTCCCCGTCCAGTTGGATGCGATCCCGTCCGGGCCGCACCCTTGTGCCGAGCGTCCGCACCACCTGGCCGTTCACCTGGACGCGTCCCGCCTCGATGAGCGCCTCGCACTGCCGCCGGGACGCGATGCCCGCCCGGGCCAGGAACTTCTGCAGGCGCTCTCCCCGATCGGGTGCTGCAGGCGGGGGAACCGTCCGGACGCCGCCGGGACGGACGGCACCCCGATCCTCGCGCCCGCCCGGCGAGACACGCCCGCGATCCGGGAAACGCTCAGGTGGCTTCGGGGGCGTCCCCCGGATCGCCGGTCCCGGTCCCCGTGGGGGGCGGGACGGCCGGGGAGGCCTCGGCCGCGGCGCCGCTGTTCGGGCTCGGGGGTTCCGCCCCCGAGGGGCCGATGAGTTCATCAATCTCCTTGAGGCTGGGCAGATCCCCCAGGTCTTTGAGTCCGAAATGCTCCAGGAAGCCGGCGCTCGTCCCGTAGAGGATGGGCCGCCCCGCCTCGGCCTTCCGCCCCAGCATCCGGATGAGACCGCGCTCCAGGAGCGTGCGCATCACCCCCTCCACCGCCACCCCGCGGATCGCCTCGATCTCCGCGCGCGTGATGGGCTGTTTGTAGGCGACGATCGCCAGGGTCTCCAGTGCCGGCCGGCTGAGCTTCGCGGGTTTGACCTGCTGCAACCGCTGGATCCACGGATGCGCCTCGGGTCGCGTGGCGAGACGGAACCCGCCCGCCACCTCCTGCACCATGAGCCCGCGCCCCTCCTCTTCCAGCCGCTCTGCCAGCTCGCGAATCGTGGCCTCGGTCGCCGCCGGATCCTCGTCCGCCAGGGCTTCCTGGAGCCTGTCCAGGGGCAGTGGTTCCTCCGCCACGAAGAGGAGCGCCTCGACAACGCCTCGCCGATCCAGTTCCGCGCTCACGCCGCTGACCTCCGCCGTCGCCAGCGAGGAGGCGGGGAGCCAGGACGCTAGGGGGCTCCCGCCTCCCCGCTTCCGGCCACCCTCTGGGTGATCCCAGCGTCCACGCCTTCTCGCTTCCCGGCCGGTTGTTCGTCCAGGTACTCGACGCCCCGGTAGATCATGATGGGCCCCATGGGCTCGGCCTGGCGCGCACTGGCCAGGCGCCGCCGCAGAAGCTCCAGGAGCGCCAGGAAGGTCACGATGATCTCCGCGCGTCGCAGATTGCCGGCGAAGAGGTTGGTGAACTCGAGCGGGCTCTCGGCCGCCAGAAGATCCAGCAGGACCACGATGCGCTGGCCGACGTTCAGTTCCTCGGCGGTGATCTCCAGCGGCGCCGACACGTCCGCCCGTCGGAGGACGTCCCGGAACGCTCGCAGCAGTTCGAACAGCGAGACGACGAGCGGCCCCTCCACCTCGAGCTCCATGGCCGGGGCCCCCCGCCGGTGGAGCAGGACCTGCTCCGCCTCCAGCACGGAGAGCGTCTGGGCGGCCTCCTTGTACTTCTTGTATTCCAGGAGGCGATCCACCAGCTCCGCGCGGGGGTCCCCCTCCTCTTCCCCCTCCTCCTCGGCCGCCTCGTCCGGCGGCAAGAGCATCTTGGACTTGATGTGAATCAGGGTCGCCGCCATGAGCAGGAATTCGCCGGCCACGTCCAGGTCCAGCTCCTGCATCAGCGCGAGATACCGGAGATACTCCTCGGTGATCCGGGCGATGGGGATGTCCAGGATGTTGAGCTGGTGCTCCCGGATGAGATGGAGGAGCAGGTCCAGCGGCCCCTCGAACATCTCCAGCCTGACCTGGTAGGTCATGGCTCCTCCGCCAGATGCACCAGGGGGCGGATCTGCTCCCACCGCTTCGGCCCGATGCCCGGCACGCGAAGCAGATCCTCCGGGGTCCGGAATGGCCCGCGGGCCTCCCGGTCCGCCACGATCCGTGCCGCCAGGGCCGGGCCGATGCCGGGCAGGGACTGCAGGGCCTCCGCGCTGGCCGCGTTGATATTGAGGGGGAGGGATCGGGAGGGGGCGGACCGATCGACCGTCTGGGGACCGGCTGGCGGTGGAAAAGCCAGCCCGCCCGTTCCGAGCCGAGGCAGCGCCGTGCCCGCGGCCAGGAGGATCGCCAGGAGCAGGACCGCCAATCCGTGGGCGTCCGCCGGGGCGCACGGCCGGGTCCGCCGGGCCAAAGAGAACTCCTGGATCACTTCGGCTCTTCCGTCACGGCCTGCTCGCCCAGCCCGAACGCCTCGTGCAGCACGCGCACGGCCAGCTCCGCGTATTTGGCTTCGATCACGCAGGAGACCTTGATCTCCGACGTGCTGATCATCATGATGTTGATCTTCTCTTTCCCCAGGGTTTCGAACATCCGAGCGGCCACGCCCGAGTGGGTCCGCATCCCCACGCCCACGATGGAGACCTTGGCGATCTTGTCGTCTCCGCTCACCTTATCCGCCCCGATCTCCTTGGCCACGGCCCGTACGATGTCCATGGTCTTGGCGTAATCCGCCCTGGGGACGGTGAACGAGATGTCGGTGGATCCGTCCTGGCTGATGTTCTGGACGATCATGTCCACCACGATGTTGGCCTCGGCCACGCGCCCGAACAGCGCCGCCGCGATCCCGGGACGATCCGCCACCCTGGTCACGGTGATCTTGGCCTCCTGCTTGTTGTAGGCGATGCCCGAGACCACCACTTTCTCCATGGCCGCATCCTCCCTCACCACCATCGTCCCGGGATTGTAATTGAAGCTGGAGCGCACGTGGATCGGCACCCCGTAGTTCTTGGCGTACTCCACCGATCGCGTCTGCAGGACCTTGGCGCCCAGGCTGGCCATCTCCAGCATCTCGTCGTAGGAGATGCGGGCGAGCTTCCGGGCCTCGGGCACGATGTTGGGGTCCGCGGTGTATACCCCGTCCACGTCGGTGTAGATCTCGCACACGTCGGCCGACACCGCCGCGGCCATGGCCACCGCCGTCAGGTCCGAGCCGCCCCGGCCCAGGGTCGTGATCTCGTCCTCGGCGCTCATCCCCTGGAAGCCGGCCACGATGGCGATCTCGCCCTCGGCCAAAGCCTGGCGGACGCGCTCGGCGTCGATGCTGACGATCCGCGCCTTGGTGTGGACATCGTCGGTCTGGATGCGCACCTGGCCGCCGGTGAAGCTCCGGGCGCGATGACCCAGCCCCTGGATGGCCAGCGACAGAAGGCCGATGCTGACCTGCTCGCCGGTGGCTAGGATCATGTCCAGCTCGCGCTCGTTGGGACGCTCGGCGACCTTGTGGGCCAGGCCGATCAGCCGGTCCGTCTCGCCGGCCATGGCGGAGACGACGACCAGCACGTCGTGCCCCGCCGCGCGGGCCTCGGTGACCCGGCGGGCCACGTTCTTGATGCGATCCACGTCGCCGACCGACGTGCCTCCGTACTTCTGGACGACTAGAGCCATCTCGCGCCCTCGGTTGATTCGTCAATTGGTCAATCGGTCGAGTAGTCAATTGGTGAGAACGGATCGACGATTGGCTAATCGACTACTTGACTATTTGACGTCTGGACCTTCTGGCCGATCTTCCCCTCCGTCCCTTCCCACAGGCGGACGATGTTCTCCCGGTGCCGCACGAGCACGACGAGGAACAGGCTGATGCCCAGCGCCACCATGGGGGCGCGACCATCCAGCAACCACGCCAGGGCCGGCAGCACCGCCGAGGCCACCAGGGCGGCGAGAGAAGAGTACCGACCCACGGCCGCCGCCGCCAGCCAGATCAAGACGAGCAGGCCGCCCACGGCCGGCATGGCCGCCAGGATCACGCCCAGCGTCGTCGCCACCCCCTTGCCGCCCCGAAACCCGGCGAAGACGGGCAGCAGGTGCCCGCCCACGGCGGCCAGCGCGATCATGGCCAGCACCGACGGGGAGGCGCCGGAGAGGCGTCCGAGCCCGACGGCCAGGGCCCCCTTCCCGATATCCCCCAGCAGGGTCAGGCCAGCTGCGCCCCTGCCCACGGCGCGCAGCACGTTGGTGGCGCCGATGTTCCCGCTCCCCACCCGCCGAAGGTCCACGCCGCCCCGCGCCCGCGCGACCAGCACGCCGAAGGGGATCGAACCCAACAGGTACGCCACCACCACCAAGGCCGCATCCCGAATCACGACGTCGCCCCCCCGATGCCGGCAAGCCGGCCATTGGGCAATCTGGCGATTTGGGACCTGCGTCTTTCCGGATTGCCAAGTCGCCCGATTGCCAAATTGCCCCGCCATGGCGGGGTTGCCTGATTGCCGTGCATTATTTGGCGAGGTCAATGCAGCGCCAGAACTTGTGGAAGTAGACCGCCCCCGAGGTCAGCGACAAGAGAATGGCGACCATCAGGACCGCCTGGCCCAGGGGGACCGAGGCCTGCCCCACCGGGACCGAGACGGCGGGCCAGCTCAGGATCAGCAAGAAGACGGCAATGACCTCGGCGATCATGGTGGCCTTGCCGAAGTCGCTGGCCTGGATGATCACGTTCTGGGAGGCCGCAATCCCCCGGAGCCCGGTGGTCGCCAAGTCGCGGCACACGATCAGCACCACCATCCACGCCGGGACCCGGCCCACCTGCACCAGGGAGATCAGGCTGGCAGCGATCAAAAGCTTGTCCGCCAGCGGGTCGAGCAGCTTCCCCAGGATCGTGACGTGGCGCATGCTTCGCGCGAGGCGGCCGTCGAGCCAGTCGGTCAGGACCGCCGCCAGAAACACCGCCGCGGCCGTCAAGTTGTACGGCCGCGGCACCACGATCAGGAACACCACCAGGACCGGAACCAGGAAGATCCGGACCAGACTCAGGGCATTCGGAAGATTCACGCCATCCTCGTGGCCCGCCTACGCGCTCAAGCCCAAGTCCCGCGCTACGTCCTTCACCAGTTGGATGTCGACCTTCTCACGCTTCAGCAGATAGCCCTCCAGCAGGACATTGTCGCCGATGGTATTGATGAGGCGGGGGATGCCCTGGGATTCGATGGCGATCTGCGTCAGGACCTCGTCCGAGAAGAGCTCTCGAGTCGCCCCGGCGACTTTGAGGCGATGGCGAATGTAGGCTTTGGTCGCCTCGGGCTTGAGGGAGGTCAGGCGGCACTTCACCGCGATCCGTTGTATCAGCGGCGCGTCCAGCGCCATGTTGGCCTCCAGGTTCGGCAGCCCGAACAGGATGAAGGTGATCAGCTTGCTTCCCGGCACCTCGAGATTCAGGAAGCCCCGCAGCTCCTCCATCAGCTCCTGCTGGTGGAGCATGTTGGCTTCGTCGATCAGCACGACCGCCTTCCGGCCGGTCTGATGCAGCTCGACCAGACGCTGGTAGATCTGCGAGAGGATGCTGACCTTATCCTCGGCCACCTGGTCCACGCCGATCTGGGACGCGATCTTGCGCAGGAGCCACTCGGAGGTGATGGACGAGTGGATGATCACCAGAAGTGCGGACTCATACTGGGTGTCGTCCAGTTGGTCCAGCATGCGCCGGGCCAGCATCGTTTTCCCGGTCCCCACGTCCCCGATCACCACCGCCAGGCCCTTCATCGTGTTGACCGCATGCATGAGCCTGGCCAGTACCTCCGCGTGCTGGTCCACCTCGTAGAAGAAGCGGGGATCCGGGGTATTGGAGAAGGGCTGCTCGCGGAGCTGGTAGAATTGCTCGTAGCTCATGGTCGACTCGGTCCTGATGAGAGTGCAGCGTCAAATGAAGGAGATCTTCTTCTTGCTCTTGGCGCGCTTGGGGGGCTCCTCCGTCGGGGCCGGCGAGGTAACAAGGGACGCCACCTGCGAGCGCCGGAGACGCTCGCGAAGATCCTTCGCCCGGGCCGAGGCGTCCCGGAACCGTTCGTCGTCCGCCTGCAGGGCCTCGAAGCATTCCAGCGCGCGTTGCAGATCCCCCTGCGCCTCGTACGCCACTCCCAAATCATACCGCAGGGCATAATAGGACTCGCGCGGATGCCCCCGGACTTCCAGGCCGGCGCGGAACTCCTGGATCGCCGCGTCGAGGTCGCCCTTGGCCAGGAGGCACAATCCCAGGAGGTCGGCGCACGGGAGGGCCCGCCCCGGGTCGCGAACCGCCAGGCGGAATTCCTGGATCGCCTCGTCGTACAGCTCCATCTCCTTGTACGCGATGCCCAAGTTGTAGTGCGTCTCGAAGTCCTTCTCGTCCAGGTGCTCTCGAACCCCCTTCTGAAACTCCCGGATGAGGTCCTCCACCAGCGGCGCGCCGCTATCGGCCGGCGCGCCGCGATCCTCGGCCGCCATCTCCTTTTCCAGTTCGGCGCCCAGGTTGACGAAGCCATCGGCGCCCGCTTCTCCGCCCCCCTGCATGACGGAAAACTTGGGCGAGCCAATGTCTGGAATGGATGGCTGAGCCGGAGGGGTCCTTGGCGGAGGCGCGGGTGCCACCCGCTCCGGGGCGGGGGGAGGCGCCACCCGCTCCGGGATCGTCCGTGCCGCCTCGCGAGGCGCTTGCGGGGTCGCCGGTGCGGGCGCAGCCGCTACGCGCGCTTCCGCGCGTGGTTCGGGCGGCGGAGCGGTCTCGGGCAGCGTCTCCGGCAGGAAGTCCAGGACATCCGGAGGAAGCTCCGCCTGTGCCTGCGGCGCCGCCTCTTCCACGACCCCGGCGAGTGGAGCCGTCTCCTCCGGCTCGGGCGCCTCGACGGGCGCGGAAGGCTCGAGCTGGCCGTCCAGCTGCACCACAGCCGGGTGGTTCGCATCCCGCGCGCGCATGCGTCGGTGAACGGCACGCGCCTCTTCCACCATGCCCTGCGAGAGGTAAAACTCCGCCTCGGCTAGATCGTCCGCCATCGCCTGGTCCGCGTCGGGTTCGGGCGCCTCCAGGACCAAGCCGGGTTCCTCGCCCTCCTCCTCCAGGAGGGATCGAAGCTCGGCGGGAACCTCCTCCTCGAGCGCTGCCGCATCCCCGCCAAGGTCCGGCAGCTCGATGACCGGCGCCACCTCTGATGGCGCCGTCTCCGGCGGGGCGGGCTCAGCAGGTCCCCCGTCCCCTGCCGGGACGGAGACCGCCTCAATATCCTGAGGCTGTTCGGCTCGCGCCGCCAGATCCTCGCGGAACTCGAAGCGCGGTTCCTCGGGGGGCTTGGCAGGGGCGGCCTCGACTGGCCGGGAGGCCCCGGCCACCTCGGCCAGCATCCCTTGGAGCGCCGTGCTCCCCGGAGCGAACCTCAGCCCCTCCTGCAGTTCGCGCTGCGCCGCCCCCAGCTGGCCGCGCTCCCGCAGGATCCGGGCGATGCCCAGGATCTCCCCGCAGGCCTCCTCCACCTGGGGCCGCTCCAGATACAGCACCTTCAACTGTCGGTGGGCCGTCAGGTTCTGCGGCGCGAGCCGGACCACCTCGACGAGCCGCTCGCGCGCTTTCTCGGTCAGGCCATACTTCAGGTAAACCTCCGCCTCGGCGAGCAGTTCGGCCACCTCGCCCGACGCTTCCTCCTCTTCCCCGAGAGCCTCCAGCGCCGAGACGCCTTCCCTCGGACTCTCTCCGGGTAACTCAATCCCGAGGCCCCCGAATCCCGCCAAGCTTTCCAGGGCGATGCCCTGCGGCTCCTGGGAGACGTACCGGATCCCGGCAAGCTCCCCGGACTCGTCCAGGTCGAAGACCTGGGTGGGGCGCGCCTCAGGCCCGAGCCCCGTCGCGTCCCCCAGCGTCAGGGCATCATCCGGCGGCAACTCCAGGGCCGGCGGCCCTTCCGGCGCCAACGGAGTCGGCGCCGACTCCGTCGGTGGCAGCTCTGTTGGCGCTGGCTCCGTCGCCGCGATCTCCGTTGGCGTCAGCTCGACTTCCAGTGGCGCCGCCTCCTCCAGGACGAGCGGCTCCGCCTCTAGTCCCGGGGCCGCCTCCGGCTCTGGCAGCGCGAGCGCCTCTTCTTCCACGGACGGCGCCGGCGGGCCCTCCAGCACCTCCAGCCGCGCCTTCGCCTCCGCGTCCGACGGGTCGCGCTCCAGCAGTTGGTGATAGACGTGAACGGCCTCCAGGGTCTCACCGCAGGCTTCGTACGCCGCGGCCAGTGCCCAAGTAGCCGCCCGCGCCTCCTCGTCCCGCCCGAGGTCTTGCAGCAGCTTGACCAGGTGGGCGTGGATGGGCGCCGGGTTCGGTGCCTGGGCCACGATTTCATGGCAGAAGGCGATGGCCTCGTCGGGGTTGTTCCGGGCCAGCGCGTCCTCGGTGAGCTTCTGGCACAGGGTGAGCCCCTCGTCCGTGCGACCCTCCAGGATCAGGGCCTTGGCCAGGGGACGGCGCACCGCGTCCTCCGGCAGCCCCAGCGCCACCGCCTGCTCCAGGGCCGCGATCGCTTCCGAGGCCTGCCCCAATCCAACATAAGCCTCCCCCAGCTGGCACCAGGCCTGAGCGTTCGTGCCATCGCTGGCCGTGGCCTTGAGCAGTGCATCGACGGCCTCGGCGTGCCTCCCCTCGCGCAGGAGCTGCTCCCCCTGGGCCAGGTGGGCCTGGGGGGATTCGGGCGCAAGCTCGCGCATCTTTGCCAAAAGGCGCTTGCTCTCGGCCGCCTGCCCCGCTGCCTCGGCCGCCTGCGCAGCCAGTTCGTATTGGGCCGCCGCTTCCTCCCGCCTCCCCTCCTTGCGCAAGAGGTCGGCGAGCTTCGTCAGCAGCATGCTATTCGCCTGGTCCAGGCCCGCCAGGCGCTGATAGATCTCGATGACCTTGGGAGTTTCACCCGCCTTGGCATAATGCTCGGCCGCCGTGGCGAGCTGGATCTTGGCCTCCCCCGTGAGGCCTTGCTCCTCGTACAGATCCGCACAAGCCAAAAGCGCCTGGGTCCGGTCGGGATCCAGCTTGATGATTTTCTTGTAGACCGCGATGGCCTTCACCGACAGGCCGTCGGTCCGATACAGCTCACCCAGCTTGAGGTACTGCTCGATGGCCTCGGGCGCTTTCCCGGCCCGGGCATACAGGTCGCCGAGGTTGTTGCAGGCGGTCAGATCGTGGGGATCGGCCTTGAGGATGGCCAGATATTCGCTGATGGCCCTGTCCCACTTGCCTTGCTGCGTGTAGCCGAGGGCATTTTGAATCGCTTTGCGCTTGTCGAAGGCCATCCGCTGAGGACCCCGTTCTCGGAAGGAAATTAACGTCTAAGACTAACAAACCCCCGGGAGGGTGTCAAGCGCGTTTGGCCTCGCGCCGAGGCAGTCCGCGGCTCCCGTCCCACCGTTGAAAGGTCCAGGAGGGGCTGCCGTACCGCGCGCCGGCGAGATCCGCCGCCGCTTCCCGCTCGAGAGGAAGCAACTCCCCCGCGGCCCACGAAGCGCCGAGAGCCTCCCGCCACCCCTCGCACAGGGCAGACACCAGGTCGCCCATAGCCGGCGGGCTCCCCAGTAGGCCGCGCAAGGAGGTCACACCGGCCGCGGGATCGGTGCGCGGCCACGCCGTGAAAATCCTCTGGTGCAGGCGCGGATCGAAGTCGAGGAGGATGGAGCCCTGTTGCAGCAGGGACCGATCCCACCTCCGCTGGGCAGAGCCGACGAGCTTTCGTCCGTCGACCAGGATGGCGGGCATGCGGCGGAGGAGGAAGCAGGCGTCGTTCTCGCGCCCGTCCCCGGTGAGAACCCGGGACGCGCCCAGGGCGGCCGTGACCCCCAGATGCTTGAGACCGGCGATGAGGCCGCCGGCGATCCGCGCGAAGGCCTCAGCCACCGACAGGGAGCGCCACGGTCCCTGGAGGGGCACGGCGACGCTGTAGGTGAGTTCGTCGGCGTGCAGAACGGCGCGGCCCCCGGTGATCCTCCGCACCAGGCCGATCCCGCTGCGGCGGCACGCCGCCAGATCCACGCCGCCCGGCGCGCGCTGGAGATAGCCGAGGGAGACGGTGGGTGCGCTCCATGCGTAGAAGCGCAGCGTGGCGGGCGCCAGGTCATCCCCCACCGCCCGGGCGATGGTCTCGTCCACGGCCATGTTCCACGGGCCATCGCCCGGGCCATCCTGAAGGAGGCGCCACGCCGACTCGCCCATGGGAATCCCCGGGGGGTGCTTCAGGTCTCCGCAGGCGAACGGCATCCGGCTACTCCCGCTCGCCGAATCTCCGTTCCACCAGGTCCCCCAGCGCCCGCAGGGCGGCCGGGCCGTCCTCCCCCGTGGCCCGCAGCGTGAGGCTGGCTCCCTGGGCCGCCGCCAGCATAAGCAGCCCCATGATGCTCTTGGCGTTCACCTTCTGGCGGCCGGCCTCCACCGTGATCTCGGCCCGGAAGCGTCCGGCCGTTTTCACGAATTGCGCGGCCGCCCGCGCGTGCAGTCCCAGCCGGTTCCGGATGACGATCTCACGTGTCACCGCCGCCCCTTTCACCCGCCGGCCGCCTCCCAGCTTTCGATGGAGAGGGTGAGCCTGAGATCGCGCACCCCTTCGTCGCCGTCCAGGGGCCAGTGCGGCAGGAGGGCGACTTGCTGCGCCACCCGCTCGTAGCCCGCCTCGGACTGCGAGATGGTCTGGACCGGGCAGCGCCACAGCCTTCCCGGAGGATCCAGCGTGAGCCGGGCGGCCAGTCCCAGCCAGGCATCCACGATCCTCACCTCGCCCACTCCCGGTGTCTCGGCCACGGCGAAGAGCGAAGGGTCGGCCGCCCCTTCCCCGTTGATCTCGACGACCCGGTCCGGGGGCGGGCCCATGTAAAAGGCCAGGTTCAGTTCCACGCCGAATCGTGCGGGCGCGACGATCCCGTCGGTCCCCAGCCGGTATTCCACCGTGAGCCGGGGCGCATCGGGAGCCAGTCGGAACCGCTTGTGGACCCGGAGGCAGCCCCCCGCTTGCTCCATCCGGCCCTCGAGGTGAAGAACGGGGGTCCGCCCCTCTCGGAGGACGCGCCACTCGTAGGGAGCCAGGGCCAGCCCGGCGTCCACGCCCTCCCGGCTGAAGTCCGCGATGGTCGCCGTCGGTGACAGCCAGTGATCGAGGAAGCTTCCCCGGCGATAGGCGTCGTACCGGAGGAGGTCGGCCAGCCCCTCCTCCTTCGCCCCGCGCTCTTCGTGGATCGTGGCCGCCGCCTCCCCCTGTCGCCGGACCGACGCGGCCAGCTTCCGGTGATAGGCCTCGGGCCGCCGCGTGAATGTGTTGCCCAGGTTGAAGGCCTTGGCGCGGGCGTCCATCTCGACGACCCCGCCGCCCCGCGCCGGCTCCACCACCAGCGCCAGGTGGGGAGTCGAGGCCAGGACCTCGGCGAATCCATCCGCATCGGAGTCCAGCGCCTCCATCCGGACGGCCGCCCCGCCCCGCCCGGCCCCCTCCGCGGCCTGCTCCGCGCGGATCAGGTGGTGGAAGACGGCGTGTCGCAAATGCGGCAGGTACAGTCCTCCGAAGACCCCGTGCCAGTACGCGTCGTTGCACTGCCCCTGCCACAGGGCCTGCAGGGCCGCGGTCCGCCGGCGCGTTCCCTTGGGAAGGGCGTGGACGCGCCGGCTCGCCCGGAGCATCTTCTTGTGCAGGGTGTTGGCCTCCGGGTACTTGGTCAGGAAGTTGCGCCAGAATCCGCCGCGAAGGAAGGGCCTAAGGTCGTCGGCGAAGGGCAGGCCGTTCACCCGGGCCTGGGCCTCCTCGAACCGGATGCCCGCGTCCGGCGGCAGGGCCCATTCCGTCATCTCGGTGTAGGATGTCGTGGGCAGGTAGATCCGTCCCCGGGGCGGCCCCGCCAGGGCCTGGCTGAAGGTGCCGATGTCCAGCCAGTCGCTGTTCTCCTGCAGCGCCGTGAGGAAGCGCCTGAGCCAGCCCCGCTGGTAGACCCAGTCATGGGTCCCCGGCCATCCGCCGAACTTCTCGGCGTCATCCGCCATCACCGCCACGCCGCCGGGAGCGAGGGCCGCGCGGTCGCGGAGGTAGGCGACCGTCTCGGCCGGCTCGCGGAACGGGATCAGGTACCGCAATCGCTGGCTGATGGGAAAGAGCGCCAGCGAGGCCCCCTGCTCCTCGGTGAGGAAATACCCGGTGAGAGCGGCATCCGACAGCCCCGCCGCCCTGAACTGGTTGTCATCCAGGATCACGTACTCCACGCCGGCCTCGGCGATGGGCTTGGCCAGGTGCGGCTCCCACACCCGCTCCGCCAGCCACATCCCCCGGGGGCGGACCCCGAAGCGGGAGGCGAGGTACGACGTCATGCGCCGGATCTGCCCCACCTTGTCGGCGTCCGGGATGGTCGCGAGGATCGGCTCATAGTACGCCCCGCCGAGCAGCTCGACCTGCCCCCGGGCGACAAAGCCGGCCAGGCGGTCCAGGAACTCGGGGTGGGTGGCCTCCAGCCAATCCAGCAGGACGCCCGAGTAGTGGAGAGCGAAGGGAAATTGCGGGAACTCGCTCAGGACCTCGAAGAAGGGAACATACGAGCGGCGGTATGCTTCCCCGAAGACCTCGGGGAGGTTCCCCACGGGTTGATGCGCGTGGATGCCCAGGATGAACCGAATCCCGCCCATGCGTCTCGACCCCCCCGGGGGCACATGACCCTGGATCCGGACCGGGGACTACTCCTCGGATGCGGCCGGCTTTCCCTGCTTGGCCAGGAACTCGCTGGCCACGAGGATGTTGCGCTGGCCGTACTTGGCCAGCTTGTCCGCCAGGGCGCGGAGGTCCCGCTCGTCCCGGAGCGAGGGAACCTTCATCAACATCGGGAGATTCACGCCCGTCACGACCTCCAACCGGCCCGCTTCGAGGTACGAGAGCACCAAATTGGACGGGGTCCCGCCGAAGAGGTCGGTGAGGATCAGCACCCCACTGCCGTCGTTGACGCGCTGGAGAACCGCCTCGATCTTCTTGCGCGCCTTCTCGATCTGCTCCGAGGCCTGGATGGAGACCGCCTCCACTCGGGGGAGCTTCCCCACGATCTCTTGCGCCGTCCGCAAGAGTTCGGTCCCCAGATCCCCATGGGTCACGATGACGATCCCAACCATGGGTTCCCTCTGTTGCGGGGGCCGGCCCCCGCCATGCGCCGCCCTCGCCGGGCGCGGTCAATTTAAAACAGACAGCTGACAACCGACAACCGGTCATCTTTCGGCATCGGTTTCCCGGTTGTCAGTTGTCGGTTTTCAGTATGAAATTCCCAGTAGTTCGCCGCCTAAGGGGCCCGGTCCACGTCGCGATGCCGCACCGTGACCTCGTGGCCCGCCTCGCGCAGCAGCCGCGCCAGCTCCTCCGTCAGGACCACCGACCGGTGCCGCCCGCCGGTGCACCCCACGGCGATGGTCAGGTACGCCTTGCCCTCCTGCACATACAGGGGGAGCGTGAACCGCAGGAACTGCTGGATGCGGTCCACGAACCCCTGGGCCTGGGCGAACCCCAGGACGTACCCGATCACCTGCGACTCCCTGCCCGTGAGCGGCCGCAGCTCATCGCTGAAATAGGGGTTCGGCAGGCAGCGGGCGTCGAACACCAGATCCGCATCCACCGGGAGCCCATACTTGTAGCCGAAGGAGACCAGGGACAGCGCCGTCTTCTGTGGGGCCGGCAGATCTAGGAAGGAGGTGGCCAAGAGCTTCCGGAACTCGTGGACGGTGAAGCTCGAGGTGTCGATCACCAGGTCCGCCTTGGCCTTGAGGAACGCCAGCCGCTCCCGTTCGGCCCAGATCCCCTCCAAGGCCGATCCGCTGGGCGCCAGCGGATGCGGGCGTCGGCTCTCGCTGAAGCGGCGCACCAGCGCCTCGTCACTGGCGTCCAGGAACACGATGCGCACCAGGTGGCCGTCCCGGCGGAGATCCAGCAGGATGTCGAAGAGGCCCTCCAGGAACCGCCCCTCCCGGGCGTCCACCACCAGGGCCACGCGCTCGATCCGCTTCTCGGATTGGGCGCAGAGCTCCGCGACCTTGGGGATCAGCGTGACCGGCAGATTGTCGATGCAGAAGAATCCCAGATCCTCCAGGCAGCGGATGGCGGCGCTCTTGCCCGCCCCGGACATCCCGGTGACGACGATGAAATCGATGCCCGTCATTGTGAAGCCCCGCGCCCCCGGACGCCCCGGCGACCGACCCCCTCTCGGGGCGGCCGGCCGTCCCCATCCCTCCCGCGCGCCGTCACTCCGTGTCGTCCCGGCTGAGCTGGGGGAGGTCGGCGTCCGCGGGGATCCCCCCGTCGCCCGCCTCGCCCTCCGACAGGCGCGCGGCGAACTTGCGCGCCGCGTGGACCCCCATCAATTTGAGGAGATGATTCCGCGCCGCCACTTCGACCAGGATGGCGATGTTCCTCCCGGCCGACACCGGGATCCGCAGCTTGGGGATCGGCACGCCGAGGATCGAATAGGTCTGTTCCTCCACCCCCAGCCGATCGTATTCCTCGTCGGGGCGCCAGGCCTCCAGCAGGATCACCAGTTCGATGCGCTTGCGGTTGCGGATGGCCGCCACCCCGAAGAGGTCTCGAACATTGATGATCCCCAGGCCCCGGATCTCCATGTGGTGCCGAATCCGGGCGGGGCCCCGGCCGATGATGATCCCGTTGCTCTCCCGGACCAATTCCACCGCGTCATCCGCCACCAGCCGGTGGCCCCGGGTCACCAGGTCCAGGGCGCACTCGCTCTTGCCGGTGCCGCTCTCCCCCAAGAGCAGCACCCCGATCCCGAAGACGTCCATCAGGACCCCGTGGAGCGTGGTCCCGGACGCGCCCTCCTGGCTGGCCACGTGCCGACCTCCCTCAGGCCTCGGGCTCGATCAGCCCGTAGTGGCCATCCCGGCGGCGGTAGACCACGTTCACCTCTTCGGTGGTGGCGTTGCGGAACACGTAGAAGTTATGGCCCAGGAGGTTCATCTCCAGGATGGCCTCATCCACCGCCGCGGGCTTGACCGCGAAGCGCTTGGTCTTGACCACGCGGGGCTCCTCCTGGCCGGCCGGGGTCACGGCGCCGGCGCGGCCCCCCCGGTTCCCGGTCCGATTGGCGTGCGCCATGATCCGCTCCTTGTAGCGCAGGATCTGTCGCTCCAGCTTCTCCACCACCAGGTCAATCGAGGAGTACAGATCGTCGCCCTCCTCCTCGGCCCGGATCGTCAGGTCCCGCACGCGCAGGGTGACCTCGGCGATCTGCCGGTGCTTGTTCACCGACAGGACCACGTGCATGCTGACGATGTTCTCGAGATACCGGGTAAGCCGGCTGAGCTTGTCCTCGGCGTATGCGCGGATGGCGGGGGTGATCTCCAGGCTCCGTCCCTTCACAGAGAGTTGCATCGCTGGCTCCTCCCAAAACCTGCGGGGGCTCCGGACTCAGCGACCCGGCCGGCGGGCGGGACGGCGGGTCGCCAGCCTGCCGGGGCTACGGCGTTGGAAATCCAGACTCGTGCGTGCGTCGGTCCCGCATCCTCCACTGCGGGGCAACGGCAAGCGGGATTCAGTACCGCTTGCGCCGGCTGGAGGAAGGAATCTTGAGCTGGCCCCGGTACTTGGCCACGGTCCGGCGGGCGATCTCGACCCCGTGCCTCTCGCGCAGGATCTCCACGATCTTCTGGTCCGAGAGGGGCCGACCGCTGTCTTCGACAGTGAGCAGCTTGTGGATGAGGTCCTTGACCTTCAGGGAGGACACGGGGTCGCCGCTGGTGGCGGGGACACCCCGGTGGAAGAAGTACTTCAGCTCGAAGAGCCCCTGCGGGGTGTGGATGTACTTGTTGGTGGTCACCCGGCTGACCGTGGATTCGTGCATGCCGATGTCCTCGGCCACCTCCTTCAGGGTGAGGGGTCGCAGGGCCGCGATGCCCTCCTCCAGGAATTTCCGCTGAAACTTCACCAGGCTTTCCGCCACCTTGAACATGGTCCGCTGCCGCTGCTCGATGCTCCGGATCAGCCAGAGGGCGGAGCGCATCCGGCCCTCGAGATACTCCCGCACCTCGCGTCCGTTGGCCGTTTTGTTGGCCAGGATCCCCCGGTAGTAGGGGCTCACCCGGAGGCGGGGCAGCCCGTCATCGTTCAGCACCACCACGAACCGGTCATCCACCTTGACGATGTAGACGTCCGGGGTGATGTAGCGCGGATCCTCGGTGCCGAAGGTGCGGCCCGGCTTCGGTTCCAGGCTGGTGATGTACCCCACCGCCTCCTGGATCTCCCGAACCGGCACGCCCAGCTTCCCGGCCAGCTTCTCCCACTGCCGGCCCTCCAACTCCGCCAGGTGGGCCGAGATCAACTCCTTGGCCAACGGATGCGCGTCGGGGCAGCCTTCCAACTGCAGCAGGAGGCACTCCCGCAGGTCGCGCGCCCCCACCCCGGTGGGCTCGAAGCTCTGCACCAGGCGCAGCACCTCATCCATGCGGGCGAGGTCCACGCCGGCCCCCGCCGCCACGGCGTCCAGCGGCTCCTTCAAGTAGCCGGACTCGTCCAGGTTGCCGATGAGGAGCGTGGCCAGCCGCAGGAGCTCGCGGTCCGAGGTGGTGAGGTGGAGCTGGAACAGCAAGTGGTCCATAAGCGAGCGGGGCTTGGTCAGCTGGATCTCCGCGTCGAATCGTTCCATCTCTTCCCGCGGGATTTGGGGGCGGTAGTCCGAGGCGTCCTGCAGGTAGCTCTCCCAATCGAAGTCGTCGATCCGGTCCGCCCGGTCATCCTCGGCTACCTCCGCCTCCGTCTTCTCCGGCTCCGGCGACTCCTGCTCCTGGGAGAGCTGGGGATCGGCCGCCTCCTCCAGGGCCTCCTCCAGCACCGGGTTCTGTTCCAGGTGCTGCCGGAGCTCCTGCACCAGCTCCAGCCGCGACAGCTGCAGCAGGCCGATCGCCTGTTGCAGCATCGGCGTCATGATCATCCGCTGCGTCTGGAGCATGCGGAGCTTGGTGTCGAACGCCATGGACCCCCGTCCCGCTCGGCTCAGAGGGAGAACCGCTCTCCCAGATAGATTTCCCGGGCGACCTCGTCCGCGGCCAGTTCCCCGGCCGTGCCGGACAGCAGGATGCGCCCCTCATGAATGATATAGGCCCGGTCCACGATCTGCAAGGTTTCTCGCACGTTGTGATCCGTGATGAGCACGCCGATCCCCCGGTCCTTGAGCTGGCCGATGATGCCCTGGATGTCGTAGACCGCGATCGGGTCGATGCCAGCGAAGGGTTCGTCCAGGAGCATGAACCGGGGCTCGGTGGCAAGCGCTCGGGTGATCTCGGCCCGCCGCCGCTCCCCCCCGGAGAGCGTATAGGCCGGGCTCTTGGCCAGGTGGGCGATGTTCAGTTCGCGCAGCAGCGCCTGGGCTCGATCGGCGCGCTCCCCGGAGGGAAGGCCCATGGCCTCCAGGATCGCCAGGAGGTTCTCCTCGACGGTGAGCTTCCGGAAGATGGATGGCTCCTGCGGCAGGAAGCCCATCCCCCGGCGCGCCCGCTGGTGGACGGGCAAAAAGGTGATGTCCTCCTCGTCCAGGATGACCCGGCCCGAGTCGGGGCGCGTGAGCCCCAGGATCATGTAGAAGGCGGTGGTCTTACCGGCCCCGTTGGGTCCCAGGAGCCCCACCACCTCGCCTGCATCCAGCGAGAGGTTGAGCTCCGAGACCACCACCCGCTGCTTGAAGGCCTTGACCAGTTTTTCGGTCCGCAGGCAGTGCTCCTTCACGCCGATTGCCATCCGTCCTTCGGTGTCTCCGGAGGGGCGTTACCGACGCGCGCCACCCGGCGGCCGCCCCTCGTCCCGCTTCGGGTAGAGCACCGCGTTGACCCGTTCGCCGTCGCAGCCTTCCACCTGGCTCCGGTCCTCCCGCAGGAGCAGCGTGATCCGACATCCGCTGACGACGTCGTTCTCCTGCCACACCTTGGGATGGCCCAGGAGGATGGCGCGATCTTCCCGCGGGAAGTATTCGGCCCGCTCGGCCACACCCCGCCGCTCGCCGTACGACAGCCGGACGTTGCCCGTGGCGGTCGCGCGCTCGATCTCTTCCATGCGCTCATCGAAGTAGAACTCCATCCGGTCCGCCAGGATACTGAGGCCGCGACCCCGGTCGTCGGCCGCCACGTTCCCCTGGTAGATCGCCACCCGGGTTTTGCGATTGACCTCCAGACTGTCGGCCGAGATGGTGAAGGGCGCGCGCTCCTCCGCAGCCCGGAGAACCCCCGGCGCCGCCGCGAGGAACAGCAGGGGCAGGACCAACCATCGGGTGCGTCGCATGATGCGAGAGTCCTCTCCGCCTAGCGCGGGGCTGGTCCCGGACCTGCGGTCGCCGGGACGCTCGCCGGGGACGGCAGTTGGGAGGTGATGTTCTGGAAGATCCGGACCTGCTCCAGGTCGGTTTCCGCTTCCAACCCGCGACCCCGGCTCACCAGGGCCCCCCGGCTCACCGTGACCGGTCGATCCGTCTGGACTCGCCGGGATGCGGCCAGCCACCGGAGCTCCTCCGTCCGGAGTTCCGTTCCCTGATCCGAGCGCGCGATGACCCCGCCCTCCAGCCGCACGTCCTTGCTCTTCAGGTCCACCGTCGCGCGGTTGGCCGTGCAGGTGAGATGCCCCTGGCTGGAGTAGAGCGTGACCTCCACGGGGCGCCGCTCCCGGGACAGGATCGTGTATCCTTCGCGATCGTGCACGTCGGCACGGTCAGCCCAGAGCTCCCACAGCCTGGCCCCTTCGCGGGTCTCGATCATATGAATCTGGCGGAGCGTGACCTCGGGCGCCGTCTGGGCGGGCGGCGCAGGGCTGGCCCCCGACGCGCCGCGCTCCTGCCTGAGGGCGAGTCCGGCCAGGCACGCGACACCTGCGATCAAGAACGCCCAACACATGATCCGCCACATGGGGGTTATGCTATACCAGGTGGGCGCGGAATGTAAAGCAAATCTCCGGAATGAAATGCGGCGGTTAGCGCTCCGCCATCAGCTGTGAGCCGCAATTCGAGACTACGAACCGCCAAGGCGCCAAGACCAAAAAGCCCATTGGGGGTGAGCCATAGGACACGTCTGAAGGCCCCATGAGCGCGCTTCCGCCTCCTCCGATGGAGAGATCGGAACATCATACCCTTGTTCGCCGGAGGCGGATGCCGTTGGCCCCGGCGGCTCGCCTGGTTTTTCGGATCGGGCTTAGGAGTTGGCGGCTGAAGCTGGCGGCGAAGACCGTTCTCCCTCAGAGCGGCAGGCGCGTGCCGATCCCTTGGGCCACAGCCTTCTCGTAGATGCGGATCGCCGTCACCATGTCCTCGATGGCGAGGCCCAGGTGCATGGCCATCGTTCGCTGCTCGGGGCGCGCCCGTCCGGGCTTCCTCCCCGTCACCACCTCGCCCAGATCGCCCTGCGCCTTCGGGGTGGCGCTGAAGTACCCCATCGTCCGGTAAAATTCCATCTGGGGCGCATCGTCGGTGTACAAGAGGTCCATGGACCCCATCGCCTCCGGAGTGAACTGGGCGTCGAAATCGACCGTCATGCAGAAGGCCCCGGGTTTGATCCATTCCGGCCGGATGACCGGTGCCGGGCGTTTCCGGATCTCCGTGGCCGTCACGATGATGTCGGCCCCGCGCACGGCCGATTCGATGTTGGAAGCACGGCTGACGGGTACCTTATGAATTGCCTGCATCCCGCGGACGTACCGGTCCAACTGGGCGGGCAGCCGATCGTAGGCCGCGATGCGGCGGATGGCAGAACATTGCGTCAACATGGCCTCCAGATGGCTCCGCCCCTGGACTCCACACCCGATGATCGCCAGCGCCTCGGCATCGGCACGCGCGAGATACTTGGCCGCCACCGCGCTCGCCGCCCCGGTCCGCTTGGCGGTGATCCACGTGCAGTCCATGACTGCGATCGGGAGACCTGTCTCCGGGTCGTTGAGAACCAACAATCCGCTGATGGTCGGCAGACCCTTCGGTGCATTCTTCAGGAAGTTTCCTACCCACTTGATTCCGGCGCTTTGCGGCGAAGCCACATACGCGGGCATGGCGTGCAGGAAGTCATCAGGGGCGGGATGGATCCCGATCTTGGCCGGCATCTCGACCCGTCCCTCTCCCTTCTCCCGGAAGACGGCCTCCACGGCCGCAATGATCTCCGCCATCGCGAGACCGACTTTTTCCACATCCGCCCGCGACAGGTAGAGCAACTCTTGACTCACGGGCATTCCCTTCTCTCCTGGCCTATGTCACCCAGGGGTCAATGCCTGCCTTGGAGAGACTCGGTGGATAGCTCATGGCTCATCGCTCTTGGCTCATGGTGTTGCCATCAGCCATCAGCTATGAGCCAAGATCGATCTGCGCCCGCTGAAGTTTCCCGCTGTAGTCAATGTAGACCGCCTTCCATTCGGTGAAGACGTCCAGCACCTGCCGCCCACCCTCGCGATAGCCGTTCCCCGTGTGGCGGATCCCGCCGAAGGGCAAATGGACCTCCGCCCCGATGGTCGAGGCGTTCACGTACGTGATCCCGGCCGCCAACAGCTCAACGGCCCGGAACGCCCTGTTGACGTCCCGGGTGTAGATCGCAGACGACAACCCGTAGCGGGCCGAATTGGCCGCCTCGATGGCCTCATCGAAGCCGGCCACCGACAGGAGGCCCACGGTGGGCCCAAAGATCTCCTCCTGCGCGATCCGCATCTTGGGCGAGACGTCCCCGAACACGGTAGGCGTGTAGAAGAATCCTTTCTTGCACTCGCCCTCTCTGTAGATCTCGCCCCCGCAGAGCAGCTTGGCCCCTTCCTTGAGGCCGACCCTGGTGTAGCCATGGACCCGCTTGAGCTGGGCCTCGTTGATGATCGGGCCGACATCCGTGTTGGGAGACAGGCCGTCCCCCAGGCGCAGCGCCTGGGCCTTCGCCACGAGCCGCTCGGCGAACTCCCGCATCACCTTCTTGTGCACCAGGATTCGCGAGGCCGCCGTGCAGCGCTGGCCGGAGGTCCCGAATGCTCCCCAGATCGTTCCGTCCACGGCCAGGTCCAGGTCGGCGTCCTCCATCACCAGGATCGGGTTCTTCCCGCCCATCTCCAGGGAGACGCGCTTGTGCTCGGCCGCACAGGCGATGGCCACCTCGCGCCCGACCTCCGAGGAACCCGTGAAGGAGACCAACGCCACGTCGGGGTGCCGGACCAACGGCGCGCCCGCCTCCTCTCCGGAGCCGTGGACGAGGTTCAGCACGCCGGGCGGCAGGCCCGCCTCGACCAGGACCTCGAGAAAACGCACGGCCGTGAGCGGCGCGTCTTCCGCCGGCTTGAAGACGACGGTGTTTCCCGCCACCAGCGCCGGCGCCAGCTTCCAGCTCGGAATGGCGAGGGGAAAGTTCCAGGGGGTGATGGCGGCAACCACCCCCAGAGGCACCCGGACCGTCATGGCGAACTTCTCCGGCAGCTCTGACGGCGTTGTCTCGCCCCACAGGCGCCGACCCTCGCCGGCGATGTAATACAGCATGTCGATGGCCTCTTGCACATCGCCGCGCGATTCCTGCAGCACCTTGCCCATCTCCCGGGTCGTGAGCTGGGCCAGTTCTTCCTTGCGGCGCACCAGGATCTCTGCGGTGCGGAAGAGGATCTCCGCCCGTCGCGGCGCGGGCACTTGTCGCCACGCGGCGAAATGTGCCTTGGCCGCCTCCACCGCCCGGTCCACGTCCCGGTGGTCCGAGCGCGGGAACGTGCCCAGCACGTCCGTCTTGTTGGCGGGATTGATGTCCTCGAATGTCGTGCCGTTGGCGGCATCCACCCACTTGCCATTGATGAAATTCTGGAATCGCTCTGCCATCGCCCAGCCCTCCGCAGAGGAGACGTGCCGTGCGGGAACGAACCGGCGGGGGAAATTCGACCCTACTCTCCCCGAGGCCGGTGGATGCCAGGAGCCACGGAGCCCGGCGTTTGCTTGGTAACTTCCATCCTCCGGGGCGAAAATGAAAGACCCACGGGAGATCCCATGGGCGAAAGAGAAGTGACGTTTGAGGCCGAAGGAGTCGATGCGGGGACACTAACACATCGAACGAGCCGCCGCCAAGCCGAAATACACATGGGCGGCCCGTCAAACCGGTCCAAAATTCATTTACAATTTACTTTATGTTTCCGCCAGAACCCTGTGTAAAACTGGTTCAAAAAAATTATCGAATCTCACCTTGACGAACGCTCCGGAGTATGAATAATAGTATCAGTGCCGCTGGGGGGTGCCGCCCCCAGCGTTGAGATTACCGATTACTTCTTCTTCTTGGCCGCCTTCTTGGCCTTCTTCTTCGCTGCCACTGACATCACCTCCCTTCGCGGTTGCGGTACCGACATGGGTCTGAGTCTGCCAACTCAGACTTGCGTGAACCGTCCTACTTCTTCTTCTTGGCCGCCTTCTTGGCCTTCTTCTTCGCTGCCACTGACATCACCCCCCTTCGCGGTTGCGGTGTGAGCCAACACCCCTTTGCTGTCCCACCCCAGCAGGCGGCTACAGAAGCGCCAGCTGGGGATTCTTCGCCCGCGTGAATTCGACCGTCCGCTCGACGAATTTCTGGGCGTCCTTGATGGCGCCCTCCGCCTCATAGCGCGAGATCGGGTGCCCCGGTTCTTCCAGGATCGTCTGCGAACGTCGGCGCATTCGATCGAAGGCGTTCACCAGAGAACGGACCTCCCCGCCCAGGATGGCCCCCGCCAAGAGCACGACCGTGCGCGACTGATCGCGACCGCGCGGCCGCAACCCCTCCGCCGTGATCATGGCGCGGGCTGCCCGCAGCATCCCCTGGTACGCGATCGCATACGCCCACTCCCGGTCAATGCTGGCATTGGCGCGCGCCGTAGTGATGTCCTTCATCGCCCGGGCGATGAGCGCGCCAACCACCTGGAAGTTCGGCTTGATATCCTCGACGAGCCCCTTCTCCCGAAGATCCTCATACGCCATCGTCGCGCCCGATGAGCAGGACGTTCCTGCCGCCGAGGACCTCGGTCAGGAATGGATCCGCCTCCGCCCGGCGCCGCTGAAACTCCCCCTCGTCGAAAACCGTGTAACTGATCTCGCGGCCCAGATGATCCTCCAGGCGCGTGATGGCCTCGTTCAACTCCGCCAAGTCCACGCCGCCCACGATCAGCAGGGAAATGGGTCCGACCCCTTCACCCGGGGCATGCGAATTCACCGAGTAAATCCAGGCCTGGCGCAGACCGCCGAGCGGCGCCAGGGCCTCGTAGATCGCCGCCTGCACACCGACGGTCTTGGCCACGATGCTCTTGACCTCGGAATAGATGGCCGCCGTCTTGTTCACCGAGTAGTATCGGAGATTGCCGACCTTGTCGCTGATCAAGAGGCCGGCCTTCTCGAGATTGTCGAGCTCGCGCTTGATGCCGGAGATGTCGCGGCGCAGCTCGCGGGCGATCTGTCGGGTATAGAAGCGATCCTGGGGATGGGTGAAGAAGAGACGCAGCAGGGCGACCCGTGTCTGAGAGGAGAAAAGCCTTGTCAACATTCGCGCTCACCATCCGTTGAGCTATATACAACGACCGTTCCGAGCTTGTCAACACTTTTCTCAAAAAAAATTCACAATCGCTTGTTCCGCTTGTGAACTGGTCGCGGCGGATCGACATTCCCCTCGTGCCGAACCTGTTCTTCCCTCGCTGGTCAGCCTCATCTCGACGACGCTTCGCCATTCCTTCCGGTCGATGATCCGTGTCCTCATCCTCCCCTGCTCCCCTGCCTCCCCGCTTCCGTCTCTCCGTCTCCCCGTTTCTCCGTTTCTCCGGTTCCCCGTTTCCCCTCCTCGGCGCTCGGCGCTCAATGTTCGGATCTCCGTCCATCCCTATCCCTATCGGCTCTTCATTCGGGGCTCGCGGCTCGACGACCGGGGACTTCGGACATCGGACGTTGGACTTCGGCGTACTCTCCCAGCCATTCCGCACTCAAGCCAGCGGGTGTGTGGCGCGTGCCGTCGCGCTTTCGATATCACGTTGCGACGACTTCAGCCTCAGCGCCAGGAGGGCGGCGAGGCCGGGAAGGAAGACCAGGATCCACACGCTCGCGCTCAATCCGATCAGGTCGGCCATGAGGCCCGACACCCCCACACCCAGCCCGCCGGCGCCAAAGGACAGACCCAGCGTCAGCCCTGATGCTATTCCGATGTGGTGGGGGAGGAGTTCCTGCGCGAGGACTACGGTCACCGAATTGGAGGCGAGGAGGGCCATCCCGGCGAACGCCAGGAGGAGCCAGCGCATCGGCCCGTGGAGCGTGAGCGCGGCGACCATCAAGGGCGGGTAGATCAGCAGGGACGTCGCGATCACCTGCTGCCGCCCGACCCGATCGGAGAGGTAGCCGCCTGCCATTCCGCCCAGCGCGCCGAAGAACAGGAACACGAAGAGCGCCCGCCCCGCCAGCGAAAGGGCGACCCCCTGCTGGATGAGCAACAGCGGCATGAAGACGACCATGCCGGAGGCTCCCCAGGATCGGAGGGTGATGAGCACACAGAGGCCTGAGAGCTTCACCCAGGGGATCGGCGCGTCTCCCTGGGCGGCGCGGTGTCGGGGTCCCGTCATGGGCACCTCGATCTCCCTGCGATAGCAATGGATCAGGCCGGCCGTCAGGATACCCAACCCCATCAGGAGAACGGTCCCACGGAGGCTGAACCACATCAGGAGCCACGTCATCAGGATCGGTCCCAGCGCGAAGCCCAGATTCCCTCCGGCGGAGAAGATGGACATGCCCAGCCCCCGCTGGGCTTGCGAGGCGTACGCGGCGGCCATGGACGCCACCGGGTGGAAGGCGGCCGTCCCCACGCCCGTCAGCGTCAGCACCAGGATCAGCGCCAGGTAGTTCGGCACCAGCCCTACCACTCCCATGAGGATGCCCGTCCACACGATCCCGGCCGGGATAAACCACTGGATGCCCCAACGATCGGAGATCCATCCGAACACCGGCTGGATCACCGACGAAGAGAGATTAAGGAGCGCTGCCGCCAAGCCCACTTCGGCATAGCTCAGGCCGAACCGAGCATGCAAGAGCGGCAAGACGACTGGCAAGATGTTTTGAGAGGTGTCCACGACGGTGTGGCCGAGGACCATGAGGAGGAGCGGCCGCAGGCGCACCGATCACCACCCGAGGGAAAGCCGCGCGGCTGTGAGCAGGACCACCACGACCAGGGCAGGCAACAGGTTGGCAACGCGAATGCGCTTCACGTCGAGGAGCAGCAGTCCGATGGCCAGGATCAAGAGGCCCCCGGTGGCCGTCAGCTCGTTCAGAATCTCGGGTCGCAGCAGGAACGCCAGCTGCGCCCCCAGGAGCGTGAGCGGCCCCTGGAACACGAGCACCGTCACCGCGGCGAAGCTCACGCCGACCCCCAGGCTGGACGCGAAGGCAACGGACGCGGCGCCGTCCAGCATGGATTTCGTGTAGATGATGTCCGGATTACCGGTGAGCCCCTCCTGGATGGAGCCGAGAAGGGTCATGGGGCCCACGCAGAACACCAGGCTGGCGGTGACGTAGCCGGCGACGAAGGTCCCGGAGCCGGAGCGGGCGCAAGCCTTCAGCCACTCGCCGGCGCGCTCCAGGCCCGACTCGATCCCCAAAAGCTCCCCCACCACCCCGCCCACCACCATGCTGGCGATGACGACCAGGACGTTGCCGACCTTCAGCGCCATCTGCATGCCGATGAGGAGGGTGCACAGACCCAGCCCCGTCGTGATGATCCGCCGCAGGCGTTCCGACAGGCGGTTCCCGATGGCCAGGCCGACCCCGCTCCCGACCAGGACCGCCGCCACGTTCACCAGCGTCCCGCGCACACTCTCACCCCGGATTCTGTTGACCACAAGGAAATCAACCGCCACGGCGCCAAGAACCCCAAGGCTGCAAAGCGTCAATCAGGAAATTGCTTGGCCCCTTGGCGGTTGAGTCTTTCCTGAGTCGAAAAAGCAACGGGGCCAAGGATGCCCCAGCATCCTGGCCCCGTCAAGGTGAAATCCCGCCTGCGGCGGGACTAGTTCAGGACGGGCTCTTTGTCCGGGTGCAGCTTCTTGAACTTGCCCAGCAGGGCATTCTTGTCTTCCTTGATCTCCGGATTCGGCACGATGCACCCCACCGGGCAGACGGCGACACACTGGGACTCGGCGAAGTGGCCGACGCACTCGGTGCAAAGCTCGGGCTTGATGACGTACACCGGATCGCCCTCGCTGATGGCCTGGTTCGGGCACTCCGCTTCACAGGCACCGCAACTGGTGCACTCCTCGGTGATGAAAAGGGCCATGAGGTTGCCTCCCCTCTATCGCGCGGATTCCCGCGCATGTGGTTGTTGGAGATTGTCCGACACACTCATCACTATAAGAGACCATCGCCACTATAGGAGACTTCCTCGGGTGGAGGAAGGAAAATCGTCAAGCGCGCCAGCACAACGTCGAAAAGGCTTGCTCTTGCGGACAAATGCCGCAGCCAGCCGCCGCCGCCTCTCAGCGGAGCACCTTGAAGGCCAACCCTACCACTCCGCCTCCGAGGACCAGCCAGGCCGAGTTGACCCGCAGCCTGAACACCAACAGCGTGGCCACCAGCCCCAGGCCCACCGTGACGCCGTCCACCAGCGCGGCGCGTCCCAGGTGCCATGTGACCGCGGCCATCAATCCCATTGAGGCGGCGTTCACCCCGTCCAGGAACCCGGCCGCCCAGGAGGAACGCCGCAGCCGCGGGATAAGGGGGCTGCTCGCCGCGACGAACACAAACGACGGAAGGAAGATACCCGCCGTGGCCAACAGCGCGCCCGGGATCCCGGCGATGACGTAGCCGATGAATGTCGCCGTGGTGAACACCGGCCCCGGCGTGAACTGGCCGATGGCGATGGCATCGATCAGTTGCTGGTCCGTCAACCATCCCCATCGGTGCACGAGATCCGCCCGGAGAAACGCCAGCAGCACGTACCCGCTCCCGAACAGGATCGAGCCCACCTTGAGGAAAAACGCGGTCAGAGTGAAGAGGCTGATGGCCGCCGCCGCTCCCTCCATTGCAGCCGCCGCCGACGCGGGCGAGGCCGCCAGCAGGATCGGGCCAGACAGGACCGTCGCACCCCCGGTTCGGCCCCAACGCGCCTGCGCGTTCGCCAAGAGCATAACGGCGAACCCCCCCGCGAAGAGGAGCAGGACCTCGTTCACGCCGAGGAACGATAGCAGCATGACGAGTGCGCCAACCGCCCCGGTCAGCGGACCCTTGACCGCCTTGGTCCCGAGGCTCCAGAGGGCTTGCACCACGATGGCGATGATGACCGGCTTCACGCCGTACAGGAGCCAGAGGATCTCCGGCAGGGTCCGGTACCGGACATACACCACCGCCAGTGCCAGGACGATCACCATGGCCGGGAGAATGAAACACGTCCCGGCCACGGTGAGTCCCCGCCAGCCCGCCCGGACGAGGCCGATGTGAATCGCCATCTCCGTCGAGTTGGGGCCGGGGATCAGATTCGTCGCACCCAGGAGGTCGAGGAACTGTTCCCGCGTCAGCCATCCCCGCCTGCGGACTACCTCGTCGTCCATCATGGCGATGTGCGCCGCCGGGCCACCGAACGCGATCGTCCCCAACTTGAGGAAAAAACCGGCCAGCTCCCGGAGGCGATGCGCCGCCCTCTCGGCGCTGCCGGGCTGCTCCGCTTCTGCCCTGTCCTGCATCACCGAATCCTCCGCCGGACCACCCTTCATCATCGAGGCAGAACGAGGCCCCGGCTCAGAACGTCTCCGTGAGGTCGGCCATTCATCTGGGCGCCCGGGCAGCGCCGGGCGGGCTGGGCGTGAGGTGAAGCTGCTCGCGCACGGCAGCGAGGTCAATGGAAGGGCGACCGAGGCGCTTGAGCCGGCCGAGGTCCCGCTCCAGGTCGAGGAGGATCGCCGCGACGCGCTCGCGCCCGCCCCGCGACCGGCACGCCTCGCGGGGAGTCCGACCATCCAACAAGGGGGACGCCGTATCCGGCCACCGATCGAGGACCCGGGAGAGGAACGCCGTCCCGGGCGGCCCCGATGGGGACCCCGAGGCCGCCCCGCCATCCGCGGCGTGAGCCCCGCCGGGATGTTCCCCGAGGGGTTGGATCAGGCCGCGCAGGCACGTCTCCAGGAACGCCGCGGCATCGGCCAGATCCGGCGGAGCATCCGCGCTCGCCTCGACCTCACCCGACCGCAGGAGGAACGTGGCGCGGACAACCGCGCGCTCGGGATCAACCCAGGCGTAGCGCGCCTCCTCCCCCGCTCCGGCATCCCGCTCCAGATTCGGCTGCCGGTCCAGGACCGCGCGGATCCGCGCCAGATCCGCCCCGCGATAGGTCAGCCGGCGCGGGGCCAAGGGAACGAGGCGGAGGGTCTCCCGGGCCCGGCCGCCGAGGTCCCGGCCGCGGAGCAGGAAGAAGTGATGGTACAGATGGGCGGCGCCGTCCAGAAAATCCTCCAGGGACACGTGGCGCGCGGGCCGGGCCAGCCGGTAGGCCGTGCGGAGGTAGACCAGCATCTCCTCGCGGCCTGCCGCCGGAAGCACCAGGTAACTGGCCCCGGGTCGCGTCAGGCGACCGAGCGGCAACAGGCGGCAGATCACGATGTCGGAGCGGATCGGAGGGTCGGCGAGGCCGAGAGGCCCCACTCTCCGCTCGGCCCCGGTGAGGAGATCCTTGACGAGGATGCTCCGGGGCCCCAGCATCTCCATGACCTCGTGGGCGCGCACCGGCGCCAGGAGCGAGGCCAGGAGAAGGAACTCCTCCTGCGGGGGGAGGCCCCCGGCCGCGTCGGCGAACTCGTTAAGCAGCGATCCGCTCCCGCGACCGACGGCATGATCGTGGAGGAGGAACTCCAGGAAACGCAGGCTCTTTACCGCGGATTGGTCTTTGCCGGGCTGGAGGGGTCTTTGGGTGTTCCAGAAGATGGCGGCGGCGTCCGCCTCGTGCCGGCGGACGCCGGGCGTCTCCGCGAACACGAGGAGGCGGGAGAGCAACCGCTGGAGCGCCTCCTCCCAGGGGAGGCAGCACTCCAGCAGCCTCCGGCCGCTATGGCAGGGGCAGATGGCCTGACGTTGAGGGCGGGGAAGAATCGACATCGTTTACTGCGGCTCCAGAAGACCTTCCAGCTCTCGCCGGTTGAGAATGGTGATCACCCCTTCCCGGGTCTTGATGAGCCCCTCCTTCTGCCAGCGGCTCAGGATGCGGATCGCCGTCTCCAGCGTGCAGCCGACCATGTCCGCGATGTCCTGCCGCGTGAGATGGAGCCCCAGCCGCGTCCCGCCGTCGCCGGGGACGCCGGTCTTGTCCGCCAGCTTGAACAGCAGGCGGGCCACCCGGGTCTCCACCCGCTCGGCCGCCAGACCCCGGATGACCTGATGGGCCTCGCCCAGCCGCTGGCGCAGCAACTCGATGATCTGGAACGCCATGGGGGGAAACCGCTTGAGAAGAGCACGGTAGTCGAGGCGCCCCAGGCAGAGCAGCGTTCCCGCCTCCATGGACACGGCCGTCGCCGGATGGTGCGGGAGAAGCAGCGTGGCCCCGCCGAAGGCGTCGCCCGGGGCGAAGACCTCCAGGATCATCTCCCGGCCGCTCGGCGCCTGCTTGACGATCTTCACCTTGCCCTCGCGCACGATGTAGACGTACTCGGCCGCATCCCCCTCGAGAAAGATGACCTGGTCCCGCTCCAGCCGCTGCTCGTGGAAGAGCCCCTGGATGTCCTGCCGCTCGCGGGGGGCAAGGCCCTGGAACAAGCTCACCCGGTCGAGAAACTCTCCCCTATCCATCGTCAGGCTGCACCGGATCCGACTCCGATCGTCTGGTCAGGCCGCTCACCGCTCGACCTTCGAAGGCTGCAACGGCTCGCCGCCGGCCGGCGCCGCCGACGGGATGCGCTCGGCCGAGATCCCGATCGCCTCGGCGATGGCCAATCCGACCAAGGCGCCCACCACGGCGCCCGTCGCCGCGTAGGCCGGGAAGCCTCTCGCCGTGTGCATCCCGAGTGCCGCCAGAGCGCGCCAAAAGGCGGAGAAGAAGACATCCCCCGCTGGACCCGCCTGCTGATCGATGGTCCAGCGCAGCGCCAGGAGAACGACGCTGACTGCGCTGTTGCACGCGCCGGCAACCGCCCCGCTGCGGAGGCCGATCCCCCAGAGCGTGAGGCGGGTCATCACGCGCCCGCTGAAGCGACACTGGAACCAGATCAGCCCCACGACCAGGCACAGCCCAGCGCCGCCCAGCACGCTCAACACCATGGCCGTCCGGTCCGCCCCGCGATACCGCTGCAGGAACACCATGATCCCGATCAACACCAGGGTCCCCACCGCCGCCGCGAACGCCCGCAGCCGTGGAATCCGAATCGTCTCGTGTGCGCGCGCCATCCCGGAAGCCCCGTTGATCTCCCTTCCGTTTCCCCGTTTCTCCGCCCGCCCTACCCTAGTCGGCGGCGCCCGAGGGTGTCAACCTCTTTCCCGCACAGCAGGCGGGAGCCGAGGGCGGCCGAGCCGAACCGGAACCGGCGGGCCGAGCCGGACCCTCCTCGGAATGCACCCCCACGCGTGACGCGCGCCGGAGCATTTCGCCGAACGCCGCGTCGGCGTCCCAGTTTTGGGAGCCAGGGCTGTGGCGTCGGCCCGCGGCTCAGGCGCGCCGCCTCCTGGGCCGTTCTGCCGCACGCGGTCTTGGATTCCCGCTCACCCCGGACGCCGAAGGATGTTCCTTTGGCAGACAATCTGGTATCTATTTCGTATCAAGATCACAGAGCTGTTAACACCTTGCGTCATTTCTGTGCATTCAACATTTGAATCCCCCCGTTTCCCTGTTTCCCCCCTGCCCCCCTGCCCTTCCGCATCTCGTCTCACGGCTCGCGGCTCCTCCGCCCCTTGTCTCCGCGTCCCCCTGTCTTCCTTATGCTGCCTTCCGCCTTCTGCCCTCTGCCCTCTGCCGTCCTCCCCGTTTCTCCGTCTCTCCGTTTCTCCGTTTTGCCTTCCGCCCTCTGCCCTCTGCTTTCTGCCTTCTGCCTTCTGCTCCCACGCCCCCTTGCTCCCCTCACCCCCCCTCCTGGCCCCCGCTCTACCCCTCGGCGGGAACCGTTTGGCAGCTTCGAGAGTTATGCCAGTTGCACGGCCGGGGGGTCTGGTCCCGGCGTGACGCGTCCTCGGAGACGCATCTGCCGCATCACCGGGCAGCGCGGACCAGACATGTCGCCTAAACGCTTGAGAATTATGGAGGGGGAAATGATCGGAACATTTCGTTGGCGGTTCGGATTCAGCCTGGCTATCCTGGGTGCTCTGGTGCTCGCCGGGAGTGCTTTGCCCCTGTCCGCGTCGGCCACAGCCATGACATCGGCCGCGCCCACGGTGCAGGTAGCTCAGGACACCATGCTGGGCAGCATCCTGACGGACAGCCAGGGTATGACACTGTACATCTTCAAAAAGGATAAGCCCGGCGAGAGCGTGTGCGAGGGGACGTGCGCCCAGAAGTGGCCGCCGCTGACCGCGGCCGAAGGGATGCAGCCGGTGGCTGCCTCGGGGATCCCAGGCAAGCTGGGTGAGATCAAGCGGAAGGACGACACGTACCAGGTGACATACGACGGCATGCCGCTCTATCGCTTTGCCGGCGACAGCAAGCCCGGCGAGACGAGCGGCCAGGGCCTCGGCGGCGTGTGGTATGTGGTTCCGACCGCCGCGTCCACCGCGGCCAAGGGCAGCATGTAATCCGGCAAGAGCTGCTGAGACCCACCCGCGTCTCTCCAGCACGGGCGCCGGCTCCCGCTCGCGAGGCGAAAGAGTCGCAGTCGCCTCCGGGCGGGGGTCGTTTCTCGTCTCTCATCTCTCCATTCTCCGTTTCCCCGCTTCCCCGTTTTGCCTTCCGCCTTCTGCCGTCTGCCTTCTGCCCTCCTCCCCTTGTCTCCGATTCTCCGTTTCTCCGTTTCCCCCCTGCCCCCCTTGCTCCCCCATTAGCGATAGACTGGCGGTACTGGAAAATCGTGGCTGTGGATGAACATCTTGACGAATTCGTTCACCGGCCTCTCATAGACTTCCCTGGGGGGACCGATCTGCTGAATCGCACCGCGATTCAACACGGCCAGCCTGTCGCCCAACGCCATCGCCTCGGGCAGATTGTGCGTCACATATAGCGTCGTCGCCTTGATTTCGCCGTGGATTCTCCTGATTTCGTCTCGAACTTTCACCCGGCTCATGGGATCGAGGTTGCTCAGCGGCTCGTCCAGAACGAAGACCTTCGGCGGGATGGTCAGGGCCCTCCCCACCGCCACCTTCTGCTTCTGTCCCGCCGAGAGCTGGTCAGGCTTTCTCGGATAGAGTTCTTTCTCGATGCCGACCCTCCGCGTGACGGTCGCCAACACTTTCACGATCTCTTCCTTCAGGAACTTGCGGATCCTCAGCGGGAAGTTCAGGTTTGACCAGCGCCGTTCATCATAGACCTTCATGTGGGGGAAGAGGGCGTAGCCCTGGAAGACCATTCTCACCCCTCGTTGGGCAGGCGGCAGATCGTTTACATTCGCCCCCCCGATGTACACGTCCCCCGTCTCGGGCTTCACGAGGCCCGCGATCACCCGCAGGAGCGTTGTCTTCCCGCTTCCGTTCGGGCCGACGACGACAAAGAACTCCCCTGCATCAACAGTGAAGCTGACGGCGTCCAGGGCGATGATCTCCCCGAATCTCTTCGTCACATTCCGCAATTCGAGCTTGGCCATCTCTCCTGCCCTACTTCCTCAGGTCTCCTCCCTGCTCTCGGCTCTCCGTTCTCAGTCTCCCCGCTTCCCCGGTTCTCCCTTTCCCCGATTCTCCATTTCCCCGCTGTTCAATTCCGCATTCCGCAATTAAATTCCCCGTTTCTCCGGTTCCCCGCCGTGTCGAGAAACTGCGACGGGCTGAAAGTCATGTCAGCCCGTCGCAGCATTGTCTCAGGCCTGGGCGGGGGGTCCGGCTGGCCCTCGTGGGCCGGGATCGCCCTTATCGCCCTTCGGTCCCGAGGCCCCTGGGTGACCGACGTCCCCCTTCTCGCCCCTGGGGCCGGCTGGTCCTTGTGGTCCAGGGTCACCCTTCTCACCCTTCGGTCCGGGCGAACCGACTGGGCCGACGTCGCCCCTCTCGCCTCTGAGCCCTGGAGGTCCCTGGGGTCCGGCCTCGCCCCTCTCGCCCCTGGGCCCTGGAGGACCCTGGGGGCCCGGAGCGCCCGCCGGTCCCATTGGGCCTCCCGGCCCGGGCTGGCGCTGCAGATCGGCCAACTGCCTGGCCAGCCTGCTCACTCGGGCTTCGACCGCATCCAGGCGCTCCGACGGCGACGGCTTGCGGGCAGCGCTTGGTTTGGCGGCGCGCGCCCTCTTGGCTTGGCGTGTCGGTGCTCCTCGCTTGGCCGTTCTCTTGCTTGGAATTCGTGCCATAGCAGCCTCCTGCGTAAAAGGGGATGTGGGGGACGTATGCTACGTCTCGCGCACCAACTGCGCGCCTCCGAAACACAACAGCCCTCTGGGGATCACCATCCCCACAGGGCCGTCGGCTTCGCACGCCATGATCCTGCAACCGGCATCGCCGCCCCTCAGGATGAGTTGCCAGGGAGCGCCCCTCAACCGGGGAGGACGCTACCTCTCATCGGAGGGCAAAGTCAAGGTGGAAAAATCGAAGCCGCCCACCAGCACTCAGCCAGAGACCTCCGCACCCTCCGGCGCTCGGCGCTCGGCGCCCCGTTTCCCCGCTGTTCAATTCCGCATTCCGCATTTGGTTGGCCTTCCAGCCTGCCAGCTTTCCAGCCTGCTAGCATGGCTGAGGTCCGGAGACGGCCGGGTCCCCCATTACGCTGGCTTAGTCTGAGACGAATTGCTCCCCTGGACCCGCCTCTGCCTCCAGGTCCTGTGCCTCGAACACGCACTCCAGGTAGTCTCGAAGTTCGGCCCAGGGCCTTCTGGCATCGTAGTAGCTCTTGAGGAGCCGGCCCACATCCACAACGTTCGGCTGTTGAACGAGGAGGGCCCGGTCGAGGGCATCGTGACCATCCTCCCGGGCGTGCTTCTTCTTGTCCTGCCGCGCGTACGAATGAAAAACGCGGATCTGCCCTGGCGTAAGGGCGCCTTCAACCTTCGGGCACTTCGCGCCGCTTGCCTCATCCCGGTCTGTATGAGATAGCACGAAGCTATCCTGAACCATGTGCAATAAGCTGCCGAAGGCAAGATCCCGGAGGTCTTTCTCGCCTCGGAACGTGGGGTCACCCCGGGTGAAGAGCTGCTGCGCAGTCCATCCCTTGTTCCGGAAGATCACCTCCATGCCCGCAATTCCGGCCTTGCGGAGTTCTATTCCCCTGTCAACCTCGCCCAGGGCAGTCCTGTAAACGAACTCAGCCCACATCATCATCCGCGCCAACGTATCCCGTGCCCTCTCCTTATCACGCGATGCCATCGAATGCAGGAACTGCATGTCGCCAAAGTGAACCCGGTACAGCAGGGCCACGCCGGAATTTGCATCGAAAACTTCTCCCGCCCTGGCTCGCCTCTCGGCATCCTTGAAAAGCTTAAACCAGCATTCCGAAAAGTTCGGAAGCCTCATGGTCTTGCCGACGCACTCCGGCAGACTCTTGCTGCTCTCCAATTCGAATGGCGGATTATCATTCCACCGCACCCCTGCTATCACAGCGTCGGGCGCGTAGCGATGGGGTTTCGGAGGGGACGAGCAATCGGCTCGTCCATCGGGACATCCGTATATCTGATGGGTGACCCGCTCGTGCACAGGATCGGTGAACTGCCCAATCCCGAAGGCAACGACCTCATCGAAGTATCGCCAGCGCGAAGGGTTCAACGTCCGAACCTTTCCATCGAGGTCTGTTGCCTCTGGGCGTATCTTGAACGCCGGGGCAGGCACAGCACTCAAGAGGAGGAAGAGGACAATAAGGGCAAAGACTCTTCTATCTCTCCTCATCTCCTGCTCCCTGCCTGCAACTTTCATAATGGGAGACGTCTTGCACACGTTAACTTACTTGTCCTGGCGGGGGCAAAGAACGAGGCGGGGTTGCTCCACTTTTCGG
>Ga0315282_10001667_pt1 | contig 41620 bp, 44 predicted proteins | sample YL17G07_20_MG_FD_203693 | JGI IMG/M metagenome (GOLD analysis project Ga0315282, IMG submission 203693) | Sediment microbial communities from Yellowstone Lake, YNP, Wyoming, USA - YL17G07_20 | ecosystem: Environmental > Aquatic > Freshwater > Lake > Sediment | place: USA: Wyoming | collected...
TCGTGTAGTCGCCCGCCCACAGGCCCGTGTCACCCACGGGGTAGCCGCCGAGCAGGCAGCCGGTCGGTCCCGTCACTCCGATGTCCGCGAAGTTCGCGTACCAGCTGTGCGCCCAGATGGCGTCGGGTCCCTGCACGCCGCCGCCGTCCGACTCGTCGATGCCCGCGTGAACGAGCTGAAGGTGGTCCACGTACCCGTCGGGCTCGTTGTAGTTGCCGTCACCGTCGCAGTCGTACCGATCCCAGACATCCACCATCGGTTGAGACCAGGCGATCGTGGTGTCCTGCTCCATCGCGGCCTTCAGCGCATCGTCCACGATCCGGTAGACGGGTCCGTTCAGGTCGTCCGACCCCGGTCCGTTGTCCGAATTCGCCCCGTACCAGGACTCCGGGTAGGGGACCTGGACCCAGTCCGAAACCTGACCGGTCACGGTGTATCGGCCCGAGGACTGCTCCAGGTAGTAGTCGGCCATCGACGGCATCCCATAGCTGCCGCCGCCGATCGTGTACAGCATGTCGATGTAGTGCCGGTGGTTGAATCTCGGAACCCAGTAGGTGCTGTTGTCCAGGGCCCGGTCGGGCTCGGGGATCAGCCCGTGCACCGGGTCCGTGAACTCGACCAGGAGCGTGACGATCTTGTCCACGCCCTTGGTCTCGTAGTCGATGAACCTCCCGTTCGGCAGCTTGACCCGCCCATCAATCCTCGGCGTGGCTTCGCCCTGGGCGACCAGATCGGCCGCCGTGATCTTGTCGCCCTGCCACTTCTGGACCAGCAGCGGCTGCGGCTTCACGCCACCCGGCTGACCCTTCGCCCCTCTCCCGGCACCCGATCCGGCGGCGAACACGCCCGAGGGGCCACCGCCGAACAGGGCGAGGGAAGTGAGCGTGACCACGAGGAACGTCAGAAGACGTCGCACACCTGCCCCCTCTCGACATCCAGCGGGACCGCACGGCGCGGTCCCGAGTCCTCCCCCGATGCTTACCGCCGGGGCCGCCTCCGCGCCCGGGCCGTTCGGCCCTCGCCGGACGTGACCCGGTCGGAAGTCCCAGGCGGGCGACGGCATTCAGGCTAGTACCTAGAATCACGCAGAGGACGGCAGACCGGAACGGAGACCGAGATACACGAGCACACGACCGCGCCGGCAGCCGAGCCGAGGCTCGCGAGGTCCGGCATCACCCGGATCGTCACCATCCTGGTGGCGATGCTCATCCAGGCGGCCGTGTTCTTCGTGGCCGCCGGCCGGATCGACATCCCCCGAGGCTGGATCTACTACGGGGTGACGTTCGTCTACTTCCTCATCGCGCTGCCGGCGCTCTTCTTCCTCTTCCCGCAGGTCCTGGATCTGGTCAACGAGCGCGGCAGGTTCAAGCAGGACACGAAGACGTGGGACAAGGTCTGGGGGGTCCTCTACACGGTGATGCTGCTCGTCATCCCCGCGGTGGCGGGCTACGACTTGGGCCGCCTCGGTGGTCCCGACGTGAGCGCGACGCTCACCGTCCCCAGCCTCGCCTTGACCGTCCTCGCGTACGTGTTCGTGCACTGGGCGATGGTCGTGAACAGGTACGCGGAGACGGGCGTCCGCATCCAGCAGGACCGAGGACAGGAGGTCGTGTCCACGGGCCCGTACCGGTACGTGCGACACCCGTTCTACGTCTCGGTCATCCTCACCCAGCTCGCATATCCGTCGGCCCTCGGCTCGCTCGCGGCGTACATCCCCGTCGTCGCGCTCGTCGCGCTCCTCGTGTGGCGGACGGCGATGGAGGACCGGACGCTCCACGCCGAGCTGCCCGGCTACGCCGAGTACGCGAAGCGCACGCGCTTCAGGTTGCTGCCCGGTGTGTGGTAGGCGCCGCCCCGAGTCCCATCCTCGAGGGGTCGCGTGGCCCTGCAGGACGCGGAAGGCCCGTGCGAACCTCCGTCCATGATCGTTTGCCGGAGATGTCGAACCGAGAACCCGCCCGGCGGAGAGCGGTGCAAGTCGTGCGGCCGGACCCTACTGCAGGAGTGGCGCTCGCCCGGGGTGATCGTGGCCTGGATCGTGCCCATCGCCTTGGCCGTCCTTCTCACGTTCGGCGCGCTCGGGAACGGACTCCGCGGCTCGGGGGGCTCGCTCGGCTTCGGGATCGTCTTCGGCATCCTGACGCTCTCGGTGGTCGCCTACCTCGTGAGGTCGACGTTCACCGGCGTCGGCGGCTTGAAGTTCGCACCCTGGGAGCGCTACGAGCGGCGAGCCCTCCACTACGAGGATGTCGACCCCCAGCAAGCACTCGCCGACCACGATCGGGCGGTGGAACTCGCGCCCGCCGCGCTCCGCGTCCGGGCCCTTTCGAAGCGGGCCGCGCTCTACGAGCGGCTGGGGATGACGGAGGCGGTCGACGCGGATCGCCGCAAGATGATCGACGACCTGACCGAGAAGATCGAGGTTGCTTCCGGCGGAGTGCGGGCCCGGATGCTGGACGACCGGGCCGGCCTTCACGAGCGGCTTGGTGATGCGCAACAGGCGGCGATCGACCGACGTGAGGCAACGCGCATCCGCCTCGAGGCCACGTTCGCGGAGGAGGCGAAGTCCTCCGGCAAGGGGAAGAAGGCAGCCGGACTCATCGCCGGTGGCGATTCGGCGTTCGCCGAAGGATTCGCCAACCAAACGCGTACCGACGCGTTGCAGAAGCGCCTGAAGATGGTCGCCGACGGGAGCGTGCAAGTGAACGCGTTCTGTCGGAAGTGCGGCTCGCAGGTCCGAGCTGCGACGGTTCCGGACGGAAGGACGAAGCTCCGTCTGACCTGCCCGGCCGGGCACAAGTCCAAGCACCTGAAGAACGTCGTCTACGCCGTGGCCGACGGCCCTGCGCCGACCGTCTAGGTCACGCCCGGCCGCCAGCGCGAACCGCCGGGTCCACCGCTCCGGAGCCCTCCCAGCTCTCCGGACCGCGACGGGATCAGGGCCCGTGCCAGACGCGGGTCTCCCAGGTAAGGCCCTCGGTGCCCGCCTCAGCGTTGAACCGATCCCCGTACTTCTCGGTGGACGCGTGCATCTGATCGTGCGAATCCCACTCCGCCAACTGATTCATCTCGCTCGGGTCCGACTCGCTCTGGAAGACCCGAGGGTTCCTCGCTCCTGCCTCCTCGAACAGTGGCGTGAACTTCTTCGATGTAGCCACGAATCGATCCACGTCCGGTACCCGGACCCGCATCTCGACCAACACGCTCATCGGACTCCTCCGTTCTTCTGGACGAACCTCGTTGCCGGAACCTTCCCGACTAAGCGGCCGAGGCCGCGATGGAAGGGCTCTTGTCCACATCGTCATGGGTCTCGAGCTTGCGCCAGAAGGTCACCTCGGGCGGGGTCGTCGCCCCGGCCGCCTCCATGTACTCCCGGATCTCGGGGCTGGCCGCGAAGAACGCGTTGGACGCATCCTCGCTCGGCCACTCGTCGACCACGATGATCTCCGAGTCGTTGCCGTAGAAGTGGTGGCTGATCACACCGTGCTTCTTGCCGCGCTCCACGGTCGACTCCATCCGACCCGGGTTCTGGGCCACGAACCGCTCGAGCTTGGTCGCGTCACCCTTCACCCTCAGTGTCACCAGAACGCTCATCGAACTCTCCCCTTCCTTCTCGTGAACCTCTAGCGAGTCTGTGTGGCGACGCGTCCTCCGAGGAGTCCGCGCTGGCCTTCGGCGTGCGCCACGTGGAACAGCCTCCCGGGCGCGATGAGACCGTGGGTCAGCCGCCGGATCGTTCCCCCGGCCGCCCCCGTATGCCGAGCTCGAACCGAGCTCGCCACACGCTCCGCCTCGCCCTCCCGTACCCAGTCCTGGACGATCTGGTACGCCACCACGCTCGCTGCCAACTGCGGTCTCATCACGTCCTCCTCCTTTCTGATCGCCCGCTCGGATCTCTCACTCGAATATCCGATAGCGAGCGAGATCTGAGAACCGTCTGGGGGCGTAGGCGCGTTGATTCGTCTCAACGGTCGAGAGGTCCCGGGCACGGGCGGGACCGCGGGAATGGCGCCGCTGGACGCCGGAGAAGCTCAGCCCTCTGCGAACAGGCGGATCGCAGACCCTCGGTCCGGCACGCCGAGCTTCTTCAGGATCGCGGCGATGTGGCTCCGCACCGTCGCCTGCGAGAGGAACAGGTGCCCGGCGATCTCGGCGGTCGAGTGGCCCTTCCGCAAGAGATCGAGCACCTCCCACTCGCGGCTCGTCAAGCGCCCCGGCGGATCGCCGCCGACGGTGGGCCTCATCCGGGGCCCTCGGTCTCGGAACTCCTCGACCATCTTGGTGACGAGCGTCCCCGGGATAGACGCCTCGCCGGCGAGGACGTCGGCGAGGGCTCCCGGCAAGAGCGAGGGATCCATGTCCTTCAGCAGGTAGCTGGAAGCGCCCGCCCGCAGCGCCGCGAACAGGTGGGAGTCCTCACGCGACACCGTCAGCATCACGACCTTGGTCTTCGGGAGCCGAGCGCAGATCTCCCAGGTCGCTGCGATCCCGCTTCCGGGCATCCGGATATCGAGCAGGCAGAGGTCCGGAAGCGTTCGCACCGCGGCCTCCACCGCCCCGGGCGCGTCATGCGCCTCTGCGCAGATGCTGAAACGGGGATCCGCCGCCAGCACCTCACGGATGTCGGCACGCGTGGGCGCGTGGTCATCGGCGATGAGGACACGGATCCTCTTGCTCACCCGAGCACCACCTCGACCTCGGTGCCCGCCCGAGGCCTGGAGTCGAGCCGGAACTTGGCGCCCAAGCTCTCCGCGCGCTCCCTCATGCTGGTGAGGCCGAAACCGGACCCGGGCCCCGGCAGGACGGACGCCGGGTCGAAGCCGACGCCGTCGTCGACAACCGTTAGCCGGACGGTGTCACCACCGGTGAGACGCACACGGATGGCACGCGGATGTGCGTGGCGGATCGCGTTCGAGACCGCCTCACACGCGATCCGGATCAACACCTCACGAGCCTCGTAACCCACCCGGACGCCCGGCATGAGGTCAAGCTCCACGTTCGCTCCGTCCCGCGCGGCAACCTCCTCGACCGCCCGCGCGAGCGCCGTGTCGAGAGGCTCATCGAGGGGCTGGGTGAGCGCGGCAAGCTGTCGGCGGGACTCGGTCAACCCCCGTTCCGCAGCGGCCACGATCTGATCCAGTCCCCGGTCGCCGGTTTCGAGGGCCATGCGCCGAGCTCGTCGTGCGACGAAGGCCAGCTCCTGCGCCACCCCGTCGTGCAGATCGCGCGCGATCCGGCGACGCTCTTCTTGAGCGCGAGAGTACCCGAACGCGAGCGCGGCCTGGTCGGCGAAGGTCTCGAGGAGTCGAACGTCGTCCGGACCGAACGTCCGACCGCCGTGGAGGTTCGCCGCCTGGAGCGTTCCGAACGCACCTTCCTTGCCGACCAGCGGGACGACGATCTCGGAGCCGACGCCGCTCAGCTGGAAGCCGTCCACCGGGAACGTCGACCCGTAGAGCTCCTCGGCGTGGGCGCCGTCGACGGCCAGGATCATCAGCTGTGTGCCGGTCACGTCCGGGATCGCGATGGTCGCGAGGTCCGCACCCACGAGCTCTCTCGCGCGCCGTGCGATCAGCCGGAGGGACTCATCGGTCGAAGCGCCCGCGAGGATCGCCGTCGCGATCTCGCGCACGCCGTCCAGCCACGCCTCGCGCCGGCGCGTCTCCTCGTAGAGGTGGGCGTTCTCGATCGCGACGCTCGCCTGTGCGGCGAGCACGACGATCGCTTCCTCGTCCTGGGTCGTGAACCCGGTCCCCCCGTGCTTGTCGGTGAGGTACAGATCGCCGAAGACGTTGCCGTGGGAGACGATCGGTGTGCCGAGGAGCGAGGTCATCCTCGGGTGGTGCTTGGGGAAGCCGACCGAGCTCGGGTGGGCGGAGATGTCCGAGATCCGGATCGGCCTCGCCTCCTTCATGAGCAGGCCGAGGATCCCCCGGCCGACCGGCGGATCGCCGATCGCCTCCCGTTCCTCCTCCGTGATGCCCGCCGTGATGAACTCGGCAAGCCTGCCGTCGGGACCGAGGACGCCGAGCGCTCCGTAGCGAGCCTCCGTGATCTCGACGGCGAGGTCGACGATCCGCTGGAGCAGGGCGGAGAGGGAGAGCTCCGACGCCAGCGCGACGCCCGCCTCGATCAGCTTGTCTCTTCGGTCCATGCACCTTCGAGCGTACCCGGCACGAGGTCTTCTGACGCGCGAGAACCGGACTCGCAGCTCCGCGTCTCTACTCGCGCCCGGTCACAGGCGCAGCGCAGCGACGTCGACCGATTCGTTCCCGGGAGTCTTCACCCACACCGTGTCGCCTCGACTTGCCGGTGCCCCGTACTATCGTCGCCGGCAGGGCGGCCTTTGACACGCGCAGTTCCCCGCCCCGTGGCGAACGATGGCAGGCAACCCCTGCGCCGATCCTGTTCGGCGTCGATACGTTCTTCGACTTCATGGTCTACTGGCTCACCTATCTGGCGCCCCGGATCGACCGCCTCGTTCCCGGTAGCGCGGAGCAGTTCATGCAGTTCGTCGGCGTGGTCGAGATCGCGGCAGGCATCCTCGCGGCGGCGTTCGGCATCACGACGCTCGCGTCCGAGATCCGCGATCTGAGACGGCGAGGAGCTTCGTAAGCGGTCGACTTCAGACGGTCTTGATCGCGCCCTTGATCTGCTCGACCACCTCGGGGGTCACCTCGAGCTCCGGATGAGCCGCCTTCGCGTGCATCTCGAGGTGCTGCATGAGCTCGTCTTCGGTCTCGACCGTGAAGCTCCCGGGGCAGTCCATCCCCATGTCGGCGCACTTCGCAGACTTGGCCATCGACCTCTCCTTCCTGTACCCACCCGCTGTGGCTGTCATCGAGCTTCCACCAGAGGCTGAGATACGTCAACTTCCGCGAAGTGAACGCTCCGGGAGGAAGTCGGCCCGGAGGCCAACCCGGGGGACGTCGGGTGTCGAAGTACATGCGAACCGTTCCCGACGGAAGGAGGTCCGAGATGGTCAGGAAGGTGATGGTGGGTGCCGCGGTTTCGCTGGTGCTCACGCTCGGGATCTTCGGAGGCATCGCCCAAGCGGCTTCGAACCCGGGCAGCACCGGACAACCCTCGCAGAGCTGCGGTGGCCCAACCGCCCCGATGACGCCCGGCGGGTCGGTCTCGGCGCCCGGGTCGGCGTTCAACCCCAACGGGCAGGCAGGCTCGGTCTACGCGGGTATTCAGCCCCAGAACTCGAACAACCCGAAGTCGGTCAGCCAGTACGACGCCGCCTGCTACCAGGTCAGCAGCGCGCCCTGACGGCTCGAGGTGCGGGTCGGGCTGTGCGTGATCAAGCCGCCCGGCCCGCGGGGTGGTGTGGCCGGTGAGTGGCGTCTCGAGGAAGGGAGAGGAAGATGGCTACTAGGCCCAGGTTCGGTCGGCTGGTCGCGGCACTGGCGGTGCTCGTGCTAGTGCTGGCCGCTTGCAGCAAGAGCACCTCCGGTGGAGGGAGCACCAGCAGTCCGCCCGGAGGGGGTGGCGGCGGAGGAGGAGGCACCTCGATCACGATCTCGAACTTCGCCTTCCATCCGAACGCTCTGACGCTCCCGCCGGGCAAGGTCACGCTATCCGTTACGAACAACGACTCCACTTTGCACAGCTTCACGCTCGACAACGGCAGCGTCAGCCAGGACATCCAACCGGGCACGACCGCGCAGGTGACGATCACGGTGCCCTCGTCGGGGACCCTCGGGTGGCACTGCAGGATCCATCCGACGATGACGGGGACCATCACGGTCGGGTGAAACCCCACTCGCGCCAGATCCTGAGCGATCTTACTCAGCATGCTGAGTGAGCTGCGGCGGCTGGGACCGGCGATGGAGCTCAGCGAGCGCACAGGTGCGTGAGGAGCGTACCGAGATCCGTGGCAAACCGGTGGTCGGTCCCGCGTCTACGCGCTCGAGCCCGAGGCGTAGACCCGGTCTCCTTCGACGAGCGTGAGCTCCACTTTCGCGCCCGCGATCCCTTCGGAGGGATGGTCGAATAGGTTTCGGTTCACCACGATGAGGTCGGCGCGCTTCCCCACCTCGATGAAGCCCGTCTCCTCCTCCAGGTGGTTCACGTAGGCCGACCCAAGTGTGAAGGCGTGGACCGCCTCTGCGAGCGTGATCCGCTCGTCCCGAAGGAGCACCTCATCGTTCCGGCCGCCGTACGTGTGCCGGGGAGACTACCTGCGGTTCACCGCGACGAACATCTCGTCAAGGGGGTCGCCCGAGGACATCGACCAGGCGCTCCCGAACGCAAGCTGGGCTCCCGCGCGGAGGAGACTCCACCAGATCCGCAGGCTCGCCGTCGTTCAACGTCCCTCCCCACCCCCGGCTGGTGAGACAGGTTCTCACAGACACCGGAGGGACCCGGGGGCGTTGGTGTGGCGTAGAGGCGTCGAGCAGCCGTCCGCCCTGTGGCCCCCGAGAACCTGACTCGGCTATCGATCATAGGGTTGGCGCATCGGCTGTTGAGCGGGCGGATGCTCCGATGTGCGAGAGTATCGCCAACGCCCTGCGCCCGAGGAGATCCGATGAACGAGAGGAGCCTGCGTCGTCTGTCCGGGGCCGTGCTGCTAACTGTCGCGCTCACCCTGTACCCGTCCGTTTCGTCCGCGGCCTCCGATGCTCCGGTCGTCCAGACCACATCCGGCCCCGTGGTCGGAACGGTCGAGGGCGGTCTCGAGGTCTTCCGCGGCATCCCGTACGCGGCACCGCCGACCGGTCCCCTTCGCTGGCTGCCGCCGTCGCCCGTCGAGCCATGGACCGAGGTCCGCGACGCGACCGAGTTCGGACCCGCATGTCCGCAGGACCCCGATCCGCACGAGATGGCCGAGGGCACCCCAACCTCCGAGGACTGCCTCACGCTCAACGTCTGGACGCCGTCGACGAGCGGTGACGCGCCGGTGATGGTCTTCATCCACGGCGGCGGCTTCACCGCCGGCTCGACACGAGATCCTTGGTACGACGGAGCCTCCTTCGCCGAGCGCGGGGTGGTGTTCGTGACGCTGCAGTACCGACTGGGGCCGTTCGGCTGGTTGGACCTCAGCGACCTGGGCCCCGAGTACGCGACGAGCGGGGACAACGGGCTGCAGGACCAGATCGCGGCCCTGCGCTGGGTGCGCGAGAACGCGGCGACGTTCGGCGGCGACCCCTCGAACGTCACCCTGTTCGGCGAGTCCGCCGGCGCGATCAGCATCTCGGCGCTGCTCGGCGCGCCGTCCGCGGACGGGCTTTACGACCGCGTGATCCTCGAGAGCGGGACCGCCGGGACGGTGGCGACGCGGGAGTGGTCGCAGCGGGTGTTCCGGCGGTTCGTCGAGTTCTCGAAGGTCGTGGCGCCGAGCGACGTGCTCGGACTCTCCACCGCCCAGGTGCTCGAGGCCGCCCGCCGGATCTACGACACGGAGCTGTCCGATACAGCCTTCCATCCGCTCGTGGACGGCCGGATCCTGCCCGACCTCCCGATGCACCGCATCGCGTCGCAGGACGGACCCTCGGTGCCGATCATCATCGGCACGAACCTCGACGAGGCCCGCTACTGGCTCTACTACATCTCCCAGCTCGATCGGTTGCCGCTCCGGTTCTACCGGCCATGGCTCGAGTCTCTCGTCGGCGATCGCGCGGACGAGGTCATCGCCGACTACCAGGGGGAACGGTCTGAGCTCGACCAGGCGCAGCTCGGCATGGCGATGTCGGGGGACGTAGCCTTCCGGATGCCCGCCATCCGCATGGCGGAGGCGCTCTCGGATCGCGGGGTGCCCGTGTGGATGTACCTCGCGACGGTTGCGTCGGCGGACCTGAGCGGCCGGCTGGGGGCGGCGCACTCGATCGAGCTACCGTTCGTCTTCGACCACCTCGACGCACCTCGCGTGCCTGCGTTCGTCGGGAACGATCCCCGCAACGCGGCGCTCGCCGATACCGTCCAGGGGCTGTGGGTCGGGTTCGCGACGACCGGGATCCCGGCCGCCGGCGGCGCCCCGGACTGGCCGCGGTACGACCGCATGTCGCGCACGACCCTCATCCTCGATCGGGAGCTCTCGGTGCGGGACGACCCCTACCCGGCCAGCCGCACCACCTGGGGCTCGATGCGGTTCGACGGGTCCGATCCGGGGCTCGACCGGCTGACCCCGCTGCAGTACGAGGGCACCGACTGGTACGACCCGCTCGTTATCGCCGCCGTCGTCGGCTGGCCCTGGGTGATCGCCGGGTTCGTCGTCCTGGTGGGCCTCATCGTCGCGGTGGTGCTCCTCGTTCGCCGGTTCCTCCGCCGCCGGCGCGTCCGAGCAGCATCGGGCGTCGAGGAGGAGGTCCGTGCGCAGGCGGAGACGCCGGACCACTCGACCGTCTAAGACGGCGCGAGACCGCCCGCACCCGACGCGCTGGGAGGCGCCACGGCGACTTGCCCGACCCGGGGCATCGTGAAGACCCCGCTAGCGCCGGAGGGGTCCTCCCCCGGCCCAGGGGATTCGATCACGAATCGCACGACAACCCGGCCGTCGTCGTGCTGCACTCGGGTGAACATCTGTGTACTCTAGTGAATATGAACGGGGGGGCGTTCGCATCGGAGCTTCGTGGCGCCCGGACGGCGCGCGGGATGTCCCTCCAGGCAGTGGCGCAGGCGGCGAAGGTGTCTGCGGCGTACGTGCACAAGCTCGAAGCCGGAAGCGTCCGCTCACCCTCTCCAAGGGTGCTGCTCCGTCTTGCAGGGGTTCTTGGGCTGAAGTACGAGCGCTTGATGCAAGGAGCCGGCTACGCCGTATCTGGTACAGCGGCGGCCGGAGCCGGCCGGAAGGGGGCCAACATGAAGAAGCCAAGCTCTCGCGGTTTCACGAACGAGGAGATCGTCCGTCTCCTCGGCTCCGTGCAGAAGTCGCTAGACGAGCTGGCCCAGCATCAGGACGAACTCGCTCGCGAAGTGAGGTCGCTGGCAAAGGCACGGCGCGCGCCCGGTGTCCCCGCAGGTGGCGGGCACCGGGCTCCCGGATAGCTGCGCACGCTTGAGGCGTTCCTTCGGCGTCCACTGCGGATGGGTTCGTGGTCCGGACGCTATCGACGAGAAACGCGGCCGACACACGGCCCCATTGACCGTGTGTCACGATCGAGAAGTTGGAGCGGATGCTTGCCGCTGCCGAGCGGAAGGAGAACCGACCGATGGTAGATCTACCCGTCCAGCGATGGGGCAGCGGGCCGAGCGTGCTTCTCGTGCACGGCAGCGTGAGCGGGACTCGGTTCTGTTCGTGGGGCGGACCGCGTGTTGCCGAGCCGCGACTCCATCAGTCGTGCCTCAGACGCAACTCGCAAGCAACCAGAGCCCGTCATCGGTGGCGGGCCAGTTCAGACCGACCACTGTCCGCTGCCTCAGTCCCGTACGGCCTGGCCGATCGGGCTGTGCAACCACAGGATGGCACTCACACCGCGAGGGTAGTAGCGGCTCCCCAAGGGCGCTCCGTCGGTGCTCCGGATCTGGTCGGTGAAGGCCCAGTCGGCGCAACCCTCCTGCTGCCATCGCACGTGGGCGCGATCCCACTCCCCTGCATCCTCGAACTGGAATCCGAGGACGTCCTCGGCGACGAACTGACACATGGCGATCTTGCTCATCCACGTGTTCGTGCTCGTAGACGAGATCTTCCATCCACCGCTCTCGACGTCGATGCACACGCCCGGCGAAAGCACGGTCCGAAGGTGGGCGCCCAAGACCTTCACGAGTTCACCGTACGGTCCGTCCGGGGAGAAAACCTCTCGGTCGCCCCAGACTGCCGGGAAGGCCAGGCCCTCGACTGCAGGGATGATGCGTGACTCGACGTTCTCATCGAACACGGCCGGGATGAACCCCTTCTGGGGATCGAACCGTTCGGCGATCGTGCCGGCCGCCGACCGGGCTTGCTGGCGGGCCACCTCAGCCTCCGCAACCCTGCCGATCCTCTCCAACACGGTCCCCAGCCCCACGTACGCGGCCCACGTCTTCACCGCGAGGTATAGGTTGCCCCGCGCCTGACCGAGGCTGGGATCCAGGCTGTCGTAGGTCGTGATCTCCTGGCCGCCGGAGCCGCAGCGTGTGGAGTCGTAGCTCATCACACCGTCGCGCTGCGTCGATTCGTGGTGGTCTCGATTGAGAAGGCTCTCGAGGCAGCCCGTGAGAGTCTCGCTCTGTGAGCGCAACCAGATGTCGTCTCCCTGGGTGAGTCCGTACGTGCACGTGCACAGGATCCAGTTCACGAGCTGCTCGTGCGTCATGAAGCTGAAGCATCCGGGCTGGTCGGGCTCTTCGTAGCTTCCCCACTCTGGCGGCATGAACTGGTTCGCGATACCTATGTCGTGCGGGAACGACAACCCGCCCGGATGCCGAGTCCGGCCTGAGCGAACGTCCTGCACCTCATCGTGGTACTGGTAGCGGTTCGTGTACATGTCGAGGATGTTCCGGACGGCCCAGGGGTGGAACCGCAGCTCAAAGAAGAGCTGGTCCGCCGCGAGGTCGAAGGTGTTCATCCACTGGTACTCGCCCTCGTTCACCACCCAGATCGGCTCGCCGCCGGCCTCGAGCAGCTGGGAGTTCGCGTAGTAGCTGTGGGTCGCGTGGGCCAAGAGGAACTGTCGCTCCTCGCTCAGGCCGCTCTCTCGCAACTCGCGGTCGCGCTGCTCGCACACCGCCTTCAACTCCGAGCGGTACTCGAGCGCCGTCTTCAGAACGTCCTCGAGGCGCGGGTAGAAACGCGTGTAGTAGTAGCGCGTGGCGATGCCACTCGTGACGATCCCGTCGCGGAAGAATCCGAGGGCAAGGGTGAAGACTCCTCGCTCGCCGGGACCCACTCTGAGGAGCAAGCCGCCCTGACCCACCCATCGGTTCGGCCCTCCCATACCTGTCCGAACCACCGAGGGGATGTCCCAGGTCAGTACCTCTTCCACCCGGCCCACCTCCGGGATCGCCGCCAAACCGCACCTCGTCTCATCCGCGATACCGACCAGCCCGCCCCCGGTGCTGTCGGACAGCCGCCGGAGTGGCCCGGCCTCCTTGCGGGAGATCCCAACGAAGGCCCATGCCTCCCGGTTCGATGCGGTGTTGTCGAGCTCGACCTCGGCGAGGATCGCTGGGAGCACGGCCAGGCGAAGGGCCTCGGTGGCGGGAGAGCTAGGGTCCGACACGACCCCGAACGGTGTCAGCAGTCGGAACTGCAGGTCGCCCGCCCGCCACGTGTCGCTTGCCCAGCCGAGGCGGCGCTCGATCCCCTCGGGAGCGAACAGGTCCCATGAGGCGAAGCCCACGGGGACATCCCCGCCGGTCTCAACGCCGAACCCTTCGTCCGGCTCCGGAAGGAACCCCTCGAAGAACGGCAGGGCTCGCGGGTGCTCGCCCTCGCGTCCGTAGGCTACGTACACCTCCTGGTCGGCAGGGCATCCCAGCTCCAGACCGAACCCGCCCGATCGGCGAAAACGGCCGAGCGTGAAGCTCGCGTAGGCGCCGAAGGGCCCGTGTTGCGCGAAGTAGTCGATGCTCATGGTTCGCATTCCTCCTTCCAGTGACCGTCAGCCGCAGCCGAGACCTGCTGCGGGCATCCTTCCCTCACCATGGCTGCGCCGGGCAGGTAGCCGTTTCGAGATCCGCCGTCACCCGGGCGTCCGGGTGCCCATGGACGAGCGTCGCCGGGTAGGCAACGTCGGGGTCGGAGAACAGCAGGATGCGCAGGATCGTCTGCTTCCAGGCCCCGGTGTCCAGATAGAGGCGGATCCGCTTGGCCGCCAGCAGCTCCCGCATCCCGAGGGTCACCGCCATGGGCGGCACCGCTGCCGTGTTGCTGCCTAGGTTCCGCTGTCCCTGCGCGATGAGGGTATCGACAGTCAGGGAGAGGACACGTGTGCGGCAACCGCGGAACTCGTCCAGCCGGACGGGCGACCAGCGAACGTTGGGGGGCTCGTTGAAGGCGATGTGTCCCTGGAATCCGACCCCCCCCATACGTGGTCGCAACCCCTCCGAGCTCCTCCATCCTCCCGGCCGGGCCGTCAAGGTCGAACGGGGACGGGAAGACCACCTGTTCCTTGGGAGGCCGCAGGGCCGCGTCTACCAGTTCCAGGAACCGACGGCGAAAGAGTCCCTCGAAGTTGAAGGGATGATCGAGCGGCAGCGGCCTGCCCTGCCAGTCAAGCATCTGATCCATCCCGAAGAAGGTCACATGCTCCAGACTGAGCCGGGACTCGTTGACCATATCGGCCAGCACCGGATACTGCCCCATGGGCCCGACGGGCACGATCACGGCGAGTGGCCGCCCTACCTCGGCCGCTTTCGCGGCCTCGGTGAACATCTCCTCGGCGAACTGCCGGTGCAGCTCCTCCCGGCTAGACGTGAGGGTGAAAGGCACGCGGGCCCGGCGCTCGAGCTCCTCAACCGGCACCGAGAGCCACTCCTTCAGGCGATCAGGATCGACCGTCATCCGTCACCCCTTGATCCCGGTCAGCGTGATCCCCTGGATGAAGACGCGTTGGGCGAAGAAGAACACGATGATCACTGGCAGGATGAACAGTACCGAGGCCGCCATAGTGAGGTTCCACACGACGCTCCCGTGGAAGGTCGTGAAGTTCGAGAGGCCGAGCGACAGGGTCCAATTCTGCCGGATCTCTCCCAGGTACAGGAGCGGATTGAAGAAGTCGTTCCACGCGTAAAGCACCTGGAACAGCGCCACCGCCGCGATACCCGTCCTCGCCACCGGGATCACGACCCGCCGGATGATCTGGAGCTCGCTCCCCCCGTCGACCCGGGCGGCGTCCAGCAGTTCCTGCGGGATCGTCAGGAAGAACTGTCGGAGTAGGAAGATCGAGAACGCGTCGCCGAAGAAGTTGGGGAGGATCAGCGGCTTGAGCGTCCCGATCCAGTGCAGGCGGGTGAAGATGACGTAGAGGGGCAGGACGGTAACCTGCGCCGGCAGCATCAAGGTCGACAACACGAGCAAGAAGACCACCTGCCGCCCGCGCCAGTCGATGCGGGAGAGCACGTAGGCGACCGGGACGCCTGACACGAGGACCCCGACCGTCGACAGGCCCGCATACAGGGACGTGTTCAGCGAGTAACGGAGCAGCGGCTGGGTCCGGAAGATCTCGATGTAGTTGTGCCACACGAACGGGCGGGGCCACAGGCTGTTCGACAGGGCTTGCTGGGTGCTCATGAGGGAGGTCAGCACGACGAAGACGAGCGGCACGAGGAACCCCGCGGAGAAGGCGATGAGGATGGAGTGCTCCGCCACCGCCTGCAGGAATCGCCGGCGTCGCACCGTCGCGGAGACCCTGCGCCGGGGGGGACCGACCATGGAACGGACGGAGGTGGCTATCGGAACCCTCCTTGGTAGTAGACCCAGCGATTGGAGGTTCGGATCAGGACGATCGTGCACGCCATCACGATCAGGAACAGGACCCATGCCATCGCCGACGCGTAGCCCATGTGGAAGGCGCGGAATCCCTGCTCGAACAACCAGATCGGGTAGAAGAGCAGGGAGTTCTGCGGCGCTCCCAGAGCCTGGGTCGATGCTTCGTTCGCTCCGCTCGCGACACTGCTCGCAACGTAGCCTTGCGTGAAGTACTGGAAGCCGCTGATGACGCCGATCACCACCGAGAAGAAGATGACCGGCGAGATCATGGGCAGGGTCACGTACCGGAACTTCTCCAGGGCGTTGGCGCCCTCGATGTCCGCAGCTTCGTAGAGCTGCAGAGGCACGTTCAGCAGGCCGGCGAGGAAGATGATCATGGCATCCCCGATGCCCCAGAGGCCCAGCATCAGCAGCGCCGGCTTGGACCAAGCCGGATCGTAGAACCAGAGCGGCTGTGGCAGGTGGAGCAGGCCTAGGAGCTGGTTGATCGGGCCGGTGGGGTTGAACATGTAGACGAACCCGAGCGTCGCCGCGACCGGCGGAACCATGGCGGGGAGATAGAAGAACGTGCGATGGACCCGGATACCCCAGCGTGGCCTGGTCAGGATGATCGCCGTCGCGATCGCGAACATAATCCGTAGGGGAACACCCAGCACGATCATCCAGGCCGTGTTGTACATGGACTTCCAGAACAGCGGGTCCTTCGTGAACATGAACCGGTAGTTGAACGTGCCGGCCCATTGCGGGGGACTGATGCCGTCGAAACGCGTGAAGGAGTAGTAGAGACTCGCCAGCATCGGGTACACGTAGAAAGCCGCGAAACCGATCAGCCACGGCGACAGCAGCAGCAGGATCAGTCCGCGCCGTCTCAGCCGGACCCGCCGCCGCGTCCGCCGGCGCTCGGCCTCCGATGCCGCCGGTGCCCCAGGTCTGACCGTCGGCACCGCCGCGTGCCCCATTACCCCAATGACAGCATGTCGTCAGTCTGCTGGGCTACCTGCTGGAGACCCTGCTGTAGGTCGGGTACCTTCCCCGCCTGCCAACTCGCCCCGAAGCTCGTCATCGGGTCCTGGTAGCCGGAGCCGGACGCGAGGATCGGAGAGAACGTCGACTTCGGATTCGAGAATATGTCGAAGAAGGTCTTGAACTGCGGCTCGAGCTGCACATCCGGGGAGTTGAGCGCGGCTGTTGTCGTCGGGAGGTTCTTGAGGGCGTTGGTCAGGTAGACCAGGACATCGGTGTTCGTGGCCAGGTACTTGATGAGCAGCCACGCCTCGGCCGGGTGAGCCGAGCCTCGCGGGATGCCGACGACGTTGCCGCCGATGAGGCTCGACCCGAGCATGTCGGACGCACCCTCACCGACGGGGGCAGGCGCAGTGCCGAAGTTCAGCTCTGGATGCTCGGCCTCGATGAACGCCACCCGCCACTCGCCGTCGTACGCCATGGCGGTACGACCGATCTCGAAGTCGTTCGACGACGCCCATTCGTGGGCTTGCCCTTCAGCGACGAACTTCGCGAGGTTCTGCTCGCCGTAGAAGTCGATCAGGTCCTTCTGCCACGTGAACATGGCAGCCCACTGCGGGTCGCTGGCAGCCGCGGAGTTCCCGTTCGCGTCGAACCACTGTGCGTTCCACTGGTGAGCGAACTCGGCCAAGTTGTCCTCGTAGTAGCCCCACCAGGGGACGAACCCGGCCACCTTGATGGAGCCGTCGGGGTTGAACTGGGTCAGCTTCTTGGCGTCAGCGGTCAGTTCGGAGAACGTCTGCGGAGGCCCGGTGATGCCGGCGGCCCGGAACATGTCCTCGTTGTAGTAGAGGCCGCGGGCGTCGGCCATGAGCGGCAGGGTGCACTGGTTGCCATCGAACTGCGTGTAGGAGCGGGTGGCTGGGACGAACTGATTCATGTCCAGCCCGTCCTGTTCGATGATGGAGTTGAGGCTCGCGAAGGCTCCGCTGGTGCAGAACTTCCCTACGTTGTCCGGCACGAACGACAGCACCGCGTCGGGCGGCGTCCCGCTGTTGATGGCCGCGATGATCTTCTGATCCCCGATCGCGCCAGAACTGTTCACCGTGATCCACGGATAGGCCTTGTGGAACATCGCCAAGGCGTGGTCGAACTGAGCGAGCTGCCGCCCCGTGAAGGCGCTCCATACCTTCAGCGTCACCGGCTCGCCCGAACCCGAGACGCTCGGGATCGACGAGATCTGCGTCGAGCCGCCTCCTGTGCAACCGATCCCCAGGATGGCGAACAAGCAGGCCAGAGCGAGAACGCGCCGCACCGTGAAGACCCCCCTCCAGGCGTGGAACTCTTGCGAAGCCACACCTTCTTCCGCTACGGTAGTGAAACATGTCTGCCCTTGTCAAGACCACCCATCGCCCGCCGCCGACCCGGCAGCGGGGAATGGCCTCGCGTGCCTTCGAGGTCCTGTGCAGGGGCGAGCCCCTCTCCCGGAGCGAGCTCCGCCGCTCGCTCGGTGGGAGCCTGTCCGCGGTGACCGCGGGAGTCCAGGAACTGCGAGTCCGGAACCTGGTCGTGGAGGTAGGCGTCGGCACCTCCACCGGCGGCCGTAGGCCCAAGATCCTGGACCTAGCTCCCGATCTGGGTGGCGTGCTGGGGATCGACATCGGCGGGATCAACATGCGGGTCGGCGCCGCAGACCTTCGTGGGCACACCCTGGCGCGATGGACCGTGCCCACTCCCCGTTCACCGGAGCCGGTGACCCTTCGCGGGCACATCCTAACCGCGTTGGGCAACGCGGCTGACCGGCTGTCCGGACCGGTTCACGCGATCGCGGCTGCCGTCGCCGGTGCCGTCGACCCGGAGACGGGGAACGTCTCGCTAGCCCCCAACATCCCGGGCTGGGACGAGATCGACCTCACGGCATGGCTGGCTCCCTTCGAGGCGCGCGTGCTCGTGGAGAACGAAGCGAACCTCGCGGCGATCGGCGAGTTCCGGAGCGGGGGGGCACGCGATGCTCGGCACGTGCTGTTCGTAGCGATCGGCGCAGGGATCGGCGCGGGGCTCATCCTCGACGGGCGGCTCTACCGGGGCAACACCGGGGCCGCGGGCGAGATCGGCTACATGCGGAGCTCCATCACCCAGCCGTTGGAACTCGAGAGGAAAGCTGCTGCCGAGGCTCTCGTGGAGCGCTACCGGCGTCAGGGCGGGGAGGCATCCGTGAGGAGCCCCGAGGACGTCTTCGATCGACTGGCCGCGGGGGATCCCGCCGCTGTGGCCGCCGTGAGGGAGGTGATCGACGAGCAGGCCCTCGCGATAGCCAATGCCATCGCTCTCCTGGATCCTCAGAAGGTCGTGCTGGGCGGCGGGATGGCAGTGGCGGGAGAGGTGCTGCTTGGCCCTCTGCGTGAACGGATCCGGCCCCTCGTGCCGGTCGAGCCGGAGTTCGCCCTGAGCGAACTTGGGCCGGACGCGGCGCTCGTCGGCGCTCTCCTCACGGCGGCCGACGCCGCCCAGGACAAGCTCATCGAGGAGCTTGAGCGGAGCGTTACCTATGCCTGACGAATCCGGACCCATCGTGGTCATCGGAAGCCACGTACAGAGCCTCTTCGTCCGGGTCGACACAGTCCCGCGCGAGGGTGAGACGGTGCTCGGGTTCGACTACGACGAGCCGGCTGATGGCGGGAAAGCTTCGAACCAAGCTGTGGCGGCGGCCAAGCTCGGAGCTCCGGTCCGGCTGGTCACCATCGTGGGGCGGGACGAGTTCGGAAGTCGGGCACTCCAGCTGTTCCGAGCGTACGGGATCGAGACGCGATGGGTCGCCGAGCAGGACGGCCGTACCGACATCGGCTTCGTCATGCTCCCGCCGAGCAGGATCCCCGCGATCGTCACGGCCGTCGGTTGCAGCGCGGCCCTCACGGCCGACTTCGTCGAGCGAGCGAGCTCGGCCGTCGACGGCGCTTCCTGGGTTCTCTGCCAGTTCGAGGCACCGACGGAATGTGCGCTTGCCTCCTTCCGCCTTGCCCGAGCCCGCGGCGCAAGGACCATCCTGAATCCCGCCCCTCCGGTCGCGCTCGACCCCGAGCTGGCCGTCCTCACGGACGTGCTCGTCCCCAACGAGCATGAGGCTGCGGCGCTGCTTGGGGGGCGCGATGACCCCGACAACCTAGCGCTCGCGCTTCATGGCAGGACCGGCATCCCGGTCGTCATCGTGACCGCCGGGGAAGACGGCGCATGGATCGCCTCCGCCGAGGGAGTCAGTCACGTCCCAGCGCTGGCCGTTCGAAGCGAGGACACGACAGGTGCGGGGGATGCCTTCATCGGGGCGCTGGCCTTCGCGTTCCGAGACGGCCGAGACATCCCGGATGCTGTCGCGTTCGCCTGCATGGCGGCGGGGGTCTCCGTCTCCCGCCCGGGGACCATGCCGGCCTTTCCGACGATCGAAGAGCTTCGCGAGGCCGAGGCGGCACGAGAGCAGAGGCCACTCACACCCAGCTCGTAGCGCGGCCGCGGGCGCAGCCCGGAGGCTGCAATGGCTAAGCACTCCGGATTCCTTGGAGGCTCCGACCCGTGAGAGGTTGGAGCGATGACACGACCAGGAAGGTATCCGTAGGAGGTCCGCGAGAGGGTCGTAAGGATGCTGTTCGAGCACCAGTTGGTCGACCCGATGCCGGGAACCGAGGGAGCGTTGCGCCGTGTGTCTCGGATCCGGCTGACACACGAGGTGGAGGACCGTGTCTCGTTCCGACTCCTGAGCAGCCCGAGCGGGCCCTCATCAGATGGAAACTGGGAGGTTAAGCGACGCGCTCCGCAAGCGCCTCTAAGCACCGACTGGCCATCCGCTCTCGCGCTCCTCAACCGAGAGCCGCGCCGATTCGCCAACCGGTAAGCTCAAGGCTTGGAAGAACGGAACGTCGTTCCTTTCGGTGGGAGGTGGAGAGATGGCAGCAGAACGGCAGGCCCCGGTCTCGGAGGCACAGATCGCCGTCCACTGGCGCGAGGAGGAGTACTACTACCCTCCCGCGGCGTTCATCGGGCAGGCGAACGCGGCCGACCCGGCCATCCTCGAGCGATTCAGCGAGGAGCACTTCCCCGAGTGCTTCAAGGAGTACGCGGACCTGCTCAGCTGGGATGCGTACTGGCACACGACGCTTGACACGAGCAACGCGCCGTTCTGGAAGTGGTTCGTGGGGGGCCGGCTGAACGCCTCCTACAACTGCGTGGACCGCCACCTGGCCACGAGCCGGGACAAGGCGGCGCTCATCTGGGTGCCCGAGCCCGAGGACGAGGACCCCAGAGCGATCACCTACCAGGAGCTCTACCGGCAGGTGAACGAGTTCGCGGCACTGCTCCGGGACTTCGCTGCGGTAAAGACCGGGGACCGGGTGACCTTCCACCTGCCGATGGTTGCCGAGCTGCCCGTTTCCATGCTTGCCTGTGCACGGCTCGGCGTCATCCACTCCGAGGTGTTCGGGGGGTTCAGCGGCGTGGCCTGCGGCGAGCGGATCGCCGACTCCGGAAGCCACATCCTTGTGACGATGGACGGCTACTACCGCAGCGGCCAGCTGATCGACCACAAGGCGAGGGCCGACGAGGCGGTGGCGAAGGCGCAGGAGCTCGGCGCGGAGGTTGACAAGGTGCTCGTCTGGCGACGCCACCCCGGCCAGTACGCGTCCGAGAGCCCGATGATCCCGGGGCGGGACTTCTTCGTTGACGAGCTGTTGCGTGACCATCGCGGGAAGGTGGTGGAGCCGGTCTCCATGCCCGCCGAGGCGCCACTGTTCCTCATGTACACGAGCGGGACGACGGCCCTGCCCAAGGGGTGTCAGCACAGCACCGGTGGCTATCTCGCCTACGTCGCTGGGACCTCGAAGTACTACCAGGACATCCACCCTGAGGACACCTACTGGTGCCTCGCCGACATCGGGTGGATCACGGGTCACTCCTACATCGTCTACGGCCCCTTGGCGCTCGGGACGACGAGCGTGGTCTACGAGGGCGTGCCCACGTATCCCGATCCGGGTCGCCCGTGGCGGATCGCGGAGCGGCTCGGCGTGAATATCTTCCACACGGCGCCCACGACGGTTCGCATGCTTCGCAAGCTCGGCCCGGACGAACCGAGCAAGTACAACTACCACTTCAAGCACATGACCACGGTGGGCGAGCCGATCGAGCCCGACGTCTGGCGTTGGTACTACGAGGTGGTCGGCAAGGGCGAGGCGGCCATCGTCGACACCTGGTGGCAGACTGAGAACGGCGGGTTCCTCGGTAGCACCCTGCCCGCCCTGCAGCCGATGAAGCCAGGCAGCTGCGGCCCGGGTGTGCTCGGGGTCTACCCCGTGGTCTATGACGAAATGGGCGAAGTGATCGAGGCCGGGAGCGGCCGGGCGGGGAACATCTGCATCCGCAATCCCTGGCCCGGGATCTTCGAGACGGTCTGGGGCCAGCCGGAGCGGTTTGTGCAGATCTACTACGAGAAGTACTGCCGGAACAAGGAGAGCACGGACTGGCGCGACTGGCCGTACCTGTCCGGTGACGGCGCGGTCCAGGCGACCGACGGCTATTTCCGGATCCTCGGCCGGGTCGACGACGTAATCAACGTGGCCGGGCACCGGCTAGGGACCAAGGAGCTCGAGTCGGCAAGCATCACCGTGGGGGAGGTCGCCGAGGCCGCTGCGGTGCCGGTGGTGGACGAGCTCCGGGGCAGGGTGGTCGAGATGTACGTGTCCCTCAAGCCTGGGTACGCCCCGAGCCCAGACATCGAGGCGAAGGTGGCCAAGGCGATCGAGACGCAGATCGGCAAGATCGCCCGTCCGAAGAACGTCTGGATCGTCCCGGATATGCCGAAGACCCGTTCGGGGAAGATCATGCGTAGGGTCATCGCCGCGGTCTCCAACTTCACCGACGTTGGTGACACGAGCACGCTGGCGAACCCCGACATCGTCGACGACATCCGCCACCACGTCCAGAGCGAGAAGCTGGCCCGCGGCGAGGCTCCGCGTGAGCTGTCGCCGCAGGAGATGGAGGAGATCAAGGCGTTCGGCGGAGCAGAGTAGCGCGCTCGAGCCCGCACTGAGTGACCAAGAGGAGGCCTGTTCCAAAGGGAAGAACCGTCGGGCGGCGGTGGAGATGACACGACAGTACCTCGTCGGTGAGTTGTCGCTGATTCTGGGAGAGCTGCAAACCGCCCCGATGGATGAACTGGCCCTGCGTGATGTCGCGCGGCTACGTTGGGAGGCGGAGACGACGCCTCCCGCGACACTGGCCTGCGTGGTGACTCGGGCGGTGGAGTTGACCGACCGTGTGTGCTGGGGCTCGCTGGCACGTGGAGAGACGGCGGCGTTCATTCGCGAGCTCGCGATTTGCGCCGAGCTGGGGGAGTTCGGCGTCTGCGCCGGGTTCCTGGAAGAGGGTCGGACGAGCAGCGAGACGGGTCATCGAGCGTGAACGTCACGCCGTATACCATGCGCCGGTGCTGAGCCTCGCACTGCGGAACCTCCTCTTCAGCATCGTCGTGCCCGGCTCGGCGGCCGTCCTCGTCCCCTGGTGGATCCTGACCCGCGGCGGCGCCACGTCCGCTCCGATGGAGCGGCCTGCGGTTGCGGTCATCGCGGTCGGCGCCGTCCTCTACCTCGTGTGCGTCTGGGTCTTCGCGGTCGTCAGCAGAAGGACACCGGGGCCTTGGGAGAAGATTCCCTTGAGGCTGTTCATGATCCGGATCGGCAATCACCTCGTGGCGCTCAGCATCGCCGGCGCCATCCTCGCCGTGTGCCGATAGGGAGGCCCACATACACGGCACCTATCCCATCGTCGCTGGCCTCTGCCTGATCGACCTGATGATCCGCACCAGCTAGCTTGCGGCGCCGCGACGCTGCCCGTCCCGGCGCCGTGCCATCCCCCACGGCTTCGAGGCCAGGACGTACGCGCGCCGGCGCGGCTCCCACCGGCCAAGCCTAACGCCGTGCTTCTTCGCCACCGAGCGCCCCGACGTGCCGGCGTTGGCCTGGCCGCGACTTTCGGCATCCGCCATGTCGATCCGGTCGATGCGACGACAGCTCGATCGCCCGTCTCCGTCGGTTGAAGACCAGACTCTCCTCCCGCCGACCCGCGCCTACCTCGCCCGTCTGTCACCGAGCCTAGGCGGCGGTCATCGCGCTCCGGTAGCTTGGCTAGGGAACGTTCGAGCCTGTGCCGACCTGCTCAGTCAGCTCTTCGCAACTCCGGCCCAAGCCTTTGGAGCTGATTTCGGACGCAGTGCTTGGGTCAAGAACCGGCCTCCAGCACGTTCTCGAACACAACGTGCTGCCGGAAGGTATGCACCCCCGCGCGTTCGTAGAGCTGAACGGCCCCGGTCGGGTTTGCGGAGTCGACCCCCGTGGTCACCCGCCGATACCCACGCCGGAACAGCTCTTCGAAGGAATGGCGCAGAAGGGCCAGCGCGATCCCGCGACGTCTCCACGGGCGCCTAACGCTCAGCGAGGCAACATGTCCAGCCTCGGGATCGTCGGCGTTTCCCACTTGGCACAACGCCGACCCTGCGATCTCCCCCTGGTCCTCGGCCACGAAGAACAGGGTCGGATCGAATCTGTCGCTGCCGATGACTTCGTGCTTCCACAACTCGAACGAATGGCGAACGAATCCCCAGTGGTCCTTGAAGGCATCCATTTCGGCTTCGTACAGGGCGCGGTCGTCCGAGCCTGGATCGATCGTTCGAACATCGATCCCCGGAGGGCACAAAGCCTCGGGTGGCGACTCGCTCATGTTGATATCCAAGGCATGGAAGTAGCGAACCAGTTCGTATCCCCGCTCCGCGAAGAACTGCTCAGCGGATCGAGCGCCAAGCCAAACGCCATGGTGAAGGACAACGCGCTTGCCGTCCGGAGCTTGCATGGCGATCTGCGCGGCGCGCGCCTCCGACCGATCGAGCAGCAGCGTGCCGATACCGTGTCCTCTCCAATCCGGATGAACGTAGTTGTCGAGATAGATCCTCGTGAAGGGTGCCTCGGCCCACACCAGCAGAGAACCGACCAGTTCTCCCGATGAAGCGAACACGAGAAACGCGTCCGTCGCTGGATCGAAGCCGGGACTGGACAGTTCGGGTCTCACTTCGGATCCATCGGTGAACAGCGAACCGATCTCGTCCAGGTGGATCGCGTTGCGCAACTCTGCCATTGCCGCAGCGTCGTCTAGCTGGGGTGGTCGAGTTGTGAATCCGCCGGTCATGACGAGGCCAACTCACACTCTCGCTTCGGCCGCGTTTGGCAGAGCTCCACCCCTGGGATCCGCCGGCCTGACTAGATTCGAGCCCAGCCGCATGGTCCCTCGCCGATCTTCCCAGCCGATCTTCCCAAGGGACATGCGCCCTCGTATGAGCGGGCGTGCGGGAACGTAGCTGGAGGACTGCCAACCGGGGTCCTCGGCGCCGGTGCCTTCGCTATAGTTGCGGAACGGTCGAGGGAGGTGTGAGTCGTGGCGTGGAACCCGGAGCAGCTCAGCCCGCTCGAACCCGAACCTGGGATGCCCGAGGATCGTGAGCGGGAGATAGAGGAGCACCTGCGGAAGTCCGAACGACAGCGCGAAGCGGGGGCCCATCGCCCGTCCTGGCTCCGCAAGCTGTTCGCACGGCGTCGCCCCGTTCGCTGATCCGGGCGAATCTCCGCCGCGGCCCGAGCTCGGGGTTGGTGCACTAGGGTGGCTCGGTCTCCCTGGGCTGTGCCAGTGGTCGGAGATGCATCTAGAGGTTAGCCCGTTGAGGGGTCGCTCTGACCGGCAGTTCTGGATTCTCTATCCTTTGAGCCTCGGATGAACATCACCTTCGAGCCTGTCCCCGAAGATCGGCAACGATTGCTTCCGTTGCTCTTGCTGGCCGATGTGTCCGAGACGATCGTTGGGTCCTACATCGATCGAGGAGCGCTGTTCGCGATCCGCGATGGCGAGGCAGACCTCGGAGTGCTTCTGCTCATACACGAGGGGGATGCCGTGGAGGTGAAGAATCTCGCCGTGGCAGAGGGATGTCGCAGGCAGGGCATCGGCAGGCTGGCCGTTGCGTTCGCGGCGCGGTGGGCCCGTGAGGCAGGCGCAACACGTGTGACGGTCGGCACCGCTAACTCGAGTCTCGACGCTATCCGCTTCTACCAGAAGGCCGGCTTCCGGAGGTCCGGCGTGAGGAGAGGATTCTTCGCCGCCTATCCAGAGCCGATATGGGAAGACGGCATCCGTGCGAGAGACATGATCATGTTCGAGTTGCCCCTCTAACGGAAGGTTCAGACGACCAAACAGCGGCGGCTCGCGCGACAGGGTCCTTGTATGACCCAGGGAGACCGAGCTCGCGTCCCTCGCACGGGAGGAACCGGGAGAGCGTTACGCTTGGGGTTGGAGGTGAGGTGGATGGCCGCCGATGCCGTCCCTGCTTCTCCGTCTCGCACGGGGCTCTCCGAGGCGTGGTGGTTCCGCCTCGTGGTTCGGACCATCCTTGCTCTTCTCGCGCTTTGGGCGGTGTACTTCGCGGATCGTCGCTGGGGCGCCTTCCAGCAGCACTACCTGCTGAACTACCGGATGGACGTTTGGCTGTGGCTCTCCTGGATCGGCTGCTCAGCGGCGGCCGGTCTGCTCTTCGGCCTCGCCGCATGGCTGCCGTTCGCGCGGGTCGGGTACCTGTGGAGCCAACTCCTGCTCGCCGCCTTGGCGGCCCTGCCAATCGCGCACTTATGGTTGGCCTTCGGCTACCTGCTACCCCGACACCACGAGGTGAGCGGGTGGTTGGCGAAGACCTGGTTCATGGATACAGGACCGCAGTCCGCGTTGACCGTACTCGTAGGGGTCGCGATCCCATCAGGCTTCGTAGCCAAGGGTTCTGAAGCGGTCGGCTCTGCCGGGTAGTGCCTCCGCGTTCAGGGAACATCCCCGCACGCTCGCGTGGGCGAGCGACACCTCCCCCGGACATCAGGAGTGGTCCGGCGGAAAGAGCCGGACCCGGCAACCTGGGACGGACACCCAAGGTGCCTTCCCGCGACGGCGGGGATGCAGCGGCCGAAAGACCGGCGGCAACCAGATGTCGGGAACGAGCAAGGCCCGTTCTCCTGGTGCAGAGGGCGGGCTTTTCGTTTGGCCGGCGCAGGGCGGCTAGGCGCGGCAGCTTACCCGGGCGTGTTTGGATGCGTCCCGTCACAACCTCCCGGTTCGGCGAGTCGACACGAGACTACCGCCCCCCTACTGTCGGGAGGTCCACGGAACCCCAAAGGTCCCCTCCGTGGCCATCCCGGATCGACACGGGTCACTACGGCCGGTCGCCGCGTCTGGCTGGATGGTGGACCCACAAGTCGAACGCTAGGCTCGGCCCTGGAAGACCCCGAGGCTCGCCTCGGGCCGGGCTCCTCGGGAGATCGGGGGTCGAAGATGGAACGGAAGTGGTTCGTGCCGGCGATGGCTCTGTTGCTCATGGCTTGCCTGCTCGCGGCGTGCTCGGGGAGCACAGAGACGGCGGAAAGTGGCGCTCCCGGCGCCGAAGGCACCCAAGGCTTCACGGTGCTCACCCCGCAGCAACTGCACGACATGATGGCCGAACAGGACGTCTATCTGGTGAACGTCCACGTTCCCTACGAGGGCGAGATCACCGGTACCGATGCCTTCATCCCCTACACGGAGATCGCTTCTCAACTCGACAAGCTGCCCTTCGACGAGCAGCCCGTGGTCATCTACTGCCGCAGCGGTGTGACATCGCAGCAGGCCGCGGAAGCGATGGTGGCCGCCGGCGCGCCGGCCTTCTACGAGCTCGAGGGTGGGTACACGGCCTGGCAAGCCGTCGGCTACCCCTTCGAGGTGAAGCAGCGGTAGCTGAGCTGACACGACGCAAACTCATCGCGATATCTGAGCGGTCGTGAGCGCGGGCCGACCGAAGAGCGACGCGGAGTTCAGTGCCAGACTCGCAGCTTCTGGCGCATCCACCGGCCGCTGGAGGGCGTGTCCCAGGTCCGACGATGAGGCCATCCGGCTGGCTCATCCACGACCACCGTGCGGCCGTGGCGTGAGGATCGGGGTCTTGAACCTCCTCAGGCAGGATCAGCGGCGGCCGGGGTCGCCGACCGTGGCGGAGGGACGGGCTGCAGATCGTCCTCATCGGGACCCTGGCGCCGGCCTCCGCCCTCATCGATGCCACACTCAAGATGCACGGAACCTGACCGTGCTCGCGCGCACGCGGGGTAGTGGCTCTCGCTGGTCACGGCAGCGGTGCCACGTGAGTCACTGAGCGGCGGCGTGCCCGGCGCTGCAGCCCCCGCGCTAGGTGTGCTCCAACCAGGGCGAGCCCTGCCGTGACAGCGAGGTTCCCGGTCCAGATGCCGGTGACCGCAGAACCCACTGCGATCGCGAGTTCCCACCCCCGGAGGTCGACGACGAGCAGAGCGTGCCGGGCGCCCGCGTAGATGAGGAACCCGGCGAGGATCCACACGGGGAGGCTCCCGAGGAGCGCGGGGGCCTGCGGCCCGAGGAAAAGGCCGGTTGCGAGCAGCACGCCACCGAGCAGCAGGTTCATACCTGCCGTGCGCGCCCCGAACCGAACGTGCGCCGTCAGGCCACTCGACCCGTGACACATCGGCATACCGCCCAGCAGACCCGACACCAGGTTCCCGAGGGCAGTCGAGAGGCAGATCCTCGAAGGTGTCACGCGGCTGGCGGCGGGACCGAAGTACTCATGCGCGAGAGCATCGGTGGCCACGACGGCGTTCCCGAAAGTGAGCGGGATCTGGGGGACGACCAGAAGGAGGAATGCGGTGGCGAAATTGGCCGCAGCCGGCACGGAGACCTGAGGGACCCACAGTTCCGGCGACGCGAGCACGGGGGGATGCGCGAGCACGATCGCGAGGGTTCCAAGCACCAGTGCCGCGAGGGCAAGCCAGTAGCGGCGTGACCGGCTCGCCTCGATCGCCAACCCCACGACCGCCACGAGCAGGATCCACGCCCACGGCCCGGCGACCGAGCCCGCGAACACGCCCGGAGGTTTCGCGACCAGTTTGAAAGCGGTGACCACGAGCAGCGCTCCTACGCCAAGCTGTACGGCGCGTATCACCGGCTTCAGGAAGAGCTTCGCGATCAGGTCTGCCAGTCTTCCGATCGAAAGCACCAGGAGGATCGCGGCGACCTCGAGTCCGGCCGCATGGATGACCCCGGGCGCGAGCTTCTGCGCGACGGCGACCGCGGTCAGCGCTTTCAGGGGCTGCACGGGGAAGGGGGTGCGGAACACCACGCCGGTTGCCAGGACGAGCAGCCCCGCGCAGACGAGTACGGCGCTGGCGTCGAGACCGTTCACGAGGATCAGGGCGGTCGCAAGCGGCACGAGGATGCCGAGATCGGCGATCGCGCCGGTCGCTTCCCCAAGGCCGAGGTGGAACGCGTGGCTGTGGACGGTTGTCCCGGCCGGGTTGATCCTACTGGTCGCTGTTGGCAGCTTCATCGTGTGCCTTCAGCTTGACGGGGCGCGCACCTTCAGCACCTTCGTAGGTGACGGGAGGCAACCAAACACGCTCGGTGAAGCTGTGCTCTCAGGGGTCACCTGGACGTTCGTGGTGCTGTAGCCAGAGCTTGTGGTGCTCCGAGCCCTCACGAAGCATCTTCGCGCCGCACTGGGGGCAACGCTCGTCCCGGCACCTCACGCCCTGTCGATGCGCCAACCTCGTCTCGCACCTTGGACAGATACAGCACCCGTCAGGACCCTCGTGGTGTCGCTCTTCTGCCGCTGTCATGGTTCGCCTCCCCGTGCCAAGGCCGCTTCCCGCTGCTACACCTCCAGCATAGGTCCCTGCAACTGGCCCGGAAGAGGCCCTACGACCCATCCCCGCAGTGACGACTGTCGACACCTCAGCCCCCGCGTGCGCGCACCTGTGTCAATCATGGACGGGCCCGTCATCGCCGAGCTCGTGCTCCATAGCCTCCTCCGCCATCGCCACGCCCCGCGGTCTGCCCTGCCGTGCCCACAGCACGTACAAGCTGAGATCGATGAGACCCGCGGCGGCGATGGAAACGATGGGGTAGCCGCGACGGAGGTTGATGAGGATCGTCGATGCCACAAGGACCGAGCCGATCACGTTCACGACCGCACGTCGCCGATCACCCTCCCTGTGAGAGAACCTAGCCATCGCGAGGAGGCCGCAGAGGAAGCTCACGAACACCGCGACCGCGTAGAAGAGCACGAGTTCCTGGTCGCGGCCGCCGGCCGCAGCCACGACCAGACCCGCGATCACCAGATACACGAGGGTGCTCCAGTAGGGCGTGTGGTGGCGGTTCACGCGGCCGAGCGCCTTCGGCAGGATCCCGACAAACTCGCCGCTCGTCTGCTCCCTGCGTGCGAGCGCCTTCAGCAGCCCCGGGCCCGCCTGGAACGAGGAGGAGACCGCCGCAAGAAGCAGAAGCGAGCTGGTGAGCTGGAACGCAGCGAACAGCGCCCCGCGCCCGACCGAGGCCCGGGCGACGTCAGCGACGAGCGTGCTGTCCACGGGGGGGATGCCAACCCGCAGATGCACGGCCAACACCGCGATCAGGACCGTGAGCAGGCCCTGGATCGCGAACATCAGCCAGAGCGTGACGAGCCCGAAGCGCTCGCGGCCGTCGTCGTCGAGCTGACCAAGCTGCGCGATGGCCGACGAGGGCGCCTCGACGCCGGTGGCCAGCGCCATCGCGACAGGGAACGCGAGCACGACGAGCAGGAGCGACGGCGCACCCGTGGTCGTTGGGTGCGCATCGAACACCGGCGTGTGGGGTGCGAAGAACCCGGCCCCGAGGATGACCACCGCCACTGCGATGAAGGCGGCCGTCATCGTGGCGAACACCGACCTTCCGATGTGTCCGAACCACGTCAGCCCGGCGACGAGGCACACGAGCGCGAGGGCGATCACGGTCCGCTTGCTCGCGAGGCTGGGGAAGTAGGCGATGACCGCGGAGGCGGACGCCGCCGCGCTGACCGCGATCGTCAGGACGAAGTCGACGATCAAGGCGCCGAGCGGCAGGAAGGCCCACCCCTCACCGAAGGCCACCGCCGTCGCGGCGACCGCACCGCCGCCCTGCGGGAAGCGGCGCACCAGCTGGCCGTAGTTGAGCTGAACCAGCGAGATGATGAACAGGACGATCCCCATCGTGAGGATCAGGTATTCCAGGTGCCCGTGGAGGGCACGCAGACCGGCCTCGATCGCGTACGCGACGGAGGAGACCGGGTCGGCCATGACCGCGAACGAGAACGCAAGGAGCAGGCCAAGGTACGTGGTCGCCGGTCTGGATGCGGTTGGACGAGCTTCGACCCGTCGAGCCATGGGTGAGCCGCCTTTCGGGGCTGATGCCGGCAGCCCATCGGAGCGCGTCCGAGCTGTGGGCTACACGGATGTGTGGAACCGCGCTCGTGCCCGAGCGGGCACGATGGTTAGGACCGCGGTTCCCTCGGTGGGTCGGGGCGCCACTTGGAGTGAAGGAGCCGATCGCACGCCCACCAGCAGGCCGCGGCGACGCGCGTCACGACGAGCAGATCGGTGACCCGGTTCTCCTTGGAGCCGAGGTTGATGCACATCTCGATCTGCCTCCCCGTCTAAAGGCGGAACCGGCCCCAGGAACGGCGAAAGGTGCCGGCACAGCCGACCTTCCTATCGTCGACCAGACTCCCCGGCACCCCTATCGGTCCGGAGTATACGCGCGCCCACTGAGGGATGAACGAACCGTGTGACGATCTCCCGCATGAAGCTCAGCACGAGAGGATGAGGAGCCTGACACACCGAAGAGGTATCGATGGAAGGGCGAATCAGCCCTTGGGCCGGCGGGGTGTGGCTCTTCGCGGCGCTCGCCCTGAACGGCGTCGTTCCGCTCGTGGCCTTCTACCGTAACGTCGGCAACCTTCGAGGCGGTGCATCCGCGGCCCGTTGACACTGGCCGCGCGGGAACAGCTCTGCCGAGGCGTGGGCGAGCAGCCGACAGCGCCGTTTGGATGTGGGCCACCGGCGCGAGCAGCGCGACACAGGCCATGCACAGCCTCGGATCCGGCCCCCTGCCGCGGGCCGTCCGGCGGATCGGTCGACCTTCGCGTGGTGCCAGGCGGGTTCGCATCGTTACCGGCAGCATGTTCCGCGAACCGAGACCGGCTGGGGCGGTGGGACCCGAGCCGCGGCGACGTAGCACCCAAGAACCATTCAAGAACCTAGGGCATACCACCCGATATAGCTGCCAGAAGATAGGTAGCTCCCGAAGGAGGTTCCCCCCATGTCGATCCGCCGCATCGCCACTGCCCTGGTCGCAGGCGTCCTGTTCGCCGCCGTGTTCGCCGTTCCGGCGGCCGCGAAGCCGACGCCCGTCACCAAGATCACGTTCAAGCTGGATTCGCACCAGGTGGCGGCCGGCGATCAGGTCACCAGCACGGCGTTGGTCCAGACCCGAAGCGGCAACCGATGGGCGGCTCTTCCCGGGGCTGTCCTGAGCGTCCGGGTGGACGGCCTCGAGGTCGGCACCACGACCGCCGACGTCGACGGGCTCGCGGTAGTCGCCTACACCGCTGTCGAGGCGGGCGATCACGTCATGAAGGTCGTGTTCGCCGGCGACGAGACGCACAAGAGGGCTCAGCGCGCTCAGGGCTTCGAGGTCTCCGGCTCCATCCCGGTCGCGACCGCACCCGACGCACCGGTGCTGTCGGCGACGCCCGGTATCGCCCTCGTGTCGCTCTCGTGGACCGTTCCGGCCGACGGCGGCTCGCCGATCACGGGCTACGACGTGTACAGGGGCGACACGACCGGCACCGAGACGCTGCTCGCCTCCGGTCTGACCGGTACCACATACGACGACACGACCGCCTTGACCAACTCGACCTACTACTACGTCGTCACGGTCGTGAACGCCGTCGGTGAGAGCGTCTGGTCCAACGAGGTGTCTGCGACGGCGCTGTAGCCGGTTCCGCACCGTCGATCGATCGGGCCCGGGGCGACGCCAAGCGCACTCCACCCTTCGGAGGCTGCCGGGGTCGAGGAGCAGGATCCGAATGTCGACCCCCAGGCGCGCTCGTCTCATCCGGTCCACGCGCCGCTCGCGCGGTATCGTCGGAGGGATCGCGCAGCACCAGGTGGAGCGCGTCGGTTCCTGTCGGAGTCGTCCGAGGGGGGGAAGAGGCGATGGGGAGTCGTTCGCTTGGGGCGAGCATCGCGGTGGGAGGTTCGGCGGTCGCCCACGTGTTGCGCGGCCGACCCTGGCAGCTCCGGTGGGGCGCGACCGACGCGGAGGTCCGCGCAACCCTTCCCGGCGACGATCTCATCCCCGATCCAGACCTCACATCGACCCGAGGCATCGGCATCCGCGTCTCTCCCGACCGCGTGTGGCCCTGGGTGGCACAAGTCGGACAGGGCCGAGGCGGGTTCTACAGCTACGACTTCCTCGAGGACCTGGTGGGCTGCGACATCCACAGCGCCGATCGGATCGTCCCCGAATGGCAGGACGTCCGGGCGGGCGACGAGGTGCACCTCCATCCCGACGTGCCGCTGAGCGTGGCCGCGGTGGAGCCGGGGCGAGCCCTGGTCATGCGCGGTGGCGTCTCGATGGGAAGCATGCCGCCGCCCTACGACTTCACCTGGGCCTTCGTCCTGAGCGATGGGAAAGACGGGACCACCCGGCTGCTCGCGAGGGAGCGATACGGCTACACGCGACCCTGGGCCCCACTTCTCCTTGAGCCGGTCGAGGCGATCAGCTTCGTGATGAGCCAGAAGATGCTCCGCGGGGTCAGGGAACGAGCGGAACGACCTCCGGGCCTGGAGCCGGGACCGATGCCGGCCGTCTGATCAGCGCGACGACCGCCGCGAGCGGCAGCCCGATCAGAGCAGCGTTCCGGGCCAGGAGCAGCCCGATCGCCAACCCGTCACGGGCCGTCAGCGGAACCCCCTGGAAGACCAAAGCGGCCGTGAGAGCGACGACCGCGAGCGCGAACCCGGTCGTGATCCATCGCCGTTGCAGCGCCACGATCGCCGTCCACGGCAGCAGCCACGCGACGTACTGCCACGACACGATCGGGGCGGTCGCCAGCAAGACGCCAACCGCAGCGAGCGCCGCCAGACCATCGGTGTCGTCCTCGCGCCGGCGCGCCGCCCACACGATCATGCCCAGCGCGCCGATGAGCAGGAGATCGAGCCCCACTCGGCCCGGGAACGTGACCTGGCCGATCCGGTTCGCCCCGGCTTCGAAGACCACGGGCAGGTCGGTCCGGGCGAGCAGCAGCGACCCGGGGATGCTTTCGAGTTGCCAGCCGGTCGCCCCCAGGAAGGTGGCGACCTGCCTCGGTCCGCCGGTGCCGGACCACGCGACCCACGCGAGCATCCCGGCGGCCGAAAGCCCGCCCGCCCACGCAAGGGTCTTCCACCGTCTCCCCGCGAACAGAGCAGGAACCAGCATCGCCGGCCAGACCTTCGTGAAGAACGCCGCCGCCAGCAGCGTCCCGGCGATCGGCTGCTTCCTCCATCGTGCGAGCGCCATCGCAGCGGTCGCGAGGGCGACCGACAGCAGATCCAGTCGGAAGTAGAGGAACGGTGCCAGCGGCAGTCCGATCAGCAGATAGAGCAGCGCGGCACCTTCCCCCCACCCGATCACCAGCGCGGCCGTGACGAGGATGTCGAAGACGAACTGGAGCCACGCGTTGCGCACGGCGGTCTCACGCGGGTTCGGGGAGGCGACCAGTTCGAGCTGGACGAGCGCCACCGGTGGGATCTCGACCTCGAAGTCCCGGTAAGGGGTCCCCGGGGTCTCGGCGATCTGCGTGTACCGGATAGCGTCGCTCGCGACGTAGTGACCGGCGGGGTTCGCGGGGACGTGGGAGAGCACGACGTTGAGCGCGACCGCCCGGGCGGCGATCAGCAACACGATCGCGGCTTCGCGCCAGGGCACGCCACTCCCTCGTTCGGTCGTCGGGCGGACTGAAGTCTAAGGGCCCACCGGGCGCGAGCGAACCTGAGGGTCCCGCAGCCGGGATCTCGGGATCGCCGAGTGGTCTAGGTGAGCGCCAGGCTCCACACGACCGTCACCGTCACGCTCGTCTCGATCTCGTGCGGAGGGACGACCGGCGTCGGCGCCGCCAGCGCCAGCATTCCGGCGCTCTCGTTGTACGACCGCGGATACGCGTTCCCCTGCTCCCTGATCGAGACCACGCCCGTCACCCGAGCGCCCGCGGCCGCCGCCATCGCGTCGGCCTTCGCGCGGGCTCCGCGCACCGCCTCCTGCAACGCCTCCGTGTGAACGTCCGTCGGGTTCGACACCTGGAAACGGATGTCCTGCACCTGGTCGGCTCCGGCGGCGACGGCCGCGTCGATCACCGAGCCGGAACCAGAGAGATCCCTGATCGTCACCTCGACCGTGTTCTGCGCAACGTAGACGGTCTGCTCGTGTTTGGTGCCCCGATCGAGCTTCTGCTGGTTCACCTCCATCCTTACGGTCTCGATGTCCTTCTGCTCGATGCCAGCATCCGCCAGAGCCTCGAGCACCGACTGCATCTTCACGGAGTTGGCCGCCAGCGCGTCGGCACTCGAGCCCGCCTGCGTCCGCACCCCGAAGTCGACCAGCACCTCGTCCGGCATGGTGCTGACCGTCGCCGTTCCCGAAACGGTGATGAGCTTCGCCGGCCCCGAAGGCGTGGAGTTCGGCGCGGCGACCACCCGAGCCGCGAAGCCGACGACGGCCGCCACGACGAGCGCTCCCACCCAGATCCACGTTCTGTTCTTCATCCCGCGGCCTCCTCCCCCGTCGGAGCGGCTACCCGCCGCCGACCGGATCCGCCCCATTTCACCAAGTATCTATGCCCCTGCGAGCCGAGTTGTGACCAACGGGGGAGCCAGGGACAGACGCATCTTCCGGGTAGCGAACCACACTAGGACGGAATAGGCGACCACCGCCGCGCCGACGCCGGTCATCACGGTTCGCACGCTGAACCCGCCGGCCAACCATCCGCAGAGTGCGTTCGACCCGGAGAGCGTGAACGTGATCAGCGCACCGTCGAAACCGAACACACGGCCGCGGATCCGGTCGGGCACGATCGACTGGTACGTGTACGTGACGAGCGTCCACTGGGCACTGCCGGCGAAGTGCGCCGCCATGGCTGCAGCCCCGGCCACGTAGACCCCGGGCATCCAGGGCACGACGGCGTACAGGACGGCGAACACCGCCGGGCTGAGCACGATGGCGGCGAACATCCGGCGGAGACCTCCCCGGCGGACGATCGGCCGGATGAGGAACGGCCCCACCAGCGAGCCGATCCCGCGGAAAGCGAAGAGCCATCCCGTGCCGCGGGCGCCCGCGTGGAACACGTTGATCGCGAGCACGGGAAGAAGAGCAACCACCCCGAGGGCGACCCCGACCCCCAGCCGCACGGAGAAGAGCGCCAGTAGTCGGTGGTCCCGGCGGGAGTACGAGACGGCCTCCCGCGTGGCCCGGATCATCCCCGGGTGCTCCTCGTGAGGCTCCCGAGCTTCGGCCGTGGGCCGTCGGACCCACACGAGAAGCACTCCCGCCACGAAGAAGGACAGGGCGTCGACCAGATAGCCAACGTCGTTCCCGAACGCGGCGACGACGAGTCCCCCGATCCCCGCACCGACGGCGAGCATCGTGCCCCACGCCGAGCCCGTCAGGACGTTCGCCGCGGCGAGGTCCTCGGCGTCCACGAGGTTCGGGACGGCCGCCGAGGCCGCCGGCTCGAACAGGGCCGAGACGGCCGAGATGCCGGCGGCGAGCACGTAGGCGAGCCACAGGTCGCCGCGCCCCCGCACCATGAAGAAACCGAGAGCCAACACGCCCATGACCAGGTTCGTGAGGATCATCAAGCGACGACGGTCCAGCCTGTCGGCGAGCGGCCCACCGACGAAAGAGACGATCCCGTAAGGGAGGTTGTAGGCGACGAAGATGGCCGCCACCAAGGCCGCCGAGTGGGTCAGGCTAAGGATGAGTCCCGATATGGCGACGATCAGGAACCAGTCGCCGGCGAAGGAGATCAGCTGGCCGAGGAAGAACAGCCGGAAATCGCGATTGCGTCGCAGGAGGGACCAGGCCGCTCGCCACAGGGCTCGTCCGGGGGGTCCGAGCTCATGGGCGCTCTCCACGTTCGCGGAGCCTAGCAGTGGGGCCCGCGGGGGCCCGGCGCTCACGAACGACCTACGGTAAAGTCACCAGGCGAACCGGATAGGGGGAGGTGCCATGAGATCTCGAGTCGTGCTCGCGGCGGCGGTCGCGTTCGTGCTCGTCGGTTACGTCTTCGTCGCGACGCCGGCCGGAGCCGCACCGGCCAGGCCGCACAAGGTGGCCGTCGACGGGACGCCGTTGCTCGAGAAGATGAAGACCCCGGCGCAGCCGAGCCCCGCGCGCGCGGCGAAGCTCGCGGCGGCGGGGGAAACGACGCAAGCGAAGTGCATCGCGGAAACGCAGACGATGGTCCTGTCGCTCACGAGCTTCGATCCGAACCACCCGCTCGTGCAGGACGTCGTCTTCTTCCGCGAGACGGAGGCCAGCGCTCGCGGGCGTGCGCGCCTGTGGGTGGCGTGGGACTTCCTCGCCACCGCTTGGGGACCCGCCGACCAGATCACGTGCGACCAGCTGAGCGCGCTACAGCAGGCGGCCGACGGCATCATCGACACGGACGTTTACTACTACGGCGACTACCAGGATCGGCCGGCCGGCAATCCGAACATCGACATCCTCGTCTACAACGTCGTGGACGAGGCCTACTTCGATCCCAACTATCCGGCCTACATCGCCGGGTTCTTCTCTCCCTCGCTCCAGATGCAGTTCGACCGGAACATATTCATCCTCGACAGCTACGACTGGGCCGGAGGGCTCGGCCCCAACGCGACACAGCCGTACGCGATCGAGGGGACCTTCGCCCACGAGCTCGAGCACCTGATCATGAACGACCACGACCCAACGGAGCTCGACTGGATCAACGAGGGCCTCGCGGAGCTGGCCATCTTCCTCAACGGCTTCGGGCACACGAGCAACACGACGTGGTACCTGGCCTACCACCGCGACTCCCTGACGATGTGGGGTAGCCAGCTCGAGGACTACGGAGGCTGCTACCTGTTCCAGCTGTACCTGCTCGAGAACTTCGGGACGAAGGAGAACGGCACGTGGTCGCCCGACTGGACCCGAGGGATGGTCGATCAGCCGCTGGACGGCATCGCCGGGGTCGAGGCCCAGACGGGGATGGACATGTCGACGCTGTTCGACGCGTGGATGCTCGCGAACCTGCAGGACGATCCCTCCCGCGTGACGGCTGACGGCCTCCCGATGGGCTACGACGAGATCGACACCAACCCCTACATCGACCCGATCTACGGTCCGTGGTCGATCCGCCGCGGCATCAAGGACATCTACCACGCCGACGCGAACGGCAACCTGCCGATCTCCCGGTACGGTGGCGGGTCCGTCTCGGGCTCGGTCGAGTTCCCGATGGGGGCGGCCGCGCCCTACGCGCCCTACTACAAGAGCTACGGCGGGCAGAACCCGCTCCTCTCCGTGCGGTTCCGCGGAGACGGGCAGTCCGGGGTCGCACCGCCCGAGGGGACGTACCTCGTGGCGAGCGGCGGAGGCAACATGCTCACCGACCGGACGCTTGTCCTCGACACGCCTGTGGGAGGCACGCTCACCTTCAAGACCTGGTACGACATAGAGGAGGAGTGGGACTACGGGTTCGTCGAGGTCTCGACCGACGGCGGCAGCACCTGGACCCCGATCCCCGGGACCATCACCAGGAACAGCACCAACCCGAACCTGTCCACGGCCTGGGCGAACGCCCTGGGTGGGGCCACTTCGACGGATGCCGCCATCACCGGGTCGAGCAACGGATGGGTGGACGCCTCGTTCGACCTCCCGGCCGCCTCGAGTGTCCTCGTCCGCTTCAACTACTACACGGACGAGGCCGTCAACGGCCGGGGCTGGTTCATCGACGACGTGCGGGTGGACGGCTTCGCCGACGGGTTCGAGAGCGGCAGCGGCAGCTGGAGCCTGGGTGGCTGGACGGTCTCCACGGGCTTGTTCGAGAACGACTGGATCGGGGCGTACGTGAACCCCGTCCGCCAAAGCGGGAAGCTCGTCTCGACGGACATCGCGTACATGGATGGCACCATCGGCGCCGATGGGTACGAGCGTTTCGGTGCGACGATCGACACGAGCACCCTCGGGAAGGGTCGAGTTATCGTCGCGTTCGCCAATCAGGCGGCGTTCGACGAGGCCTTCGACGCGAACTACCTGATCCTGGCAAAGAAGAAAGGCTGAGCGGAAGGGCCGGTCTTCGGACCGGCCCTTCGCACGCTGCCTCGGCGTGGCGGGGCTGCCCGCCCGCCACAGCGTGATCCGGGCGATCCCGGACCACGTCATCCCCGAGATCGACGCGCAGGCATCACGGTCCGCCGCCGCGGGTGCTACGGCCGTGGCAACAATCACCGTGCTGCGGTCGTCGAAGTCCTCGTCGGCGAGCGAGGCGAGGCGCCGACGGACGGTGGCGAGGAAGGACTCTCGATCGGCAGCCGGCATCGCCGCGCCAGCGGCCGCGGGCGCCGCTGGGACCGCGGCAGAGCTTCGACGTGCTTCAGGTTGATCAGGCTCGCCCGGACCGATCCACCCGCTCCTGAGCTTTGCGCTCGGCCCATTCCGGCGAGAAGACGCGCAGCAAGGTGGTCGCGTGGATCAGCAGCCCGATGCCCCACCCCGCGAGCGGCCAGTAGAACCACCATACGCCGTCGGCTCCGCGGGTCAGCGCGTTGATCGCGAAGAGACCCGCGTTGACCACCGCGTAGATGAGAAGATGGATGTAGAAACCCTGCAGGTTCTCCGCCTGCCGCTTCGCCGCCTGGTACAGCCGCTCGTCGTCGGTCTGCCCCTGTCCCGAATCTGGCTTCCCAGGTTCCTCCACCAACATCACCTCCGCGTCCTCGATGCCACGGACCCTACAGGGCTCCGTACCGCGTGGCCAGGGGACCACTCGTGGCCGTCGCCCCAACGCCGATCGGCGGACCGGTGCGGCCACGGCCCCACTAGACTCGGTCCGTGACTCCCGATGGCAACGGGAACCTGCGCTCGCTCGGTCCTCGGGGCGAGGGGTGGGTCGTGCTGCAGGTCTTGCTCATCGTCCTTGTCATCGTGGCCGGACTGCTCGCACCCACCTGGCCTCGCGGGTGGCGCATCTGGCCGCAGATCGCGGCCGCTCCTCTTTCCCTGGTGGGAGCCCTGCTGTTCGTGGGCGGTGGCCTAGGCCTCGGTCGACAGCTGACGCCATTCCCGAAGCCCATCGCAGGAGGCAGCCTGAGGCAAGACGGCGTGTACGGCCTCGTGCGCCATCCCATGTACGGCGGCGTGCTCCTGATCGCCTCCGCCTGGTCGCTGGTCTCGTCACCGCTCGCGCTCGCGCCCACGCTCCTCGGGGCCGTGCTCGTCGACGCGAAAGCCCGTCGCGAGGAGGCCTGGCTGCTCGAGGAGCATCCGGACTACGTGGAGCACCAGGGGCGCGTTCACCGGCGGTTCATCCCGTTCGTCTGGTGAGCTCCCGCTCGCGAGCGAACGCGCCTCGGACTAGGCTATGGCCCGATGAGGAGGCGGATACGGGTGGACACGGCCCTTCCTGCGCTGAACAGGTTCCGAGGCCGCCACTACCTCACGGATCTCGACTTCACGCGCGAGGAGCTCGAGGACCTGCTCAAGCTCGCGGTGAACCTCAAGGCCTTGTGGAAGGAGCGGCCACTCACGCCGTTCCTGTCCGGGCAGCACCTCGCGATGATCTTCGAGGCAGCGTCCACCCGCACGCGCGTCAGCTTCGAGAACGGTTTCGCCGAGCTCGGCGGCAACGCCGTCTACCTGCGCCCCGGTGAGATCCACCTCCCCGGCCGCGAGAGCATCGCCGACACGGCGCGAACCCTGTCGCGCTACAACTCGGCCATCGCGATCCGCGCCAAGAAGGACGAGACCATCAACGAGCTCGCCGCCTGGTCCACGGTCCCGGTCATCAACGGCATGGACGGCGACCGCCACCCCTGTCAATCGATGAGCGACGCGTTCACCATCCTCGAGCACGCCGGCACGCTCAAGGGCGTCACCTTCGCCTACGTCGGCGACGCCGCGCATCCCTGCAACTCCCTCTCCACCACGCTGACGAAGCTCGGACTGCATGTGCGCATCGGAAACGCGGCCGGCTACGAGATCGCCCCCGAGATCCGGCAGCACGCCGAGAGGTTCGCGGCCGAGAACGGCGGCTCGTTCCTTCTCACCAACGATCCACTCGAAGCCATCGACGGCGCCGACTTCATCTACACGGACTGCTGGTGGTGGACCGGCCAAGAGGCCGAGTACGAAGATCGCGTGAAGGCATTCGAGCCGTTCCAGGTGAACCGCGAGTTCTGGAGCCACACGAAGCCGGGCGCGAGGTTCATGCACTGCCTGCCCGCCATGCGCGGCGAGGAGGTCACCGACGAGGTCGCGGACGGCAAGGCCTCGATCATCTTCCCCCAGGCCGAGAACAGGATGCACTTCCAGAAGGCGCTCATGCTGGCACTCATCGGCATCGACGAGCTTCCGGACGATCCGCGCCTCGCGGAGATCGGTGAGGCACTGTTGAGGTAACGACGACCATCGTGGAGCACCAAGGAGGGAGGAGCGATGGCAACTGAGATGACCGGCCGTGCGCCGGAGGTGTCGCTCGACAGACAACCGAAGACATTCGGGCTTCTGTCGATGACACTCTTCGCGGTCTCGGCGATCCTCGTCGCAGACACGGTGGCGACGTCGGCGGCGATCGGCGTTCAGGGGCTGACCTTCTGGATCGCGCTCGCCATCCTGTTCTTCATCCCCTATGGCTTCGTCACCGCGGAGCTGGGCGCTGCCTGGCCCGAGGAGGGCGGCATCTACGTGTGGGTGCGTGAGGCGTTCGGCCCGCGCTGGGGCACGATGACGGCCTTCCTGTACTGGGTCAACGTTGCCTACTGGGCGCCGTCGGTCTTCGTGCTGTTCGCCGGCACCCTCGCCGTGGCTTTCTGGGGCAGCATGAGCCGTACATGGGAGGAAGTCATCGTCATCCTCCTCATCTGGGTGATGGTCGGCATAGGCATCCTGCCCATCGTGCTCAGCAAGTGGGTGCCGAACGCGAGCGCGGCCTTCAAGATCATCGTGCTGGTCGCACTGGGCGCCATCGGTGCCGCGTTCGCGATCAAGAACGGGACGGCGAACTCGTTCGCCCTCTCCGACTGGAAGCCGGCGTGGGGCAGCAACTACTCGTTCCTGCCGATCATCATCTACTCGTACATGGGCTTCGAGCTGATGAACTCGGTCGGTGCGGCGATCAAG
>Ga0315282_10001668_pt1 | contig 41619 bp, 34 predicted proteins | sample YL17G07_20_MG_FD_203693 | JGI IMG/M metagenome (GOLD analysis project Ga0315282, IMG submission 203693) | Sediment microbial communities from Yellowstone Lake, YNP, Wyoming, USA - YL17G07_20 | ecosystem: Environmental > Aquatic > Freshwater > Lake > Sediment | place: USA: Wyoming | collected...
CAGGGAATGAGGCTGTGCTTCTATCATTCGATCATGGACTGGCACCATCCCGATTACCTGCCGCGACGCGATTGGGAGAAAGACCGCCCGGCCGCGGGCGCCGTTTTCGACCGCTACGTCCAGCACTTGAAGAACCAGCTCAAAGAGCTGGTGACGAACTACGGCCCGCTCGGCGTGCTCTGGTTCGACGGCGAATGGGAAAACACCTGGACCGAGACGCACGGCCGTGACCTTTATCGATACGTCCGGAGCCTGCAGCCGGACATCATCATCAACAACCGCGTCGGCGCCAGCCGCTCGGGCATGGAAGGTTTTTCACAGGAAAAAGAATCGGCCGGAGATTTCGGGACACCCGAACAGCAGATCCCGGCCACGGGGCTTCCGGGAGTGGATTGGGAAACCTGCATGACCATGAACGATAACTGGGGCTACAACAGCCATGACAAGAACTGGAAATCGGCCGAGAGCCTGATCCGGATGCTGGCCGATATCGCTTCCAAAGGAGGAAATTACCTGCTCAATATCGGGCCGACCTCGGAAGGCCTGTTTCCGCCGGAGAGCGTCGAGCGGCTTCGCGAGATCGGCCGGTGGCTCGAAGCGAACGGCGAATCGATTTACGAGACCCAGGCCAGTCCCTTTAAAAAGCTGGAATGGGGGCGGTGCACCCAAAAGACGGTCGCTGGGGGCGCGCGCCTTTATCTCCATGTCTTCAACTGGCCGGCTCAGGGAAAGCTCGTCGTGCCCGGGATTTTTAATAAGCCGAAGAAGGCCTATCTCCTGGCCGATCCGAAGAAGGCTTCCCTCCGCGTCACGCGGCGGGAGGATTCGCTCGTCATCAGCCTTCCCGGCCAGGCTCCCGATCTTTTGAACAGCGTCGTCGTCCTGGATGTCGAAGGGAAGCCCGATGTCAACGATCCGCCGGAAATCAAATCCGAATTCGATATTTTCACGGACGCTCTCGATGTCGTTGTGACTTCGGGCCGGGAGAATATCGAGGTCCGCTACACGGCGGACGGCTCCGTGCCTTCTCTCTCCTCGCTGCTCGTCAAGGGTCCCATCCATCTGACGGATACGGCCGTCATCTCGGCGCGCTCGTTCCGGGGCCGAAAACCCATGAGCGACGCCGCTCGAACCAAATTCGAAAAGGTCAAGCCGCAGCCGGCGGTCAAAAACGTCACGGCCAAACCGGGACTCCTCTACAACTACTACGAGGGCGATTGGGATAAGGTCCCCGATTTTTCGAAGCTCAAGCCGAAGAGCTATGGGGCCTCGTCCGTTATCGATCTCTCTTGCAAGAAGGCAAAGGAGCGGTACGGATTCGAATTCAGGGGATATATCGCGGTTCCGAAAGACGGAATGTATGCCTTTTACCTGGCGTCCGACGACGGCAGCCAATTGTTCATCGGCGACGGCCTAGTCGTCGACAATGACGGGCTCCACGGCATGGCGGAGAAGCGCGGCCTCATTGCCCTGGCCGCGGGCCTGCATCCTATCCGGGTCGGCTATTTCAACAAAACCGGAAACGACGGATTAGCCGTATCTTATCAAAGCCCGGGCATCGCCAAGCAGCCCGTCGCCGCTTCGATGCTGAGTCATTGATAATTACTACGGAGTGCATAAAATAACGGAGTGCACAAAATAGATGTCATCCTGAGCGAAGCGAAGGATCTCGCTTTTCTTACAGCCATGAGATGTTTCGCTACGCTCAACATGACAGGGATATAACCCATTATCTGCTCTTGTTAATAATTAGACAAAAACAATAAAGAGAAAACGCGTAATTATTTCTCGGCGGGGCTTCTCCCGATGGCATAGCTGACGCCTATGGCAAAGTTGACGAAATCAAGGGCCGTGACCGTTCCCATCCCCAGCATTTTTTCGATCTCATAGCCCTGCTGCTCCCAGTATTGAACCTGTTCATCCTTGATCCGCTTCACCTCAGTGTATCCCTTGAAGGGATAGACATAGCCCAGACCGGCATCGACGCAGATTTTCGAAGTCTTTCCCAAGCGCCAATTCACCCCGATGATGGCTCCCATGCCTGGGAAATTTTGCTGGAACAAGACATTGACCGATCCCCCGGTCATTTTCTCTGTGACGTTGATCGTGTATCCGATGTTCGAATAAAAAATCGTCATTTTCGGCCGGAGCGTCTCATAGCGCTTCTTGAAATAGACGGAAATTCCCGGACAAAAAGCCGCCGTCACTCCTTTAGCCAGCGGGCCGACACCGAAACCCAGATCGATTCCGACGAGATCGCCGCCGATGGATATCTTGCTCCCCACGGTGCCGAAATACCCTCCTATCCCCAATCCGAACTCATAGAAGAGCTTTGATTCTTTTTCAGGCGGCACAAGGGAAATTTGCTGACCATAGACCAGGGCGGGGATCAATGCGATAAAAAGACCGATCAGACAAAGACAACTTTTCGTTTTCATGGCTTTCCTCCTTATAATCCCGTTCAGATAGAAAAAAATATTTTTGAAATCGACAATGATCTCTTATTCACGGCCGGATTGATGGACTGACATCCTCAGGAAGGATAAATCTCGGGGGAAAAAATGTCAAGCGCGACAGGACCTGACCGCTTAACACTTTTCAAGATAAGGGGACACGATCCGGAAAATTCGGGACATAACCCTTTTCTCCCGAAAAGGGATTGTGTCCCATGAATTTTCCGGTCATGTCCCCGAAAAGTGTTATCCGGTCAGCAACGGACTTTGACCGTCTTGCTGTTGAATTTTGCGCCGACCTCCCGTATGATTCAGCTATGACATCCCGGGAGCGGGTGCTCGCCTCCTTTGAGCATCGGGAGCCCGACCGCGTGCCCGCCTGGCTCGGCGCCTCGCCCGAATTCAGAACGCTGGCCAGGAGCTTCCTTAACCTAGCCACGGACGAAGATTTGTCCCTCTCCGTCGGCGACGACTTCCGCCGCGTCTATGCCAAATATGCCGGACCCGTCGATCGTTCTCCCGATTCTCATTTTTTATGTTCCGGCGCGACGAGCCGGACGCTGTTTGGGGTGGAGCGCCACGGCTACGGCTACGGCCAGCCGCTCGAACATCCTCTCCAAGACGCCCGGACGCCCGCCGACCTCGATGAATTTTCCTGGCCCGATCCCGCCTGGATGAAGGTTGTCGAGATCCGGGCGGAGGCCCTCGAGTGGAACGGCCGCTTCGCCATCCTCGGCGGCGACTGGTCTCCTTTTTTCCACGACGCGATCGACCTCTTCGGCATGGAAAAATTCATGACGGCCATGGTTGACTGCCCGGCTCTGGTCGATGCGCTTCTCGGCCGTATCGTGGATTATTACCATGCGGTCAGCCTCAGGATTTTCGAGGCTGCCGCGGACGCGATCGATATCTTTTTTATCGGCAATGATTTCGGCACTCAAATCGGGCCGGTCGTCGGCGAGCGATTATTTCGAAGGTTCTTCCTTCCGCCATTGAAACGCCTTGTCGACCTCGGCCATGATTTCCGCCTCAAGGTCATGCTCCACTGCTGCGGCGGCTTCTTCCCCCTCATTCCGGCCATGATCGGGATCGGCCTGGACGGACTGCAATCCCTCCAGCCCGACGCCCGCGACATGGAGCCGGCCAAGTTGAAAAAAGCTTTCGGCGGCCGGATCGTCCTCAACGGCTGTCTCGACACGCATCATCTCTTGATCCGGGGGACGCCGGAGCTCGTCCGGTCTCGAACCCGCGAGATTCTCGAAACGATGAAGCCCGGGGGCGGCTACATCGCTTCCCCCAGCCATGATTATCTGCTTCCGGAAACACCGGTCGAAAACGTCCTGGCTTTTTATGAGGCCGTCCGCGAGTTCGGCGGGTATTGAGGCTACGGAATATGAATGAAATTGTCATCGCGAGGAGCGAAGCGACGTGGCGATCTCCACAATAGATTCTTATTTTGGAGATTGCCACGCTCCCTTCGGTCGCTCGCAATGACGGAAAAAACCGATATTTTAATTTTTAAAGAAAGGAGTAGAGCATGAGCGCATTCAAAGCGAAATCCGGATATGCGTTTTTTGGAGCCTTCTGTTTTCTGCTTGCCATCCTCATAAGTTGTACGGGGTGTGCGAAAAATCCTCCCCAAGAAAGCCGGACGGAGAAAAGCGCGGCGACACTTTTGCCCGAAGACAAGGTCCGGCTTTCGAATGACCCGCAGAAAACCGAAATCTTCCGCGATGCCGGGCTCGGCCTATTCATCCACTGGGGGCCGAATTCGCAGATGGGGACCGAGATCTCCTGGCCGCTCTACAACGCTTCCGCCGATTACATCAAGAAATATTACGCCCTGGCCGAGACGTTCAATCCGGTCGATTTCAACCCGGCCGGATGGGCGCGGCTGGCCAAGCTCGCCGGCATGGAATATGTCGTCTTCACGGCCAAGCATCATGACGGTTTCTGCATGTTCGACACGGCCTACAGCGACTTCAAGATCACCAAGACGCCGTTCGGCAAGGACATCCTGGCGGCCTTGGTCGAAGCTTTCCGCAAGGAAGGCCTTCTCGTCGGGATTTACTATTCGCCCGGCGATTTCCGCTATCAGTTTGAAACCGGCCGCCGCTTCAGCCATCTCTACGAGGCGGATTTTGCGAGCCAGGAGCTTTTCGGGCCGCTCAAGAAAAATTTCGTCGATTATGAACGCGGCCAGGTCGAGGAGCTCCTGACGCGCTATGGTGATATCTTCATGCTCTGGTTCGACGGAAAGTGCGAGCCGCTCAAGAAGCAGGCCTGGCGCGTGAAGCAGGATCTCTTCATCGGCCGCGGCGAAATCCCGACGCCCGAGCAGGAGATCCCCGGCAAGGCCTCGGACCATGCCTGGGAGAGCTGTCTGACGACGAGCATCCAGTGGTCTTATCAGCCGAACCCGGATATCCGGACGTCCCGCGAGATCATCGCCAACCTCATCAAAATCCGGGCGCGCGGCGGGAACATGCTTCTCAACGTCGGGCCTCGTCCCGAGGGCCGGTTGGCCGACCCCGACATCGACCGGCTGCGGGATCTCGGCTTGTGGATGATGCTCTACGGCGAGGCCGTCCGCGGCGTCCGGCCCTGGGTCGTTACGAACGAGGGCGATGTCTGGCTCACCCAACGCCGGAGCGAAAACGCGGTCTATGCCTTTGTCGATCTCGAATACGGCTTCGGAGGGCCGAAGCCGCCTTGGCCCGCGGGCCGGAAATTGACTCTGAAATCCATCAAAACCTCGCCGGAGACCAAAATTTTGGTGCTCAGCCAGGACGGGGAATGCGAGTGGCAAGAGGACGGCCAAGGGCTTCACCTCACCGTTTATAAAAAGCAGACGGTCCAGCTCATCCGCAAGCCGGAGAAGAAAACGGCCGGGCTCGATAAATCCTCGAACGGCGACATCGCGATCGCCTGGGGCCCGGACTGGCCGGTTGCGGTCAAGATCACAAACGTCCGGCCGGCGGAAAATTTTGCGCCTAGGGAGAAATAAAAAAATGGGGACATGTACCAAATTTCTGAATTTGGTACGTGTCCCCTTATTTTTCTAAGGAGAAGCATATGTCTAAAAAACGTTTCAGAAAACGTCTATTTTTCTTGACGGGAGTCGTCGGTTCCGTTGTTTTATTCGGCCGGCTCTTCAGCCAGCCGAAAGTCCAGCGCTATGGCCAGGTCATCGGCCTCAAGCCGGAAAAGATCGAGTATTACAAAAAACTCCATGCCGCGGTCTGGCCCGGAGTTTTGAAGAAAATCAAAGAGTGCCATATCCGCAACTATTCCATCTATTTGAAAGAGATCGAGAACGGGAAATTTTACCTGTTTTCCTATTTCGAATACACGGGCTCGGATTTTGAGGCCGATATGGCCAAGATGGCCGCCGATCCGACGACACAGGAATGGTGGAAGGAAACCGATCCCTGCCAGGCGCCCATTCCGCTTCGCGGCCCGAAGGAATTCTGGAGCGCCATGGAAGAAGTGTTCCATTCGGATTGAGGGGCGAACGAGAAACGGAGCATGGACCAAAAAGTCCTTCTGGCGATGGCCTGGCCCGATATTCTCGTCATCGCCGTCTATCTGGCCGGCATCGTCGGCTTGGGCATCTGGGCCTGGGAAAAAAGAAAGCGGAAGCAGACGACGAGCGGAGACTATTTCCTGGCCGGGAGCTCGCTCCGTTGGCCGGTCATCGGCCTGGCGCTTTTCTCGACGAACATCTCGACCACCCACCTTGTCAGCCTGGCCCAGGAAGGCTACGTCAACGGCTTGGCCTACGGGAATTTCGAATGGATGGCGGCATTCCTGCTGATTGTTTTATCACTTTTTTTCGCTCCGTTCTACATCCGTTCCCGGGTGGCGACGCTCCCGGATTTCCTGGAAAAGCGTTACAGCCGGGCCTGCCGCGACTGGCTGGCCGTGCTCTCGATCATTTCGGCCGTCTTCATCCATATCGGTTTTTCCCTCTACACCGGAGCCGTCGTCCTCAAAGGCATGTTCGGGATCGACATCAAGACCAGCATCGTCGTCACGGCGCTTTTGACCGGCGCCTATACGATCGTCGGCGGGTTGTTGGCGGTCGTTTTTACGGAATCGGTCCAGACGATCATCTTGATCCTCGGCTCGGCCTGCGTCCTGGTTTTCGGTTTTGCGGCCGTGGGCGGCTGGAGCGGGCTCGTTTCATCCGTGGAGCCGGTCAAACTGACCATCCTCCGGACCGCGGCCGAGACGCCGACGCTTCCCTGGTATGCGGTCTTTCTCGGTTATCCGATCATCGGCCTTTGGTACTGGTGCGCCGACCAGACCATCGTCCAGCGCGTGCTCGGGGCGAAGGACGAGAGGCAGGCTAGGCTCGGCCCGCTCTTTGCCGGTTTCATCAAGATCCTTCCCGTGTTTCTCTTTGTCATGCCGGGGCTCGTCGGCTACGGACTGATATGTCAGGGCAAACTGCCCGCGCCGGAAAATTCTGCGGACATTTATTCCGTGCTGATCAATCATCTCCTCCCGGTCGGTCTCAAGGGAATCGTGGCGGCGGCGCTGCTCGCGGCCCTGATGAGCACGGTCTCGGGAGCCCTGAATTCGATCGCCACGCTTTTCACGCTCGATATTTACAAGCGCTGGAAGCCCGAAACGGCGGAGCGAAAATTAATGCTTGTCGGCCGCATCGTGACGTTTGTCGCCATGGCCGCCGCCATTCTCTGGTCGCCGCTCGTCAGCCATTTCCAAAGCATTTTCCAGGGCATCGTCGCCGTCATCTGCTATATCTCGCCGCCCATCACGGCCGTTTTTATCTGGGGAGTTTTTTGGAAAAAAGCCTCGGCGGCCGGAGCCTACGCCACCCTGTCGTTCGGCTCGGGGATGGGGCTCATCGTCTTCTTGCTCGATTGGTTCAAGGACAAGACCGGCTGGAACGTCCCTTCGATGATGGCCACGTTCTATCTTTTTGTCGCCTGTTCGATCCTTCTTGTCGTCGTTTCCCTGAAAAAGCCGCACATCCATACGGCAGAAAGCGAGAAGTTGGTCTGGAAAAACCCGCTTGAGGCCGTCCGCGGGAAGTATGTTTTCGGGACGCTGGATTATCGTTTGGTGTCCGCGGTTCTTTTTGTGAGCATGGTCGTCCTCTATATCATTTTTGCCTGAATAAAAAAGGGAAATGAGGATTAAAATAGTGTTATATTACGACGGAGAGCACAAAATAGATGTCATTCTGAGCGAAGCGAAGAATCTCGTTTTTATAACAGCCATGAGATGTTTCGCTGCGCTCAACATGACAGGGATATAACCCATTATCTACTCTTGTTAGTAAGAGTAATCAGGAGGAGAAGTAACGCCATGAAATTCTTCACCAAAAAAAGAATTTGGCTGGGAATCACCGTCATCCTTCTGGCGGCCCTTGCCTTCTTCGTTTACGCGAATCGAGAATACATCCAGCAGCTTCCCATCGGCAGCGGCGCCAAAGCGAAGCTCCTCTGCTCGGGCATTTTTGTCTCGGGGCGCGACGCGGATTCGGTCTTGAACGTGGACGTCGCTTTCCATCCGCTCTTCAAACTGCTGAAACCCAGGATCGACTATCAACAAAAAAGCGTCACGGTCTCTTTGCTCGGCCTGGGCCTGTTTAAAAAGAAAGCGATCTGGCGGGACGGATTGGGAGCCATCCTTCCTCAGGATGTGCCGGAGGAAACGATCCGCGGCTGGAAGGCGGATATTCCGGCGGCCGAGCCGGCGAATCCCGAATCCGTAGCGTGGCCGACAGGTGATCTCATGACCGTCGGCCCGCTTTCTCCGCAGCTGGATGCGGCCAAGCTCGAGGCCGCATTGAACAAGGTTTTTTCCGAGCCGGATCCGAAACACCTCCGCCGCACCCGGGCGGCGCTCGTCGTCTATGACGGCCGCGTCGTCGCCGAGCGCTACGCCCCCGGCTTCACCAAAGACACGCGACTCGTCAGCTGGTCGATGGCCAAGAGCGTCACGAGCGCCCTCATCGGAATTCTCGTCGGGCAGGGCAAGCTGAATATCAAAGAACCGGCGCCCGTCCCGGAATGGCAGGCGCCCAATGACCCGCGGAAAGCGATCACGACCGACCAACTCCTGCGGATGAGCCCCGGACTCGAGTGGTATGAAGCCTATGCGGAGCATCCGGTCTCCGACGTGAACATCATGCTTTTTATGAAGCCCGATATGGCCGCTTTCGCCGCCGGGAAACGTCTGGCAGCTTCGCCCGACACGAAATGGGAATACTCCACGGGGACAACGATGATCCTGTCGCGGGTCATCCGCCGGACCATCGGCAATGATGAGGAATACTGGCAATTTCCGCGCCGAGAACTCTTCAATAAAATCGGCATGCGCAGCGCGATCGTCGAAGCCGACGCTTCGGGTACTTTCGTGAGCGGAGCGTTCATCTTCGCCACAGCCCGGGATTATGCCCGCTTCGGCCTGCTCTATCTGAATGACGGCGTCTGGCAGGGGCAGAGGATTTTGCCCGAAGGCTGGGTGGCTTATACGACGACTCCGTCGCCGACGGTGAAAGGGGGCGAATACGGGGCGCAGTTCTGGCTGAACAAAAGGTATGCGGCTGATCCGGAGAAAAGGAGCTATCCGAAGCTGCCCTCGGACATGTTCATGGCGGAGGGCTATCAGGGCCAGATGATTGCCGTCTTCCCCTCGGACAAACTCGTCGTCGTCCGCTTGGGAATGACCTACGATAATGCGTGGGGTATGGCGAAATTCCTGGAAGATATCTTGGGCGCGATCTTAAAATAAAAAAGGTTCTCTTCCATCCAAAAAATTAATCTTTCTTGGGCAGGGGCAGGACTCCGGCCAGATCGCCGATAATATTGACCAATTGGGCGTCGCCGGGCACTACGATCTTGGCGTTGCCGGCCATAGCCTTTTCCACGGTCTCGAGCCGTCGGAGCAGCTGGGCATTTCCGATGAAATACTGATTGGCCGCTTCGTTGACCAGCTTGATGGCCTGGGCCTCGCCCTCGGCCTTGAGGATGAGGGCCTGCTTGACGCCTTCTGCCTTTTTGATCTCCGCGCGCCGCGCGCCGTCGGCCATGGTCTCCGTGGCCGTGGCGAAGTCAATGGCCGCGATTTTTTCGTTCTCGGCCTTGACGACCTTGTTCATGGTCTCCTGGACGTCCTTGGGCGGGTCGATCTCTTTGAGCTCGGTCCGGACGATATCGATGCCCCAGCTTTTCGTTTCTTCGCGCAATGTCTTCTGGAGCTCGGAGTTGATCTTGCCCCGCTCGCTGTTGGCCGACTTCAAGGTCAGCGTGCCGATGATGTTGCGGAGCGTCGTCCGGGCCAGGTTCACGATCTGCCACTGGTAATTGAAGACGTTGTACTGGCTGTTTTTGACGCTCTCCTCGTCGTCCTTGACTTTGAAATAGACCTGGGCGTCGACTCGGGCGTTCAGGTTATCGTTGGTGATGATTTCCTGCGGCTGGGCATCGACCATGACTTCGGTGATGTTGATTTGAAACATCCGGTCGATGGCGGGGATGATCCAATTGAAGCCGTAATGAGCGAATCTCTTGTATTTACCCAGGCGTTCAACCAGGCCGCGGTGTGTCGGCCGGACGATCCGGATGCCGCTGAAGAAAATGAAAAGAACGATAATGGCCGCGACGATGATGATGTTGACCATAGGCCCCTCCTTTTCAAGGTAAGTTTTTAGAGAGCCGTTATTCTATCGCGAAAGCCGCCCCGGTTCAATGCTTGGCCGGTTCCACCCCGACCGTACGTCACTTTTCGGGGACATGACCGGAAAATTCATGGGACACAATCCCTTTTCGAGAGATAAGGATTATGTCCCGAATTTTCCGGATCGTGTCCCCCAATCTTGAAAAGTGACATACGGTCAGCCTTCCCTTGCCTTGACTTTCCCCTTAGCCCGTTTTATAAGATTCCATGAAGCGGATTCTGCGGCGGGCCAATGCAAAAAAATCGTTCGAGCGAAGGGTGCGAAGTTCGAGATGAATGGACGAGAGGAACCGGGACATGACCTCCAAGGACCGCCTGATGTTGGCCATCCATAAAGAAAAACCCGACCGCCTGCCGGTCTCCGTCCATCAGTGGCAGAAATTCCATCTCGATACCTTCCTGGACGGCAGGAGCGACCTTGAGGCGTTCGAGAAGGTCGGGCTGGACGCCCAGATTCAATATTTTGAATCCATGGCCCAGTTCTGGCTGACGGATGCGGATTTCACGAAACTGAATACGTCCGAGTGGCGGGATGAGGCCGAGATCGTCAGCCGCGACCCGGACCATCGTCTCGTTCATCATATGATCCATACTCCCCAGGGAGTGTTGACCTACAAGACGGAAGGCGACCGGAAAACGACCTGGATCTCGGAATATCTCGTCAAACGAGATGAGGACATCCAACTCCTTAAAAAATACATGCCTGTCCCGCGTCTGGACCTGAAGCCGGTCGTCGAGGCTTACGATAAAGTCGGAGACAAGGGAATTCTGCGAGGATTCGTTTGGGGCGACCAGGCCGGCTGCTGGCAGCATGCGGCCTGCCTGATCGATATCAACAGCCTCATCATGGCGACCTTTGATAAACCGGCCTGGGTCCACGAGTTTTTACGAATCCTCCTCGATAAAAAAATGCGGTTCATCGAATCCATGAAGGGCGCGAAGTTCGACCTCATCGAGACGGGAGGGGGGGCGGCCTCCTCGACGCTCATCTCTCCCAAGTTGCACCAGGAATTCTGCCAGCCCTACGATCGGGTCATGCACGACGCCCTGCACGATCTCGGATTTACGGTTGTTTATCATACTTGCGGCGGGACGCTCGGCCTCGAGGAGATGATCGTCGCCAACGGCGCGGATGTCTCCGAAACTCTTGCCCCGCCCAGCATCGGCGGCAACCAGGAGCCGTGGGACTTCAAGCGGAAGATCGGGAACCGGCTGGCGCTCATCGGCGGGATCGACCAATACAACACCTTGACTCGCGGATCGAAGGACGAGATCCGGCTGGCCGTCCGCAGGCTCTTCGAGAAGGTCGGTTATGACGGCGGCTACATCTGCTCGGCGTCCGACCATTTCTTCGAAACTCCCGTCGAGAACCTCGTCGCCCTGGCCGAAGCCGCCAAGGAATGCCTCTACTGAAAATTCCGGTGACAGGCACGTGCCTGTCACCGGCGCAAGATTCAAATTGCCGAACTGGAACAAGGAGAACGATCATGGCCAAAAGAATGATTTTAGCTTTGGGCTGTTTTTTGATTGCGGCGAACGCCGCGTTGGGGACGAACGCCGCGCGAAGAAATCCCGGTGACAGGCACGTGCCTGTCACCGCGATGGCCGGTTCGGCGCTTGCCGAATCTTCAGTCATCCTGACCCCGAAGCCCGGTCCCGAGCCCCGGATCAACGGCGCGAGGATCTTCGGCGTCCGTCCCGGCTCGCCTTTTCTTTTTACCATCCCGGCCACGGGCCAGAGGCCGATGACCTTTGCGGTCGAGAATCTGCCGTCCGGCCTCCGCGTCGATCCCGCCAGCGGACAGATCACGGGCGAAATTAAAGAAAAAGGGGAGTTCATCGTCCTCTTCAAAGTCGCGAACAAATACGGCGCCGCCGAGCGGAAATTCAAAATCGTCTGCGGCGACCGGCTGGCCCTGACGCCTCATATGGGCTGGAACAGCTGGTATGTTTGGGAAAACCACGTGACCGACCGAATCATGCGCGACGCGGCCGCGGCCATGGTTTCAAGCGGCCTGATCGATCACGGCTTTATGTATGTGAACATTGACGACTGTTGGGCGGTCAAGCCCGGCTCGACCGACCCGTCACTCCAGGGCGAGGAACGCGATGTCCAGGGCAAAGTCAAGGCCAACAAGCGTTTTCCCGACATGAAAGCCCTGACCGATTATATCCATAGCCTGGGCCTCAAGGCCGGCATTTACACATCGCCCGGGCCGACCACCTGCGCCGGCCACACCGGCGCCTACCTGCATGAAAAGCAGGATATCGAGCGCTTCGTGGAATGGGGTTTTGATTTTCTCAAGTACGATTGGTGCTCTTACGGGAACGCCGCACGAGACAAAAACCGCGAGGAACTCCAAAAGCCCTACCGCCTCGCGAGCGAAATCCTGAAGAAACAGCCGCGCGACATCGTCCTCAACCTCTGCCAGTACGGGCTGGGCAATGTCTGGGAATGGGGCCGGGACGTCGGCGGCAACAGTTGGCGGACGGCCGGCGACCTGGGCGGCTCGTTCGAGGGGATTGCGGCCGCGCTCTTCCGCGACGGGTTCGATGTCTATGTCAAGAATGAGCTTCATCAACATGCGGGGCCGGGAGCCTGGAACGATCCCGATTACCTGCTCTTGGGGTATTTGAGCAACTGGAAAGGCCGGACCGTGCCCACGCCGCTCACCCCGGAGGAACAGTACACCCACGTCTCGTTGTGGTGTTTGGTGGCGGCGCCCTTGATTTTCAGCGGCGATATCACCCGGCTTGATGATTTCACGCTGGGCCTCCTCACGAACGATGAAGTCATCGAAGTCGATCAGGATCCGCTCGGAAAGCCGGGGCGGCGCCGGGCGAAGGACGGCGCACTCGAAGTCTGGGCCAAAGAGATGGAAGACGGATCGCTGGCCGTAGGGCTTTTCAACCGCGGCGATTCCATGTCGGCCGTTACGGCGAAATGGGCCGACCTCGGACTCCAGGGGAAGCAAAGAGTCCGCGATCTATGGCGGCAAAAGGATGTCGGCCTTTTTAAGGAAAAATTCGAGGCGTTCGTCGCCCGCCACGGTGTTGTCCTCGTCCGCCTCTGGCCGGTTCAGGAGTGATATCTGGCTTGAAGGAAGTCGATCCGGTCGGCGCGGACGAGATAGACGATCCGATGCCCGAGCGTTAGGCGACGCGACCAAACTGATGATTAGGTAGAAGAATGTTGAGGGCGGCAAAAAAAGCTTTTTTCAGTTTCTTGTTCGTTTTTCTTTCGATCGTCCCTCTCTCCGGCCAATCCCTCAAATTCGCCGTTATCACCGACACCCACATCGGTTCGGAGGAATCGGCGTCGGCCGAACTTGAAGCCATCGTTCGATTGATCAACCGCCGCCAAGGCCTTGCCTTTGCCGTCGTCACGGGCGACATCACGGAAAAAGGCCGCAGCGTGGAGTTCAGGGAAGCCAAAAAAATTCTCGATGGCCTGACGGTTCCTTATCACGTCATTCCCGGGAATCATGATTGCCACTGGATCGGACACGGGCTCACCAATTTCAGAAACGCCTGGGGGGACGATCGATTCCTGTTCCAAAAAGGGGACAGCGTGTTCGTCGGCCTCAACGCCTGGGACTCCGGTCATCTGGCGCCCGAAGACCTCGCCTGGCTTGAAAAAACGCTCGGAAACGCCCCTCCGGAAGGGAAGGATCCTCTTCGGCGCCCAGAACGGCTTCGTCTATCAAATCGATAAAAACTATCGAATCAGGCCTCTTTTGTTCCTCGGCGCGGCCGGCGTCCAGTCGATCCAGTCTCTCCAAGGCGACATCTTCGCCGTGTCCGACATCGACGGGAAAATCGTGGTTTTTAAGCTTTTAAAGTGACGGCGAATAAGTAAAGTCAATACTTCTGCCAATCCGGTTTATGGCTGTAGACCCACTTGTAGTAGAAAGCCCGTTGAAGCCCGGAGGCCGCTTCCTCATCGATGATGACGATCGTTCGAGGATGCAGCTGGAGGATGGACGCCGGGACCATGGCCGTCAGCGGCCCTTCGACGGCTTGGGCGATCGCGTTCGCTTTTTTATTCCCGAAGGCGAGGAGGAGGCACGTCCGGCAGTCCATGATCGTCCCCAGGCCCATGGTGATGACATGGTGGGGGACTTTTTCCTCGCCGCCGAAGAGGGCGGCATTGTCTTTTCGCGTCTGCTCCGTCAACGTCTTGATCCGCGTTCTGGAGGCCAAAGATGAGGACGGCTCATTGAAGCCGATATGTCCGTCCGTGCCGATGCCGAGGATCTGGAGGTCGATGCCGCCGGCCGCGCGGATCCGGTCTTCGTAAGCCCGGCAGCTCGCGGGGATATCGTCGGCCAATCCGTCCGGGATGTTCACCCGGTCTTCCGGGATGTTGATCCGGCTGAAGAGATTGTCCCGCATATAGCTGTGGTAGGATGCGGGGTGGGTCGGATCCAGGCCGACATATTCGTCCAGGTTGAAGGCCGTCACCCGGCTGAAATCCAATCCTTCGTTGCTATGTATTTTGATCAGAAACTGATAAAGCTTGAAAGGGGATTGTCCCGTGGCGAATCCGAGGACGGCCTGCGGTTTTGCCCGGACGAGGCCGGCGATGATCCTGGCCGCAAGATAACTGGCGCCGAGGCTGTCCGGCTGGATGATGATTTCCATAGGGCTCATTATTATAGCAAAGACCGATTCAAACCTGAATATTTTAAAGGGCGCATCCCAAAATTGCCGATAGCGTTTGTCATCGCGAGGACAATCTCTATCGGCAATTTTGAGAAGCATCCTGGATTTTTGACTTGAGAAGATTCTTGTGTTATGGATTAGGCGGGCTCGAAAAAGTGATGCATCGTCGTGCGTTTTTTTTAATTTTCCTGTCCGTTCTCGCTTGCGCCGTGATTTTTGCGGGCTGCAAGGGTTCGCGCTCCGCTTCGGCCGGCAAGGGCAAAAAGCTCACCCTGGCCGTCATTCCCATGGGCACGACCCATGAATTCTGGAAAGCCATCCATGCCGGCGCCTTGACCGCGGCGCGCGAGCTCGGCGTCGATATCATCTGGAAAGGCCCGCTCCGGGAAGACGACCGGAACGAACAGGTCCAGATCGTCGAAACGTTGGCCAACGCCGGCGTCGATGCCCTCGTTCTGACGCCGATGGACGACCGGGCGCTCGTCCCGCCGGTCGTCGAGGCAAAGCGGATGGGCATCCCGACCGTCATTTTCAACTCGGCCCTCCAGGGCGATTATCACGTCGCCTACATCTCGACGGACAATTATCACGGCGGCGTCCTGGCCGCCGAATGCGTCGGCGCGCTCATGAAAGGGAAGGGGAATGTCATCCTCCTCCGCGTCCTGGCCAGCGTCGAGGGTTGCACAAAGCGCGAAGAAGGATTTTTGCAGACCCTCCGGACAAAATTCCCCGCCATGAAAATCCTTTCGGACAACCAGTATGCCGGCGTGACGACCGAGACGGCCTACCAGATGAGCGAAAACCTCTTGAACCGCTATGCCGACGTCCAGGCCATTTTCACGCCCAACGAGTCCTCGACCTTCGGCTGCCTGCGGGCTCTCGAAGACCACGGCCTTGCCGGAAGGATAATCCACATCGGGTTCGATTCGTCGAAAAAGCTGATCGAAGCCCTCGAGCAAAAAAAAATCCAGGGGCTCATCCTTCAGGATCCGTTCGGCATGGGCTATCTAAGCGTCCAAACGGCGGTCGCCCATTTGAGAGGACAGCCGTACGAGAAAAATATCGACACGGGCGTCTTTCTGGCCACGCCCGAGAATATGAACGAGCCCAAGATGAAGAAGCTTCTCACGCCCGACCTGTCGATCCTCGATCGATAAGCGAAGGAGACCAACATGACCAAAACATGGCTGCTTGTCTTCCTTGCCGCGATTTTAGGGGGAGTGTCATTCACCATGGAAAAAAGCCAAGAGGCAAAACGACCGGAGGCAAAGTCTTATTTCGAGCAGGGCGGGCGTCTCCGCATCATCTCCTCGAGCCATCAGGACATCGCCTGGATGGACAGCCCGCAGAAATGCATGGTTTATCGTGACGAGCGCTGCATCTCGCCGGCGCTGGAGATGATGGTCCAGAATCCCGATTACTGCTTCGTCATGGAGAACATGCTGAACCTGATGGAATTCCTCGATCGGCATCCCGAGCGAAAGGCCGACATCCTTCGCTTCAGCCGAGAAGGCCGGATGGAATGGGGCGCCACATTCAACCAGCCTTATGAATCGCTCCTCTCCGGAGAAGAGCTCGTCCGGGAGGTCTATTTCGGCCGCCGCTGGATCAAAAAGAATCTTCCCGGCTGCGATGCCGTCGTCTATTTCAATCCGGACGTGCCCGGCCGCGCCCTCCAGATGCAGCAGATCCTGAGCAAGTCCGGAATCCCCTATATGGTCATCAGCCGCTATCATGAGGGATTTTACGGGTGGGCCAGCCCGGATGGATCCTCGGTCCTGGCCTATTCGCCCGGCCATTACACGAACTCTTCGGCCCTGCTCAACGCCAAGCCGGCTGACTCCGTCCGAGCCGTTTCCGAGAAACTGTCGAAGTGGGGGCCCTATTATCAAAAACGAAACATTCCGCCTGAATTTCCGCTCCTCAATTCCGTCGATTTTTCCAAGCCGACGGATTTCGGCGAGTTGATCAATCTCTGGAACGGACGGCAGAAATCGGGGGTCGGCGCGCCCGCCTCAAAAATGCAATATTCTTCGGCGCGCGGATTTTTCGAAGCGCTCACTAAAAATAACCCTTCCTTTGATCCGGTCGGGGGCGAACGGCCGAACCTGTGGCTCTATATCCACGGGCCCACCCATCACTGGGCGATTTCGGCCCATCGCCAGGCGGGATTTCTCCTTCCGGCGGCCGAGACCTTCAACACGGTCAAGGCCTTGCTGGCCGGCAGTTTCCAAAACTATCCGGCTAAAATGATGGGGGAAGCCTGGCTGGCGGCGATCTATCCGGACCACGGCTGGGGAGGCAAGGAAGGACAGGTCACGGACCGGCTCTTCCGGAAAAAATATGAGTTCGCCCGGGACAAAGGCCAAGAGATGCTGATGGGAGCCCTCCGGGCGATCAGTTCGCTCGTCAAAACGGATCCTGCCAAGGGCCGGCCGTTTTTTGTTTATAACGCGCTTTCCTGGCCCCGGACCGACCCCCTGACGATCACGGTCAAAAGGACTCCGGCCGTCCTGGCCATTCACGACGCGCAGGGAAAAGTCGTGCCCTATCAAATTTTGCCTCCGCTTCCCGACCAATCTTCGGACGACATCCGCCTTGAATTCATCGCTCCCGATGTCCCGTCCGTCGGCTACAAAACCTTCTATCTGGCCGAAAAAGCCGACGTCGGCCGCGGGCAGCCGCTCGGCGCGCGCGCCGACGGCGTTTTTGAAAATTCTTATTATAAGATCGAGCTCGCTCGCGGCGGGGTCAAGAGCATTTTCGATAAAGAGCTCAAGTGCGAGATTCTGAACACGCAAAAATTCCTGGGCTTTGAAGTCTTCACCATGCAGTCTGTCGGCAGCGGAGCCGGGGAGTTCGGCCGCGTCCAGCAGCCGACCATGGAAGGCTTCGACAGACTCGGCGCCCACGAGACGCCCTGGAAATTCGAAGTCGAGCAATCCGGCCCGATCAAAACCGTTTTCAGCCTGAACCAGCCGCTGTCGGATTGCGTGATCAAAGAAAAGCTCATCATTTACAATTCGATCAAACGCATCGATTGCGAAGTTTCCCTGATCGGCTGGGACGGCTCTCCCTATCGGGAATATCGGTTGGCCTTGCCCGTCGCTGCGGCCCAAGCGAAGCTCGCCTACGAGGTGCCGATGGGCGTCGTTGAAATCGGGACGAGCGAGACCCCGGGAACAGGAGGACCGGCCTACGGCAGCCTGGTCTATGATGAACCCCTCTCGCAGATCAGGCCGCGTGAAGTCCAGAATTTCTTGACTGCGAGCGATGACCGCTTCGGACTGACAATGAGCACCAGCGTCGCCGTCAACGATTATCAGGATCCGACGCCCGATCCCGTAAATTACCCCGTCCTGCAAGCGGTGCTTCTGGCTTCACGGCGGAGCTGCCATGGGGAAGGGAACTGGTATCTCCAGGAAGGCGACCATGATTTCCGGTTTTCGATCGTTTCCCATGCGCCCGGCTGGCGGAACGGCTACCGCCGGGGCATCCAGGCCAATTGTCCGCTGTTCGCGGTCGTCCATCCGTCGCCGGCCGTCGGCCGAACGCTGCCCGAGGTCAAAAGCTTTTTCTCGGTATCCTCGCCGAACGTTCTCCTCAGCACGATCAAGAAAAGCGAGGATGATGATTCCGTCGTCCTGCGCTGCTATGACATCGAAGGAAAGGACGCCGACGTCCAACTGGATTTCTTCGTCCCTTGCGAAAAAGCCGAGCTGGTCAGCATGATCGAAGAAGGGGGGAAGACGATCCCGTCCCTAAAAAATGGTCTCAAGTTGAAGGTTGGGCACCACGCCATCGAAACGATAAAGCTTTGGCCCTCTCGAGCCAAAGGCTCCTAGGAACTCAAGCCGTAAGGTGACTTTTTGACTTAGCCGGAAGCCTATGCTATAAGCCTTGTTCGAGAGGCCATAATCATGGCGGAAATCGCCAAGGGCGTCCGGTCTTTTACCATAGGCACGGCGATCAGCCGGGTCATGGGTCTTGTCCGCGAGCTGGTCTTTGCCGTTCTGTTCGGCGCGAGCAACTCGATGGACGCCTTCAACGCCGCCTTCCGCATCCCCAATCTCCTGCGTGACCTCTTTGCCGAGAACGCCCTGTCCGCGGCCTTCGTTCCCGTCCTCACCGAACAAAGGCAAAAGAGCCAAGACGCCGCGAACAGGTTCGCGGCCAACATTCTGAACACCCTCTTCCTCGTGGTCGGTGTCGTGACGATCGCCGGCATTTTCCTTTCGCCCTGGCTCGCCCGGTTCATCGCTCCCGGATTCGTGGGCATTCCGGGGAAGCTGTCGTTGACGGGGCGGCTGACGGCCATCATGTTTCCGTTCCTTCTCTTTATCGCCCTGGCTGCCTGGGCGATGAGCTTTCTCAATACCGAAGGGGCGTTCTTTATCCCTTCCGTTGCGCCCGCGCTGTTTAACGTCTTTTCCATCCTTACGCCTCTCGGCCTCATGGTCTATTACACAAAGAAGGGAGGGAATCCGATCTTTGGCGCGGCTATCGGAGTGATTGTCGGCGGCCTCATGCAATTTATGGTCCAGGGACCGGCGGTCTGGCGCCGGGGATTCCGGTATCGTCCCTACCTCAGCTTCAGAGATCCTGCCTTCCGGAAGGCCATGGCCTTATTCCTTCCGGTGGCGATCGGCCTGGCAGGCTCGCGGATCAACTTCTTCGTCAACACGATGCTCGTCACTACGCTTCCCCAAGGGAGCCTCTCCTGGCTAACCTATGCTTTCCGGATCCAGCATCTGCCGCTGGGTTTGTTCGGGATCGCCGTGGGAACCGTAGCCCTTCCCTCCTTCTCCCGCTTCGTGACTGAAAACCAACTCGACGATCTGCGGAAGACGCTTTTTGATTCTCTGAAGATCGTTTTGTTCCTCACCGTTCCGACGTCCGTCCTGATGGCCGTTCTCTCGAGCCCGATCACGAGCGTCATCTATGAGCACGGGCGAAAGTTCAAGGCGGCAGATACGGCCGCGACGGCCGCCGTGCTGGCGCTTTATATGTTCAGCGTTCCGTTTGTTTCGGCGCTGCGGAATGTCGCCGGCGTTTTTTACGCCTTCAAGGACGCGACCTCTCCGCTTGTGGCGAGCTTCGTCGGTGTCGTTCTCAATATTGCGCTCAATCTTTCGCTCAAAGGACTTCTGGGCCTGCGGGCGTTTCCTCTCTCTGTGACGATCGCCGCTTTCGTCAACCTTCTGATTCTGTATCTCTGGCTGCCGAGGAAAATCGGCCCGTTCGGCCATAAGCCCCTTCTGAAATATTTAGGTCTCTTGATCCTGGCCTCTCTTGCCGGCGGCGGTGCTGCGGGAGCGCTCTTTTATCTTCTACGGTCAGCGGCTGGAACTTCTTTCTTCGTCAAACTCGCAGGCGTCGTCTTCTGCGGCGGCGCCGGACTTCTGGTTTTTTATGGGGCCTGCCGGCTGCTGGGCGTCCACGAAGTCCGGGCCTTCGTCAAGCGGTTCATGAAGATTTAGTTGCGCGTCTCACAAATATCTTGCGCGAATGATAAATATTTCCTTGAACGCGCAACCGCCGGGGAGTTTGACTCCCCCTTGGAAGTGCCCCGGCTCTGCGAAATACTTGAACAAGAAATTCATGAGACGGGGCACTAGAACGAGGGGACAAGCTCGACCAAGAATTGCTTGGAAATGCTCCGCCAGATGAACCGCAGGTCGAAACGGCCGGCGTGGCGGATCAAATAGAGGTCGACGTTGTTGATCTTTTTGCGGAAAAAATCGTAGTTCAGAAGGGACTGGAATTTCCAGTTTTTGATGAGCCCGATCGAGACATCGGCGAAGGATTGCTTCCACTCGCCGGTCTTGGGGTCATAGGACAGAGAGACCCAGGCCTTGAAACGCTCCGCGGGGTGGAGCCGTATGACCGCGCTCAGGTCCTGGCTGGTCGTGCCCTCGATCAGCCAGCCTTTGGATTTTCGCCGGGATTGAAGGCTGTAAAACCCCTCGATCGTCACAAGAGAGCCGAAGGATTTGGTGGCCCTGAAGATCAGGCCTCCCGAAGTGAAATTCCTTTTTTCCTTCTCGAGGAATTGTTCGAGGGCGAGGTTGACCTGCAGGCTCAAATCCTTCCGGAAGAAAAAAGGCTTGGCCGAAACGTTCAGGGAGAGGTTGTCGCTGTAGCCGCGCGTTTCGAATCGATCGCTCCAGACGTTGTTGATGAGGAAAATATTCTGGAACGTCGCGGTCAGGATGCCGCCGTAAAAGGTCACGGGGTTGAAACCGAGCCTGAGCTGCGGCCGCGACAGGCGTTGGTTCCCGACGAGGTCGTAGTTGAGGAAGTAATCCGTGGCGAGGTTGAAAATATTCGAGTTGTAGGAGAGGTTGACGTTGCTCGTGAATATTTTGGAGTGGCTTCCCGTTCCGCCGATGAGGATCTGCGAGTAGCTGGAGAGGAGCTGGAAGTTGATTTTCCTCAAGACCGTGGCATTGTAGGAAAAATTGGCCAGGGCCTGGTCGTGGAGCTCATACCGGCCCTGGAAGGACATTTGGCCCCAGCGGTCGAAATTCAGGGTCGATTGGAGTCCCAGCCAGGCTTCGCCCCGAACCTGGAGGGGCTTGTTGTAGGTGAAATCCAGGAGCAGGGTGTTCTTGCCGTTCCGCCAACGCTTATCAAACCAGAGTCGGGCATTCCACAGATTCGTCGAGTTGTAATTGCCGGACAGGCCGAGGTTTGTCCGCTCGTTGAGCATGAATGTCGTCGAGGTCTGTAAGTCGAGCTGCCGCGGCAGCCCGGCGTAATTTTTAAGGATGGAATGTTCCTCGTAATAGACCTGAGTCAGGCTCCGGAACTTCTTTTCCCGCTCATAAGCATAGCTGATATTGCCGAAGAGCCCTTGCTGCCGCGTGAACCAGACCCTGTCGAGCGAAAAGCCGTTTGTCCGGCGCTGGTCTCCCCAAGACAACTTCAATTTTTTGAATCCGACGGATTCGATCCCTTCGACGAAGAGGGTTACGTCGTACCCGGAAATCTCGAAGTTGGGCGTCATCTCAAGCTGGCTCGCCGTGAAGTAGATCAGGGATTTCTGGATTTCGATCAAAGTGACTCGGCCCAGAGCCGGGCGTTTGCTGACAAGGTCTTGCCGGGACTCTTCGAGCCCGGGCTGGCCGGCATCCAAAGGCTGGACCTCGACCGTGTCTTGGTAATTGATGAGGAGGCCTATCTTTTTTTGCGGGTCAAAAAAGAATTCGTCGGCCTCGTGTTTTTCGCCGCTCTTCGTAAGCTTCACGCCGCCGTAAGCCAGAAAGGCACGCGAGGGGAGGTCGATCTTGATGTATTGACAGACGATGTCATAAGCCTTCAATTTGAAGGCGACGTTTTCCCCGTAGATCTGCCTATTGTCGTAGCTGTAGACAAGAAAGCTTCCCTTGATGTCGAGAAGCGTCTTATCCTCGGCCGCAGGGAGTTGAACCGCCAGGAAAGCGAGAAGATAAACAACGCCGGCCGCTTTCCTGTGGCTCATTTCTGGAATCTCAACTGATAGAGTTTTTGATTGGTGTCCGCGTTCCACAAAAAGCGTCCGTCGAAGGCCAGGCCCTGGGGAGATTGGCCGATCGAGAGATATTTCCGCAGCACCTGTCCGGCGAGGTCAAGCTCGTAGATCGAGAGGGTCCGGGGATCCGAGACCCAAAAATGTCCTCCGTCGAAAGCCAGCCCGCCGGCCCGGGTCCCGGGATTTGGAAAGGAAGCGAGGACCTCGGCCGTTTCCGGGTTGACCTTGAGAATCTTGTTGGATTGGGCGTCCGCCAGCCACAAGAATCCGAGCCCGTATTCCATGGCCGTGAACGAGCCGCGCTGGAGGTTGAGCCTTTTTTGGATATCGCCGCTCGAAATATTGATCTTGTAAACGTTGACGTCGGATTCGCTCGAGACCCATAGATCCAGGCCGTCGTAGGCCAGGTCCGAGGTATTCGACACAGGGGACCTCAGGGTTCGGATAAGCGCGCCGTTGGCGGCGTTGAGGCTGTAGAGGGTGTCGCTCGAGCCGTCCACATTCCACAGCGCCGTTCCGTCCCAGGTCATGCCCCGCGGGCTGAGGACCGGCGTGTAGATCGTGTTCACGACCTCGAAGACGACCTCTCCGGCCTGCGGGTCAAAAGGATTGTCGAACAGCCGGTCCTGACAGGCGGCCGAGAAGATCAGGCTAAAAACGGCAAGAAGCCGTGATGGATATTTGATGAGGTTCGCCACGTTCGATCCTGAGCGTCAATGCCTTTTTTTGTTTTCCTTTGGCCTTGACGATCAAATAGATATCGACGAGATTTGCGGCCCAGACGGCCGCCGCGGCCAACATGAACTGGTTGCGCCGTGTATCGTATTGTTCCGTGAGCTGTCGGGTGCGAACGGCCTCGTCCATGGTCGTGGCTTTCTTGTAGAGCGCATAGTTTTCGTTCGCGAGATGATTATTGGCGAAGATCTTGTAAACGCAAAAAGCCTCAGCCGCGAAAACGAGGGCGGCCTCGATGTATCTTTTTTCGGAGAGCTGTCCCCAGCCGGGGAGGAGCAGGGATTTTTCGAGGGAACCGAGTGTCTTTTCGGCGGGAGTCTGCTCGAGCTCGCAAGCCGGGGCGGGCGGGGACGAGGTCAAAATGAGGGTGAGAAGAACGAAGCCGAGGCCGACGGCTTTTTTCTTCCAAAGACGAAGATGAAACATTTCGGTTCCGGCGTCCTTGGCTAAGACATAGCACAGAAGAAAGCCCATGTCAAAATCCGCAAAGCGCAATCATTTTATTCTTGACATCTCTCGGGTAATTGCATATGTTAAAAGCGACTTGGAGGCTAAGGATGGTTTATTTCCGGGATGGAATTTTTTCTAAAATTCTTGCCGTTTTTCTCTGTGTCCTGATCGCCGCAGAGGTCCAGACCGCTTTTTCAGGGCAAGAGACTCCTCTCATGAGATTCGCCAATGCCAGGCAGGATTACATTGACGGGAACTTCAAGGGGGCCATCCGGAACCTCGAAGAAATCATCAAAGTCGTCGATGGCAGCAGGCCCGAATTCAGGGATTTTATCGGGCATGTCTTTCTCCTGCTCGGCGCGAGTTCGGAGAAGCTAGGAGAAGGCGAAGCCGCCAGAGGATATTACAGGAGGGCCGCGGAGTTGCTCGGCCAAGCGGTGCCGAGAATCGAAGGCCTCAATCTTTCCGGACTTGTCCTTCTCGACCAGGTTTTCACCAAGGCGGCGGTCCCGCTTCCTCAGGGCGTTCCGGTCGAAACCGATCCGCAGCTGGCGAAGTACATGCGGGCGAAGGACGCCTACTCATTCGGAGATATTGATAACGCCAAAAATTATGTCGAATCGCTCCTTACGGATTTAAGCTTCGTCACCGGCCGGGATGTTTTTAAAGGGGAGACCTATCTTCTGGCCGGAGCGATATACGAAAGACTCAGAGACAAAAAGCTCGCCGTCAGCAATTTCTGCAAAGCCAAGTCCCTCCTTGGCGAGGGCCGGACGTTCGAAGGGCTCGATCTTGGAAAGTTGGAGTATTACAGGGTTGAATGCCCGGGCGTCGGCGGGGCCATCGCGAGCGAAAGGGCTGTCCCCGTTACGAGAACAAGAGGCCGGGGGACCACCCTGGGCACGGTGCTTATGTCCCTCTTGCTGACGGCGGTTGTGGGCGGCCTAGTTTGGTTTCTTTTCTTTTCCAAATACAGTCCCTTTAAAACGGGATTCAACGCATCCTGTTTTACCACTAAATGGGAGTACTCTGTCGTGGCCGACTATATCGGGCCCAAGGGGACCGTGACTCTTACGCCTTCCAACCAGGCTCCCAACCCCAATGAAAACAACAATTGGGAAGATCAAGTGACCTATACGCTTTCAGCAACCGGCGGAGGAACCCTGGAGAGGATTGTCATGAACTGGGATGTCACGATCGGCGGGGGCGATAACGCAATGCGCCATGACATCATTTCCGTGGACGGCGTGGAAAAGCTGAATGTGACCAACACCTTCTCCGAACCGTGCAGCCGGCCGGGAACGAAGAAGTATACGGGTGTCTATACGAGAATGAGCACCGGAACCTTCACCATCAAGCACAAGGTGGAACTCTCGAATCCGGCGCGCATCGCCGCGACCATGGAGGCGACGAAGAAATAGCCATTTCGGCCCGATTTTCCATAGCTTAACCGTTTTCCCTGACCGTAGTACAGTTTGGGTCGGGTCCTGTCGCCGACGAGCCCCAGAGTTCTTACTCATCACCCACCTTCGGGGGGTCCCATTCGCTACGAACTCTGGGGCGCCCCGGTCGGCGCCACCCGATCTCTTAAAAAAAACTGTACTGCGGTCAGGCGTTTTCCTACTTGATCGTGATCTCAGCAGGCATGCCTTCGCGGTTGAGAGTCGTCACGGCGATGATTCGATAAACGCAAGACCCGCTCCGGCTTACCTTGCGGTGGAGATACCTCGTCGCGGCCGTATCGCTTTCCGCCAGCATCGTCCACGTGGAGCCGTCGAGCGTGTAGATTCTGTATTTGTCGATATTGATGTTTTGGGGGTTGTTTTGCCAGGTGAGGACGTTGATATATTCTGCCTGGGATAGGGAGCGATTGAGGACCTTTTGCCCCTGCACGGCGAGCGGGGCGAGAATCAGCAGGAAATTGGCCCGGACCGTTTTAGGCCCGCTCATGGCCACGGTGACGGGATTCGTCGAGCCTGAAGCGTCGCCGCTCCAATTGTAAAATTGATAGGAGGTCGAAGGAATTGCGGTCAGAACGACGGATCCTCCCGATGAGAAAGAATAGCTTCCCGGCGGAGGATCGGTTGTCCCGCCCGCCGAGGCTTCGATATTCAGAGGATAAGTTTGAGTTGTCCAAGGAGTCGTCACGACGGCGGTGTGTGTCCAGGTGTGGTTTCCGCCGGAGACGACATAGTCATAGGAGGCGACTTTCAGGCCTTCCCCGTACCAAGGGTCCATGTAGTTCATTTGGCTGCCGTCAATCCCGTGCCCGACGACGAAATGCCCGCCGCCCGACGTCCAGCCCCAGCGGATCACGAAGGGACGGTTGTCGTTGACAGCCGCCTCGACTTCGTTGGCATAGAGTTGGCGGACAAGCGCCGTGGACTGGAGGCCCCAATTCTGGAGGATGTCTTGGATCGAGCCCGCCGAGCCCATGATGTAATTCCAATAATTGCAGCCTTGGCCGGCGTCCGTGCAGCAGGGGACCGATCCGAAATCGTGCCAGGTGGCGCGGGTCCGAGTGTAGTCCGCGATGGCGCATTGAGCGGCGTTCGTTCCGTAATATTTGATGATGGCCGAGCTGACCGCCGCCCAGCACCATTGATCCTGTTCCTGGGTCGTGAGGGTGAAGAGCAGGACTTTGGCGGCGGCAGAGCCCGATCCGGCAGTGAGCCAAGCCGCGAAGAGAATCATCGTTCCCCATATCCGTTTTTGTCTTGTCATGCGATTTCTCCTTGTCGGACGTATCGATCCAAGATCGCCTCTTGTCTCAGCGTTTGATCGTTCCGGCCAGGAGTTCTGCGTACTTGTCCCTGGCGCGTTTGAGCGTTTCCGGATAGGAATAGAGGATGAACATCTCTTCAGCCGTGCCCAGGGCCAGGCGGGCCGAACGGAGAGGAACGAACGTCGTTTCTTCGAGCCTTTGGGAGGTTTCCCGGAATCCAGCGAAATCTATTTTGAGCTGGTACAGGCGCAGCAGGATTCTTTGGGATTCTTTTCCGCTCGCCGGATAATTCATTTCCAGTTTGTTGAGCTCCGCGGCCAGTCCGGCTGCGCCTATTTCAACGGCCCTCCACTCGCCGTTCATCCGGGCCACGGTCAGCAGGGCTCGCATCGTCCCCCGACAGATAATCGGGAACCTGAATTCCTCAAGGGGCAAGATCAAGCCCTCGCCGGCGACAGCTTCCGGAGCGAGGTTCTTCGGATGAATGGTGCACAGTTGGTACGGGCTCCCGAGGGAGGCCAGGCTGAACTCCTCGCGGCCTCCAAAACCGAAGCTTGATTCGAATCCCTGCGGGATGGAGTTGAGAAAGGGGTGCAATCCTGCTTCGGCAGCTTGATAAACGCCATTCTCTTCATTTCCGAAAGTCAGAGAATGGATTCCCAGGAAAACGCAGATTAAAAGAATGGGCCTAAACAGCCGTGTTCTTTTCTTGTCGGATGACATTTGTCCTCCTCCTTTCGAGACGAAGCGAATCGCTCGGAAGAACATCGAAACAGCCTGAGACAACTTGTTTATTATTCAAGGCGGGCAAAAAAGTCAATCCTGGTTTTTTTTATAAAAAAATCTTGACAAATTCATCAACATGTCGTATTTATCAAAATAAGGACGCAATATATAGTGTGTTTATATTATTTCAATTATTTTAATGCTGTAGCGACTAATATAAAGGAGGGCCGGGAGAAGAAACGTTACGTTTCATTCTCCCTTTTCAACCGGTTACGCCTTGGATGAGGCCCTCCAATTTTTTTTCTTCCCGCGCTAAATAATGTCAAAGAAATACCGGAAAGTCAATCATCTTTCGGGGTCAAAGATGCGGCGATTTTAGGCGGATTTTATCACCTCTACAGGTGAGAGACGCCTGGAAGGACGTAAAATTCTCATGAAAGGGGAAGAGGAGTGAACCTCAAAGTTTTTATCGCAGGGAAGATCGACGAGATCAAAAGGACGGCGGGCGGCAAAAAAACCATTTCCGCCCTGTCCGGAGGCGTGGACAGCTCTACCTGCACGGTGCTCGCAGCGCGGGCGATTGGTGCCAACCTTAAGAGCATCTTCATCGACGACGGCCTGATGCGCGAGAAAGAGCCCGAGCGGGTGAGGAAAATCTTCCGAGACCTCGGCGTCACGGTCGAGATCATTGACGCCCGGGACGAGTTCTTCGCGGCGCTTGCGGGCCGGTTCGATCCGGAAGAGAAACGGAAGGCTTTTCGCCATACGTTTTATTCGGTCTTCGGAAAGGCGGTCAGGCAGAGCGGAGCGAGGTTCCTGGTCCAGGGGACGATCAAAGCGGATATCATCGAGACGAAAGGCGGCGTCAAAACCCAACACAACATCCTGGAACAGATTGGAATCGACACCGACAAACGATATGGGTTCAAGCTGATCGAGCCGCTCAAGGATCTGTTCAAGGACGAAGTCCGGAAAGTGGCCAAAGCCGTCGGCCTTCCCCAGGAAATCTATGCCCGAATGCCCTTCCCCGGACCGGGTTTGGCGACAAGAGTCGTGGGAGAAGTAACGCCCCCGCGGGTGGCCGTCGTCAGGAAAGCGACCGTGATCGTCGAAGAAGAGATCGCCCGGCTCAAGCCGTTCCAGGCGTTCGCCGTCCTCCTCAGCGATCAAGGGACGGGCGTCGAAAAAGGGAAAAGGAAATTCGGCGATATCATCATCATTCGCTCCGTGGAAAGCAAGGACGCCCTGAAGGCCAAGCCGACCCAGGTTCCCTGGACGGTCCTGACCCGGATGGCCAAAAGAATCACCAGGGAGATTCCGCAAGTGACGCGGGTGGCCTATGAGCTGACGCCCAAGCCGCCGGCCACCATCGAATATATATAATAATCTCTCCCTCTAAATTGGGTACATACTAGATTACTTACACATACCAGATGTCCGAAAATTGCCGATAGGGCCTGTCATCGCGAGGAGCGAAGCGACGTGGCGATCTCCAAAAAAAGAATCTATTCTGGAGATCCCCACGTCGCTTCGCTCCTCGGGACGACCGAAAGGTCGGATTGCCACGCACCCAAAGGGCGCTCGCAATGACTCGAATATCAACGACTTGTCATTTCTATTGGCAATTTTGGGTATGTGTACCTCGTAGCCTTTAAAATTATTCTGTGCTAATATTTTTGGGTACACATACCGTATGTGTACCCAAAGAAAAGGAGGAACCATGCCGTTTGTTAAAAAGAGGAACCTCAGCGTCAAGACTTTGGGAATCTTCGTTCCCTGCGACCCGCGCATCGACAAAGAAGCCAGACGGCGGGCTTACAATATCGGCACCATGACAGCCAGGCTGCTGGCCGAGAGGCTTCGTCTCCCGGATGGATCCTCCCCCAACGTCTTCTATGGCTCGCATCTCGTCGACAGCGAACGGACCGCGGACACCGCGGCCCGGGAATTGAAGGAAGCCGGCGTGGAAGCTCTGTTCATCGTGCCCGACACCTGGTTTTTCCCGGGGAAATCCGCGATGGCCCTCACGGCTCATTTCCCTCCGAGTCTGCCCATCGCCTGCGTCGGCGGCAATAATGCGCCCAAACCGGGCGTCGTCGGGATCGATGCGCTCGTCGGCGCCTACGCCCAGACGGGGCGCCTTTGTCCGATGGTCATCGGCACGATGCCCGAGACCGGCCTGAACCCGGAATTCGACGCCAAGACCAAGGACGAAATCACGGACCTGGCCTACGCCGTTCTGGCCACGGTCGCGCTCAGAGGCAAACGCTATCTCGCCGTGGATACCGATTCCATGCAGATGGAGACGGCGCTCAACCACGTCCATGCGGCGCGCCGTTTCTTCGGCCTCGAATCGACTCGGGAATCCATGAAGATCTTCGCCGATATGCTCCATAAAAAAGGCGGCTATGACGGGGATGAGCTTAAGGCCCTGCGCGACTGGGTCATCAACGTCAAGTTCAAAAACCGGATTTTCAACAACACCGAGGAGATCGCGGCGCGCGGCCTTGCCATCTACACGGCCGGCAGGATCAAGCCGCCCGCCCTGACCGCGGAGGACAAGAATAAGTTGGACGAAGGCTTGGCTCTCTATCTCATCCTCCGGAACGCCATGCGGGACGTCAATGCCGTCGGAGGCGGCTGGACGAACCAGCTCAGCTGGGGATCGGACCGGCGCGGCATTCCACTCAGCACGGCCGACATCGCTGAATCGCTCTTCAATTCGAGCGAAGACCACACCGGCCCAAAGGCCGTGGTTCCGTTCGCCACGGAAAACGACATCCAGGGACTTCTGACGATGCTGACCTATTGCTATTTGTCCGGAGGAAAGCCGACCCTGTTCATGGATTTCCGCAAGGTCTACGAGCCCTGGGAGATCGAGAAGATGGCGAAAGAACTCGGCCTCGATTTAAGCGCCCATAAAAATGAGCCTTGGCTGAGGCGGGGTTTTATCGACGGCAATAACTCGGGGAGCGCGTCCCTGGACTATGCCGAGAAGCACTTTTTGTTCAAGGCCGTGGCCTATTATTTCCCGGGTCTCGGATTTTCTGTCGGCTTCGTTTCGCCGAAGGGGATCCGCGGCCAGGCCGGCCGGCTGGCTTACTCCGACCTGTCCGGCATGATGACCATGGTCCAGGATGAGGCGGAAAGCCAAAAGCTTCCTCCGGCTTTGGCCGAACGGGTCTGCCATGCCTCCGATTATTCCTGGCCGCATACTTTTTTGACGTTCGACCATATTCCGCCGAGCTACGCCAAGACCGGACTGCCGGCGAATCACTTCCACATGGTAACGCATTTGCCGCGGCGGCGCTGGCAGCATTTCTCGGACTACAACCTGATCCTGAATTATAGGTGGGAAAACACGGCCGAATACACGGAAGGATTGGACCGGCCCCAACCCATGCTCTGGCGCTTGAACGGCGGAGAAACGGCGGCGAAGATGTTGCTCGCCGGCCGGCGATAATTGAAATGGGGACACAATACTCTGTCCCTTGGGACAGAGTATTGTGTCCCCCCAAGCGTTTATTATTTTGTCAAGGCGAGCCCTTTTGGCCGTGGCCGTCTCAACGCCTTAGCCTATAATTTCCAATAAATCCATGGGCTTTTCGATGAGCGCCTTTGCCCCGTTCGTCCTCAATTCCTCGGCCGAGCGAAAACCCCACAGCGCCCCGATGGCATACATTCCGGCCGCGTTGGCCGTCTGCATATCGGTGTTCGTATCGCCGACATAGGCGATTTGTTTGGGCCGGACCTCCAACTGACGCGCGATTTCGAGAGCCACTGTGGGATCGGGTTTCACGGGCACTCCCTCCCGGGCGCCAAAAATAGCTCGAAAGCTCCATCCGGGGAAATAGTGTTGCATGACGGTTCGCGTCGAATCATCCGGTTTGTTCGAAAGCACTGCCATGGGAATCTCGCGCCGGCTCAAAGCGTCGAGAAGTTCGGGTATTCCCCGATAAGGTTTGGTCTTGAGGCTGCTTCGGGCCGCGTATTCGGAGCGCATGAGCTCTTTCAAGCGGGCCCTCATTTGGGGATCATCGCCGGCCTCCGGAGGAAGCGCTCGCTGGGCGAATGTTTCCAGCCCGTCCCCGACGAGTTCTTTGCATTCTTCGACGTTCCGGCCGGGATATCCCATTTTGGCCAGGGCGGCATTCATCGAATCGGTCAGGTCTTCGATCGTATCGAGGAGCGTTCCATCCAAGTCGAAAAGAACGGCCCTGAATTTCATAGTTAAGCTCCGCTGAGCATTTTATCCAATATCCGGCGACTGTCAAATTGACATTGTCTTTTTGCCGGTGATAAAATACGGGCTGTTGGATTGATCTTTTGGCCGATGAAAGGAACAGGAATATGCTGACGATTAAAAAGATCCTTTGTCCGGTGGATTTCAGCGAGCCGTCCCTAAAGGGCTTGGACTATGCGGTAGATTTCGCCAATCTTTTCCAGGCGGAGCTGACCGTGGTCTATATTCTTCCTCTTTTGCCGCCCACGCCGAGTGATCCGAATACATTCTTCAAGGTTCCTGAATACGAGCGAATCGTCCATGCCGAATCGGAACAGAAACTCAAAGAAATTATCGCCGAGCGAATTCCCAAAAATCTGAAAGTCCGCTCTTCCATCGGTCATGGCAGCCCGGCCAAAGAAATCGTGCGCATCGCCGGCGAAGAAAAAATGGACCTCATCGTCATCGCCACCCACGGCCATTCGGGCTGGCATCATCTCGTCATCGGTTCCGTGGCGGAGAAAGTCATCCGCCTGGCGCCCTGCCCGGTCTTCGCCGTCCGCGAGCCGCATAAATAATCCGGGCCGCCGCGCCCAATTCTCGGCTGTGCTTTTCGTATTGACACCCCGAGGCTTATTTTTAAACTAAAATGGGAAATTTCAATTTTTCTGCCCCTGAGACATGGGATAAAAAATAAAATAACGGTTTTGAAAATCCCATTTTTTGAGCTTTTTACCAAACACCTGGATTAAAACAAGTTATCGGATTCAGTAGTTTCCATAATGTCTTTTTATACGACGCACGAACAGCACCCCATTATTTACTCTCATTCCGATCTCTAAGCCTGGCCAGATAGCTTTTCAACGTCCTCTCTGGAATCCCCCATCCTTTCGCCGTCTTGCGAACTCCGACCGCAGCTATTGATCCAAAAAGCCGCGCTTGATCCAAGAGCCTCAGCCGTGACCGCCGCGCCTTTGTCCTCGTAGGAATTCCCGCTGCTTTGAGCCACCGCCTAACGCTTGCTTCACTTATTTTCATCGCTTTCCCGACCTCACGGATCGAGAGCTTTTGAACGATGTAAAGCCGGGTCAACCGATCCTTCATCCTCGCCGTCGGGCTGAGTTGCGGACGGCCCCGCTTAACTTCCAGCCCTGCGGCTTCCTGGTATCGAATCCGACCCATGAGAATTATGCCCGCCTTCCTTCGTCCTTCCAAATGAGGCTAGTTTTCGCCGCAAGGCCTGGAACAAGAAGAAAGGCGAACAGGCGAGAGTTCGGGAAGGATAGACGGCACGATGCATACCCCCCATCAACTATTCGCTCGTTTTCTTAACTGCCTTGCCCATAGCGTCAACCAAAGAGTCACCAATGCTAGGGGCCATATGCTTATCTTCATAATAGCTATGCCCCAGAACCACATAGTCTGGATGGACGACCAGGTTGTGTCTGGGCCCTCCCAAAACGACAATAGCCATGCAGGATGTACGGACATGGCCAGCCGATACGCAATCCACTGAATCAGAAGAAACCCGATAGCGATCAGCAGGATCCACCAGCCCGCGACTGCTGCGGCCCTCACGCGCTTCTCGAAAACATCGTTCATAGAAAACCTCCTATTCGGCAGATAGAATCTTTATTTTGATGGGAATTTCCTTTTTCGCGGCGCGTCATTTCGTCCGACCAGGCGGCCGGCTACCCCCGGCCCCTGGCGCCCCAGCTCTTTTTCCATGTTCTCCACGCGTTCTTCAATGGTCATTTTATCCTCCTACTCTTCAAGCCATGACATGAGAATTATTCCCGTCTTCTTTCGTCATTCATCATGAGGCTATTTTTTCCCTCTGGGGCTAATTGAGTTACACTAATCTTGAATGTAAAGGAATACTCTTTTTTGGTTCCCTTAATTTCAAGGGGGAAGTAAACGCTGAATTCTATTCCGTTATAAGATAGGGACAGAGAATCCTCTGCAAATAATAATCCTTCTTGCCATGTATTATTGACATATTGGATATTTTCAGCTGGAACAACAATATCTGATATCCTAGATTTTGGAGGGATAGTCGTCGGGGCTTGAGCAGAATTTCTGTCAATAAGTTTGACCCCACTATGGATGATTTTAGAAGCTCGTCCAGTTGGTGAAACAAACGAGAGATCATCCCAATTTATTTTAATCCCTGAGTCGGTTTTGTTTTGTATGGAAAATGTGATTCGAGTTTCTGAAATTATAAAAGATACATCAATAGAATTATCAGAATAGGAAAGAGCCTTTGATTGGGTCGGCTGAACTAAAGAAAAATCCCATTTATATCCGGGCATAGATGCTATGGTTACGGATTTTTCAAGACACTTGGGGCAAGGCTTAAAGCCCCTTGCTTTTGCAGAGGAAAGGGGCATGCTTGTTCTTCCCCCGGCTAAAAGAGGACATTTTTCTTTATGATAAATATTGTCGTTAACCATCACAAAAACAGTTTCCGAATCGTCCATGGAGAGCGCTACTGTTTTTGTATAATCCTTAATGGGATAATCGATCCATTGAGCAATGACAAATAACGGGATCGAGGCTAATACAATTAAGAAAGACGAAGCTAAGATAATTTTTTTCATTATGTCCTCCCTTTTGGTAATAACTATAAATCTGGAAAATAGATATTGTCAATAGAACAGAATTTCTGGTAGTGTCCTAATTTGAAACTAAAAAGCTAGGCGTCTTTGTCTTGGAAGCGGAGGCTTACAAATTATTAAGGTATGCCCAGCTACGTTCCCATTAAGAGATAATAAATCTTTATCAAAAGTATAAAAAGCATCGACCGCATATTGGATAGCTGTGGCCAAGTGGGAAGCGTCTGGTAATTCGATTCTTCTTCTTATTCTTAATGAGTCATAATAATTGCGTATTTCGTGAATGAGTTTTGAAATCCTTATGTCTATCCCAATTAGCTCAAAATTCCTTCTTTTTGATGTTGTCCTTTCAAATAAATCATATACCTCAGGAGGATATTTCCCGCGCAATATCTCCCCGATAATATTAACCGAAGCGATAGCTTTGATTTCATTTTTCATAATTCTTTCTATGCAATATTCCACGCCCCCCATTTCTTGATTCGGCCTAGCTTCATTTTTCATCCATGCAATTATTATAGTTGAGTCGAGGCAGATTTTTTCAAGATATAGAGGCATTTCTTATTTTCCTCACAAATTCTTCAGAAGATAAATCTCCTGTTAAATTTGGCGCAATACCACGAAGGTCATATAACGTGGGGAGTTCTTCATCGGAAGGGAAAATTTCTATTTCTTCAACGATAATTTCATGGGCATATTTAGAAACCGCCTTGTATCTTAGTTCGCCCTTGACTTCGACATATTTGCCAACAGCCGCAATGGCGCTCTTCATTAATTCCGCAGGAAAATGACAAGTTATCTTAATGGGTCCTACGTCTGGATATATTCTGAAGATATTTTTTCCGTGGTGGATATTAATATATTCAAGCATGCCACGAACAAAGCCCTTCGTTTTTTCTTCTGGTGCTAGAATCATATCCAATTTGGCTTTAAACTCCCTGGTTAAATTGAGGTCATATCCATCTGTAATTATTCGCGTAGAATAGATAGATTTCCCAATTATGCTAGTGGTTTCAATCAGGCCTTCTATTAAACTATATTCAATTTCCTTTCTCTCTAATGTGCCAGTTTCAATATTTTGATAGGCTGAATAAAATTTATTCATTGTCTTATCTCTTAAATCAATATCGGGATTTTCTGGAACAGCATCCATCACTACAATTGCCGGGCTGCCGTAACTAAGCTCTACAATTCTTAAATAGAATGAGGGTGTTCCCCTGCCAGAAATAAGCTTATCCACTTTAAGAATGTTTTTGGTTATGGCATATAATTCGCTGATAAAAGCATTCGCTCGCAATAATCCATTATCCTCAGGCATGCCCTCTATAATGATTTTAATCTGAGTTTTTTTCATTTGACGACCTTCCCTCTCTTTAATTCTAATTGTATTTTTTGGTTAAGCAGATTTTATTACTATCACTCAATAAATTCAATTATCGAACAATATAGACCTCTCCGCGTGTTCCAGTTTTGAGCCAAATTTTACTTAATTATGCTGAAACTATGGTAAAAAGACTTAAAACTCAAGGAAGCCAAAACCAAGCGAAAATCGTTGACATATCAGGGGGATATCTGGTATTTTCACCCTCTCGGCGCTATCGTCTAGAGGCCCAGGACGGGTGGTTCTCAGCCATCAGACCGGGGTTCGAATCCCCGTAGCGCTACCAGTCTTTTTTTCCGGCTTTCCCCTGATTTTTTTGGTTACTGCTAAGATTCTTCCTTTCGGATCACGCCGTTTGTTCGATTGTCAGGACCTGACCGTTTATCACTTTTCGGGGACATGATCCGGAAAATTCATGGGACACAATCCCTTTTCAAGAGGAAAGGGTTATGTCCCGAATTTTCCGGATCATGTCCCCGAAAAGTGATATACGGTCAGAGGCATGGCAACAGAGACATGACATCTTGACAAGGCGATGAGCGGCGATATATAGATAGGCGATAAGGAGGTGGTCCAGATGATATGTCGACGATTTATTCGGTTTGTTTTATTGGTTCCGGTCATGCTCTTCGTCTGGCTTGCGCCCCTGGCAGCGCAGGAGCTCAGCCTGACGAAGCAGGTCGTTGAACGCACGCTGCCCAACGGGCTGAAGGTCCTCATGATCAAGCGGGCGGACACTCCTACGGTGCGCTGCATCCTGGCCTATCGCGTCGGCTCCGTGAACGAGCGGCCGGGAATCACGGGCATCTCGCACTTCCACGAGCACATGATGTTCAAAGGCAGCTCGACGATGGGAATCAAGCTGGGCACGCTCGAGAAGGACAACGAGTACAACCGGCAGATCGACGCCCTGGAAGAACAGATTGTGGCCGAAGAGTCCAAAATCAAAGGCCGGGACGAGGCCAAGATCATGACCCTCAAAAAGCAGATCTCCGACTTGCTCACGAAAGAGAAAGCCGAAACGATCGTGAGCGAAGAGATCTGGGGCGCCTACCAAGAGGCCGGCGGGACCGGCCTGAACGCTTCGACGGGGCAGGAGATGACCCAGTACTATGTCACGCTCCCGAAAAACAAGCTCGAGCTCTACTTTGCGCTCGAGGCGGACCGGATGGTCAATCCCGTGTTCCGGGAATTTTATTCGGAGCGCGACGTCATCGTCGAAGAGCGCCGGATGAGCGAGAACAGCCCCGGCTTCTTCTTCAACGAGCAGCTCAATGCCACATTCTATGCGGCCAGCCCCTACCACTGGGAAGTCCTGGGCTGGATGTCCGATGTCAGCCGCATCACCAAGCAGGAGATGATGGACTATCGCAGTCTGTACTATCGTCCCGACAACGCCGTCCTGGTTTTGGCCGGCGACCTGGATGTCGAACCGATCATGGCCCTCATCACCAAGTACTTCGGCCCGATTTCCTCTAAAGGCCCGTCGCCCCGCGTCCGGACCGAGGAACCGTCGCCCGAATACTACCGCAAAGTCAATGGGCCGGATTTCAAGGCGCCGAACATCGAAAAACGCGTCACCGGCAGAGCCGCCACCAACCCGAGCGTCCAGATTCTGTTCCATATCCCGCCTCTCTGGCACGAAGACCTGCCCGCCCTCTTCATCCTGGGCCAGGCGATGAGCGCCAGAACCGGCAAGATGTATCTGGACCTGGTGCTGAAAAACGAACACGCGACCAACATCAGCGCCCGGGCCTCCAATTCCGAGTACGACGGCGAGTTCTCGGTGAGTGCCTCGGCCAAGGAAATCAAGAACGAAACGGTCGTGCCTCTCGCTCAGCTCGAAAAGGAGTTGTGGACGTACATCGAAGACGCCAAGAACACGCCCGGCGACGATCTCTTGCTCCAGCGCGTGAAAAACGCGGTCGAAGCCAGGTATCTCCAGAGCCTGGCCGGCACGGGAATCGCCAGCCAGCTGGCTTCGATGGAAGTCGCCTACCGGTGGCAGTATCTCGACGAGCAATACAAACTGCGCATGGCCGTGACGCCGGCGGATCTGATGCGGATCGCGAAGAAATATTTCACACGAAACAACTGCGTCACCGGCGTCTTGGAGCGGGAAAAGTAGCGGCCGGCCGCACTTTCCGGAAAGGACATGACGATGCAAAGACGATATTTCAAATCAGCGTTGATTCCGGCCCTGCTCATACTCGCCCTGGCAATCGCGGCGGGCGCGCAGGCAACCGAGACCAATCCGGCGTCGGCCGCCGGCACCCCGGCCGCCGGCCAAGGGACTCAAACGTCCCAGGGACCGCGCCCCGAGCAGTTCACGTTCCCGCCGCTCAACTTCAAGCCGCCGAAGCCCGCCGAATTCCGGACGAAACTCTCAAACGGCCTGGTCGTCTACATCGCGGAAGATCACGAAATCCCGTGGTTCACCGCGACGCTGCTCGCTCGGACAGGGCCGTTCCTTGAGCCCAAGGACAAGCTGGGTGTCGACGGATTCACCAGCACGATCATGCGCACGGGCGGCAGCACGACGATGACCGGCGAGCAGATCAACGAGCGGCTGGATTTCCTGGCGGGGACCGTTACGGCCAGGAACCTGTCCATCAACATCCGCCTCCTCGACGAGGGTCTCAAGATCTGGATGGACATCCTCAATAACCCGGCCTTCCCCGACGACAAGCTCAGGCGCGAGAAGGACCAGGCCCTTCCCGCGATCCGCAACCGCAACAAGAATGTCTCCCAGGTGGCCGGGCGCGTTTACAACGAGTTGATCTACGGCGAAAGCTCGCCGATCACGCAGGAGACGACCGAAGCGACGATCAACGGCATCACCCGCGACGACCTCATCGCCTGGCACAAGAAGTATTGGGGCGCCAACAACGCCATCCTCGTGGTCTCGGGCGATTTCAAGAAGCCGGAGATGCTGAAGAAGCTGGAAGCCACCTTTGGGAAATGGCGCAAGGCGGAAAAAGCAGTACCCCCCATTCCGAAGGTGCAGCAGGCGGCCAAAGCGGGCGTTTACATGGTCCAGCCCGAGGTCATCCCGAACCAGGGCGTCATCCGGATCGGGCATTTGGGCCTGACCGTGGACGACCCGGATTATCCGGCGGTCGATCTGATGAATTACGTCCTGGGCGGGGGCTCGTTCTCCTCGCGCATCACCAAGGTCGTGCGCACCGACATGGGCCTGGCTTACTCCACGAGTTCCAGCTTCGGCGGCGGCGGTGGGGCCGGAGTCCTCTACCCAGGGACGTTCACGGCGTCCTGCCAGACCAAGAACTCGACGGTCGTCTTCGCCGCGCAACTGATGCTGGACCTGATCGAAGGGATGCACAACGGCGACGTCAGCGAAGCCGATCTCAAAATGGCCAAAAACGCCCGCCTTAACGCCTTCCCCGCCATGTTTCAGGGGATCGGCTCTATCGTCCTGAACTTCGCGAACCTCGAGTTTAACTCCCGTCCCATGGATTACTACGACGCCTATCTGGCTAAATACGAAAAGGTGACGGTCGCCGACCTCAAGCGCATGGCGCAGAAGTGGCTCCAGCCGGACAAGATGGTCATCATGGTCTCCGGCAACATCGAAGAATGCAAAAGAGGCGCCGATAACCTGCTGCCGAACCAGCCGACGATCGAGGCCATGGCCGCCAAGTTCGGCGGCCGGACAATCGATGGACTGGCCAAGAAGTACGGCGACGGGACCGTCCATATCGTCAAGCTCAAATAAAGCGTATCGATTTTGCGAGCCTGACGGTTCAGAAGCCGTGCAGCCTGAAAAGCGAATGGCTGAAACCTGCAGATCAAGATAAGTGCAGGTGAAGTGAGAGACAGGAATCCTTCTATTTAAAAGATGGAAAACTTGAAATATTTTTTGGGATTTGCCTTCAATTCGCGCAAAAATTCGTTGATCTTGTCCAACGTGTCCCTGGTCTTTTCCCAGAATTCTTTGTCCTGGAGCATTTTTCCGGCGGAACTCTCGGGACTATTGAGTTTCTGCAGGATTTGATCTATCTGGCTTTGATTCCGTTCAGCCGTTTCAAGCAGGCCGGACAATTTCTTCAAAAAATCCAGGTTTTCCGAGGCCAGGGAGGCGAGGCGCTCGTCGATCTCCTTGAAGGTTTTCCGCATTTCGCGAGCGGTGTCGGCGAACAAGATCAAATCCTCGCGGAATTGGGGCGGGAGCAACGAAGTCATCTGGCCTGGTATTTTTTCCAGAGCGGCCTGGAGTTGGAAAGCCATTTTTTCAATCTTTTCCCATTCGATCTCCGGCAGTTTCTTTCGCAATTCAGAAAGCACGTTCTGGCCATCGGCCATCATGTCCCGGTTTTCTCCCCGGATTTGGGTCTTCGGGCGGAGAGGCGCTCCGGAAGGGGATGGAGTGATTTCGATGGCCCGCTCGCCCATGAAATTATAGCTGATGACGGCGAATGTGGAGCCCTCTGGGATTGGATATTTCTTGGCGACGGACAGGGTGAGGATGATCCCATCGGACTCAAACCTTATGTTTTTAACCGAGCCGATCTGGTAGCCCCTCATCAACACCTTGGACTGGTCGATCAGGCCCATGGCCGAATCCAGCTTGACCTCGAGCGGATACGATGAGCCGAAGAGGAAGTCGGATTCGGACAACCAGAACAAAAAAATAATGAGCACCAGGAGGGCCGAAAAAACAACCAGTCCCTGGACAAAATGGATTTTGTGCTTCATGTTACTCCGTCCTATACAGGTCTTGGAGGCGCGATTCCTCGATCTGGGATGCGGGCCCGGCAAAGAGAATCTTCCGGTTCTTGATCAACAGGACAAAATCCGCCAATTCCCGCATCATCCGCAGGTCGTGGGTGGCGATGATCGTCGTCCTGTGGCCTTCCCCGGAGAGCCGGGCGATCAATTTTTTTATCGCGCCGGCATTGCCCTCGTCGATTCCGGTCGTGGGCTCATCCAGAAAGAGAAACGGCGGATCTTTGGCCAGGGCTCTGGCGACGGCCGCCCGTTTTTTCATTCCCCCGCTGAGCTCCTCCGGAAATTTGTTCCCCATGTTCTCCAAGCCCACGGTGGCCAGCATGTCGCGCACTTTTTGTTGGATTGTTCCTCCGGCCTGCTCGGTCTGGTAGGAGAGAAATAGGGACAGGTTGTCCTTGACGGTCAGGGAATCGATCAGCGCGCTTTCCTGAAAGACAAATCCGACGCCGGTCCAGAAACGATAGAGCGCCTTCTCCCTGAACTCCAGAATGTCCGAACCATTGAAGCGGATTCGGCCCTGATCCGGTTTGAGCAGAGCGATAAGCGTTTTCAGAAAAACGGTCTTGCCGTGGCCGCTGGGTCCCAGGATAAACGTCGTTTTGCACAGGGGGATTTCCGCCGAGACCCGGTCCAGGACGAGCGTCTGGCCGAAGCTTTTGCTGATGTTTTCAACGACGATCAATTGGACAGCTCCCCGATGAGATAGTTGAGGATAATGATGGTCAGGGCGGAGACGACGGCCGACTGGATCGAGGCTTGACCGACGCCCTTGGAGCCCTTGCGGCTCCGGCTCCCGAAAAAATATCCGACAAAGCAGATGATGAATCCGAAGAGGGCAGGTTTGATGACCATTTGTATGATCAGGAACCAAGGATGGAAATCCATTTTGAGGCCGGCCACGAACTCACTGTAGGAAACCCAGGCGGATCCATGGAGCGAAATGAGGGCCATCGAGATCAGGGCGCAGATGTCGGAAAAGATGGTCGTCAAGGGAAACATGATCATTGAGGCGATAACCCTCGGCCAGCCCAGGTAGCCGACCGGATGGATGGACATCGTCTTCAAGGCATCGATCTGTTCGGTGATTTGCATGCTGCCGATTTCGGCGGCCACGGAAGAACCGATCTTGCCGGCCAGGACCAGGCCCAGGATGAACGGATAGAGGTCGATAATTCCGAATTTGAACATGAGGTTGACGATGAAGGGGCGGTTGATCCAGATTAAATTATGCGCGTTCGCTTGGAGCGTGGCTCCGATCCCGACAAAACAGGCGATGAACAGGCCCAAGGGCAAAGTCTCGGAGATATGCTTATGGAGCTGCTTGGAGGTTTCAGGCCAGTATTTCGGGATTTCGGGGATATTTTTTATGAAATCCAGGAGCTGCTGAAAAAGCTCGTAAAACGTGGCGAAAAACGTCCGAAGCCTATTTGGGGGGGCTTCATCGACGGCCGGGGAAAAATGGGTGCCTCTCATGAATGAATCTATTATTTTATGACCGCTTCATTTTAGAAGAAGATCGATTAAATTTCAAGGCGGGGGCATGGAAGACGTTTGTTCCGACTTCTGAAAATTGCCGATAGAGCTTGTCATCGCGAGGAGCGGAGCGACGTGGCGATCTCCACAGAAGATTCTTATTTTGGAGATTGCCACGCACCCAAGGGGCGCTCGCAAT
>Ga0315282_10001669_pt1 | contig 41617 bp, 29 predicted proteins | sample YL17G07_20_MG_FD_203693 | JGI IMG/M metagenome (GOLD analysis project Ga0315282, IMG submission 203693) | Sediment microbial communities from Yellowstone Lake, YNP, Wyoming, USA - YL17G07_20 | ecosystem: Environmental > Aquatic > Freshwater > Lake > Sediment | place: USA: Wyoming | collected...
ATGGTCTTGGGGACGTGGAAAATGCGAAGTTCGTAGTTCTTTTCGCGCGCGATCCTGTTGACGATCGAAGCGGCGAGCGCCGAGTCATTGCCGCCGATATAGAAGAAGTGACGAACGCCGTGCTTGCGGCAAACCTCGAAGACTTTTTCGCAATCTTCCTTTTGGGGTTTGAAGCGAGTCGAACCGAGCATCGCCCCCGGCAGCTGGGCCGCACGGTCGAGTTCCTCGTCGCCGACGGCGCGAAGGTCAATGAACCGCTCCTCGATAATGCCTTTCAGGCCGTTGCAGCCGCCCAGGATCTTGTCAATTTCGCGGTGCTTGAGCGCCTCGTGGACGACACCGACTACCGAGCGGTTGATCACGGCCGTCGGCCCTCCCGATTGCGCCACAATCAGATTGCCCCGTTCCGCCATGGTTGCGACTCCTTGTGAGAGAGATCAATCGAGGGTCATTCGTTCGTGTTGCGAAATCTGACTGCGGATCGCCCCTCAGAACGAGAATAGAATTATGGCCGGGCGGTTGGGAAATGCAAGGGAGTTTATTCAACCATGGAAAGCACCAGAGGACCGAGCGCTTGAGCTTCCCACCGTAGATCGTTTACGCTTCTGATCCAATGGCGAACGGACACGAACACATCATCCGTAGTCGCCAGTGGCGTCAGTAGCCTCCATCAGGCCCGTTAGAAGATCGCTTTCCGGCTCGATGCGCAGATCGAGCGTCTCACAAGAAAAGCGGGTCAGCGCATGGATCGTTTGCTCCAAGTGTTGCTGGTTCAGTCGTTCAATTTTCCGAGACTCACGCCATCCCGACCGCGGCCATGATCTTGCGCAGGGCGTCGGTGGCGGTCTTGAAGAGGTCGGGCGAGGTGCGGCCCCAGTTCTTTTCGGCCACGCTAAGGTGCGGTTCGAGCGTCAGGAAATTGTGGAAGCCGCTGCGGGCGGCGTCCGCGAGGATGGGCTCGATCTGGCCGTCGCCCTGTCCGGCCGGGACCATTTCGAGTGTTGCGCGGTGGCTGTCCTTGACGTGGAAATACTCGATGTAAGGCTTGAGAGCGGGCCAGTTCGCGAGCGGGTCCTGGCCGCAGTGGATGTAGTTGGCAAAATCGAACACGCCGCGGAAATGGGGCGACTTGAGCGTCTGATGGAGGTCGAGACAGTACTGGCCGAGATCGCCATAGATCGCGCGCTCGTTTTCGTGGCAGAGGATCACATCGGTCTTTTCGGCCTCGGCGATCAGCCGGCCCAGCCAGTCAATGACCTGCGCGCGATGCTGCTCGTGGCTGTGACCTTCCGGGATGTAGTAGGAGAAAATGCGAATATAGCGGCAACCGAGAAGGTCGGCAAACTCGAGCGCCTTTTTGACCTTTTCGAGCTCCAGGTTGAAATCGCCATCCAGGGGAAACTTGCCCAGAGGCGAGCCGACCGCCGAGAACCCGATGCCATTGTCCGCCGCGGTCCTTGCGATCTGGCCCACCTGCTCGGTCGTCAATTCCATGACGTTCTTGCCCCACACGCCGCGCAGTTCGATGTGGGTCACGCTGTTGGCCTTGAGCACCGCAATCTGCTCACCGAGATCCGGGGAAATCTCGTCCGCGAAAGCACTCAACCAAACCATGTTCCGCCTCCTCTCGCCGCGATGGTGTTCTGTGGAAGTGACTCTATCTCACAGCGGGTCCATTTCAACGAAAAAAGCGCGGCATTCCATCGGCTTTCACCGTGCGCCACGCTTGATCTCCACCAGGGCGTCGCCGATCGGGAGGACGGACTCCCGGCTGCCGCTGATGACGGTATTGGTCATCTGGAGCGAAGCGGGGTCGAGCGGCGGGGTGGCCAGGAACGCTTCCCCCTCGGTCAGGCTGGTCTCATCGTCAAAAACCACCGTATAGAACGGCGCCTCGCCTTCGACCCCTACGACAAAATGCTCGATCGCGCCTTGAATGATCCGATCGCCGGGAGAGACGGACGCCTGCGGTTCCGAGTTCCCGGTGGCCGGTGGCGGGTTCTGAGGTTCGAGTCGCCAGCCTTGCTCCACGCGACTGAGCGTCACGGGACGCAGCACCTCGGTGGCCACCTCGCACCGGCCCGACGTCAGCGGGTCGCCGCTTTCGAGCCGAAGCCGAAACGTGGCGGTCGTGGGGCCAGGCTCTGCCTCCCGAATCCGCCTCACATTGGTTCCCTGCACCAAGTAGACCGGCAGGCGCGGCGCACAGAACAGGAGCGACCCAAGCGAGGACGTCGTTCCTTCGATCACGACAGAGTCAGACAGGTTGCCAACCTGTCCTACGATCGCCGAACAATGAATGTCGCCTCCGAGCGCCACGATGGCCGTCCCCGGATTGTCCGTGAGGATGTCGTTGAAGCTCGAGGCGTCGGTCGTCACGAGGGCCACGGCGCCATTCGAGTGTCGAGTGTCAGGCGCCGAGTTTTGAGTGATGAAGTTGCCCTGGAACGTGGACGAGCCCATGACGAAGGCGGCGCTGCCCATCGCGGCGGTGTTCGAGGTGAACTGATTGTTCATCAGGATATACCCCTCGGGCGAACCGTTGGGTCGCAGCCCCATGCCTCCACCACAATCCTCCGCACGATTGGCGCGAATCTCATTTCGTTCGATTCCGACCGGCGAGAAGCTATCGGCGCCGACGGCCAGACCTCCGAAATCCTCACCGGCGTGGTTTCCGATAATGACATTGTCGTGCGCGCGCGCCACCGACAGATCGGCACAACCAATCTCCAGGCCGCCCACATCGCGATCGGCCCGATTGTCGCGAATCTCGTTTTGCACCAGTTCCGCGACCGAGGCTTCTTCGACGTCGAACAGGCCCCCGCCCCAGTTGCCACCCTCGCTCCCGCACACCAGTGCGCGATTGGCCCGGAGGCTGTTGCCCGAAAACAGGACGTGCGCGTTCCGCCCGTAGAAATCGAAGCCGCCGCAATGGCCGCCAGTCGCCACGCCTTCGCGCCAGCCCGCTCGGTTGCCCGCAAAGGCGTTTCGCTCGAGCCGCGCCTCCTCGATGAACTCGAACTGGAAGCTGGCGGCGCCGACCATGCGCCCCGCCGTGTTGTCGGCAAAGGTGCAATCGCGCACCTGGACCTCGCGGGCGCCAGACAGTTTCAGCTGTCCCGCGCCATAATCACGCCCGGACCGGTTTCGCGTCACCTGCAGGCGGGACAGGAAGCAGCCGCCGCCATCCTGCTGGTCAATGACAAAAGCGCCGGCATCGCCCAAAACGTGGCGAAGGAGCGCCTTCCCGCTGCGCGGCCGGCCGGCTCCGGCGAGGCGGATCAGCGTGGAGCCCCCTTCGGTTCTCGCATCGGCGACGGCCCACGTCTGAGAACCTTGCGTCACCAGGTCGCCGATTTCGGGAGAGATTGCGGATGGCGGATGGCGGATTGGGGATGGGGAGACACCAATACGCCAGCTGTCATTGCCCGCGTCTTCCAACAACACCGAGGCGGTTTGTTCGTGCCAGGCGATGTTGTCATACCAGTCACAGCCTTCAATGATCACCGGGCAGCCGCCGCGTGTCCTGATCGCCACGCCCCCCCCGTCGCCATAGGCACGATTGGCCCAACAATGGATCGCGGCCAATGACACGGTGCTTTCGTTTTCGGCAACGACGGTGAGCGCGCCCCCATCGCCGGCCGAGGCCACGTTGCGCGTCAACCGGCAGTCCACCAGCATCACCGGCGAACGCCCGGCCACGGCCACGTACAGGCCGCCATGGTCGCCGCCCGAAAGATTCTCCGTGACCGTCGTGCCCCGGATCGAGACCGGCGAATCTTGCTGCGCTTCGATCGCACAGGCGCCATAGCTTCCCGCTTCGGCCCGATTGCGTCGAAACTCGCAACTCGCCATACTCAGCGCCGTTCGGCCGTCGCAATAGGCATAGAGCGCGGCGAAAGGACCGCTGCTCGCGTTGTCCTCAAAAACCGTCTCGTCGAAAACCAGCAGACAGTCGAAATAGGCCTCGACACAAAAGGCTCCATAAGGCCCTTCCAACGCCTCGTTGCGCGACACGTCGCACCGCCGAAACGCGACCGCGCTGGCATCGGCCAGGTGGAGAAATCCCACTCCGCCGCTGCCGCTGGTCACGTTGTCCCGAAAGACGCAGTCCGAAAACTCCGCCCAGGACTCCAAGGCCAGCCCCCATCGTCCCACCCCCGAATCGCTCGCGGCGCTATTGCTGGTGAAGGAGCATCCGTCAAACACCACCGAACTGCCTTCGCGAAAGTCAAACAGGCCGACCCCGTTCGCTCCGCCACGCGCCCGGTTGCGCACGAAGCGGCAGTCCTCGACCGTCACGGGCGATTCCCCGGCCGCAGTAATCGAGCCGAAACCGTTTTGACGCTCCGCTTCGTTGCCTTCGAACCGGCAATCGGCCATCAGCAGAGACGAACTGGTATCCACGACGAGATCCACGGCGCCGCCGTCCGTTCCCGCCAGATTGGACGCAAAGCGGCAGCCCAGCAACTTGATGGGCGACCGGTGGTGTCCCGCGATTTGCCCCACTCCGCATTTGCCTTTGGACATGTTGAAGGCGAACCGGCAGCCCGACAGCGTGATGCTGCTCGAACCATCGGCCACGAGAGCGCCCGCTCCGCAGTCGCCCGCCGCACGATTGGCCACCACCGTCACCGTGGTCATTTCCAGTACGGCACTGTCACGAGCCGCACATCCGAAAGCGCCGTTTCGCCCGGTGGTCGCCTGATTCGACATCAGATCGAGGCCCGCGAGGTTCAGCACCGCCCCCGATTCCAGCGCCATGAGCAACCCGCCGCACTCCCCCGCCCCATTCTCGCTGATCTGTCCGCCCGTCACGTCGCATCGCGATTCGCTCGCCACCGAAAGGCCCAGTCCTCCGCATGCCGCCTCCGCCAGATTGCCCCGGATGCGTTCGTCCCTCAGCGACCCGCGCGAGTTTCCCGCCAGTTCGACATAGGCGCCGCCGCACGAGCCGCTCGCCGCCTGATTGCCCTCGATTCGGTTGCCCACCGATTCCAGCAGCGAGAGCAATGTCACTCGTGCGGTCAATCCTCCCCCACTGGTTTGAGCGGTGTTGGTCGTGATCGTATTATCGGCCAGCCGGACGTAGCAGCCCGAATCGGCCTCCACGTCCAGCCCACCGGCCCGTCCCAAGGATCGGTTGTCGCCGATCCGATTGCCCGAACAGAGCAGCTCGCACCCACGCGTCAGCCGGATCGCCAAAGCCCCGCCGGTCGGTTCGGACGTACCCACGCAACCGTTGTGTGTCAGCGTGTTGCTGCTGATCTGGCATTTCGCCGTGTTGTCCAACTCGACGTAGACGGCCCCACCGGCGCGGACCGCGGAATTGTAGAGCAGCTCACAGCGGGTCAGCGTAAAATTCGTTTCCCCGCCGCCATGGCAGTGGACGGCCCCACCCGAATCGGCCGTGGCGCCTTCGGTCCGATCGGCGCACCCGCCCACGATGACCAGACCATCGAGACGCACTCGAAGCGGCGCCCCGTTGCCGGGCTCGGAGCCGCTCGTTGGTTCGTTGGCGATCGAGAAAACGACATCGTGCGGCCGAACCAGCCAAGCCGGACCCGTGGCGATTTCGTCGTCGCGATCGAGGGTGATCGCCCAATCTTCACCGGCTGCGGCGGCCGCTTCGATCCGCCTCACCGTTTTCCCCTGGATCAGCAACCGACCGGGCCTTGGGATGAGGACGGCCGCACCGGTCAGCAGCCAGGCTTCACCCGGGCGCGCGAGCTCGACGCTTTCACTTGTCGCCCGGGGAAGAACCCACGTGGGATAAAGGGTCAGGCTGCGAGTCGTGTGCGCGGGATCGTAGCCGCCCAGAATGGTCAGACTCTTCCGGACGGCAACCGACCCGAGATAGGTGCCCGTCGCGATCCGAAGGACGTCGCCCGGTTGCGCCGCGTCTACCGCTTGTTGGATCGAGGAATAAGGCCCCGTGCCGCCGACGTCGAGAACCGCCGCGGGTGCATCCGAACCGTGGACGCAGACAAGGAACGTCGCCATGAGAAAGAAAACCACCCGCGTCCGGGAGAACCGATTCGGAGTGCGACGGCCATCCCGCCGTGGGCGAACCCCGCCGGAAGTGTTCTCATCCTTGACAATCGGGGGCTGTTTCGACATCGCTCTATGCGATAGGTTGCATGGGTGCTGTGGCCCGGCCTCAGCCATTCAGCTGGGTTCAAGTTGAGACCTTCGCCGCTGCGAACGCAAGCGGAAGATCACAGCTCGTGGAGCGTGAAGCGCGAACAGTGGAGCGACGAACAAGGCAGATGGTATGGTTCTGTGATTGAGCGGTTCGGCTTTTGACTTTTTACTTTTGCCTCCTTTGGACGCACCTCCGTGATCTCTTCCCATACAGATGACGAACACCGAATCGCCCACCGCGCAATGTGGCTCGTGTTTAGCGTCAACGCGACGTATCTCGTCGTGGAAGTCATCGGCGGCATTCTGACCCACAGCCTGGCTTTGCTCAGCGATGCCGGCCACATGCTCTCGGACGTGGGCGCGATCGGCATCGCCCTGGCCGCCTCGCGGATCAGCCATCGCCGGCCGTCGGTGAGGCGGACGTATGGTTATGGCCGCGCCGAGGTTCTCGCCGGGCTGGCCAACGGCCTGACTCTGTGGCTGATCGTCGGGGCGATCTTTCTCGAGGCCGTCCGGCGGCTGATCAGTCCGCCGCCTGTTTTGTCGGGGGCGATGCTGGCCATCGGTGCGGCCGGTCTGGCTCTGAACGTTCTGAGTGCGGCCGTGCTGTTTCGCCATCGAAAATACAACCTGAATCTGCGTGCCGCGTTTCTTCACGTGATGGCCGACAGCCTCGGTTCGGTGGGCGTGGTCGCGGCGGGCGTGATCATGCTGAAGTGGGGATATTTCATGGCCGACCCGCTGGCCAGCCTGTTCATCGGCCTACTCATCCTGGCCAGCTCATGGGGGCTGATCAAGGAGAGCATCCATATTCTCCTCGAAGGCACCCCCTATCATCTTTCTATCGAGATCGTTCGCTCGCAGCTCGAACAAATCGAAGGGGTCAAAGCCTGCCACGATCTTCACATCTGGCTGATCGGCTCGGGCGAACCGATCCTCACCGCCCACCTCGATGCCAACCCGGAGGCCGACCGCACCGCGATTTTGCGCGAGGCCACGTTCTTTCTCTCCGAAACGTACGGGGTTCACCACGTCACGATTCAGGTCGAGAAAGAGACCCTTCCCGAATCGCACCACGGCATCGGCCCCACCGATGAATGAGCGGTTGGCTGTCCGGGGATCAGTGAAACAGAAACAGCATCACATCGCCGTCGCGCACGACGTAGTTCTTTCCTTCGATCCGCAGCGTGCCGTTCTTGCGTGTTGCGGCACAGGAACCCGCCTGGTGGAGGTCTTCCCAGCTGACCACCTCGGCCTTGATGAAGCCGCGCGCAAAATCGGTGTGCACCGCGCCGGCGGCCTCCAGCGCCGTCTGGCCCTCCCGCAAGGTCCAGGCATGAGCCTCTTTCTCGGCCGCCGTGAAGAAGACGATGCAACCCAGCAGGCGAAAGCAAAGCGTAACGATCTTCCGGGAAGCCGGTTCATCAATGCCATAGCCGGCCAGAAACTCCTGGCGCGACGCCTCGTCGAGTTCGGCAATCTCAGACTCCATCTCGCCGTTCAACTGCACGCACAGGGCATGCGGGCCCAGTCCCTTGGCGCTGATCCGTCCGGCCAGATCGCCGCCGCCGGCCGCCGCGGTTTGATCATCCACATTGATCACCCAGGCGATCGGCTTCCGTGACACCAGGGCAAGACTTCGCAGCGCCACTTCCTCGCGGTCGGTCAGTTCCACGCCCCGGGCCGGGCGGCCGGCGTTCAATGCAGCTTGGACCTTCTGCAAACCGGCCAGCTCGATTTCGGCCGCCTCGCGTTCCTTGCCGCTGGTTTTGCCGATGGTTTTCTCGAGCCTTTCGCGGCGGCCTTCCACGCGTTGCAGGTCGGTCAGGATTAGCTCCGTCTCGAGCGACTCGATGTCCCGTTCGACCTGAATCGGCACGCCGCTGCCGTCATCGAACGCGCGAATCACCGCCAGGAGCGCATCCACGCGCCCGAGATACTGGAAGTGGGAGTCGGGCAGGCCGTGCTGCCGCTCGATTTGCTCCGGGGGCAGTCCCGGCAGATCGGTGTAGCAAACCATCGCATGAACGACCTTGGGGCTTCCAAAGATCGCGGCCACTTCATCGAGGCGCGGGTCGGGAACGGGGACGGTGGCGATGACGGGATCGTCGTGGCCGGCCCGCGAGGCCGCTTCCCGGACCGATTGGCCGCCGAGAGCCAGGAACACGGTGGTCTTGCCGCTTCGGGGCAGTCCGATAATGCCGATCTCCATAGATTGAGCCCTTTTCGCAGTCTCCCGAATGCTAAGAGGGTGGAATACTGGCGGGCGGCAGGCAAACAATCAACCCGAAAGAACAGAGGAAAGACGGACAACCCACAATGCAAAACGGACAACCGACAACAGACAATGAAAAACGGAAAAGCAGCGGGTCCGAGAGTGATCACGAGTATTGGAAGCGGCTTGGGGCTATCTCAGGTTTCGTTCTTCCCCGCTGTCGGTTGTCCGTTTTTCATTGTCCATTGTCGGTTGTCCGTTGTCCGTTGTGCAATCTGTGGTTTCTGTTCTTCGCACAAGTTCACTAGAATCAACACGATGCACGTTTTCGTCGGCCCCTCATCTGGAAATCATCTTGGCCCGAATAGAAAGGTGGGGTGTGTTATCTTGGAATCCGCGTTCCTGGAACATGGATTGGCCGCTTGACGGACGGCCACCGGGGAAAGTAAGGATTGAGGCGATTATCGTCTTACCCGTTTTTTTTCAGCGCGGTCCAAGAGGGGGTTAGAGGTAAGAGACTCTGTTTGTCAAAGTGGAATGATAGAAAGCGCCTGTTCGAAGTCCGGGAGCGACAAAAAAGTGCCCCTGTTGATCACTCGCCCGTTGAGGAAACTCCCCGCTGTGTGTGCTCTGTCCGTGGCGCTGGTGGCCGCTTTTCTGCTCAGCGGCTGCGAAGCCCCCGAGAAAGTCCCCTTCACTCACCTCAAATATTGGCAAGGCTACTCGGTCCCCGGTTACTACTATACGGTGCAAACCGGCGACACGCTCGGAACGATCGCCGACCGCTTTGGCTGCGACCTCGACCTGTTGTCAAGAATCAACGAAACCCAGCCCAATCGCACGTTAAGCGCTGGCCAACGGGTTTTCGTTCCGCGCGTCCGAGGCGATTTCCCGCACTTCTACTACACGAAACCGAGGGTCTCCGACCCGGGTCCGGCGGCACAGACCGCTCAGGCCAACGCGAACTCGTCGCTCGATCCGGTGCTGGCGGCCCTGCTGGCCTCCGGCCGACCGCCCCAGGGTCCCACGGTGGTCATGGTGCCGACCCCGCGTCCGGTCGCCGTTGCCTCCGCACCCACGGTGTTCAAAGTCCCGCCTTCGGGAACGCGCGCCATGGGAGCGGCCGAGGCGATCGCTCAACCTCCACCCGACCGATCGGCCCTCGCGCCGGTCCAGCCCACTCTCACGGCTGCCGCCGCCCACGAAAAAGGACTCGAGATCGCCCGGGCCTATGCCAAGAAGCGAGACCCCTATGCCTCGCAGGCCACCGTGCCGGGCGCCCCGCCGTTCCAGTGGCCGGTCGGCGGAACGATTTCGTCGCGATTCAACATTCGCTCGGCGGGCGCGCGGCTTCACAACGGCCTGGATCTGGCCAACCCGCGCGGGACCCCGGTCCACGCCGCTTACTCCGGCCGCGTCCTTTACAGCGACAACAAGTATCTGCCCTCGATGGGCAACATGATCCTGATCGAGCATCCCGGCGGCTGGGTCACGCTCTACGCCCACAACGAGCGGAATCTGGTCAAGGAAGGCGACTACGTCCAGACGGCCCAGATCATCGCGTCGGTCGGCGCAACGGGCAACGCCACCGGTCCGCACCTGCACTTCGAGGTCCGCAAAGACGCCGACACCCCGGTTGATCCGCTGCTGTATCTTCCCCGAACGCGCTGAAAAACCAACGCTGAACGCTGAACTCTCAACGCTGAACGAGAGAAATGGGAGATGGGCAGGCTGTGCCCTAATTCGGCCCGGGAGGCTGAAGCAAAGGAAGGGCAGGAGGTGGGAGGGCGAAAGGGAAACTGTCGTCCACCATCGTCCAGCCGTGGGCCAAGGCGGGGACATAGGCGCCGATGCGAGTTTGGCGGATGGCATACGTTCCGGTATATCCACCACCGTTTACGATCTGCAGGTAGTACGTGCCAGGGGACAAGGATCTGAGGATGTCCGCCCCCGGCCCAGCCGACCATAGAATCAGCCTTGTCGCGTCGTTGGGGCCGTAAAGGCCAATTTGGTTCCAACCCGACGATCCGGGGAAAGTTTCGATGTCGTAAGTGCCCGAGGTGGGAACATTGAATCTATACCAGTCGGATTCGTATGAGGGCAGGATGTCGCCAGGAGTTATGGCGCCGTTCGCCAAAACGGCAAGGTTATTCCCGATACGCGCGATGCGAACCGCATACGTTCCGGTATATCCACCACCGTTTACGATCTGCAGGTAGTACGTGCCAGGGGACAATGATTTGCGGTTGTCCGCCCCCGCTCCCACTCCTGACCACCCAATAAACCTGGTCGGGTCGTTGGGTCCATAAAGGCCAATGTCGTTGTACGGCAACGAGCCGGGGAAAGTTTCGATGTCGTAAGTCCCCGCGGTGGAAACCGTGAATGAATACCAATCGGACTCATACGCGGGGGCGATGTTCCCGACGAGAGTCGGGCCGTCCACAGTGAGGGGCGTGGGGCTGCCCACCGAGCCATGCCAGCCGCAGTCGGCCAGGCTGAATCCGCTGTCTCCGCCCACACTATACGCCTTCACCCAGTAGTAGTAGAGGGTTCCGGCCCCGGCCGAGTAATCGGAGAACGGCGGAGCGCCGGCTATGCCGATTTGCGTGGCAGTGGCGCTGGTGTCATGCGCATGGCGAAAGATTTTATAGCCGACCGCACCCGCCGGGGGCGTCCAGGAAATGACGACATGGTCCGAATAGGTCCCATCGGAGGCGCTGACACCTGTGGGAGCGGGTGGACGGGGAAACGCACGATAACCGGTGTCCACGTTACTGAAGGCGCTGTCTCCCGCGACATTGGAGGCCTTCACCCAGTAGTAATACGGCATCCCCTGCGCCCCGGAAGAGTCCGAATAGGTAGGCGTGGAAGCCGTACCGATTTGGACGGCGGTGGCGCCGTTACAGGACGTGTTGCGATAGACCTTGTAGCTGGTGGCGCCCGCAGAACCCGTCCACGACAGCACGACGCGATCGGTGTATGTCCCATCGGTGGCCGAGAGATTCCTGGGGGAGGTGGGACGCACCGCGCGATAGCCGATGACCGGGTTGCTGAAGGGGCTGTCTCCCGCGGCGTTGCTGGCCTTGACCCAATAGTAGTAAGGCCTGCCCGGTGTCGCGGTATAGTCGGAATAGGGTGAGGCCGGAGCAGCGCCGATTTGGACAGCGGTTAAAGCGTTGCAGGACGTGTTGCGATAGATTTTGTAGCTGGTGGCGCCCGCGGAACCCGTCCACGACAACACGACGCGGTCGGCGTATGTCGTGGCCGAGAGATTCCTGGGGGAGGCGGGACGCACCGCGCGATAACCGGTGTCCACGTTGCTGAAGGAGCTGTCGCCTCCGGGACCGGTGGCCTTCACCCAGTAGTAGTAAGGCCTGCCCGGGGCTGCGGTATAGTCCGCATACGACAAGGCCGAAGCCGTGCCGATCTGGACCGCCGTTGCGCCGTTCCCGACCGTGTTGCGATAGACCTTGTAGCTGGTGGCGCCCGCGGAACCCGTCCACGTCAACGCGACGCGGTCGGTGTAGGTCCCATCCGAGGCGGCCAGGTTCCGGGGAGAAGCAGGACGAGCGAACGCGCGATAGCCGGTGTCCACGTTGCTGTATATGCTGTCGCCTGCCGGGTTGGTGGCCTTCACCCAGTAGTAGTAGGGCCTTCCCGGTGTCGCGGTATAGTCAGCATAGGGCGATGCCGCAGGGGTTCCGATCCACACGGCGGTGGCGCCGTTGCCGACCGTGTTGCGAAAGATCTTGTAGCCGGTGGCTCCCGCGGAACCCGTCCACGTGAGCGCCACCCGGTCGGTGTAGGTTCCGTCCGAAGCCTGGAGGTTCGTCGGCCAGAGCGGGATCTCATAGGCGCGATACCCACTATCGCCTATACTAAACGGGCTGTCGCCGACGGTGTTCTGGGCTTTCACCCAATAGTAGTAAACCGTCCCCGGATTCGCGGAGAGATCGGAGAAAGGCGAAGCCGAGACCGTGCCGATTTGGGCGGCGGTGGCGCTTTGATTGACCGTGTTGAGGAAAACCACATAGCCTGTGGCCCCGGCGGAGTCAGTCCAAGAGATTAGCACACGGTCGGTGTAGCTGCCGTCGGAGGCCTGCACATTCGTGGGGGCGGGGGGAGGGGACGGCGGACGCCATTGCATCCACTGCTCGATGATGGCCTGGTTGGCCGTGCACAAGCGCGGACCGCCATTCCACGCCGGCGGGGTATTGGCATCCTGGCGGGCAGCCACACCGACGATTCTCTGGCCCGCCGTATCCGTTACCCAGATCGGCCCGCCGCTGTTGCCTTGAGTGACGTCCAGGGTGAATTTCAGAAAACGCGTCTCAACGGCCGAGACCCGCCCCTGGCTTAGCCACAGAGCCTCGCTTTCCGTCTCTCCCTGGACTTCCATCGGGTAACCGGCTATACTGATGTCGGAGGGGGTATGGTTAAAGACCAAGGGCATGAAGGTCGTGATGGAGGAAAAGGGTTGCTCCAGGAAGATAGCCGCATAGTCCGCCTCGTTGTTCTCATTCGCGATGTATTCGGCATTGGTTTCCCAACTGAATGCGTCCTGCTCCCCGAACGGCAGGATCAGGGGGTCGTTTTCGGTCAGCTGGGTCTGGCCGGGGGTAATCCAGATGGAGTTGGTGTAGCCGCCCAAGAGGGACAGGTAAACGTTATGGCCGGCAGTCAGCACCATATAAGGGCTCACGAGACATCCCGACCCGCGGCCCTCGGCGAAATCGTAAAACGAGTCCGTATAGCACATGGTGTTCCAGGGGAACCCGGTTGTGGTCGTGATCCTGATCCGGTCATCGCTTCCAAAAACATGATCAAGCGAGAACCCTCCCTTGATCCAAGGGAGAAATCGGTCCACGGGGCGAATCTTCGATCGAGAGCCCGGCGCCTTGGGTCGGACAGCGGCTTGGGGAGCCGGCTTCGATTCCAGCCCCAGGCGCGATGCGCTCAGGAGCGCCTGGGCTTCACCCGCCGAAAGCCGCAACCGCACCGGCGCCTGCATTACGACACAGAACCGTCTCTTGCCGTTGACTGCGCCAAGGTCATACTCCTGCCATTTGTAAAATGTGTTCATGATGTACTGCATGACCGTCCGCGAGGGAAGCGCCTCGTTCAGATCGCCGGGACAGTCCACAACTCCCCGTTGCTCAATGGGAAGCAGGATGGGAGCTCTTACCGCCAGATTCTCCAATTCACCCGACCCTGATCCGGCCCATCCCGCATTCAGCGACAGGCACAGAACACCTGCAACCAGGAGTGCGACAACACCCGAAGAAAACGCTTTGGATCTCATGGTTCTTCCCCCCTTCTCAGACCGCTCCCTGGCAGTATCAGCCATCGGGGCGGATGATGATGAGACAAACGTGGCTCACCCGATTCCGTCTGCGGCGCTTCCGCGCGAAGACCCGATGATCGTCCTGATGATTGCAGCCGAGATTTCGCACGTCTGAAGGCTGTGTGCAAGCAAAAACAATCGAAACAATGGGACACGGGTGCATGTCCAAATTCCGGCAGGGAATGGCTGAAGCCCTCGAAAAGCCCCGCTGAAGCGTGCTGCCAGAACACCTGGCTCCTCTTCACCCCGGCTCAAGCCGGGTGCAAAGAGAAGCCCCCTGAAGAGGGCTAAACACATACCTCCTGAAGAGATCGCGGCCGAATCCCTGCGTCCAGCAACGGACGCCCCTGGCGCGCCCCCTTTTCATTGCTGGAATTTGGGCAGGCACCCGGGCTACGAACGCCCCATTTTTTCTGCTTGCCGAGCGCGAGCCGTGGGGCTACACCGGTCCGTGCTTTGTGCCGTGCCGAATCCTTCTCGGCCATCACCAAAGGAGGCTCCCAGGCTATGAGCAAGCGCAGTTCGTTTTCACGTCGCGATTTCGTCAAGGCCGCCACGGCGCTGGTCGCCGCCGGCCCCACCATCCTCACCTCACCCATTCGTGCGGCGGGCGGGCAACCGGCGCCCAACGACAAGATCGTCATGGGCGCCATCGGGTGCGGCATCCAGATGCGCCACTTGATCAACAGGTTCCAGGGCTTCGACCACACGCAGCTGGTCGCCGTCTGCGATGTGGACAAGACGCGTCGCGAGGCCGCCAAAAAGACCATCGAAAACCGGTATGCGAAACAGAAGCGCGAATCGAAGGGCGTGGCCGTTCACAGCGATTTCCGCGAACTGCTTGCCAACAAGGACATTGACGCGGTCATCATCGCCGCGCCCGACCACTGGCACGCGATCATCGTCCTCACGGCCTGCAAGGCGGGCAAGGACATCTATTGCGAAAAGCCGCTGTCGCTGACGATCCACGAGGCGCGGCAGATGGTCAACGCCGTGCGCAAATACGGCCGCGTCTTCCAGACCGGCAGCATGCAGCGCTCGTCCGAAGAGTTCCACAAAGCCTGCACGCTGGTGCGCAACGGCCGGATCGGCACGGTCAAGGAAGTCGTCGTGAGCATCGGCGGCACCTCCGTGCCCTGCGATCTGCCCGACGAACCGACGCCCGAGGGCATGAACTGGGATTGGTGGCTCGGTCCGGCGCCCAAGCGCGGCTACAACAAAGAACTCGCCCCCGAAGGCGCCACGTATAACGTCTACCCCCATTGGCGCAACTACCGCGAGTTTTCGGGCGGCGGCATGACCGACTGGGGCGCCCATCACTTCGACATCGCGCAGTGGGGCCTGGGCATGGACGAGAGTGGCCCGATCGAAGTTTCGCCGCCCAAGGACCGACAGGGCCGACCCGGCTATCAGCCGCTCACCTACAAATATGCCACCGGCACCGTCATGATGCGCGACGACAGGCACAACGGCGACAGGATCAACGGCGTCAAGTTCTACGGCACCGATGGCTGGATCGAAGTCAACCGCGGTTATTTCAAGGCGTCGTCCGAGGACGTTTCAAAAGATCCCTGGTCGGGCAAGATCAATCTGTACGAAAGCCGCGATCACTACAACGACTTCCTCGAAGCCATGAAGAGCCGCAAGAAGCCCATCTGCGACGTCGAGGTCGGCGCGCGGTCGGTGTCGGTGTGCCACATGGGCAACATCTCGTGGTGGCTGGACAAGCCGCTGAAGTGGGACCCCGTCAAAGAGCGTTTCAATGACGACGAGGCCAACCAGTGGCTCGATCGCAAACGGCGCGATCCGTGGCCGCTGCCGGAGGTGTGAGGCGGCCTGAGAGACACCTTGTTGCTGGAACGCCGGCGGCCTCGCCGGCGTTCCTTGACCGATCCTTCCGTGCATCCTCAGAAAGAACGCACCGCACATCATGCTGAACGCATTCGCGGCGGTCGGCGTGCGAATCAGCTCCGGTTTCAGAAGCGGCATGACCTGTGCCTCCCGCGATCAGGAATGGCGGGCGACAACCGGGCGACTTATTTCACGTCGGGGTGTCCAGGGGGCATGGCGCCTCCGACTCCGCCCATCCCACCCATGGCGGGCATTTCGGGCGCTTTCTCGGTCTTCAGCAATTCGATGTCGAAAATGAGCGTCGCGTTCGGCGGGACCACCGGGTGGCGTCCTTCAGGTCCATAGGCCAAATCCGAGGGGATGAACAGGCGATACTTGCCGCCCACTTTCATCAGTTGCAGGGCCTCGGTCATGCCGGGAATCACGCCCTTGACGCGGAACGTGGTTGGCATATCGGGCTTCGAGCTGTCGAATTCCTTCCCCTCAATGAAGGTGCCCCGGTAGTTGACTGCGACCTGGTCGTTTTCGGTGGGTTTGGGGCCCGTCCCCTCTTTGACGACCATGTATTCCAAGCCGCTGGAGGTGGTGATGACGCCGGCCTTGATTTTGTTGGCGGCGAGGAAGGCCTCTCCTTCTTTGCGGCTCTTCTCGCCTTCCGCTTTGGCTTTGTCTTGCATCTTGGTCATGAGCTCTTTCTGAACGCCCATCATCTCCTGGTCGCTGAGGAGAAACTCTTTCCCCGCGAGGCCATCTTTGATCCCTCGAATCAGGGTGTCCATATCGAACTCCCCCTCCACTTCTTTCAACGAACCGCCGATGTTTTTACCGATCATGTAGCCCACTTTGGCGGAGAAGGTTTTCAGTTCCGAGTTCGTCGCCGTTGCCGGTTTTTCCGTTGCGTCGGCTTTCGCCGGCTTCGCCACCGCCGTCGCCTTTTCCTCGCTCGCTGCCTTCGTTGCCGTGGCGCCGAAAGACAGCGAGGAGACGGACAGGAGCAGGGCGGCACTCACTACCAGCACTTTTCTCATCCGGATCTCCTTGTGTTTTGTTTGTATTTCGGTCCCGCAGGGCCGATTACTTGATACTGGACCTTCGGAATCGCTCTATCAAGAGCTTTTTTTTCGGAGACACGCTTCCCCGCCTCGCTGCCCGGCGGTTTTTGAGTGGACAGATTTGGAAAAGCGTGACATACAGTACAGGCAGGGTGATTTAGGGTTTCGCACACGAATCCGGAAAGCGTTGGGGCAATCCGAATGGAGGGAAAAAATGAAACGACCAGCTGTAACTTTTTTGACGATCCCACTGCTTGCGGGGATGGCTTTTTCGTTGGCCTGGTCTGACGCGGCGGCTCAGTCGCCCGCTCCCAAGAAAGGGTTGACCAAGGCCACCCCGCCCAGCCAGCCCGGGCAACCCGGGGGGCCGGGCGGAACGGCGGCGCTTTCGATGCCGACCCCGGTGGGCGGGCCCGCTCCCGGAGGCATCCCCGGCGGCTACGGCCCGGGCGCAATCAGTCCGGTGCAATTGCCTCAGTTCGCCCGACCCAATCTCGCGGTCTACTTTCCGTTCGACAGGGATTGCTTCAACATCAACAACCCGCTGGTGCCCGGCGACCTCGGCGGCGGCCATATCGTTTACAACAGTGGCGCCTATAGCTGGCCCGGACGCCTGCGTGATGGGTTCCGGTTTGGCGTGCTGGCCCTTGGGGCGGTCCAGCCGATGTTCCTGGCGGTCTCGCCATCGCCCTTGACTTCGGATCTGGCCATGAATCAGGGATGCACCATCGCCGCCTGGGTCTTGCCCGAGCGAGTGGGCGGCCTGAACGGAAGCACCAACCAGACCATTCTGTGCCGGGGCGTGACCGACCAGGAGAATACGGTGAGCTATTGCCTGGGCCTCACTTCGGCAAATGTTCCCTTCTTCGAAGGCCGGGTGCCGGCCAACTGGCCGCAACCCGGACCCTGGAAGCGCCAGGCCACCCGTGCGGTTGGCGGCAGCTGGCAACACGTGAGTGTGATTTTCAACGCCGGCGCCGTCACGTTCTACATCAATGGCCAGGCGGCGGGCGTGTCGCAAGCGCCGGCTCGGGCGCTCGACGCCGTCCGTTACATGCAGTCGCCGGCTTACGTCGGCACGCGATTCGTCAGCGACGTGACCGGCGAGATCCGCGATCCCTATTATGGTGCCCTCGATGACGTCGCGCTCTGGAGTCGGCCATTGCTCCCCCGCGACGTCGCCCTCCTGGCGAGCGACAACGACGGCAACGGGATCGCGGATTATTGGGACTTCCAGATCACCGGACACCTTCCGGCGCCCAACCCGAATGTGACCTCAGGGCCGATCACGCCGCCCACCCCGACACCCCATGGTTTTTCCATTCTAAAGGGCGGCCTGAGATCCGGCTCGCCACCATCGCCCGAATACGGCCGCCCCCCAGTGACGCCGACGCCGCGCAGCCTGCGGAACGCCCCGCGCATGGGTCCCGGCGGGCCGGAAAGCGCGCCGGGTGGGCCGCAAGGGCCGTCAGTCGTTCCGGGATCGCGCCGCGAGGATCGTCCACTGGCGCCCTCGTCTACGCCCCAACCGCCGGGTTCATCCAAGGGGAGCCGCCCCACGCCGACGCCGACGCCGACACCGACCCCATCGAACGTGCGGCGGATCCAGTAGGGTGCCGTCAGAGACAATTACCGCGAAACACCCGCTCTCGAACGCAGGTCTGACCGAAAACGATTTACACGATAGGTAAACCGTTTCCATCAAATCCCCCGTTTTGCGTTGTCCGTTCTCGGTTGTCGGTTGTCAGTTGAGAGCCCCGATCAAAACAGATGTTCTGTGTTCCTCCCCGACCGTTGCGTGTACGGGAATCTACTGCGTCGCCTTGTTCTGCGCCCTGGCTTCGCGATCAGAAATAGCGACCGCCTCTTCCTTCACCACAAACCTCACAACGGCAACGCTCAGCCGTTCATTGCGGCTCTCGTTGCGGCCGTTGCGGAGCAATTTGATTTCCACCCGGTGTTCCCCTTGGTCCACCGTGGAGTTCAGATAGTAGTAGGAGCCGCTGCGCGACGAGATCTCGAGCCTGCCGATCGGGCTGCGGTTGACCGAGATTTCGACGAGCGGCCACCGGCCGTCGCAGGGTGAGCCAACGGCATAGAGCGCCATCCGCGTCTCCCCTCCCGGAAAAGCGCACACGGCGGAAATGCTGGACGACTCGGAGAGAATCCGGATGGATGCGGTCCCGTCCTGCCCTGCTCCCTGAAAGGCGCGGGCGGAATAGATGCGGTAGGGCGCCGCAAACGGTCGGCCCGCCACTTCCAGGGGATTGGCCGGCTGGGTTCTCACGGCCAGCCGCTCGACCATCTCGTCAATGACCACGTCGGGCTTTTCGTGCTCGATGATCTCGGAGATGGCGTCCACATATTGAAAGGGTCCCTGGTGGCAAAGAGTCCGCCGGAAATGTTCGGAAAGAAAAGGTTCCACCGCTTCGGCAAAGGAGTCGTAAAAGATGATCGCACGCGGCAAGCGGGGGTTGGCGCACTCCTTGGCCAGGGTGGTCGTCTTCCTCATGTAGCCGAGGTTGAGGTCGGGGGCCACGCGCCGCGACACGCGATCGAACATCGGCACCAACTGCACCACGTCCTCGCGCAGAATCTCTCCCAGGGCGAGCGAGTTTGCCAAATCGCGGCCGGGACCTTCTTCGCGCACCACGGCGAAAGAGGAGAGCGGAAGAGGCCGCAACTGGGGGAACCATTCCGACAGCCGCTGGAGGATTTCGCGATAAGCCACGTAGGCGCCAAAATCGTTCCAATGCGTGTCGGTGTAGTGAAACACGCGCTGCTGTTTCCTCGCTTCGAGCAGCGGACCGCGCAGATCGAGGATCGGCACGTCGGAGTGGGCCGCCAGGTATTCCACGAATTGATCGAGGCGCGACCGGCTGCCCACGCGCGTGATCCAGTCGGGCATGCACTCGGGATAGATCGTTTGCTTGTCGGGAGCGATCACGAACAAATAGCGAATGCCTTGCTCGGCAAACCAGTCGCGACGGTCCTCGAGGACGCGCTGCCATGTGGCCAGTTGCTCGGCGGTGAAGGGCTCGGTGTTGCGATAGTTGTCCACCGACCGATCGCCGGCGAAAAACAACCAGCGCCCTTTGCCCTTCACCACGCGGGCCGACGAGGGCGTCACGTCCAGCCCGATCACGGTCACCAGACTGTGCCAATAGATGAGCGATTTGCGAAAACCGAAATGGTCGTCGTAGTAGTCCTCGAACTTCCTGGGGTATTCGCACAGAGCCTTCTTGTCTAACGACAAGGCCGGCTGGCGCGCGAGAGACCGGTTTTCTTGCAGATCGAAGCAGGGATCGAGTTCGATGAGAGAGTCAAGCAGTGGGAACCACAAGAGGAGCATGAAGAGGGTGACGAGCGTGCCCTCGATCCCCGCCAAAATCACTCGATGTGCTCGACTGTTCATCGCCGCCGCTCAAAAGCGATAGTAGATGAAAGGATTGTGCGTTCCCGACGCCAGCAACATGCTCGAACCCAGAAAAATGGCCGCCATAGCGACCACGCTCGCCATGGCCCAAAGACTTTCCACGACGAGCACGCCCACCCCACTTCGCCCGGAGACGACGTTCTCATGCCAGCGGTTGAGGCGCGGGACGATGGGCAACGAGCCGATCGCTCCGGCCAGCAGAACGATCAGCAACTGGTTGTTCAGATACATCGCCACATAGTACTCGGCGCCCGTGCCCGGTGCGAACCCCACCATGGCCTTGAGAAAGACCAGCGCCTGAGAGAAGGTTTCGGACCGGAAGAAGACCCAACCCACCATGGACACCAGCAAAACATAGAGATGCTGCACCATCGGCCAGGGGCGCGCCTTCACCCGCTCGCCGGCGAATCGTTCGATCACCAGAAACACGCCGTGATACAAGCCCCACACCACGAACGTCCAACTCGCACCGTGCCACAGACCGCAGAGGAAGAAGACCAGGCAAAGGTTGAAATAGACGCGGCCGGTCCGGCAGCGACTGCCGCCCAGCGGAATGTAGACATAGTCGCGGAACCAGGTGGACAGGGAGATGTGCCAGCGTCGCCAGAATTCCGAGATGGAGCGCGAGATATAGGGATAGTTGAAATTCTCGAGAAAGCGGAACCCGAGCATGTGGCCCATCCCGATGGCCATGTCCGAATAGCCCGAAAAATCGAAATAGATTTGGATGGTGTAGGCGGCCACCCCGAGCCACGCCAGGCCGGTCGTCAGGTGTTGCGTGGGGATCGCGAAGATCTGGTCGGCGGCGACGGCCGCGAGGTTGGCGATGAGCATCTTCTTGCCCAGCCCCACGACGAACCGCTTGACCCCCTTGGCGAATCCCTCGCGCGTGACGATCCGATGGATCAGATACCGCGCGATGTTGTGATAGCGCACGATGGGACCGGCGACCAACTGCGGGAAGAGCGAGACAAAGGTGGCGAAGTTGAGCAGGCTGCGAGTGGCCAGTGTGTGGCCCAGGTAGACGTCAATGGTATAGCTCATGGACTGAAAGGTGAAGAAGCTGATGCCGAGCGGCAGCGGGATGCGATAGTCGCCTTTCCATTGAAGCGCGGACAAACCCAGGGCCGACATCAGGCCGTTGTAGTTTTCCAGGAGGAAGTTGAAGTACTTGAAGAACGCAAGGATGCCGACGTTGCCGACGACCGAAAGAATGATGGCGATCTTTTGACCGCGCGTGCGTGCGGCCGCCGACGGGCAACGGCTCGATCGGCCGGCCCCAACGGGAGGGACGCCAGGCGCCGGAGATCACCAGTCCCCAGACGTAGTCCATCACGATGGTGAAGATCATCACCAGGACAAACCACGGCTCGCCCCAGGCGTAGAAGAACAAGCTCGAGACCAGGAGGAGCAGGTTGCGCAGCCGGTGGTGCTCGGCGCGTATGACGAAATAGAGGCTGAGAACAATGGGCAGGAACAAGAAAAGAAAAACGGTCGAGCTGAAAACCATTCGCCTTTTCCCCCTTGGCCATAGTCCCTATTGTCCCCTAGGCCACAGCTTCCGGAAATGGTCAAGTGAATTGGCTCTGGGATCGGGGAGATGGGAGATGAGGGAGATCCAGGAACTCCCAAAAGTCACACCAGAGAGGTCGAACGTTCTATTCCCCCGACAAACGAGAATGGGGCCGTCTTGTTTCATCCGGTCAGGATTAGCTCCTTCTCTGAATCAGGCGTCCGCTTCGGCTGGTGGCGCCATTTTTCAACTCTTCTGTCTGCACTTCCGTGCGTTTTGCGAAGATCTTTTTCGAGCTCAGGTGACGGTGTCGTTTGACGCTTTTGGTCGAAAGTCTATGGTCGAAAGTCGAGAGTCCACTCTTCTTTGGTTGCAGCCCGGGGAGGCACTATGGCAGCTGTGATCCGACGTTCGGGGTGTCGTTCAGGAGGAAAGGAGCATGAATCTCGGACATGTTGCCGGCGTTCTGGGGGTCGTGGCGGGTGTGGCCTTTGCGGGTGCCGTGACCTGGCTCAGCGCCAAGAACGCCCAGGGGCCGCGCGAACGAGCCTTTGCGATCAAGAGCACGATCGCTTTCTTCGTGATTATCGCGGCCTTCATCCTCGCAGCGTTCACGCTTCCCCGTCCCTACCGTTACTGGCTCTGGCTGCCCTACGTCATTGTGCTCCCCTACGCGATCGTGAAATGCAACCGCCGACAAGCGGGGATTCGGCGCGAGGAAGAAAGCGATGAGAGCTGACGGTTCATTCTTCACGACGCCGTCGCCGCAACTGCTCACTGCTGAAAGGTACCCGAGGACGGCATCGGATCGTCGGGATGTTTCTCGTCCCCCTCAGTGTGCCAATTCCTTCTGCATCTTCCCCTTCGAGCGTCCCCAACGCAAGCGTTTGGGGTGAAGAATCATGAAGGCTTCTGCGCCGAATCGCGAGATCGCTACAGCTTCCTTCCCACCGCGGTGGCCATGAGGCGGAGGCCCTCCATCAGTTCGACGAACTGTTGGGGGCGGAGTTTCGAGACTTCCACGCAATCAGCTCTTCAACGGCACGACGCGAACCAAGTTCTCGTAACGAGCAAAATCGGCGACATTGTCGGTCAACAATGTAGGTACACCGTAGACAAGCATGGTTGCGATAATGTTGGCGTCGTGAACTTGCTTGCCACCAATGCCGAGGCGCACAACGAGGTCGAGCAGAGTCTCCGTTACCGCAGGTCCATCTTCGGCGACAGAGAAACGGCTTTGCAGGTGGCGCACTTCAGCGGCAAGGATGGCAGCTGATCGAGGCATGGCATATGACTGCGTTCGGGTAAGCACCGCGAGGTACTCGCGAAGCACTTGCCGACTGACCCAGAGTTCCAAGCCTTCCTCATACCGCGACTGGACGGCTTTTAGAGCTTGTTCATGCAGTGGCGCTTGCAGGGAGGCCGCATGGACCAGGACATTCGTGTCGAGGAACACACACTCAGCGACCTTCGTCGCCATACAGGTCCTCGCGTCTCAGGGAGAGATTCTCGGGCCACGGGCCGAAGTCGTGCACGGGAAAATCCAGGGGGGGTCGGCCGTTGGGCGGGGTAGGCACAACGGACTCGGCGGGGCGCTCGTCCAACACCATGACCGCCCGATGTTTTCCCGGTGGGACGTCTGCGGGCAGTTGGATCTCAAGCGCCGCCTTGCCCCCCTCTGCGACGGTAATGTCAACTTCGATCGTTCTCATGACACATGCTCCTCGCTTCGTTCCGTCGGTACTCTGCCCCGGAGCCGACCTCGAAGCAAGTACATAAGACGAAAACCACGCGAGCCCTATGATATCGGGATCGGAGCCTCACAGCTTCCTTCCCACCGCGGTGGCCATGAGGCGGAGGCCCTCCATCAGTTCGACGAACTGTTGGGGGCGCAGCGACTGGGCGCCGTCAACAACCGCCTGGTCGGGGTGGGGATGGACCTCGATCATCAGGCCGTCGGCGCCGGCCGCGATGGCCGCGCGCGCCATGGGACCAACCAGGTTGCGACGCCCCGTGCCGTGGCTGGGATCCACGAACACCGGCAGGTGGCACTGGCCCTTGATCGTCGGAACGGCGTTGAGGTCGAGCGAGAAGGGGGTTTCGTTCTCGAACGTGCGGATGCCGCATTCGCAGAGAATGACCTGGGAGTTGCCCTCGGAGAGGATGTATTCGGCGGCCATGAGGAACTCGCGGATGGTGGTGGCCATGCCGCGCTTGATGAAGATGGGTTTGCGCAAGCGGCCCGCCAGCCGCAGCAGCGCGTAGTTCTGGCAATTGCGCGCGCCGATCTGGACGACGTCGGCGCGCTCGCCGATCGCTTCCATGTCTTTGGCCGAAAACACCTCGGTCACGATCTTGAGACCGGTTTCGGCGCGCACTTTTTCGAGCACGCCCAGCTTCGACGGCTCGAATTCCGTTTCCGTGTAAGGCGACATATAGTAGCTGTAGACGCAGCCGCGGAGCAATTTCACGCCCACTCCTTTGATCGCATGGGCCACCTCGAACACCTGCTCTTCGGACTCGACCACGCCCGGACCGGCAATGACGATGATCTCCTCGCCGCCGATCTTCGCGTCGCCGACCTCAATCGTCGTTGGCTGTTTTTTCCACTCGGAGCTGGCCAGCTTGAACGGCTTCATGATGGGGATGGTGGCTTCGACGCCGCGCATCTGCTCGAGCACGACGAGCGGGGTTTTGTCTTCGTGGCCAACGGCGCCAATGACCGTGCGCTCGACGCCGCGAATGATGTGCGCCCGATAGGCGAGCAACTGCATTCGGTCAACGACGGCCTGGAGTTCCTCTTCGGTGTGGCCGGGAGCCATGACGATGATCATCGAATGTGCCTCAGTGGGACAGGTTGGCAACCTGTCTGATATCACTCGTGTGAAAAGCGGGACAGATTGACAATCTGTCCTACTCGTAAAACACCACGCTTGCATAGGAGACCGTGGAATTTCGGTCGTCCATGGCCGACTGGCCATAGCGCAACAGATCGCCCTCCTTGAGATCGAGCGCGCGCAGCATCGCATAGATGCAGGGGAAACCGCAAATCCGGCGGCGATTGCCTTCGCGCAAAAGGTTCTCGACAAATCCCTGCGCGTCGCCCGAACGAATGACGTCGAGCATCGCCCCATCGTCGCGCGCCAGATCGTCGAGCTCCGGCACGCGAATCCGAATCGGATCGCCATAGCGCCAGCCGACGTGGGCCAGGTCGGCGCTGCAAATCACGCAAATGGAGCGCGCACTCTCGGCCAACGTCGCACGGAGGGCGGCGCAAAACCGTTCCGCGGCCGCCGCGATCGGGTTGTCGTTCTTGCCATCGGCCAAGGCGTCGGGCCCATAGGAGCAAAGGATCGGAACGATTCGAAAATCGCCCCGCCCCGCTTTCGCCTCGAGAGCGTGCTGAAGGAAGATCGCCTGGAACTCGATGACGTGTTCGCCGCGGTGGTGAATCTCCTCGATGCACAGATCGCCGCCGTAGTGCCCTTCCAGGCGATCGAGAAAGTCGGTGTCAACGGGAATGGAACCGAGCGGCGTCTCGAAGGTTTTGCGCGTCGCGGCGAAACAGCCGGGGATCTCGGCGTGTCCCGTGCCGAGGATCACAAAGGTTTCGACCGGAGCCGCCTCGCACAGACGGCTGTAAGCCCAGGCGAAACACGGCCCACCCTGGCGGACGCTGATGTGGGGAGCGATCATTGCTTTGATGCGCCGCTGGCCCGGCGTGATCGCGGCCGGTGTCTGGCCGGGACCGTCGGGAGAAGAATAGTAGGAATCGAGCTGCTCCCGAAGCGCGTCGGGGTCGTCGGGATAGGCCGCCCCCTGGTGAGCGGCCTGCCGAATTCTCTCGCCGCGATAGGCCCGCACGACCTCCTCGCGATGAGCGCGAAAACGCTCCGTATCGAGCAGATAATGGCGGTCGAGCTCCGCGAGGATGCGGTCGGACTCTTCGTCCGTCAGAATGTGTTGGAACTGGCGCGCGAAGGACAACTTGATGTCGGCGAGCGTCTTATGGCCATCGCAGTGGGCCAGAAAGAAATAGACGAACGGGGTGATCACGACTTCGTCGGAGAAGCGGAGTGGATCGCGAAGAACGATGAGTTGCTGTCCCTCAATTTCCACCGGGACGGGGTCCAGCGGACGCGCTCGTGGACAGGATTCCGACACGGCCTGTTCCTTTCGCTTGCGCAGTTCGGATTGCGGATTGCGGGGAGAATTGGAACCGCATCACGACAATCACTCGATCATGACGAGTTTAGCGCGTCCGCGCCGGGACGCAATGAAAAAGGATCACGGGGAATTTCATGGGGAGCCATTTCCAAAAGTCACATCCGGCCACGAAGGAGAAGGCCGTCCGACTCCTGGAATGGCGTGGGCTTGCCGGAAAGACGAAGTAGCAGCAAGCAGTGTTTTACCTCGTCACCGGCTTGATGGCGGCGAGGAGTTCACGCAGCGTCTCGCGCAGGGAGGCGGCGTAAGCTTCGGGTTCGCTGCGGCGGAAACTCATGATCGGTCGCCCCTGGCCTTCCGGGACCATTCGCGTAACGCCGTTATCATCTATCCGAACTGCGACTTTCTCGAAGGAAAAGGTTGGATTGCTCCTGCCTGCAACGTGCAGGAATGCGGCCGTGCACCACATGTTTCGCTCCTGGGACCAAATCCTCTTTTTGGTCTCGGCGGCGATCGGTTCGGCCAGAGCCTTGAAAGGTACCCCGAGACGCTTCGACGCCAGGGAGAGAAGAGGACAAACGCCTCCCAACACGCAAGCGCATTCCGGAAGGTTGAGAGGATGGGCCAGGAATTCGATTGACCGCCCTCTCGAAAGTGAGTAGAAATCCGTCAACAATTCTTCCCGAGATATTCTCTTCGCGGGGCGGGTAGGACTCTTGGAGCAGGAAAACGGTGCGGAGCCACCGCCCGTTGCTGAGACGCCTGCTCGTGCGCTACTGCGTTCGCGAGTAGCCCGGGGTCCGGGAAGCGATCTGTAGGCAAAAACCGTTCCGCATCCAGAATCCGTCGCTGGACTTGGACCAAAGGAGGAGCGCGCCATGGGCAAGAGAACACTAAAAGTGGCCCTCGTAGTGGGCGGCGGGGTGAGCCTCGGTTCGTTCAACGGAGGAGCGCTCGCGGAGATCGTGCGCCAGCTCAGTTCCAATCTGAACCGCGATCGCTGGCAGGAGGCCAAGATTGATGTGCTGTTTGGAGCGAGCGCGGGAGGCATGACGTTGGGACTGCTGGTGCGCGCCCTGACCGACCCGGGAAATGTTGATGTCCCGACTGCGGTCAATCGCGTCCGCAAGTTTCAGGAAGCGGCGTGGGTCACGGGCATTGACGTGCGCAATCTGATCAGCAACCCGGCCGCGGAGTTGGCCGGGATCATGGACCGTCGCGCAATTGACGAGCTGGCCAGCCGGCTGATGGCCTGGCCCGCGGGCCAGGCGCCTTGCCCGATCCTGCTTGCCCGTCGCGTCTGTCTGGGAATCACGCTCCTGAATTACAACGGCATTCCCATCCGGGCGAGCGAAGTCCCCGCCCTGAGCGATGCGATGAGCACAACCTTGTATCGCGACTATCGCGTCTTCTGTCTCGACTTCAAGAAAGTCGCGGCGCGTCCGCCCTCCCGGTGGAAATGGTACGAATCAGACGAGGTAAACCAGCCGGACGCCTGGAAGGAAATCACGGCCACGGCCATTGCGGGCGGGGCGTTTCCACTGGCGTTCGAGCCGGTTGTCATCGAACGCTCGAAAGAGGAGTATGGTCCGCTCTGGCCCAGGGAGCTTCGGGACCGCGCGGCATTTCCTTTCACGTTCGGCGACGGCGGAACGTTCAACAACGAGCCCCTGCGCGAGGCGATGCAGATCATCGGTTTCATGGACGCGCGCGAAAAAACCGACTCCTACGACCGGGTCTTGCTCTACATTGACCCCAACCTCACGGGCACCAGCCACGACTTCTCGCTGTCGTTCCACGTGCCGTTCGAGGTCAATCCCGACTTCGGTCCCTTCGACAAGGGCGACGTCGTTCCGGCGGAGGCGGGCGCCAAAATCCTCAGGATCGCCGGACGTTTTGTGGGATCGGTGCTCGGCCAGGCGGCGTTCCAGGATTTTCTGGAAGCCGAAAAGATCAACAACCGCCTGGCGTGGCGGAACACTCTTCGCGAGTTCCTCACGAAGATCGTCGGGCCGGTGAGCCCGACGCGCGCCCAGGAAGCGATGACCCTGCTCCAGAACGTCCTCACCGAAAAGAGAGCGGGATCAATAACTCCGGCGACGTCTCTGGCGGTGGACGAGGAGCTCAATCGAGTCAGCCGCGAGGAAACGGGGCAAAAGACAGGCACCGAAAGTCTCTCGCCCAGGGACCAGCTGCTCTACTGCCTGTTCTCGCTGATTGACCAGGTGGCGGCGTTGCGCGGGAAGGAAACCGTCAATGTGATCGCCATCGGACCGACGGCATTCCAGCCGAAGGGCAACGGCCAGGCGGTACGCGTAGAGTTGGCCGGGAATTTCCTCGGCAATTTCGGCGGCTTCTTCGATCCAGCCTTCCGCCGATATGACTTTGCCGCGGGCGAGGCGATGGCCGGGTCGGCGCTGGCCACGACCGAGATCGGCGACACCGGACAGGAAGTCCCGCTCCTCAAAAATTCGAACGACCGTCCCGATTATCAGAAATGGCCGGGGAACGACCCGACATTCGACAATCTTCCTCAGAACAAGAAAGCGGCGTTCACCGATCGGATCGGCAAGGTGCTGAAGCAGATCGTCCACAACCAGGTGCCGATCGTGGTCGTGCGGGACCTGTTGGGAGCGCTCGCCAAGTATTTCTTGAGAAAGCGAATCGTCGGCCTGGCCGGCGGCGCAGCTTCCGGCGAAGCCATGGCGTGGGTCCGGCTTAAGATCGTTCCGGCCGACCCTGCCGGCGATGAGTTCTATCTCGTGGGCCAGGAGAAAGGCGACGACACCGCGTACGCGAAGGCCGGGTCGGACGGGATGGCCGAGCTCGACACGCTGGTCTTCTTTTCGACGGTCAACACGACACTATCGGGGCCGCACGTCGTTCGGCGCAATGACAGGTATGTCCTGGAACTCGCGGAGCGGCGGGTGCTCTGGAAGGATGATCGGCTGGAAGTGACCCTTCCCGATTTCGCCCGGTTGGCGACCGGCGACAAGCTCGGTCTCGCGGTCCATACGGCTCAAATCCAATGGCTCTCGCGGAGCCAGGGAGCCTGGCAGACGGACGAGGCGCTCACGGCGTTGGCCAAGACCTTCTGAAGGGAATCGCGAGAAAAGAGTAGCGCGGGCTGACAGCCCACGCGACTCCTTCTCGCGACTCCGTTGCGGCCATGGAAATCCGCCCGTTTGCCGTTGACACGCTCCCTGGCAGTGGATAGATTCTCTCCAGATCGTAGAGGGCGGTTCCATGCCCATCGCTGCCGGGTATTTGAGCACGGATCCGCGAAGCCGCATGGGATCGCGAACAGTTTGCTTTTCGGCGAAACCTGGAGGCGATAGAACATGTCCGGTCATTCGAAATGGCATTCGATCAAGCACAAGAAAGCAGCCATTGACGCCAAGCGCGGGAAAATCTTCACGCGGCTAATAAGAGAGCTGACCATCGCCGCGCGAACCGGCGGCGGCAATCCCGACTCCAACGCCCGGTTGCGCCAGGCCGTCGCGGCGGCCCGTGCGGCCAACATGCCCCTCAAGAACATCGAGAGCGCCATCAAGCGTGGCACCGGCGAACTCGAAGGCGTCAACTATGAAGAGGCGGTTTACGAAGGCTATGGTCCGGGCGGCGTCGCATTGGCCATCCAGACCATGACCGACAACAAGAACCGCACCTCCGGCGAACTTCGCCACCTCCTGACCCGGTACGGCGGCAACCTCGGCGAAGTCGGCTGCGTCACCTGGATGTTCGAAAAGAAAGGGCAGATCTTCGTCAACGCCGATTCGCCGCTCGAAGACAAACTGATGGAAGTGGTCATCGAGGCCGGCGGCGAGGACGTGCTCAACACCGGCGACGCGTTCACCGTCACTACTGCTCCCCCAGACTTTGAGGCCGTGCGCGATGCGATTCAGGCCGCCGGCTTCGAGATCGCCGAGGCCACGATCCGACTGGTCCCCAACTCCACCAAACATCTCGAAGGCAAAGACGCCGAGAAGATGCTCAAGCTGATGGAAGCGCTCGAAGACCACGACGACGTTCAGTCGGTGTCCGCCAATTTCGACATTGACGATGCGCTGATCGAGCAAATCGCCGCCGCCAGCTCCTGAGCCGTTCGGCACCTCTCATAAACGTTGCGCCACACGGGGAAACGTGTGACCAGCACCTGGGCTTTTGCAGCCTGGCCCCTTCCGGGGTTGGCCGTTGTAGCGAGCCCCTTGTGGGCGTCCGTACATTAGCCAATGGGCGCACGATGTGGCGGTAGAACGAACGCCCACGAGGGGCTAGACTACAACAGAGAATGCCACACCTTAACGAGAGGGAGAGAATCAACATGAAGAAGCGAAAGGGTTTGAAGTGGGTCATTCTTGGTAGCTGCTGCGTTCTGGCAATTCCGTGCGTGCTTTTGGCCGGCAAACCCGAACCCAAACGCGAAAAAAGGGTGATGCGGATCACCAACCTCAAACCCAACGACACTCGCTTGATGCCGAACTTCCTGGGCAACAAGAAGATTGACCACGGCGGCCTGTACATTTTCAAACCGGGCGAAACCGCCCACCCGGAACCGCGCCACGTTCACGATTCCCAAGAGGTTTTCATTTTCGTCCAGGGGAAAGGCGTGGTCCCGATTGATGGCGTCGAGTATCCCGTAAAGACCGGTGACGTGGTGATCGTCAAGCCGGGTGAGGACCACCACACCCGCAGCTCGGTCGAAGAGCCGCTCGTTGCGGCGTGGTATGTGATGGAGAAATAAAAAAGGGTTCTTCCGGAATTATAGGCGTCACTTCACCGCGCGCATGAGAACCGTAGATGACGGCATGGTGGAAACGGGGGCCAAAGACCGCGCCCAGACGGTCTTTCAGCTCCGCCAGAGCCCTTCCCAACGCGCTATCGGCACGCCCACTGCGCAGTCCTGTTGTGTGGATCGCCCTCATGGACTCCTCCAACAGCACTTACATAGTGACTCCCGCGGAACCTTTTGATCAAGCAACTCCGACCTGCCGAGTCTGTCTTCGCGTTTACCGGACGGCGGCTTCGAGCTTGCCAATTTCCGCGATCAAACCACACGCCTTGTCAAAATCCCCTTGCCCATACGCCGTCTCCAGCTCCGCCAGGGTCCGAAGCATCAGCCAGGCGGTGTGCGAATCCTTCGTGGTCGCCCTGTCGCTCTTGTTCACGCGGCGCAGATCCTCGACGGGGGCGGCGCGAAGGACTCGATGGGCCTGCTCCGCAAAGTGCGTGCGAAAGTCCTGATACTGCAGCTCTCGCACCACGTCCTGGGCATAGCGGCGATAACTCTGCGAACCGGTCTCCATTGCCATTTTCAGCCCGGTCGTCGTTTCGAACGGTCGCACCTTGCTCATGGCCGCCATCAGTTTCGCGTTGGCCGCCGTCGCCTGCGGCAGAACGCGGTCGGCGTAAAACTCCGTAAGAGAGTCGAGGTCGCATTCAATCCTGTGGGCCCGTTCGTCGCGCACCGTCGAGACTCGCGCGGGAATCGGGTTGTCGCCCCAATAGACTTCCCAGCGGTCGAAATACCCGTTCCCGTCGGTATCGAACATCCGGATTTCGCCTGGCGGCCCCATTCCGGCAAAATGGCCGATCTGCACCCAGCCCTCCTCGGCCCCGAACAGGTGAATCCGCTTGTCCACCTCGCTGTAGTAAAGCTCGCGCTTGTTCGCGGGCTTGCTGCTCGACTCGCGCCTTACATTCCATCGCTGGCATGGTCCGCCCGTGTTTTCCATGAACCGGCGCTCCCAGGTCCAGAAGATGCCCTCCCAGCGATAGTCGTCTTTCGCGCGATCGCCATAGCCGATCGCAATGGTGTCGTCAAAATTCTCGTGCCAGCTGAAACCGGTTTCGCGGGCCGCGAAGTGGTCGGCGATTCTCCGGAGGTCTTTCCACGGCGTGACGCACGTCGTTTGCGGCGGGCGGCGTTTCGGATTGTAATGCTGCATTCCCGGAAACTGATAGGGCGTGGCTCCCACCAGGTTGAATCCGAAATCGTAATGCAGCGGCGTTTCTTTGCTGCTGCCTTTGTCCACGTCGAAGCTGTAACGGATGTTGGCGATCCCGATGCGCTCGAGCGCCTTGCTCCAGGGGGCGCGGAAATGCCGGCAGTCGTTCGCGTAGTCCGGATCAACGCCGGCGTCATAGGTCATCGGCACCGCGCTGACCCGCACGACCACCTCGCTCAGGCCGTCGCCGTCGGTGTCGTAAAAGGCGAACGGACACTCGGAAATCGGCGCCCACTCTCCCCGCACCGGGTTGAACTTGTTCATATAGATCATGTTGTCGCCGTAGGGATCACCCTCGAAAAAGCTGGGGCCGCCGTATTCGTAGCCGCGCAACGACCACATCAGGCCGTCGTGGTCCAGGTCCATACCGAACCACGAGTAACGGAGTTCGCCGTCGAAGAAATAGCGGATATCCATCTCGTCGGCCACGTTGTCGCCGTCGTTGTCAATGTAGTCCACCATGCGATCCGCAACGCCGTCACAACCGTAGTCAACCACGTAGCAATCCGAATCCTTCTCACCGCCGGAGCGAATACTCCCGTCCGCGTCGTCATCAATCACCCAGACAATGGCTTCGACTTCCAGGCCCGAAGCGATGCGAAATCTCTCGCGCCGCACGAGCATCCGACCGGCCGCCTCGCCGGGTGCGTCAACAATGAGCTCTTCACCGAGCTTGAGTTTTGCGGCGCGATCCCACCAAGGCTTGTCGCGAAGGAGGAGTCCGCCGGTCGGGGTCATCGCGGTCTGCTGCATCCACCAAGGCTGGGGCAACGGTTTGCCGCCGGCCGCGGTTTTCTTCGACGCTGCCATCCCTGCCCCCCCGAGCGCACAGGCGAACGCCGTCAGAATCAGGCGTCTCACACGGCGCATTGATTGACTCACGGCAAATCCTTTACGCGCGAGCAGCAATAGTTCGGAACACGGCGGCTCTCTTTCAACTTCCCCGATCGGGCGACGTCTTCGATCCCGTCATTTTCGCGTGTGGGTCGCCGTCTGATGCTCGTCCGACTCGATTTGGAGGTGGAAGCGGTGGAGGAAGCGATGAAAGATCGGGGCGGCCAGAATGCCGACCGCGATAATGAGCACGAGGCCGCAGTACAGGGCATAGCAGCCGGCGAAGAGCTTTCCGGCGTTCGTGTGCAGCTCGCCGATCGGGCCCATTCCGCCCATCAACATGGCGGCGTTGAGAAACGCATCAATCCACGCCATGCCTTCGAAGACGTGATAGCCCACGACGCCGATCACCAACGAAAAGATGATGATGCCGAAAGACACCGAGGCATAGAGGGCCTGGCGTCGAAGGAACGCCGCGCGCGGAACAAGCGGCCTGTGGCGATGTTCGAACATGGCGGCACCGACCTCACGCCGCGAGATGATCAAACAGATTCTGTCCGGAACGATCTTCAAGCCGACGGAACATCGCAAGGGAAATGCGGCCCTTTTTGGAGAAGACGATCTACCTTAAACAACGGACGTAACTGTCCATCTGTAAGGGGGAGCTAAGTCGGCAAGCCGGACCTTTTCTTTGGACGGCCCAAGAGCTTTTGATGAACCCAAAGAAAAAACCGGGCGTCGAGCAGTCGGCACCCAACGCCCGGTGTATCCTGCGTTTCCCCAACCGAATTACGGCGAAGTCAACCGGATGGTGAAGCTTCCGGAAGCCGTTCCATAGTAGGCGATGATTCGCACGTAATACGTTCCCGCCGACAGGGTGCGGGTGATCCGGGCCATGGGATCTATCCCGTAGTCGTCGTTGCTCGTGATGAAGAGAGTCTGGCTGTTGGGCCCATACAGGAACATGAAGCTGTCGGTCAACGTCCCCGCATTGGTGTCAATGGTGTAAGTCCCGGGGGTCGTGACCACGAACCGATACGTATCGGTGTCGCCCGCGAAGTTGAGCAGGCCGTTCACGGTCTGGTTGAGCGCCAGGAGCGGCGGCACGCTGGGCGCTCCCTCGATCCGGATGTAGTAAGTACCCGTGCCCGAGGACCAGTAGGGCTTGACCTTGATGTAGTAGCGACCGGCGCTCAGTGAACGCGTGAGGTTGGCCATCAGCCCGGGACCGCCATCATCGTTCCAGGCGATCAAACTATAGGCGGTGTTCGGGCCGTAAAGATACATGATGTTGTCGTGCAACGTTCCGGCCCAGGTCTGAATCACATAGATGCCCGGCGTCACGACATTGAAGTAGTACCAGTCGGCGTCATACAGCGGAGTGATGTTGCCCGTGAACTGGCTGCCGGCGATCGGGAGGAGCGTGTACAGCATCCGCCGGTAGCCGGTGTTGTAAAGGCTGAATCCGCTCGCGCCGCTGGCGTTGATGGCCTTGACCCAGTAGTAGTGGGTGAGGCCCGGCTCGACCATGAAGTCGCTGAACGGAGACGCGGTGACCTGCCCCCGATACAGGGCCGTCGAGCTGTTGTTGACCGTATTGCGGTAGATCCGGTAGCCGGTCGCGCCCGAAGACCCGGTCCACGTCACCACCACTTTGTCGTTATAGGTGCCGTCGGTGGCCTGAACGTTTGTCGGGGCCGCGGGCGGAGTGACCGGTCGCCAGTTCATCCAGCCTTGGATGACCGCCAGGTTGGCCGAAACCAATCGCGGGCCGCCGTTCGACGTGGTGCTCCCAAAGGCATGGACGGCCACTTGGCGACGCAGGCCGGTCGAGGAGTTGTAAATCCAGACCCGCCCGCCGCTGTTGCCGCCCGAGGTGTCGGCCGTATAGCGCAGAAGGCGCGAGGACACGTAGGTCACGGGACCGTAGCTCCACCACTGCGCCAGGCTGTTGGTTTCGCCCTTGACCTCCCGCGGGTATCCCGTCGTGTTGATGGACCCGGGCACGACGTCGAACTGCAACGGCACGAACGTGGTCAGGCCCGAGAACGGCGTGTTGAAGAACGCCGCGCCGTAGTCGTACTCGAAGCCTCCGCCGCCCGTGTAACCGGTATTGCTGCCAAGCCAGGACGCGCTCCGCGTTCCGTAGGGCTGGGTCACGACCCCGCCCGCCGTATCCTGTCTCTGTCCCGGAGCAATCGTCATCGCGCTGACCCACTGATTGGTATCCTGGTCGTAGACCATGTGACCGGCCGTCAGAACCATCCACGGGGTCACGAGGCAGCCGGCTCCGCGGAAGTTGCCGACCCCCGGCACCGTGATGCCCAGGTAGCACGCGCTGTTCCAGGGATACGTCGTCGTGGCGGTGACCCGCACACGGTCATCGGTCCCGATCACAGTCTGGAGGCTGGGTCCCGTCACCGTCTTGCCGGCCAGCTGGAACGGCCCGCCAGCCGCCAGCCCCGTGGCTGTATCCGGACCCGGGGCGACCACCGCCGAGAGTTTGCTCTCATCGGACAGGAACTTCTCCCGGGGCGGCAGCGACAATATCGGGTCGGAAGCATCGAGCATCAGGCCCTCGTCCGATCCGCTCGCCTCTTTGAGCCACTGTTGCGAGGCTTTCAGCAACACCTCGGCGTCCTTCTGGAGGAGTTTCATCTGGTACGGCTCCTCGACCACAATGCAGAACTGTGACTTGCCGTTGACGCTCCCCAGATCGTACTCTTTCCACTTGTAGAACGTGTTGTTGATGATCTGCATCACGATGCGCGCCGGGGCCGCTTCGTTGAGGGAGGCCGGGCAGTCGGTCACCCCCAGTTCTTCGGCCGGCAACTGCTTGACACCGACCTTGTCCGGATTCTCGGCCGAGCCGATCTCGTCGGCCCAGGTCCAACCCGGAACTGCCATCAAAGCCAAACACAGCGCCACAACCCAAAGACCCGGAACTCCTGATACAAACCGTTTTCTGATCATGTAGGACCTCCTTAGGCAGTCTGATTGCATTTTGTTCGCAATCCACTCGGCACCCTCCGTCGTCCGAGTGGTTGGTAACCGTGCGCTTTGAATACCTTCCCCCTTTCACTCCGTGCTGGCCGCCCGTGACGGGCTACTTCTGCGGGACACCGTGCAGCGGCGTCGGCTGGTCGCCGTCTGCCTTTCCTTTGCGCTTATGACGAGAGGACGTTTTGTCGGATTTTGGGTCGTATTGGGGTTCGACAGCTTTATAATCGGAGTATGCGGAAGGCGGAAGCACCCTGGCCTCTCCGGGCGGCGGCGCCTCCGACACGTCCGCCGTCGTTTTGGCGAGGAATTCCTGCGCCTCGCGCGCGGTCAGCTTCTTCGGCTCGGGCGACACAATCTCGACGGCCAGCAGCGTTCGCCCGTCAGCGCCGAGAAACTGATGCTCTTTCCAGCTGTAAACCTCTCCGCCGATGGACTGAAGCAGGCTCCGCACCATAATGGGGCGAGCGCCTTTCACGTCATCCCAACCCACCACGCGCCGGTCGTGCCCCTGAGATTGGGACGGACGGGCTTCTGGGCGACCTTCGGGAGGCAAGTCCATTTCCACACCTTCCTTCGTCTTGCGCGATCTGAGGGGAACCAATACGGCTTTGCCGACGCGGGCACATCCTCGCCGCAGCGAGTCGAGCCAATCTGCGCTTGGCCCGCTTGGCGCCACGAGGGCAACGAGAGGAGGGAGAACCACGGCTCCTAACACGCTCCGTGTCGGCCCGGCTGGGGCGTCTGGGCCGGCCCACGTTGCGCGGCATGCCTTCTCGGGGCCACGGGCTGCCGCAGGAGAAGGTGTTTGTGTGGCGACGCTTGCCAGGGCCAACACCTCCAGTATCGCGAGAGAGACGACGATCCACCTCATCGGCGTGCGCGACGCCATAAGCCGTCCCCCCTTGGATCATCTGGTTGCTTGCAGGTCGTCTCCGAGGACCGCCTGCTCCGAAAACTGCGATCGGCCCCATCCACTGGGTCCGTCATTACCACCAAGGCGTCTTGCGGATCAAGGAGAAAAACTGTCTGGCGGACCGCAGGGGTTCATTTTGACAGCGCCGTTCTGCTGGTTCAGCCATTGTCCGGCCAGCAGTATTACCAGGCGGAGCGTACGTAATTCCACAACACGGCTCCTCGCAATGACGGAGTGGGGGTGCAAGTGTAGCCATCCTTCTGATCCAATTAGTAAGATGCGCCCCGGAGCGGCGGGCCTGTCTTGTTGCCTGGGCAGCGGCTCCCCTTCGGCGGTCTTGACAGAAACCTGGCGGGGCAGAAGGATCAGGTCAGACCGCAGGTTCGGCGTTGCCCTCAATTGGATCGAACAATCCGGAGGAGGACCCATCGTGGCGCTAATGGACCGTCAAATCACGCTGGCGGCGCGGCCCGAGGGCTTGCCCAAGGAATCAGACTTTCGGTTGGTCGAGTCGCCGATTCCCGAACCGGGCGGCGGGCAGTTTCTCGTCCGGACGCTTTATCTCTCGGTGGATCCTTACATGCGCGGGCGGATCAGCGACGCGCCGTCCTATGCCGAGCCGGTCAAGCTCGGCGAGGTGATGCTCGGCGGGGCGGTGGGCGAAGTCGTGAAGTCCAACCATCCGCAATTTGCGCCGGGCGAAATCGTCGAGGGCATGTTCGGCTGGCAGGAATATGCCCTCTCCGACGGCAAGGGCGTGCGAAAGGTGGATCCGAAGCTCGCGCCGGTCTCGACGGCCCTCTACGTTCTCGGCATGCCGGGGATGACGGCTTATTTCGGGCTGCTCGAGATCGGCAAACCGCAGCCGGGCGAAACGGTCGTTGTCTCGGGAGCGGCGGGGGCGGTGGGTTCGCTCGTCGGACAGATCGCCAAGCTCAAAGGCTGCCGCGTCGTGGGCATCGCGGGGTCGGACCAAAAGATTCAGCACGTCGTCGAAGAGCTGGGGTTTGACGGCGGCATCAACTACAAGCCGCCGGCTCAATTCCACGAAAAGCTGAGAGAGGCCTGCCCGAACGGAATTGACGTCTATTTCGACAACGTGGGCGGCTCTGTGACCGACGCCGTGATCGGGCTGATCAACACGCGGGCGCGGCTGGTCATCTGCGGCCAGGTTTCGCAATACAATCTCAAGCGCCTGGAACGCGGGCCGCGCTGGCTGTGGCAGCTCATCATCAAGCAGGCGCGCGCCGAAGGCTTCCTGGTCTATCAGTTCGCCGACCGCTATGAAGAGGGCCACCGCCCGATGGCGCAATGGCTCAAGGAAGGCAAGCTCAAGTATCGCGAGACGATCCTCGCCGGCGTCGAGAACGCCCCGCGCGCCTTCATCGGCATGCTCCAGGGCGAGAACGTCGGCAAGATGCTGGTGAAGGTGGCCGATCTTTGAGGGGAAAAGAAATAGCGCCTCGCAGCCTGAGGGAATGGACTCCAGCCCGAAATTAACTGGACACGGATTTCACGGATCACACGCATTAAAACAGGCCAGAATCCGTGGAATCCATGTGATCCGTGTCCAGCCCCATCTCTCCCGAAGACCCCCATGATTCTTATGGCGGATTAAGTCGGTGACGGAAGAAGCGGCCACCGGCTCAATGTTTAGACTCACGCCACCGTAACCCACTTGCGGGCGCGGGCGGCCTGGTACATGGCCTCCATGACGCTGACGCGCGCGGCGGCTTCGCGCGGCTTCACCAGCGGCAGGTCTTTCGCGCCCGCGATCGAGTCCACGAACAGGTGCATCGGAGCCCGCTGGCCCTCGGGCAAATCCTTCCAGGGTTCCTTGCCGTCGGCGCCCTCAACCTTCGCGCTCTTGAGGTAGAGATTGCCGTTCACGATCACCGCGTGGCCCTCGGTGCCGCTGATCAGCAGCGTCACGGGATCGGCCACGTCCACCCAACCGCCGGCGAGCGTGCCGGTGACGCCGTTCTTGAACTTGATCAGCGCCTCACCGGATTCGTCGCAGTCGCCATAGCGGCCGGTCACGACCTTGATGTCGGCGGCCACCGACTCCACGTCGCCCATGAGCCAGATCAGGATGTCGAGCGAATGCGTGCCGAGGTCGCCGAATGCGCCGACGCCCGCGATCTTGGGATCGGCCATCCAGCGCCACTCGGTGTCGAACCAGCCGCCCAGCGAGCCATTGTGGCAGTTCGAGCCGCGGACGCGCGTGAGCTTGCCGAAGCTGCCCTTGGCGACCTGGTCCTTGAGGAAGAGATGCGCCGGGGCGGTGCGCATGAAGTAGCCGGTGGTGAACAGGAGGCCGGCTTTTTCGATCGCTTCGGCCATCTCGTCGCTTTCCTTGCCCGTGATGCCCAGGGGCTTTTCGACAAACATGTGCTTGCGCGCTTTGGCCGCAGCCAGCACGAGGTCGTGATGGCGATTCGTCTCCGAGCAAATCACCACGCCGGCCACTTCGGAGTCCGACCAAACGTCGTCGGCGTTCTTGACGACCCCGGCGCCCAATTCCTTGGCTCTCTTCTCGGCGCGGGCCGCATCGTGATCCCAGACGTACTTGACCCTCACATCTTTGCGGCCCTTGAGCAAGCCGACAAATCCGGGCGTGTGGATGTGGGCGCAACCAACAAATGCGAGGGTGACGGCTTTGCCGCTTTCTTCCGCGGCGCGGAGGGCCTGGGGCAGAACGGTCGCGGCCGCTCCGACATAACCTGCTTTCCTGATGAAACGGCGTCGTGTGATTCGGTCGTTCATTTGTCCCGACTCCTTTGCGCTGATTTTTTTCGAACCGTGGTATGGAGTTGCGCCCGCCATGGGTCCGTTCCCGCGACCCGGCGTCACAGCTTTCCCGGCGAGAGTACGGTGAGCATAAGCTGCTTACCCAAGCAAACGCAAAGGGAATCCGAGGTGAGCCGGCGATGCTTCGTCGAGCCTTGCCGCAAAAACATCGCCGCGATGTTGGCGAGAATTGCGGACGCGGCTACACGTCCTTGAGTCTGAGGTTTGCTTCGGACTGCGCCTGGAGGTCGCGGAAGGTCCTGAGAGTCTCGGTCAGCCGTTCCAGTTCCGCCGAATGGGCGACCGGGATGTTCTGAGCACCATGTCCGTCCAGCTGTTCCAGAACGCTCACCGCGGTCATTTCGTTTATGTCCCTGGCGGGCTGATAGGCGACCTCGCGGTCCTCTTCCCTCTTCACTTCCGACAACACGCGGGCTTCCACCAGTTCATGAAGGATCTGCTTGATCAAGCGGATGGGGGTGTCCAGGTGCTGGGCAATCTCGTCGGCGCTGAGAGGCCTTTCGCCCTTGTTGAACAACTTCACGCAAAGACACGTAACCGTAAGAGTCAGCAGCCGCTTGAAGGCGGGACTGACGCGGAGGCAGTCGGGTTCAAACTCGTAGGTGTCCACATGCTGATGGGCGAAAGAAAGCTCGGCCCCGAGCAGCACGATCAGCCAGCTCACCTGCATCCAAGCCAGAAACAGGGGCAGCGCGGCAAAACTCCCGTAAACGGCTCCGTAGTGGGCCGCACCGATTTGAAAGGTGATGTAAATTCGCTGGACGACCTGGTAGAGCGTGCCGGCGATGATTCCGCCCACAAGCCCCGAGGATAGATTCACTTTGGTGTTCGGCATGAATATGTAAGTGAACGTGAACACCCCCCACACCAAACTGAACGGGATCAAGCGCAGCAAGAAATACACGGGCCACCCGAACCATCCCCACAGTTCCAGCTGTTGAACCAGCGTTTCCACCTTGCTGGTCAGGAGAACCGTCAGACTGCTGGCCATGATCAGCACAATCGGACCGATCATGACGAACGCCAGATAGTCGCTGAATTTGCGCCACAGGGTGCGGGCGACCTTCACGCCCCAAACCTCGTTGAAGGAACTTTCGATGCTGCCGAGCACCTTGATGATGGTCCAGGTCAGAAACACGACGCCGACCCCGGCCACGACGCCTCCCTTGGTGGTGGCCAAGAGATTGTCCGAAAACCGGATGATCCAATTGACGGCTTCTTCCTGGCCCTCGACGTTCGCCCGGATGGCTTTCTCCAGCAGATCGCGCAGGCCAAACCCCTTCGCAATTCCGAAAGCCATGGCCAGCAGCGGCACCGTGGAGAGCAGCGTATAGAAGGTCAGCGCCGAAGCGTGCAACATGCACTTGTCGCGGTTGAACTCCCGAAGAGCCAGAACGAGAATGCGCAGTTGCCGCAACCAGAAGGATTTCCGGGGCGGCAGGTCTTTGCGGCGAATGCGCCACAGGTCGGTGTCCAGGTTTGTGAGGGTTCGCTTGAGATTGACCACGCGCGCGCCGCCCTGAGTATGGAAGTAGTCCACTGCTTGCCTGAGACGGCCTTGGGCTGCAAGCAAAAGTTCACGTGGAATGGGGCGGATTGCTGTGGACGTACGGAAACAGACTTTTCGCAAAAGTTACGGCCGGCGACAAAAGATTGTTCGAATACGGCGGCAGCAAGCTCGCCGCACTCCACATGAAGCGGTTTGTCAACGATGGCAGCTCCGCGACTCCCCAGAAACATCCCGCGGCAAAGGTTTCTTGTTCCATTGTCTCTCACGCCTTCCCCATCCATTGCAGGATCAGGGCTTCGTCCTTGTCGGTCCAGGGTGTGATCTCGTCGTCGCGCAAGTTGTCCCAACCGCTGAAAAGTTGGGCCATCAGTTTCGCATACGTGCCGTCCGCCTTGGTTTCCGCGCGCCACTGACGGAAGCTCCGCTTGTCGTAGGCTTTGACCTTGGCGTCAACCGCCTCGCAGTCCACGATCTTCCGCAGCCGGGCGTCCATGTCCTTGACCACGTCCGGCTTGATTCGGGCCAGGTTGCGAATCTCGTCCGGGTCGCTGGTGAAGAGGATATAGGTCGCGTCGGCCAGGCCCTGCTCTTTGACCGCCGCAAGCAGATCGCCGACCATCTCATCCACCTCTCGGCGATCATGGCGAAGTAGACTCGGCGCGGGCCGCCAGGGACTTTGCACGGCGTTCCTGATATGCTCCTATTCTTCATTGTGATCGAACCTTTCAAGAGGGACAATAGGCTGACAAAACCATCGGCAACATCGGCCGGCCAGGCAGCATGTGATTACGCCAACCGCGCCGAATGCAGCCACTC
>Ga0315282_10001670_pt1 | contig 41598 bp, 30 predicted proteins | sample YL17G07_20_MG_FD_203693 | JGI IMG/M metagenome (GOLD analysis project Ga0315282, IMG submission 203693) | Sediment microbial communities from Yellowstone Lake, YNP, Wyoming, USA - YL17G07_20 | ecosystem: Environmental > Aquatic > Freshwater > Lake > Sediment | place: USA: Wyoming | collected...
CCGTGTCGCCCGTCCCCTCGACTATCCTCGTGTCGAGCAGATCCTGCACATCGAGCATGCCGACCGGGCGGCCGGCGGCGTCGATGACGGGCAGGTTGTCCCACTTGTGCTGCCTCATGAGGCGCAGGCCCTCGGTGGCCAGGCGATCCTCGTCGATCGCTGTCGGATCGGCGTTCATCACGTCTCGGGCGCGCTTACTCAGTACGTCGGGATCGTGCGACAGCCGACGGCGAAGGTCGCCGTCCGTGAAGAGCCCCACGAGCTTCCCCCCGTCGTTCACCACGCTCGCCACGCCGGCGCTGCGGCACCGGGTCATCACGAGGAGCACCTCTATCACGGGGTCATCGACTGACACGATCGGGTTCCCGTCGCCTGTTCGCATGATGTCCTTCACGAGCGCCAGGCGCCGGCCGAGGCTCCCGCCAGGGTGGAACTGCGCGAAGTCCTCCTTGCCGAACTGCCGCCTCTCCATAAGCGCGATAGCGAGCGCGTCGCCCAGCGCCAGAGTCACGAGCGTTGAGGTGGTAGGCGCAAGATCGTGCGGGTCCGCCTCGCGGAGAACGTGGCAGTTCAGCACCGCGGCCGCGTGCCTCGCGAGCGGGGAGCCCTCGACCCCGGTGAAGGCGATGACAGGCACGCCACGCGCCGCACAGTAGGGGAGCAGGGAGAGGATCTCAACAGTGGCGCCGGAGTAGGACAGCGCGAGCAGCGTGTCGTCGTCAGTGACCATGCCGAAATCGCCGTGGGGGGCCTCCGCTGCGTGCAGGAAGAAGGCCGGCGTGCCGGTGCTCGAGAGCGTCCCCGCGATCTTCTTCGCGATCGCGCCCGACTTCCCGACACCCGTGGTCACGACCCGGCCCGGCCGAGCGAGGATGAGGTCGACGGCGCGCTCGAGCCCGTCGCCAAGCAGCTCCCCGGCCCGCGCGACGGCCTCGGACTCCTCCCGCAGCACCCGCCTGGCGGTCTCGCGGACTGAGCTCATGAGCTTGCCTCTCCTTCCGCCTGGTCAGTCCCCCTCCCCTCGCCCTCGGGGGGAGGGCCGGGGTGGGGGCAAACGCGCCCGGTGGGCGCCGGCGGGCCGTAGCGGCGCAGCAGCCAGCGCTCCAGCACCCGCACCCATCGCGTGCCGATGAACTCCGCGCCCGTCATCCGCTCGACCAGGACCGCGTACAGTCCCGACCGGTGCGCGCCCACCACGTCAGTGAGGAGCTGGTCGCCCGCCATCGCGACGCCCCGCGCGTCGGTCTTGCCGAGCACCACGAGCGCCCTACCGAAGCCGCCTCTGCGCGGCTTCCCCGCCCAGGCCACGAAAGGCATGCCAACCGTCTCCGCCACCTGCCTCACGCGGCGCGGCGTACGAGAGTTCGACAGCAGGCACACCTTCACCCCCGCGGCACGCACCTTGTCAAGCCACTCGCGGACGTGCGAAGGCAGCTCGTGTGCGCGCCAGGGCGCAAGCGTGTTGTCGAGATCGAGGAGAACCGCGTCGATTTCCCGCTCGGCAAGCCATTCGGGTGTCATGTCACATACCGAGGCTACGCGGGCGTCCGGCCTGACGAGCGAACTCAGCCCCACATCGCCCTCCTCATCGCCCGGCCGCCTCGTGCTCCGCTTCCGTACGGGTGAAGCGATGCCTCGGACCGTTGCCCTCGGTCCGGAAGAAGAGATAGTCGGTGTTCGCTGGGTGTAGCACGGCCTTGATCGCGTCCAGGCCCGGGCTGCCGATCGGCCCCGGCGGCAAGCCTTCGTGCAGGTACGTGTTGTAGGGCGACTCGATCCTCGTGTCCGCGAGGGGAAGCACTTCCTTAGGCTCGGGCAGCAGGTACTGCACGGTCGCGCAGCTCTGCAGCTTCATCCCCTTCTTCAGCCTGAGCAGGAACACCTGAGCCGCGATCGGCCGCTCCTCGGGCACCTTGATCTCGCGCTCAATGATCGACGCGAGTGTGACCACCTGGTGGATCGTCATGCCCGAGCGGTCGATGTCAGGCTTCAGCGGCTCGATCGCCTCGCGGAAGCGCGCGACCATCTGCGCGACCATCTTCTCCGGCTTTGCGTCTCGGTCGATAGGGTACGTATCGGGGAACAGGTAGCCCTCGAGCGTCCCGTTCGGGGGAGAGGGGAATCCCAGATTCGGCCAGTGGCCCTTGTCCGAGGCAGCATCGGAGAACTCAGTGGCGGCGCAGAGCCCCGTTGTCTTCGCGACCTCGCGAGCGATCTGGTCGAGCTTCCAGCCCTCCGGGATGGTGACCTTGATGGAGACGACCGTTCCGTGCGTGAGCGCGTCCATGAGCTGCCGCCCGCTCATGGAAGGGGAGAGCGTGTAGTCGCCGGCCTGGAAGCGGGAGGTGTAGCCCCAGCGCGACGCCGCGAGTACCCAGAGGGCTCGACTGCGGACAAGCCCGCGCCGCTCGAGCAGGGCGCCAATCTCCTGCGCGGAGCTACCGGGCTGGATGGTCAGACGGACGTCCACGGCGGTGGCGCTCGGATCGGCTGGGCCCAGGGCCCGGTCGAGGAGCAGCCATCCTCCGCCGGCAACCGCGCAGACGAAGATAAGCCCTAGCGACAGCCTCAGCAGAAGTCGCCGCCTACGTCTCTTCCCCGGCATCGGGATCAGCGGCAGAGCCTGCCCGCCTCCGGTCCCTGAGCCGCGCGTTGCGTTGTCGCGCAAGATACGCCTCCAGAACGATCGTCGCGGCGACGGCGTCGGTGATCTCGCGGCGCCTCCGCCGAGAGTGCCCGGACTCGATGAGCACGCGCTCCGCGCCGACCGTTGTGAGCCGCTCATCAAGGTACTCCACCTGCAGACCCGCGGCGCTCAGCCGTTCGCCGAGCGCCCGGGCATCCTCGGCCGACGGCCCCTCGGTCCCGTCCATATTAAGCGGCAGGCCCACCACGATCGTCTCGACTTCGAGATCGGCCGCTGTTTGTTGGATCTCCTCACAGGCCCCGCGCCTCTCTACCACACGGAGCGGAGTGGCGATGAGCCCGTCGGCGTCGGTGACCGCGAGACCGACCCGTACCTTTCCGGGATCGACACCCAACACTCGCATGGCGCGCTCTCACTCCGCGTACGGCCGGGCGATGAGCGGCTCAGTCACGCCGTTCCGCCGAGCCTGTCGTTTCCAACTGCTGTTGCCCATCCAGCGGTAGAGCCCCGCCGGGATGAAGGGCTTCCGCATGAGCGCCCGCGCCTCGCCGGGGATGTCCTCGCCCCCGGCGAGCGCTCCTGCGGACAGGTCGAGCGCACGGACCACGTTGTGGACCATCGCGCCGGCTTCCGCCAGGGGCCGAGCCGCGACCGCCTCACCCATTCCGAGAGCCAGACCGCCCGCCCAGCGGAAGCCGGCCTGGCGCGCGAACAGCTCGCAAATCCGGAGGGCGAGGTCGGTGTGCTCGGCCTCCGGGAAGCCGCAGTTCACGATGGCGACGAGGCTCTGCCCGTGACCGATGTCGCGGGTCACGAGGTGCTCAAGCGCTCGGACGACCAGCGCCGGTAGGCTGTCGACGTACAGCGGCTGAGCCAGGACCACCAGGTCAGCGGCGCGAGCCGCGTCCGCTACTTCGTCGAGGCCGGCCTGCGATGCGACCTTCTCCCTGAGGACGATCGCGTCGGTCTGCCAGCCGTGCTCGGACAGCCGCGCCATCAGGTGCGTACCGAGGGACTGGGACGTGCTCTCTCGGCCCCGCGGGCTGCCGACGATCAGAAGAGCGCGCTGTAGCTCGCTCATTGCGCCACCCCCGCTGCCCGAAGCGTGCCCCGCACCACTGCCGCCATCTCCGATTCGCCGGCGCCGGCTCGCACGATCCCGACGCCGTACCCGGGGCTATGGAAGTTCGCCGCGTTGTGCTCCACGAGCGCGCGGAACACCGTCTCGGCCGCCTCATCCGGCTCGCGGATGAGCCCAACCGCCGCTATGCTCTGGGCCTTGTCGTAGCGGAGCTTGTGGCGCGTGGTACCATTGACCGTCGTGAAGAAGGGCAGGATGCTGGGGATCAGGCGGTCGAGCGCCTTCTTGAGCTCGGACGAGTACCCGCCGAACGTCACCGGCGTCAGCCACACCAGCAGATCAGATCCGGCGGCCGCTCGCGCGACCTCGCGGCCCGCATCGTCAGCCACGCACTGTCCGGGCGTCCTCACCCAGCAACCGAAGCAGCCACGGCAGCCGGCGATGTCAAGGTCCCGCAGGACAGTCGCGTCAACGCCCCAGCCGGAGTCTGCCAACTGACGCCCCACAACGGCGCGAGCCAAGGCGAACTCGGGCTCATCACCCCTCGCTCCGTCCAGCACAAGGGCCCTCAACCGGCGGCCTCCTCTCTCGATCACTGCGGCGCGCACCAGTCTAGCACCTCGGGGCCCCACGAGCGCAGCGGCACTACCCGCCGAACCCTAGGCGCAGCGTCTTGATCTCGTAGCCCCTGAAGTCCAGCGCTGCCTCGCCGCCAGTGATGGCGACGCTCTCCAGCGGCTCCTCAGTGAGATCGGCGAGCTCGGCACACTCGCAGCCCCGCGGCAACCGCACGCGCGCGCCGGGGGTCGCCCGGCCGGCGGCCTCGTAGAGCCTGAGCGCCACGGTTCCCTCTAGGGAGGCCTTTAGCGCTGAGACGACGATGTTGGCGGGCTCGACCCCCAGGTACCCACCGCACGCAGACAGCGACCCGGGCCCCGCCCCGGCAGTTGTGGCGATCAGCGGGTTGTTGAGCTCCAGCCCCTCACGGTAGACCCGCGCGTCTTGCCAGTCGCCCCGGTGCGGAACCAGCGCGTAGTCAAAGCACAGACACTTGCCGAGCTCGAGCCCCGTGTCAGACGTCATGCCCGGTTCATACCCGCCGCCGAACCCGTAGGCCACGATCCGTGTGCTGCGGAGTAGAGACAGCAGCAGCGTGCCCTCCGCGACCGCGTTCCCCGGTATGCCCCGGTTCAGAAGAGCCAAACCGCGCTCGCCGTCGCTCCAGTCCACCCAGTTCTGCGCGGGGTACTCAATTCCGCACGGCCGCTCAATGGCGCCGAACGGAATCTCGTGGACCGCCCGACCGCGCTCAATGGTCGTGGGGAACAGTGCGCGGTAGCGGACGAACTCCTCGGTGTTCACGATCTCGGTGTGGATCTCGATCCTGTGCAGGCGCTGATGGACGCGTACCCGAGTGCGGAAGACGCCGGCATCTCCGAACGCATGCTCCACCGTCAGCTCGGAGACAACCGGGCCTGTGACGACCTGCCCGTGGCCCGCTCTCTGCTCGTCACTGTAGACGGCCTGGCCGCGCGGGGGTACTGGGTGCGGCTCTGTCATGCCGATGCGGCTGCCGCCGTCGAGGGACCGGTAGACTTCCCACAGGTCGCCGTGGTCGTCCTCGCGGACCACAATGTTGCCCGGGCCGCGCAGTACCTCCCAGCCGCCGTCCTTGGCGAGGATGCCGGTCACGGCCCCCGTCGTCGCGTCCAACGTGACGCGGAACCGGTCGCTCTCAAGGACTGCCTCGCCCTCGACGTCGCGACTGTCACGCGCGGGCGCGTCGCCGTTCCGGACCGGGACCACCCGATAGACCGCGTGCCCGAGCGCGGGCACGTCGTCCGCGGCAAAGACGATCTCGGCGGAGACGATGCCGCCGCTGGCCAGCCTCTCGGCGCTCAGGACTTGAGACGCGATCGGCTGCCCGTCGGGGCCGACGACGCTGACACCGGTGACGCCCGTCTCGGCGAAGCCCACGTTCGCTCGCACGACGTCCGTCCTCGGCCAACCGAGAGCGTTGAAGACGACGAGCGGAATGCCCTCGCCGCGCGTGTCGACGAGTGCGGAGTAGCGACGGAGCCGCTCGTCGGTCTCCTCCCTCGCGATCCTCCGGGCGAAGCCGTAGCTGCCCACAGTGTCCTCGTAGACGTGGTCCGTCATCACGCCCGACATTAGGTCATGGGCTTGGTTGAACAGCATCGGCTCCCAAGCACGCTCGAGAATCCCGTTGTCGACATCCTCACCCGCGCCCGACAGCAGGACGCCGAGTTTCTCCGCCGTCGTGAGGAGCGTCTCCAGCTCGCGGGTCCATTGCTTGAGCTCGATGCGGCTGCTGTACGTGCCCTGGAAAACGGGGTTGAACTCGCCCTCGACCACGCGCGCGCTCTCGCCGATCGGCGACGCCGCCTCGTACTCGGCCGATGTGGCGATGCGAAGCTCACACGGCGCGTCCACGTGTCGGTTGAACTCCTCTACAAGGGCCGCGAGGTGCTCCTCGGGCGGGCACACGTCCGCGCCGCCGGGGCCGACGCGAGAGCCGTCGCCGTAGAACGCGTCGAGGATATGGTAGCGCCCGATCATGAACCCGCGGAACTCGTCGAACTCCTCCGGAGCACCGTACGTCATCCCATAGCCGTGCGGGAGCCAGTAGGCGGGGATCCGTGTTCCGTCGATGCCCTGCCACAGGAACTCCGGCGGCGTCTCCCAGCTAGCGACGCCGCGGAAAAACCAGAGCGACTCGAAGCCGGCCAGTCTGAGAAGCTGCGGCATCTGCGCGTTGTGGCCGAAGGTGTCAAGCTGCCACCCCGTGGTCACGTCGACGCCCAGCCGCTCGCGGAAGAAGCGCTTCCCGTAGAGGAACTGGCGGGCGAACGACTCGCCGCCCGGCATGTTGCCGTCGAGCATCACATCGGTGCCGCCGACTATGGCAAGGCGCCCGTCGTCCACAAAGCGTCGCAGGCTCTCGGCCTCCTCCGGGTACCGCTCGAGGAACGGCTTCACGTAGCAGGCCTGGTCGAGGGTGAAGCGGTAGCTCGGCTGAGCCTTGAGCAGCGCGAGAGCGCGGAGAATGTTGGGCAGTCCCAGGTCGAGGTACCGCTCGCGCGTCTGGAAGACCGCGCCCTCCCAGTGGGTGTGAGGGACGAGGAAGAATGTGGGCTTCGCCGGTCCGTCGGGCATGTTAGGCCTCCTCTTCTTCCAGCCGGCGCTTCACTGCTCCGAGGAAGCGCGCGGCGAGCACCCCGTCCACGACGCGATGGTCCGAGGACAGGGTCAGCGTAAGTGTCGGGCGGGCGGCGGTGCCCGACGGTGTGAGCACGAGTCGATCCTCGATGGCGCCCACCGCGAGGACTGCCGCCTCCGGCGGGTTGATGATGGCGGAGAACCACTTCACCCCGTACATTCCAAGGTTCGAGACCGTGAACCCGGCTTGTGGTCCTGCGGCGATCCGTCCCGCGCGCGCGTTCTCCGTCAGCCCGCGTGACCGCTCCGCCACCTCGGTGAGGCTCAGTGTGTCGGCTCGCTCCAGAACGGGCACGAGCAACCCGTCATCGACACTGACCGCGATGCCGATGTTCACGTCGCGTAGGTAGTGGATGGTGTCCTCCTCGAGCCGGCAGTTCATCCGCGGGAAGTCGCGCAGCGCGCCGGCGCAGGCCTTGAGGACGATGTCATTGATCGAGACACCTGCCCCGAGCGACTCGCGTAGCTTGAGCGCGTGCGACATGTCGACCTCGACGGCCACGTAGAAGTGCGGGGCCTCGCGCACGCTCCGCTGGAGCCGCGCGGCGATGGCCCGGCGCATCGGGTTAAGCGGTACCGATGTGCCGCCTACGGAGTCGGAATCCCCGGGCGCGAGCTGTGACAGCACATCGCGTTTGACGACGCACCCGTCTGGCCCGGTGCCCTTCATGCCCCCGACATCGACGCCACGCTCCCGCGCGAGCGTGCGAGCGGCTGGGGATGCGAGCACGCGGCCCTCGCCCTCACCCCCGGCCCCTCTCCCCCGGGAGAGGGGTGCCCGACCCTGAGCTTGCCGAAGGGGAGGGCGGGGTGAGGGCGCACGAGCCGGTTCCTCGTCAATCTCTTCCCCCGGCTCGCCGATCCAGAGCAGCGCGTCCCCGGTGCGGACCGTGTCCCCCTCCTCGGCGAGGAGAGTAAGGACCTGCCCGGCCACGTACGCCTCGAGGTCCGCGACGGCCTTGTCGGTCTCGATCTCCGCGAGGACGTCGCCGACCGCCACCGTGTCGCCCGGAGCCACGCGCCACTTGCCGAGCAGCATCTCGTCCGTGGTCTGGCCAACATCGGGAACGACGACTCGGGTAGCCATCTCAGCCCGCCCTCCCCGACGATCCGTACAGCCGCATCATCGCGCGCACGGCCTCAACGACGGCGGCCGCGCCCGGCATGAGGAAGTCGCTCGGTTTCCGCGAGCCGACCGTGGCCTGATAGTCGGGCGCCTCGTCCAGCGTGGCCAACGTCTCGCGAGTGCGCTCGACGAAGCGCCTCTTCAGAATGGTCCCCACGTGGAACAGCGCGACGCCCTCGCGCACGAGCGCCACGACCGCCTCCTCCGAGAGGCCGCTTCCGCCATGGATAACGAGAGGGACATCGACCCTACCTCGGACGGCGCGGAGTCGCTCGATGTCCACGCCCGCGGTGCCGTCGGTGCGGAGGTGTACGTTGCCGATCGAGACGGCAAGGAAGTCCACGCACGTAGCAGCCACGAAGTCGCGGGCCTGGTCGGGGTCGGTCAGCTCGCCGGGATCGTCGGTTCCGGCGTTCGGGAGCCGCCCGAGCTCAGCCTGGACCTCGACGCCCTTCGGATGGGCTGCCTCCACGAGCGCGCGCGTGACGCCGACATTGCGGTCATACGGCAGCTCGCACGAGTTGAGCATCACAGTGTTGAAGCCTGCAGCGATGCCCCGGAACGCGTGCTCCAGCTCCCACACTTCATTGAGGATGAGCGCGGCCGGCACAGCGGAGCGCTCGGCCGCGCACCTGCCGTACGATCCGAGCGGCTCGATGCCGCTGCGCTCGATCCAGGCTTGATCGACCGTCATCCCGCCGAAGCCGACAACGACCGGTGAGCGCTCCGCCTCGGCAGCTCTGACAACCGCTTCGAGGCTGTAGGTGTCCCACGCCTCGAAGTAGCCCACCGCGTACCCGCCTTCCCTCGCGTGTGCCAGCAGCTCCGAGAGCTGCACTAGCGCCAACGAAGCACCTCCCGCACAGCCCTGATGATGTCCTCCTCGTCGGGCACGTAGTACCTTTCCATCACGGGCGCGAACGGCACCGGCGTGTCCGGGGCGGTCACGCGCACGATCGGTGCGTCGAGGCGGCCGAATGCCTTCTGCTGGATCTCGGCCGCGACCTCGCCTGCCCATCCGCCGGTGCGCGGGCACTCGTCTACGAGCACGAGGTGCTCCGTCTTGCGGACCGACCGGACAACCGTCTCCGCGTCGAAGGGCACGAGCGTCCTCGGATCTATCACCTCGCAGGAGATGCCCTCTGCCGCCAGGCGCTCCGCCGCTGCGAGCGCGCGGTAGACCATGAGCAGCTTCGCCACGATCGTCACGTCGCAGCCCTCACGGCGGAGAGCGGCCTCGCCGAATGGGATCGTGTACTCCGCGATCGGCACCTCGCCGACCGGCGACAGGGCGCCTTTCTCCGCCCTCATTCCCTTGCTGCCGTAGAGCAGCTTGTGCTCAAAGAACAGCACCGGGTTGTCGTCCCGGACAGCCGTCTTGAGGAGGCCCTTCGCGTCGTAGGCAGTCGAGGGGCAGGCGACCTTGAGCCCCGGAACGTGGATGAAGAACGACTCCGGGCTCTGCCCGTGCTGAGCGGCCCGGGTCGTCGCGCCACACGGCGCGCGCATCACCATGGGGACGGAGAGCCTGCCGCCCGACATGTAGCGCATCTTGGCGGCCATGTTCACGAGCTGGTCCATCGCGCAGAACAGGAAGTCCGCGTACTGGACGTCCGCTATGGGCCTCATGCCCGCGAGCGCCGCCCCGACGGCCGCGCCCGCGATGCCGGCCTCCGAGATCGGGGTGTCGAGCACGCGCTCCCGTCCGAACTCCTCGGCAAGCCCGAGGGTAACCGTGAACGCTCCGCCGAAGCCGCCCGGGATGCCGATGTCCTCGCCTATGCAGAACACACGCTCGTCGCGCCGCATCTCCTCGCGGATGGCCTCCCTCAGCGCCTCCGCGATGGTCATGGTACGCGTCTCCGATGTGGGTGCGCTCACCGGGCCGCCACCTCCTCGGCGAACACGTTGCGGAGGCAGCCCTCCGGTGCCGGGGACGGGCTCTCCTCAGCGAAGCGCACGGCCTCCTCGATCTCGGCGGCCACTTCATCGGCGATGGCCCGCAGTTCGTCCTCTGTGGCCTCGCCGGGGTCGCGGAGGTGCGTCGCGAGGCGCGGAATGGGGTCGCGGAGCTTCCACTCCCGCTCCTCCTCGCGAGAGCGGTAGCCGCGCGTGTCCGTCCTCGAGTGGCCCACATACCGATAGGTCTCACACTCCACGAAGGTGGGGCCGCCGCCGGAGCGGGCCCTCTCGGCCGCGGCGGCGACGGTCTCACGGACCGCGAGGACGTCCATCCCATCAACGGTGATGCCGGGGATTCCGTAGCCCTTCGCGCGGTCGGCCAGCTTCTCGAGTCGCACGACCTGCTCAACTGGTGTCGACGCGCCGTAGCGGTTGTTCTCGCAGACGAACACCACGGGCAGATCCCAGATCGCGGCCATGTTGACCCCCTCGTGGAAGGCGCCCTCGTTGACCGCCCCGTCGCCCATGAAGCACGCCACAACCTGGCCCGTCCCACGCATCTTGAACCCGAGCGCCATCCCGGACGCCACCGGGACATTCCCGCCGACGATCGCGATCGCCGTCAGTGACCCCACGTCGGGGTCGCCGACGTGCATGGAGCCGCCGTAGCCTCCGCAGCAGCCCGTCGTCTTCGCGAACAGCTCCGCCATCATCGAGTTGAGCGAGACGCCCTTGGCGATGGCGTGGCCGTGCGGGCGGTGGGTGCTGGTGATCCAGTCGCCGGGCTTGAGTGCCTCGCAGACCCCGACGGCGCAGGCCTCCTGGCCGACGTACAGATGCAACGTCCCCGGCATTCGACCCTCGAGGAAGAGCTGGTTGACCTTCTCCTCGAACTGTCTGATACGCTGCATCTGCCGGTACATGCGGAGCATGTCATCGCGCGACTTGGGCTCCACCTGTCACCTCCCTTGGACGTCCAGGAACCGCATGACGGTGTCCGCCGACGGCACGCCCGCGCTGCATCCGATGGCCTGAATGCAGTGCGCTGCTACGGCGTTCGCGAAGGTCGCCGTGCGGCCCGGATCCCAGTCGCGCAGCATCCCGTACAGGAACCCCGCCACGAACGCGTCGCCCGCGCCCGACCCGTCCACGACCGGCACGCGGAATGCCGGGTAGTGGCGCACCTCGCCATCCTGAAGGAGCACGCACCCGTCGGCCCCCAGCTTGATGCCGACGGTCGGGATGCCGTAGCGCCCGAGCCGCCGGAGCGCGGCCTGGGGGTCCTCCTCGCCGGTGATGGCACGCGCTTCCTCGATGCTGGGCAGGAAGCAGTCGAGGTGCGGGGCGCACGGCGCGAAGAGCGCGCGGCTGTCGACGCTCGGACTGTAGGCCGTGTCCATGCTCGTGACCGCGCCCAGCTCCCGCGCACGCGCGAGCACCCGCCCGGTCGGCTCTCCGTCCATCGCGGGCATGAGGAGCGCCCCGCCGATGTGCACGATCCTCGCGCGCGCGAGGAGGTCGGTCGGCACGTCGGTGTCCGCGAAGTGCGCGTTGGCGCCGATGTGGTGAAGGTAACGCCTGCGACCGTCCGAGCCGATCATCACGAACGTGTATGACGTCGCGGCCGCACCGGTCTCGACCAGGCCGGAGGTGTCGACGCCGGCCTCAGCGACGGTGTTCTTGACGAAAAGCCCCGCGCCGTCCCGACCGATGCAGGCACTCACAGCGACCGACGCCCCGAGCCGGACAAGGTCCACCCCCGTGTTGACCGCGCAGCCGCCGATGTGGTGCTCGATGTGGCCGAACGTGCCCAGCCTGTCCCACTCGGGGATGGCGTCGATCGGCTTCGCCATCACATCGGCGACCGCGATCCCGACGCAGAGCACGTCCACCTTACTCATGCCGGCATCTCCTACTTCGGGGCCCACTGCGGTTCGTTCGGCAGCGGCAGGCGCTGCTCAACCGCCAGGAGCTCCGGGAACGGGCCGGTCGGGAGGGTCTGGTACCAGTAGGCCGTCGACGAGTAGTCGTTCGAGAGCGAGTTAGCATGGCCGTGCTCAATGGTCACGCGGATCGACTTTTCGAAGTGGATCGGGTCCTCGATGTGATAGCGGTACATCGAGTTCTTCCCCTTCCACGGCCAGTCGGGGTTGCCCGAGTAGAGCGGGAGGCCGTAGTAGGGGCCCGAGAACGCGTCCCACGGGCAGTAGGCCATGCAGAAGTAGTCCTCGGTGCCTGTGCCGTGAAGCGACGGCGGGAATGGCTCTCCGTCGATGAAGATCATGTCGTCGCCCTCGCCGTACCAGTCGTTCTTCTCGCGGTTCACGCAGTCGATGTTGAGGTTGCAGCCGACGTAGTGTCCGCGCCCTTGCGCTTCGAGGATGACGTAGTTCTCGTCACCCGTTAGGTTGGGGACGTTCCAGACCCGACTGGACAGCTCGTGCCTGGCGACGTCCTCCCCCCAGCCCTTCGTTAGGTTCTCGCGCCTCCACTGGGCGTGGAAGTAGCCAAGGTCCTCGACCGGCCCGAGGGCGTCCGGCGAGTCGTAGGACTCGTAGTCTACATAGTAGTAGAGGTGGAAGTCCTCGGCCCCGGTCTCCGCGGCGATCTCGATCCGCGCTCCGGTGCGGAATGGCATCGGGAAGAAGCAGTTCATGCCCTTGCCACTCTGCGGGGACATCGAGAGCGGGAGCGACTGGTAGTTAACGAGCATGCCGTGCCCGACGCCGAAGAAGTCGCCGATCGGGACCTCGACGGCGGGCCGGTTCGCGCCATCCCAGTACATGCGGACCACGGCCCGGCGCGGGTAGGCGGGCTCCCTGCAGCCGATCGTCATCCAGATGTGCTTCACACACCCCGGACCGTCGATCAGCGCGATGTCCCTGCGCTCCCCCGGCCTGAAGCGCTCCGAGTCGTCGTTCGCTCCCTTCCGGTCCCAGGAGCTGACCCTCTTCGACTTGTAGTCGCGAATGCGCGCAAGGCCGGCGAGTGTGCCTGTGCCGATGATGCTCATGCCCGACTCCTCCTTGAGGTCGGAAGGTTCGGAGGCGGGCAGGCGTGTCCTGCGAAGGGGTGCTCAGGGCTGAGCCTGCGCTCCTGGGGCCGCCAGGTCGGCAAGCGCTCCGTGGATCATGGATGCCGCTTCGTCGTAGCTCATGGACCGGTCGAACGTCAGCGGCTCGCCAAAGGTAACGGTGACTCGTCCACGCTTGGGCCACACCGGCCGACCAGCGCTCGCGGGCACCACGTGGTCCGCACCGACGATCCCGACCGGGACCACAGGCACACCCATCTCCACCGCGATGACGCCGGAGCCGGCCTTCACTTCCTGGAGACGGCCGTCTGTCGCCATCCTCCCTTCCGGGAAGACCATCACCGAGAACCCTCTGTCGAGCACGCGGCCGGTGTACTGAAGCGACGACTTCACCTGGTCCGTTCGCGAGAAAGGGAACGTGTTGCACAGCAAGTCCACAAGGCCGGCGTACCGCGCCACGGCTGGGTGCTCGTAGAGCACGTCCGTCGCCCCCGCGATGGCCGTCCTCAGGCGGATCGGCGAGGGCAGCACCTGAAGCACGAGCGCCCCATCGATGGGCGAGATGTGGTTCGGCATGAAGAGCGCCGGCGTGGCAAGGCCTCGCAGGTTCTCCAGCCCAGCCACGCGCGTCCGCGTGAAGAGCTGAAGCAGCGGGAACACCACGCAGGACTGCAGCACGCGGCGAAGGATGACGCTGCGAGTGCTCAGCGGCCCGGGCCGGAAGTCGTAACGCTCCTCCTTCTGCTGATGCCGGTCGATCATGTCCCGGATCTCCGCGACCGTCGTCTCCGGGCCGATCAGCGTCTCATCGAGGATCACCCCGAGATCCTCCTCGAGGACGCCAAGAAGGGTTATCCGGCCAAGGGAGTCGAGCCTTAGGTCGCCCTCAAGCCTCATCGCGGGCACGATCGTGCTCGCCGGCACACGCGCCATCTCGGCGATCGCCCGCTCCAAAGCTCCCACCGCCACGCGGAGGTCAACCGGCGGCCCGTCACTCGATTGCGACTCGAGCCATGCGAGAACGTCCTTGCGCTTCGCCTTGTGGGTGGGCGTTCTGGGGAAGTCCTCGTCCGTCCACACTGTGACGCCCTGGATGCGCTGATGTGGCTGGAGCTTGCTGTTCGCCCCATCCACCGCGGCCCTCGTCTCGAGGGTCACGCCGCGCTGTGGGAGAAGCACGGCGTGGATCTCGAAGGACGAGCCCTTCCTCAGCCCCAGCACCACGGCGTCGCGCACGCCCGGTTGCTTGCTCAGCTCGGCCTCGACATCCTCCGGGTAGACCTTCTCCCCGGACGGCGTGACGATCACGAAGCTCTTCCTGCCACGGACATGGATCCGGCCCGCGGCATCGATCTCCCCAAGGTCATCGGTGTAGTACCACCCGTCCCGGAAGCTCTCCGCCGTGGCGTCCGGTCGCTTGTAGTAGCCGGAGACCACGCTCGGCCCGCGCGCGCGGAGCTCGCCATCGTCGGCCACGGTCACCTCTACCGATGGCAGCGGCCGGCCCACCGACGACATCAGGTGACCGCCGGGGGTGTCAAGCGAGAGCGTCGGGGAGCACTCTGTCGCCCCGTAGGCCTGGTACACAGGAACGCCGAACGCCTCCCACTTGCCGCCGACCTCCAAGTCGAGCGCCGCGCCCGCGCTGATGATCGCCCGGAGCCTGCCACCGAAACGCGCCAGCACCGGCCGGGCCAGCCGCCGCCGGATCAGGACGGGGAGCTTCCGGCCATGGCGGAAGAGCCACGCAAGCTTCGCCTCCCGACCGGCCTCCCTCGCCTTCGCCTCAATCTGGGTCATGGCCGCCTTCAGGAACTCGGGCACGCAAGCGAGCATGGTGGGCCTGTCCTCGAACATGTTCATCCGAACGTGTGGCCCTGCCAGGGACGTTGCCTGAGTGACAGGGACGCCGATCGCCCAGGCCACGAGGAAGTCCGCCATCTGTTCGAAGGCGTGAGCCAGCGGAAGGATGGACATCAGGTGGTCGGTCGGGCAGATCATGCCCAGGGAGAGAAGGTCCCTGAGGTTCGCAAGGATGTTCGCGTGGGTCTGGGGGACCCCCTTGGGGGTGCCCGTGGTGCCGGAGGTGAAGAGAATCTGGCACAGGTCGGACGGCAGCGGCGACCCGGGAGTGAACTCTCCGGGACCCTCGGGCGGCGGGATCACCCGGTCCACGGCAATGCCCCGCACACTCGGCGAGACCGTCTCCCGCCCCGGCGCCCCGAACAGGGCGGACGCCTCGGTGACCTCTGCGATCTTCACCACGAACTCCGCCGTGTTCTGGACCATGAGAGGCACGGCGACGGCCCCCCTAAGCTGACAGCCCAGGAAGGCGGCGACCCACATCGGCGAGTTTGGCGCCCAGATCAGCACCCGGTCGCCCGGGCCAACGCCCGCCTCCTCGGTGAGCGAGGCGGCGTGGCATGCCATGCGATAGACATCCCTGAACGTGAATCGCTTGGCGCGGAAGCCAATCCGCTGGATGTACGCCAGTTTGCTGCCGTGGGCGTCTATCACCTCGCGGGCAAACTCGGGCAGCGTCTGCGCACTCACCATGGGGCCGGCCTCGTCTCAAAGAGAATGTCGAAGAGCGGAGGCGCCATCAAGCCTCTCCGTGGTACTCCCCCGACCTCTGCGGACCGGCGGGCCGCGCTCGGGCCCCGGCCTTCGGCTGCGGGACTGCGGCTACCTGCGCCCGAGCCTACCCACGCGCCGCCCGACAAACCACCCGACGACCCCGCCAGCTAGGCCGCCGCCGGTGGTCCAAGCCCAGGCACAGTGGACGTACCCCCGGGTCCGTAGGAGGTGAGCCGCGGCGACGTCGGCAAGGAAACCCACGCACCATCCAGCCATGCCGTACACGACGAAGCCCGGGACACCCGCCTGCCGCGCCGTGGACGCTCCGCCTGCCCCGGCTGTGCTCGGGGCACCAGGGGGCGGCGGTACGGTCGCAGCAGTCAGAGGCTCTGCGCCCGGGGTCGCCGGTGGCACACCCGGCCCAGCCGGGCGGGCGCGCCTTAGCACGTACAGGCCATAGCCCAGCAGCCCTGTCCCGGGAGCGGTGAGCATCGTCGCTAGGCACACCATCCCCACGAAGTCACCGGCCCCCGGGCTGGTGAGCTCGGGCAACGCCATGATAGCGGCGGCGCCGATGGCCACCGCGCCTAGCCCGGTCCATACGCCGCCGATCACGACCAGGACCCAACCCCACGCTCGGTCCCATCTCATGGCACTCCTCTGCTCCCTCTACGGACCGGCGGCGCGCTGCGTGCGTGACCGCGTAGCTGCCTCATTCCCTGGGCCAGGGCGCAAGCCCTCGCCAGGCGTTGAGCGATGCTCCCGCCCCGCTTGCGGGGAGGGCCGGGGAGGGGTTGAGCCGCGAGGCGGCGGCATGTCACAGACCAGGGCAAGGCCCCGCAGCCGACGCAGCCCTGGGTCCGGGCGCCACGCACAACGGAGCCCTGACAGTGCGGCATAGGCACACGCAATGTCGTCCCTTCAGGACTCGCAGGCAAGGGGCACGCCGACCTGGCGCTTGCGCGCCAGGCTATGTAATGGCGTCGCTTCGCGACTGCGGGAGGCTGCTGTCCCGCCCCGCACGCTGACGCGCGATCGTGCCCACTCCCCGTGGCTCCGGCGTCTCTGCCGGAGATGCCGACCCTAAGCTGCGCACCAGCCCCCGGGCAGCAGGCCCCAGGCGCGTTGTCGCCGAACACCTTGACCGTTGCGGAACGCTCGGGGGAAACGGGTCGGCGATGACGTGCCCGAAGTGTGGCTACTTCAGGGCTGTGTTCCGTGTGAGGTGCCCTGGGTGCGCGTCGAGTGCGGCTGGCCACTGCCCCGTGGCCCCGAGTCGTGACCGTCGATACCTAGGGACGGTCGGTCGGCTACGGGCCTGTGAGTGTGTCCGAAGATCGGAGCCGTGGATCTATGGTGGTGCTGCTGCCCCTCGCGTTGCTCATGGCCCCGGCGGTGCAGATCTCGCCGCACGAGGCGCTCGTTGCTGTCTGGTGGGCCGATGCACAGCCATCGGCGGTCCATGTGTACGATACGAGAACCGCGCGGCTCATCGCCAGTGTCGCCTTGCCACCCGACAGCCGGTGGGTCGGCTGGCAGGATGCCCGCTCACTGCTGATCCAGCAGAGCGCGGGGGCGGACGAGCAGCGCGCTGGTGTGGTCCTGGCGCTCGACGGAAAGCCGGTATCCAGAACGGTGCTGCCCCTCGGCGACGAGCGCGCCGGTACTGAGACAACCCACCCTCCCGCGACGGTCGAGACCATGGAGGGGCTAACGTACGTCACCACGGAGGAGCATCAGTACACTTCGCTCCCGGATACCCTACTTGTGTTGCTTGAAGGGGCCTCGGAGCCGGTGTTCGCGGTTGTGCAGTACTGCGTCAACAGTGATCAGGATGTGAAGACGGTCACGGTGCTTCGGCAGCCACCCGATGCAGCGCAGCAGCTCGCCGTGAGCCCGCAGTACTGGGGCGCGCTCCAGAAAGCTCAGCAAGACGGCCTCGCGGAGATGATGAAGGTGATCGCCCGTGGCGGGGCCGGGTCCGACCAGGGCGAGGGCCTCACTGGGGGCACCTCAGAGATGGGGCGCGAGCTCGCGCCCGCCCTCGGTCACGTCAATGCGAAAGGGGCCCAGGGGGCGACCAGCGCGCCCTTGTCGTCCGACGAGCTACGCGCGGCAGCGGAAGCGGCGTGGACGAAGGGGTACGAGGAGTCACTCAAGGCGAGCATGAACGCCGGGCCTGCACCCCCGGGCAATCTGGTGAGGATCGAGAGCCACACGAGCCCGCCGAAGGTGTCCGTGTCGGCGAGCATCCTGCGGTGGAATGCTTCGGGTGCGCCGCCTGCGCTGATCCTCAATTGGGAGGGCTCGACGCTACCTAGGCGCATCTTCCTGTCCCCTGACCAGCGCCTGATGTGCATCAACACGCAGGGCCTGGGCTTCCCCGCCGATCCCGCCGCCAACGAGTCGATGCAGGGCTTCCAGGTGTGGAGGCCCGGCGAGACGCCGAGGGGCACGCTGTTGCGCGCCGTGGACGAAGGCGAGGCGCTAGGCTGGTTGGGGGGCGCGCAGCTCCTGTGGGCGCGGCACGCGCCGCTTGACGCCGGCATCGGCGCCGATCTGTCCGTTCTCCCGGGCGTTGGAGGATGGCCCGGAGCCAAGCCCACAACGCCATACGCGGTTCTCGACGTGGCCACCGGCTCGGCAGTCGGCGCGTGGAACGGCGAAGGGCTCACGACGACAGCGGCCGCCGGAGCGATGACAGCTCCCGAGGCTCGGGCCATCATCGGATGCGGACCGAACGCCGAGCTGGTGCGCGTTGCCTGGGAGCCGGCGACCGCGACTCAGATCCTCCCGGCAGGGCAATGGCAGTCGCTGCTGGCTCTCTCGTTCTCCGGCGACCTCGCGGTCGTGCAGCGTGCCGACGGAGGACTGAGCCTTGTGCGGGACGGTGAGGCCGTAGCTATCGAGCCTCCCGGGCAGACTGCGCAGGCTCCCGCGCACTAGGACAGCGCGGCGCTTTGGCCCCGGGCAAAGGGGTCGGCGATGACCTGCCCCAGGTGCGGCTACATCATGACCGACTTCGACGTCGAGTGCCCGAGGTGCGCCAAGCTGGCCGCTAGGTAGCCCGGCCAGCGGGAGTCACAGGGACACCTTGCTGCGAAGCAGTACGACGTAGTCCTCAGCGGTTAGGGGACAGCCGACCAAGTCCCGGAACTGAGGTACCGAGAGATGGCACTGGTGCGCCATGAGGGCCACGAGCGCATCGCTGAGTGTTTCCTCGGGGCCGTGACTCACGTGCGTCGAGATGCGGCTGGCTCGCCCCTCCACCATGAGCACGAGCATCTTGTGGCGTGACTCGCTCTCGACGAAACCCTTCCTGCGCAGCGCCCTGAGCACCGCCCTCTTGTCATGCTCCTTATCGGCCCTCTTCCACCCTGGCTACGGCCTCCATCAACAGCCTCTTGAGCTCTTGCGCACCATCGGTGAGCCGCGTGCTCGGCTGGCTCGCATAGAAGTCGTAGACCCTGGCGAACTCCGAGGCGAAGGCGCATTGAGCGTCCTCGGTCGTGACTCCGCAGGCCCAGACCTCTAGAGATGGACACTCCCACCAGACCATACCCTCCCTGTAGGCGACGTCAACAGACAGCGGACACGACAGCACATAGCGCCGATCTTCGTGCGCTACCGATGTGACGGACTGCGACTCGGCCTCAAGCGTACGGGTAGGGTGCAGCGGACCTCGCCTCCTTCCTCCTGCACTACGTCAACTACCCGCCCTTGACCATTGTACTTCTGTTCGCCCGCCAGCAACGAAAGCCCTCGGCTCAGCGGCCCGGGGCCCACCGCGTGCAGGTTCTCTCGGCGCTTTCGCCGAACGCCCCACCGTTGCGCAACGCTCGGGGGAAAGGGGTCGGCGATGACCTCCCCCAAGTGCGGCCACATCATGACGGACTTCAACGTCGAGTGCCCGAGGTGTGCGAGTGTCGGTGAGCCGCGAAGCGGCGGCATGTCATAGCCCAGGGTAAGGCCGCGCAGCGGCCGCAGCCCTGGGTTGGGGCGCCACACACAGCCGAGCCCCGACAGGCCGGCACGTCGTAGGGCGCGACCGGCAGGTCGCCCGCCTTAGCCGCGTAGCGGCCGCAGCCCTGGGTCCGCCGGCCTCACTCGGCCCTTCTCGGGCGCATTGGCATGCGCCCCTACTCGAGGCCCACCTCCTCCGGCAGATCCTGCATCACCCTTACGTCGGCCTCGGCGCAGGTGGGCGGATGGGCGGAGAAGATGATCTGGCCGGGGGCGGTCAGCGCGAGGTCAGGCATGTCGGGCAAGAGCCTGCGCTCGCCCTGTGTCGCGGGGATGACGTACGGTCGCTCGCCGGGGAAGTAGACGAGCCGCTCGCCCTCCTTCAGCGTGACCGGGAAGAGGACTTCCAGGCCGCCAAACGTGAGGCGCGGGTCCACGATCTCCGCCTCATCAAGCTGCGCGAGCGCGCGCACGTCATCCACCCAGCAGGTGACCGTCTTCCCGCCGGGGAGGCCGTTGTAGTAGAACAGCAGTTGCGCGATGCGGCTGTAGTCCACCGGCTCAGGCTGTGGCTGCTCGGGCCGGAGCACCTGGAAGTAGCGCCACTCCGTGAAGTCGTTCGCGATGTAGTAGTCGGTCGCGTGCTCGGGGTCGCGGATCTGCAGCTTGAAGAGCCCGCCCCCGCCGTCGCCGCGGAGCCAGAAGCCGATCCCCTTGTGCCACGAGAGATCGAGCGGCGAGTCGAAGCTCTTCCCGATGTACGACCATCCGCCGTCATCGGGCCGTGTGCTCGTCGCGGTCAGCCGTCCGCACCGCGCGCCCTCGGCTCCCTCGCCGCCGACGGAGTCGAAGGACTGCGTCACTCCCTCATTGGTGCCGCCCGGTCCGTACGGAGTGAGATCGTCGAAGTCCTCGAGCAGCACCGAACCCTCGGCACGGTACGCCGGGCCCGGCCTGACGAGCGGGCCGCACCGCACCTGCAACCCGAGGCGCGCTCCTTCGCCCGCCGGCTCGGCGGCCAGGGCCTCGCCCTGCGCCCCGAGCTCGCGGACGGTCTGCCACTTGCCGAAGACGGTCCGCCGCAGCCGGAGAGGATCGCGCAGGAGGCGATACTCCCGCCCGGGCTCTCGGAGGAGCGTGCGCGTGGACTCGGGCAAGGTGCCGCCAAGGCGCAGCCGCTCATACTCCGCGACGAGGTCAAAGATCGGGCCCATCTCGGGATGACTCCGGAGCTGGGTCGGGTTGGTCTGGACGGAGATCGAGGAGTCGAAGCCAAGGCACTTCTGAAGGATATAGTCGAACTGGTCGGCCGTGACCTTCGGCTCGTAGACGTAGTACCAGCCGACGTCCGCCGGCATGAGGTTGTCCGAGTAGCCGACCAGCCAGGGCAGCCGCTCGTCGAGGTAACCCTTCACGTCGCCGTGACCGTCCGCGGAGGCCATGCGGCTGATGAGGTGCCACGAGTAGTGGCTGTAGCTCGACCCCTGGAGGAACGTGTCCTTGTTCGCGAGCTTGCGGTAGTAGAGGTCCTGGAGCTTGGCGTTGTAGTACCAGTGGTCGCCCTGGAGCAGCTCCGACCCGTCGAAGTAGAGCATGTCGGCCCTCACCGCGTTCGCGACGCGGCAGACGTTCCCGACGACCTCATCCGCGAGCGTGCTGTCGAGGTCGTAGAGGAAGTAGCCGTACGAGCGCTGCAGGTGCAGGACCGGCGCGCCCGCGTCGTGCCGGGCAGCCGTCGTCCCGAGCGCGCCCCTCACGCAGCGCGCGAGGCCGTAGGGCGGCTCCACCTTCAGCTCGCCGTACTGGATCAGCTCATCGCCCACCCGGACGATCGTGCCCCTGCCCATGTACCCGCCGTCCTCCGCCGCGAAGCCGGTCGGCGGCCCCACCGTAGGGATTAAGTCGGCGCGCTCGTCCACCTCGGCGGCGAGGCCCGCCTGCGCGTCGACGACCAGCCGCCGGTCGGGCACAGGGGTGACATAGGGGTCGTCGAGGTAGACCGCGGCGGCAAGGAAGTGGAGCCCGACGCGGAGGCCCGCGGCGTGGAGCTTCGCGCAGGCGCGCTCGAGCGAGGCGAGGCCCTCGGGGAAGAGGTCGGTGTTGATCTCGTGGTGCCCGTGGCTGCGGCTCCAGTCGCCCCCGATGAGGACCGTCTCGAAGCCGCCGCGCCGCGCCCAGCGGATCACCTCATCCGCGTCCCGCTCGTGGAAGCCGGTGATGAAGAGGTAGCTCTGCTTCGAGAGGGGCGACGTCTTGCCCCAGACGCCGCCGGGCCTCGGAGATGGCAGGCCGGCCGCGACCTCGAACTCCGCGATCGCCGTCTCGAACCGGTCCCTCGGCGTTGCGACGATGCCGAAGCCCGCCGGAGTGAGCCCGTGGCTGGCGTGGGTCTCCGCCCGCAGCTCAGCGCCGGCGGCCGGGCCCGCCGCAGCGGAGACGGGGTAGCCCTGAACGCTGATCTGCGTACCCATCACCGCCACGGCGAAGCTCTCGCCGAGGTAGGCGTTCATCTGGTCGCCGATCGTCGTGAGCCCGGCCAGTCGGAGGGCGCAGTGCCTGACGGTCATCGCGCCCGCCTCTGTGACTCCTGCCATCTCCCTCAGAGCGAAGATGAGGTAGCCCGGGCCGGTCTTGAGGTCGTAGACAAGACGCACGCCGTCGGGGAACTCGTAGGCGACGGACTCACCCGCGACCGTCAGGCGCTCGGGTAGGAGGGTGCCTGTCGGCGTGTCGATCTGACAGAACGCCTGTCCGGGTGTCGCGTACTCTCTGCCCGACGCGAGGTCGCGCAGAGACGCAAGCCGACCCGTGCCATCCAGTTCGAGCGCGGCGGTCTCACACTCAAAGCGCGCCCCGATCGCTGAACCGCACATGATCCACGTCGCCGCCAGCATCGTGGCCATCATCGTCCCTCCAGTGGCCGTCCCCACGGCGGGTGCGAGGTTCTTGCCCACGGTGGTCGAGGCCTGTAAGAGCGCAAGCGCGGAGCCAGGTCCGCGCCCTACTCCTGACGTATCATGCCCCCAGCGCACTGCACCAGGCCCGACCGTTGAGGAGCGCCCCATGACCCTGCGCCGCGCGTTGCTCGTGCCACTCACCATCACGGTGGTGTGTGTGCCCATCTCGGCACAGCCCGCACCGGACTTGAGCCTCGTGCCGTACCCCAAGTCCGTCGTCCTCGGCGGAGAGGGGCCGGCGCTCGCGGGACTGCGCGTGCTGGAGGTGCCCGCGGATGTGCCGGGCGGGGTCGTATCCATGCTGCTCGAGGAGATCGCGCGCGCCGGCGCCCCGGCTCCGGAGGTTGTCCGCACGCCCGGCGACGCCGCGGTGGCGCTCTTGCCGGCGGCGACGGAGCCGACCCGTCCGGCCATTCCGCGAGGGCGGGGCCCGGAGGCCTACGGGCTGCGCTGCGACTCGTCGGGTGTGGCGGTCGCCGGCGCGAGTCCGCGGGGCCTCGGGTGCGGGATCCAGACGCTGAGGCAGCTCATCCGCGCGAACCGCCGTGACGGCCGTCTCCCTGGCGTGCGGATACAGGACTGGCCGTCGCTCACCTGGCGCGCGTTTCAGGACGATCTCACACGCGGCCCCAGCTCGAGGCTCGGCTACCTCACTCGCGAGATCGACATCGGCGCCTACCTCAAGCTGAACGTCTTTACCTACTACATGGAATCCCAGTACGCCTTCGCGAAGCACCCCACCATCCCGCCGCCCGACGGCGCGCTGACTCCCGGCGAGCTTGACGAGCTTGTCCGGCACGGCGCCGAGCACAACGTGGAGATCATGGGCAACCAACAGTCTTTCGGCCACATGGAGCGCATACTCGGTCGTCCCGAGTTCGCGGGAATCGCCGAGACGCCGTACCTGCTTGACCCGTCGACGGAGGCGACCTACAGCTTCCTCGACGACCTCTACTCGGAGGAGCTCCCGCACCTCACGTTCCCGTTCTTCAACGTCTGCTGTGACGAGACGTACGGCCTGGGCAGCGGGCCGTCGAAGGCCAGGGTCGCGCGCGAGGGCGAGGGCGCCGTGTACGTGGGCCACATCGTTCGGCTGCACGATCTCGTTGCCGGCAAGTACGGCAAGCGGATGATGATGTGGGGTGACATCATCCTCAGCCACCCCGACCAGCTCGAACGGATCCCCAAGGACGTCATCATGCTCACTTGGGGATACGGCGCAGCCGACAGCTTCGAGGGGCAGATCGCTCCCTTCGTGCGGTCGGGATTCGAGTTCTTCGTGTGCCCCGGCACGTCGAACTGGTCGCGCGTTCTGCCGGACTTCACGACATCGGTGAGGAACATCGAGCAGTTTGTGCGCGACGGGGCCCGCAACGGCGCGCTTGGCTGCATCATCACAAGCTGGGACGACGACGGGCTCACCCTCGACCCGCAGAACTGGTACGGCTTCGCCTGGGGAGCGGAGTGCGCGTGGACCGGCTCGGCGACGCCGAACGCGGACTTCGAGCGGCGCCTCGCGGCCGTGCTGTTCGGCGAGCCCGGTGCCGAGTTCGCCAAGGCGATGGCCATCCTCCGCGAGGTGCCCGTGCAGGGCAACAGCGCGTTCTTCGCCGGGCCTACGGAGCGCGTCGTCCTCGCCGACCGCGCGCAGGGCGAGGCGCAGCTTGCGGCAGGCGAACCAGCCCGTATGCGCGTGCGGGAGGCCATCGGTCACCTCGACGCGTGCGCGCGCTCCGCCTCGGTGAATGCCGATCTGCTAGCCTACTTCCGCCACGGGGCCCGAAGGCTGGAGTTGATCCGGCGCCGCGACGAAGACGCGCTTTGGTCGGGTCTCCGCTACTGCGAGGCCGTCGACGGGGAGGCTCGGGCGGTGACCGCATTGCGGCAGATCGAACGGCGCGAGCGCGCGGCGCGGGACGCGTACGTGGCGGCACGTGAGGACTTCGTCGGGCTCTGGAACGCCATCAACCGGGGCTACGCGCTCGACTGGTCTCTGGCGGCCTACGATCGAGTGCTCGCGCGCTACGAGACGGTGCTGGCCAAGCTGGAGAGCGCTCGCCGGGCGGCCGAGCGGACAGGCGAGCTCCCGCCGGCCGAAGACCTGGGCCTCGCGGTGGACCTGGCTCCGTCGCCGCGGCTGTCCAGGGCGCGGGTCGCGGACGAGGCGCTTCGCTCGGACACGCCCTGGGCCGTGAATGGGGCCACCCACCGGGTCGGTCTAGGAGTGCACCTCACGGCCGGTTGGGGCACGCCCGTGCCGGTGGAAGTCGATCTCGACCTGCCGCCCAGTCTGGCGCGCGGGCGGGTGCGCGCCTTCGTGCCAGTCGGCGCCGACGGCATAGCTGAGATCCCCGCTCAGCTCGGCATTGGGCAGCCGCGGGGCCGGGCCAGACTGACCTTGGTCCTGCCTGCAGGCACACAGGCGGGTGATGCTACGGTCTTGGCCTACTTCGGTTGTCCGGCTTCGGCCCCACTGGCGGGAGCGGTCGGCCTCTCGCGAGCGGACGGCGAGGTGTGGCTGGAGAACGACCGCGTTCGCCTCATGATCGGTTCCGAGGGCGCACATGTCTACCGATGGGAGGTCAAGGCCCTCGGCGACCGCGACGTCACGCTCGCGGGTGAGACAGGCTACGCCGGTTTCTCAGACGTGAACGTCTGGCGCGGCGTCCGGTACGATCTGTACCTCGCGGCGACAGGCCCGGCCGTCGCGCGCTGCTACGCCACGACGCCGGACGGCGTGCTCAAGACATTCAGCCTATACGCGGGGACCTCGTGGGTAGAGGTCACATTCAGCAGTCCGACCACGTACTACTGGCAGTTCGAGGACCCGACGCTGTTCCAACCGGGTCAGCCAAGTGGAGCGCGCTACCTCTTTGAGGACGGCTCGGAAGGTCCCGCGCCCGCCCCGCCGGGCGACGTTTCGCAACAGGTCGCCGCCGACGGGGTGCACTGGGGCGCAAAGTACATCCCCGGCGGGCTTCTGCTCGCGATGCTAACGCCGGACGATGCGACACGCCACGTCGTGGGGCCGGGCTCGGGCGCCGGCGGAGTCGGGATGGAGCGCACCTCGCCGGCAAGTCATTTCGTCGACTACTGCGACGTCCCTGACGGCGCGCCCGCGACGGTCCTCTCAGGGCTCGTCGAAGCACTACGGCTGGACAAACTGCCCGCGGTCACCGTCTACGCCACAGAGAGCAGAGGCCGGAGTTGAGCAGCAATCAGGCACTGATGCGGGAGCGACCCCGCCAGTCCGCACTTGCAGTCGTCTTGCTCCTGACCGCACTGGGAGGTCCACTCATGCCCGCGCGCTGCGCCCCGCTCGACATGTCAGCCGATGTCACCGCGAACCGTGAGTGGGCCGACCAGGCCTTCTCCGCACAGGCTGCCCCGCCGGCCGCGGGGAACCGTCTCGTCATCGTGCACGAGGACGGCGCCGGCGATACGAAGGTCGGCCGTTGCGCCTTTGGCGGACCGATCCGCCTCGGAGACCGTGTGTACGAGCGCGGAATCGGTGTCAACTCCGTGAGCGTCCTGCGCGTGTCGCTGGCGAGGCCGGCGGCGAGGTTCCGGGCCGTCATCGGCCTCGACCGCAACGTGGACAACACACCGGCCTCGGTCAGGTTCCACGTGACCTCCGGCGGCAAGGACCTGTTCGCCACCGACGTAATGCGAGCAGGCGCCCCTGCGCAGGAGATCGACGTCGCGCTCGGTGGGGCCACGGAGATCGACCTGACCGTGGACGTGGGCGGTGATGACCGCGGCTGGGACCAGGGCGACTGGGCCGACGCGCGAGTGTGCTTCGATGACGGGTCGGAGGTGTGGCTCGACGACCTCGCGCGTCAGGCGGGCCTCGGCCGTGAGCTGCCCTTCTCGTTCGTCTATGGCGGCAGGCCTTCGTCCGAATTCCTTGGCTCCTGGAAGCGAACCGAGTCGGCAGGGCCTGAGGGCGACGGCGCCGTCCTAAGGCAGGTCGTCCTCACCGACCCCGACACCGGGCTTCAGGTCACGGCCGCGTGCACGGTCTACACCGACACGCCGGGCGCCGACTGGACGCTCCGCTTCACGAACACCGGCACGGCCGACACGCCCGTGGTCGAGCAGATCCGCGCCCTCGACACGAGCGTGGCCCTCGGCATCGGCGGCCAGGTCGTGCTGCACCGGCTGAACGGCTCACCATGCCGCGCCGATGACTGGCTGCCGTTCGACCAGCCCGTACCGCCGGGCGCAACGGTCGACATCACCACCACCAATGGGCGCTCCTCCAACGTCTCCCCCTTCTTCACGATCGACTGGGGCGGAGGAGGCGTCATCACCGCGATCGGGTGGTCGGGCCAGTGGACCGCCTCGGTCGGCCTGCAGGACGGGAGGCTGCGCTGCCAGGCGGGGATGCAGAACCTGCATACCGTCCTGCGTCCGGGCGAGAGCATCCGCAGCCCGCGCATCATGCAGCTCTACTGGTCGGGCGGCGACCAGTTCCGCGCCTACAACCTCTTCCGTCGGACGATGCTGACGCACATCGTCCCGCGAGAGGACGGGCAGCCGGCTTTCCCGCCGATCGCGCACCTGAGCACGGCCTTCTACGAGCTCAACGGCGGCGATGAGGACATCGTCCTGTCTCACCTGCACGCGGCCGACGGACTCGGGTTCGAGGTGTTCTGGCTCGACGCTTATTGGACGGGGCCGAACGGCTTCCCCAACAGCATGGGCAACTACGGGCTCCCGCTCGAGAGCGTCGAGCCGCGCGACCGATTCCCGCACGGCATGGCGGGCATCGGCCAGGCCGCGCGCGACGCCGGGCTGGGGTTCTTGATGTGGTTTGAGCCGGAGCGCGTCGCGCCGGGCACTCGCATCGCGCGGGAGCACCCGGAGTGGGTGATCTCGCCCGCCGGCGACGGGAGCGGGCTCTTCAACATGGGCATCCCTGAGGCGCGCGGGTACATGACGACCTACCTCGACGCGGCGATCAAAGGGTACGGCCTAGCCTGGCTGAGGATCGACTACAACATCGACCCCCTCGGCTTCTGGCAGCTCATGGACGCAAAGGACCCGGACCGCGTCGGCATGACCGAGATGCGCTACGTGGAGGGGGTCTACCGGATGTGGGACGACCTCCTGGCCGCGAACCCCGGCCTCCTTATCGACGACTGCGCGTCCGGCGGACGGCGGATCGACCTCGAGACCATGTCGCGGTCGATCCCACTATGGCGGAGCGACAACACGTGCGACATGGTGGGCGCGAATCCGGACACCATCATCGCGGCGGCCGTGAAGAACCAGATCATGAGCGCGGGCCTCAACCGCTACGTGCCCCTGAGCACGGTCGGGCAGATGGGCGCGGCGCCCTACTTCTTCCGGAGCGGGTTCAACGGCGGCATCGCCTTCGGGGAAGACGTCCGTTCTCCTGACTACCCGCGCGAGCTGCTGCGCCAGGGGATCGCCGAGGGGAAGCGCATCCGCGAGTACTGGCTCGGCGACTTCTACCCGCTCTCGGACGTGACCACAAATCCACGCGACTGGTGCCTGATGCAGTACCATCGGCCCGAAGAGGGCGACGGAATCATCCTCGCCTTCCGCCGGCACCTGTCGCCCTACAGTGGCTACGACTGCGCCCTGCGCGAGATCGACGCCGACGCGACGTATGAGGTTACGCACTATCACTCCTACGACCCGGAGCCGAAGGCTACCATGAGCGGCTCCGACCTGCAGCGCCTCTCGCTCACCATCCGCGACCGCCCGGGGTCGGTGTTGGTGGAGTACAGGAAGGTCACGCAGCGGTAGAATGGGGCGGTGAGAGGGGGAAGCGGGCCTTGGCCGATCGAGAAGCCCGATCCCGACAGCGCGAGACCGACCGGCGTCCATGGTATGTGGAATGGCCGCTGTTCTTGGTTGGCTACGTAGTCTGGGGCCTCGCCTTCGGGATGGTCGAGGAGCTGTGCGGGTGGCTGGGCTTCGGCGGGCTGCTGATTGTGGCGGCGGTGACTGCGGTACCGGTTGTGGCGGTCCTGCTCGCCATCAGGTATACGTCTGTGCCGATCAACGAAGTCTCGACCACAGAGATCACCGTCCGCGACGGCAGCCTCAGAGGGCCGTGGGTCGCATACCTCGACGATGTTGTCCGCGTTGAGTCAGGGGAGCGTGGGCGAGACGGGCGCACCGAGTGGTTCGCCGGGCCCAGCGGATGCAGGCTGGCGGCGGCGCGGGGGCGTGTGGGGTTTATCAGGCGCGATCGGTCACAGTCCGGTGCGGTTCGCTTAGCGCTTCGCGATCGAACTCAGGTTGTGCTGTCAGCCGAGAGCCCCGAGGAACTCGCCGCCGTCATCGGGAAGGCGATGGCACGCAAGTGGCCGGTGTTCCCGCCGGTGGAGCGGTGAGGGGCCGGTTGGGCCTGCGCTGAGACAATGGGCTTCAGCCCATTGCACCTAGCCTTTGGCAGCAATGGGCTGAAGCCCATTGTCTTGTCTTGGGGCTGAAGCCCACTGCCCGCGGTCAGTCCCCCACCCTCAACAGCCGCGTCTCGCCGAGGGCGAGGGGGAAGGTCACGGAGGAAACGTCGGTCGCGAGCACCTCGCCCGTTAGGAGGTCGGTGACCGTCGAGACCGCGGGCAGGTCGAGCGTCTTCTCCCCGGCCGTGGTCGCCGCGATACCCAGGAACGAGCCGTCGGTGAGGACCACATCGTCCGAGTCGCACCACACGTGCACCCCGGCGCGTGCGAGGATGCCCCGTAGGACCGACGCTGGGCACTGGACCGCGCCGATGTACGCCCGCAGGCCCTGTTGCGTCTCCGCGAGCGCCGCCCCCACCGAACCGTCCGCGTACCGGCCCAGCACCTCCACGCCCTCGTGCTCGTGCACGGCAAGCAGCGGGTCAAGCACGAGGTCAGTCCCAAACCGCTCACCGGCGACGGGAGTGACGCGGCCGGGCTGGTTCGTTCCGCGGACTATGCGGAGCCCCGTCGTGTAGCGGACGTTGGGCATATCCCAACCGACCTTGTTGTCGAACGCGGGGCCGTCGTCGAGCAGGCCGGCGCCGTAGAGCCAGACGGCCGCTGCGCCATACGTCGCTCGCGTGATGGCTCCGAGCTTCTCGGAGTTCACGTGGAACGCGTTGAGGAAGATATAGGCCTTCGCCTTGGGCGCGCGTCCGGCCACGAGGTCGCTCATGAGCCGGATCTCAAACGGCATGCCCATGCGGAAGAGCTGGCTGCGCATCTCATAGACCAGCGGCGAGTGCAGCTCCCGCCCGGCGCCCGTGTACCACGGCGCGGTTTCGTCCACGATCACGACGACCTCCGGCTTCCACTGCGCGGGCCGCTCCTGCTCCGCGGCGTACAGCTCGCGCAAGCGCCCGATGTTCTGCCAGATGTCCGCCCCGTTCAGCCACCCGATGCCGCCAAGGTCCATGTACCAGCAGGCGAGCCGCCTGGGAACAAGCTGCGCGAAGTTCCGCCGGTGGACCCAAAGCGTCCCCTGCGGCGTGTCCACCCGGCCGAAGCCGGAGTCCGCGGGAGTGAGGTACGTCCGCGTGTCGTCCTCGTTCAGCCAGAGCTTCCCCGCCCCGCGAACGCTGTCCACCGCGGACATGAATACCCCGGCGCCCCCGAGCTCGCGGTCGAGATAGGAGATCGGCGACACGAGGATGTCCACATCGGGGCACTCGAGCAGTCGCGACATGGCGAGGTGGCCGCTGTGCTGAGGGCCCATCGGAATGCCGTGCATGTCGAAGATGTAGCCGTAGAAGAAGACGGTGAGCTTCCGCCGGCCGGTCTCGGCCTTGATGACCCGCGCCATCTCCTCGAGCGGCTCCTCCATCGCGGCCTGCTTGAACTCGAAGTAGTCGATGATCCGTCGCTCGGCCGCCGGGTCGCGGAAGAGGCCGAAGGTCCCGTGGGTCAGCTCGTCCGCGGTCGGGATCTCCGCGGCGCCCATCTCAGCGGCCGGGTCGCGCCACCATTCGCGGAGGCGCTCGTCCGAGCCGTAGTGACCGCGCAGCCACGCGCGGAAACCGTCGCGCATGGCGGGTGAGAAGTCGGACACCACCGGCTCCCACGAGCGCTCATAGAACCACTCGCCCGTGTGCTGACCGCACGGGTGGTAGCCGAGCATGTGGTCGCCGTACTTGTCCTCACAGTGGCGCACGAGCGCGGCAAGGTGCTCCGGGAAGTCGGCGCGCCAGGCCGCGGAAGCGACGGAGAAGAAGTCTTCCTTGCCGTCGGAGAACACCATGCGGCTGCCCGGGTGCTCCTCATGCCACCAGTCGGGCGGACCCATGCCAAACCGAGGCAGGAGCAGCGCGTCGGGGTCGGCGGCGAGGGTCATGTCCATCGCCGCATCGACGCCCGAGAAGTCCGCCGCCTCGCCGGGCCTTGGCCATGGCATCGGTATCCCGAATGAGTGGATGTGCACACCCGCCGCGGCGGCGAGCTTCACCTGGTCCGTGTAAGGCGTGTTGTCGGCCGATGAGTAGATGGTGTACGGCTCGCCCTGGTGCAGGGCGAAGAAGTCGACGTACCGCGGCTCCACGGACCGCATCTTCAGCGCGTAGGTGTAGACCTCGCCCTTGCGCGCAGTCATGCCTGTCTCGAAAAAGTGGGCGTGCATCGGGCTCCCGCCGCCGCCGCGAATGTCGATGCGCAGGCTCTGGTTGCCCTCGGTCTTGTCCGTCGTGTCGAGGGCGTAGCTCACATCGGCGCCCTGGTCCGCGCGCTGGAAGAGCTGCCAGACCGCTGAGACATCCTCGAGTGAGCCCTCGAAGCCGCCTTGCTTGAGGCGGTTCTCGCCGGGGCCGACGTTCTCGCGCCATTCGCCGGAGTACACCCTTGCGTCATCTACCCACACAGTCCCCGGCGGGCCGCCCCCGACGCGGAACTGGACGCCGAAGTGATCCGGGTTGTCCTCGGGCACGCGGAACGTGACATGCAGCTCGCGCCACTCCGGGCCGATCTGGACAGGCTGCGGCCCCATGTCCCCGGCGAACCCGAAGAACATCATGGGGACGCGCGGCTTGCCCGCCACGAACAGCGTGGGCGACCCAAGGTGGTCCTTCACCTCGGCCTGCAACTGGAGCGACATCGCGACGATAAGCGTTGAGCAGAGCATCTCGGCAACCTCCAACCCCGGTAGCTGCCATCAGGTTCCCGCCCAGCGGCGGATGGGCCTGCGGGGGCGCTCACACGACCGCGCAGGGCTATTGCGGTCGTTCCAGCAAATGCTGTATGATGACTTCTTGGTGAGAATAGTGGAGTAAGGCGGTCTATTCCACTTATTTCGGTTATTTCAGCAAATGTTGAAGCAGGTGATTCCAGTGAAAATCGGTGGCGAGGGGCAGATTGAGGAGCGGGCCGCACAGGCGCTGATAGGGTGCCTGCGCGAAGTACCGTTCGTCAGCGTGGAGCTCGCGCCCCAGATCGCGCTCCCCGGTGCTAACCGCCCTGACGCCCTGGTGTGGGTGCAGTCCCCTGGCGCCGGGCGCACGATCGTGGCTGAGGTGAAGGCGAGCGGCCAGCCCGCGGCTGCCCGCAGGGCGGTGGAGCAGCTTCTGCGGTACACAGCCGCCCTCCCTGGCGCATACGGCGTGTTCGTGGCCCCCTACATCACCCCGCAGGCGGGCAGGATCTGCACCGAAGCCGGCGTCGGCTACGTGGACCTGGCCGGCAACTGCCGGATCGCGTTCGACAATGTCTACATCCGCGTCGAGGGGAACAGCAACCCCTACACCGAGAGGCGCGAGCTGAGATCGCTCTACTCACCCAAGGCCGAACGGGTCCTGCGCGTGCTGCTCTGTGACCCGCGCCGCGGCTGGAGGCTGGAGGACCTTGCGGAGGAGGCCGGCGTCAGCGTGGGGCACGCGTCCAACGTGAAGAGGCTACTCGAAGGCAGCGAGTGGATCGCCAGTGGCAGGCGGGGACTCAGGCTGACGCACCCTGAGGCGCTCCTGACGGACTGGGCGGGGAACTACCGGTACGATAGGAGCAGCGCCCGGCAGTTCTACACGATGGACCCGCCGGCTGAGGCGGAGAGCCGGCTGTTGCTGGCCTGCGATGAGCTGAACGTACGCTGCGCGCTCACCGGGTTCTCGGGGGCGGCGCGCCTGGCGCCGTTCGTGCGGTACCAGCGCGCGACCGCGTACGTCCTCGAGCGGATCGACGAAGTGGCGTCCGGGGCCTCGGTCAAGGAGGTCGCGACCGGAGGCAACGTCACGCTTCTGACCCCGTACGACGAGGGGGTCTTCTACCGAGTCTCATCCCCGTCGGCCGAGCGCGTCGTGTCGCCGGTGCAGTGCTATCTGGATGTCCGGGCTGTGCCGGCGCGTGGCGAAGAGGCCGCGGAAGCGCTGCTCGAGAGGGCGATCAGGCCGACATGGTGACTGCGTCCCGCGACTACACGAGCGAAGCCGTCGAGGCCGCGCGGTCCGTTTTGGTCGAACTCGCTCATCTCCTCGGGGAGTACCGGGACAGCATCGTGCTCGTCGGCGGATGGGTGCCTCCTCTACTTCTTGGCCAACACGGGGAGGACCATGTCGGCAGTATCGACGTCGACCTGGCCCTGGATCACGTCCGCTTCCAGCCGAGCGGGTACGCGCAGATACAGGGCCTGCTGGAGGGCGCTGGGTACGCGCCTGACCCGCGCCAGCCGTTCATCTACCACAGGCAGGTGGGCGACGTAGACGTTGAGGTCGACCTGCTCGCCGGCGAGTACGAGGGCACCGGGCGCGGCCACAGGACGCAGCGGGTCCAGGGCGTCTGCCCGCGCAAGGCGAGGGGCTGTGACCTCGCCTTCGACGCTCCGGTAGAGGTGCGCGTCGAGGGGCGCCTGCCCGGTGGCGCCAAGGACAGCGCCACCGTCCGGGTTGCCTCCGTTGTGGCGTTCCTGACCATGAAGGGGATGGCACTGGCCGACCGGCTCAAGGAGAAGGACTCCTACGACATCTACTTCTTCGTCCTGCACTACCCGGGCGGGGTCGCCTCGCTCGCCGAGGAGTTCGCCGACTACGCCAATCGCGGGCTCGTGAAGGAGGGGCTTGGTCACATAGCCGACAAGTTCGCCTCGCCGGATCACGTAGGGCCGGCTCAGGTGGCCGATTTCCTGGACGTGTACGGCCCGGACGACAGAGCGCTGCTCTTGCGCGACGCCTACGAGCGCGTGAAGGCCCTGCTCGACGAGGTCAGCAAGGATCGCTCGGCGGGCTAGCGCCCGTCCTTCGCTTCACCGGCCCCCCTTGAGTGCCTCTCCCGTCATCGGCACGAACCTGACGGGCAGCGTGACCTCGTCGACGAGCGCGCCCCCGCGCTTGGTCAGCAAGTGGAGCCACTGGGGCCCGACGTCCCCGCCGACCGGGATCACCATCCGGCCTCCCTCCTTGAGCTGCTCCTTGAGCGGCTCGGGCACCTTGTCGGGCGCGCAGGTGACGATGATCCCGTCGAAGGGCGCGTGCTCGGGCCACCCCTTGTAACCGTCGCCGCAGCGGACCGTGACGTTGCTGTAGCCAAGGTCGCGAAGCCGAGCTTCCGCGCTCGCGGCGAGTGGTGGGACTATCTCAATGCTGTACACGTGGTCCACGATCACGGCCAGAACGGCCGCCTGGTAGCCCGACCCGGTGCCCACCTCCAGAACCACGTGGTGAGGCTCCGGCTCGAGAAGCTCGGTCATCTTCGCCACGACGCCCGGGGCGGAGATAGTCTGGTCCTCGCCGATCGGCAGCGGCGTGTCAAGATAGGCCGCCGATCGCAGCCGCTCGGGCACGAACAGGTGCCGCTCCACCTTTCTCATGGCTTCGATCACCCGGTCGTACCTGAGTGAGTACTCGTCGACCAGCCTGTCGACCATGCGGCTCCTGGCCGTGGCGTAGTCCGGACTTCCGTTGGGGCCAACCGGCACCCACAGGCCCGGCCGTCGCGGCAGGGCCAGCACCAGGAGGGCAGCCAACGCCCCGAGACCGAGACCGATGGCCAGTCCGCGCAGCCCGCGGTGACTAAGAAGCCCCATGGTCACCCCTCCATCGCCGGCTGAACCACACCTCACTATCGTGTTTCCCCGCCGAAGCCCCGCCGCCCTCCGACGCAGCCGGGAAGGTGGCGCCGGGCCCGGTCGGAAACCCTCAGTACGGTGTAGCCTGAAGCAGATTCGGGGTGGAGCGCATGTCCGGTGCCAGGCGCGCGTTCGGGTTGTTAGCGTCTTCCTTTCTGCTATGCGCGCTGATCGCCCCCGCGGCGGCTGACGACATGTGGGCGGCATCGGACTTCGGCATCGCCGAGGGTCTGCTGCTACTGGTCTTGGGAGTGGCGTCCCTGCTGGGGATCCTGCTCTGCCTGGCCGTGCTGATTTCGATGACGGTGTTCGTCGAGGCCGGCATCTTCAGCAAGCTCCTCGGTACGGGGTTCAGGCGAGCCCTCGTCTGCTCCCTTGTGGTGAACGCCGCATCGGCGGTGGTTAGCCTGCTGCTGTGGCTGATCCTAGGCCCCGAGGGCGGCTGGAAGACCGCAATCGTGACCCACCACTATAGCCGTGTGGCGGGCTATATGCTGCGCTCCATCCTCATCACCCTGTCGGTGGAGACGCCTGTGCTGATGCTCATGCTCCGCGGTGAGGAGCTGGACACCAAGGAGGTGCTCCGCGCGGCGGCGGTGGCGAATGCGGCGTCCTACGGGCTCACCTTCGTTGTCCTGCTGTTCGTCTCGCTGCCGTTCAGGGGGTAGGCGGCGGTGGCGCGCCGTCGCCGTTCCTGTGAACTGCACCCCCTCAGTCCCACGGCAGGTGCGAGCCGGCGCGGTTGACAGCCTCCAGGAACTCCTCCGCGGTCTGAGCGTGTAGAGCACGCACGTACTCCGCGTCCGCTTCGACATTCAGGCCGCCCTGCGACGGGGCTATAAGGTAGATCGACCACGTGTGCGGGAGCTTCCGGCGCAGCTCATCGAGCACGGCCGCGTCCTTCTCAGGGTCGAACCGGAGCAGCTCCTTCGCCTCGTGGTCGCAATAGGACGCCTCGTTCAGGATCCCGACTGGCAGCACGCCGCTCGGCACGTCGCCCTCCAAGAGGGAGCCGTACGGCACGCCGTCCGCCGCCCTCATCGCGAGGCCGATCTCGGACCGGAACGAACGGCTCTCGTCGTCCGGTGTCACGAGGGACACCTCGATCTGCTTGAAGGGCTGCGTCGGCACCTCGCCGCGCGAGCTCTCCAGTGCGGTCCAGCTACCCTTGGGCGTCCAGTACTCGACTATGTAGTGAGTCTGTAGCGGCCCACACCACGTCGGGTAGCCGGCCAGGATCCTGGCGGGGATGCCCTCGGCCCTGAGCAGCGCGGCCACGAGGTTCGCGTTACTGGTGCACGAGCCCGGGCCGGAGAGGGCTGACACGGCATCGAGGGCCATGATGTTGTCGCCCTTGACACGCTGCGGGGCTGTTGCCGCCCACCGGATGAAGGCCTCGAAGCCGCCTGCGTCCGCACGTCCCTTGTCCGCCGTCTCCCTGATACGCGCGTCGTCGCATTGGACGCATCGCGTACTCGCGAGCCAGGGCAGCACGTCCTCCGGGAGCGCGCCGCGATCGGGGAAGTCCTGTCCCTCCAGGGAGTACGTCGCCTTGTCGAGCACAGCAGCCGCCTCGATGGTGACTCGCGCGTTCTCGCCCTTCTTCAGTGGGGCAAGAGTGAGCTCCAGCACGTGGTTCACGTCGTCGCGCGCCACTACGCGCGCCGAGATGAGCGCCCGAGGCGGATCGCACGACCAGCCGAGCCAGAAGGGCACCTGCCCCGGCAAGACGATGGGGATGGGAGACGTGACTGTGAGGCCCGCCGAATCCTCGGTCGCTCGGAAGTCGTACGCCGCACGGGCCAGGACGACTGCCGGCCGATCTAGGGGCGGCGGCGGCGGGACGCCCGGCCCCATGTCCTCCAGCGTGATGTCGTCGAACCACGCAGTGCCGCCGCCGAAGACGAAGGGGATCACGTTCGCCCGTGCGGCGTTGGCCGGTGTCACCAGTTCGGTCCGGAAGCGAGACCAGTCGCCCTGGTCACGCTCGACCGGCTGCGACCCCTGGGTGGTGCCGAAGCCCACCATCTCGCCTTCCGCGGACCATATCTGCACGCATGCTGCCGCGCACGCGTCGCCCGTTAGGCCCTCTGTGCGGACCCAGAACGAGAGCGCGAGCCGGTGGGCCACGGGCGCCCCCACCGTCTGGGAGATGCCCACGAGGTCGGTGTCCCCGGCCGACGCCGACAAGCGGAAGGCCTTGCCACCCGCACGCCCGGCGCCGTCGGCTACCTCGAAGGTGTGCCCTTCCTTGGCGTCGGCGTACACCCAGATGACGGCCTCGTCCTCGGCTCCGCCGTTGGCCAGGAGATTGGCCGGAGGCTGAGCAGCCCAGACCCACGAAGCGCCGAGGACCATCGCTGCGATACCACTCCGTAGTGCGCAGGTCATATTGCGCCCCCTTGCTCTGTTGTCGGCTCACGGCCGGCCATCGCGCTCCACCCCACTTCTCTAGCCCTGCGGTCGGTGGTTCCGCGCAAAGGCGGCCCGCCCCTCGTGTCCCGGTCAGGGTCTACCAGCATAGCGCGACTACGGGTCGGCTCAGGCGTCCTGCTATCCAGGCGAAGGGAGAGTGGAGTGATGAAGGCACGGAGACTCACGCGAGCGTTCGTCCTTGCACTGGCGGCGGTAGCACTCACGGTCGGAGCCCGAGCGTCCTTGGCGCAGGGCCCCATGCTGTTCCGCCAGCGAGCGACCCCGGCGGAGGTGCTTGTCACTGAGGTGCGCTCCCGGCAGGCGGGTACTATTGCCGGGCAGATCGCGCAGGAGGTCGAGCAAGACGTCACCACCCTCAGCCTGACCCGTGCCGTCGAGGGTGATCTGGCCACCAAGGATGACTACACGCTCGCCATGCGGCTGTACGTGAAGGTCGGGGATCAGGTGCAGGTGGACACGGCGGCCGGGCAGGACCTGGACCTCGGCGAGATCGATCCCCGTGGCATCTGTGTCACGACCGTCACCGACTCGCGCGGGCATGTCGAGCAGTCGATCGGCGCGACCGGCCAAGAGGACCCTCTGGCCAAGCTACAGACTGAGATGTACTACCGAGTCATGGAGCTTCCCGAGCAGGCCATCAGCGTCGGAGACACCTGGAAGACGAGCAGCCGGTTCGAGATGTGGGAAGGCCAGGCCACTGCTGAGGTCGCCTGGCGCTTCGATCGCATCGAGGAGGTCGATGGGCGCCAGGTCCCCGTGCTTGTCGGCGAGGCGACGATCACGACGACGGAGCTCAGTGTTCCGCCAAAGAGCATCACCACCGATATTGGCAACGGGCCGCAGAAGCTCACGATCAAGGAGCAAGTCAGTGAGCTGACCCTCAAGGAGACCATCGAGCTTCGTTGGGACACGGAGAAGGCGCGGATCGGCCAGGTCATCGTACAGCAGCAGCTCGACGCCACTACCAGCCAGAGCGTCTTCACCGAGCAGGGCACGCCGATCGGTGCGGGCCAGGAGATCACGGTGTCGCGCCAGGGCACGACGGAGACCGTGGACCGAGCGCCCACCGACGAGGAGCTCGGGCAGATGGTGACCCTCGCGCTGACGAACTCGATCCAGCGGAAGGACTTGGCGCTACTGCGCTCCGTCCAAGCTCCCCAGGCGGACCTTAGGTCAGTCGAAGACGAGCTAACGAAGCTCTTCGCGGAGTACAGCTCCCTTCGGGCCACCGCCAAGGACATCCGGTTCGCGGCGGCCGGGGACGAAGCCACAGTGCGCCTTCGGCTTACAATCACGGGACGCAAGCCGGAAGCACGCCCCGGCCCGGATGTCAGCGATGTCATCCAGATCCTCGACCGTGAGGCCACGCTCAGCCTTGAGCGCGGCAAAGGCATGTGGCTGCTTCGCGGCGTGGCGTAGTGCGCTACGCGCCCATGGCTCGCAGGACGGCGTCGATGTCGCCCGAGACGCGAACCGGGGCGTTGGGGAAGGTCGGTCGGATGTCGTCGAGCGAGCCGGTGTGGTACCCGATGGTGGCATCGGGGTCCTTCAGCAGATGCCCTGTCAGGATGCCCACTACTCGCTCGACGCGTCCGATGACGCCGCGGGCGACGAGCTTGCGGCAGCCGGCGACGGTCGCGCAGGACGCGGGCTCGGCGCCGATCCCCGCCGCGTCCACGACGGCCTTGGCGTCCATGATCTCCTGGTCGCTCACCTGCTCCACGGTTCCGCCGCTCTCGCGGACCGCGCGGAGGCTCTTCCGCCATGACACGGGCCCGCCGATGCAGATCGCCGACGCCATCGTGTCGGGCCGCTCGACAGGTACCAGGTCGGAGCCGCGGATGAGGGCCGTGTACAGCGGGTTGGCGCCCTCGGCCTGGATGACCGCGATCTTCGGCATGTGACGCAGCAGCCCCAGGTCGCCAAGCTCAGCCAGGCCCTTGTAGATGGCCGAGCTGTTGCCGAGGTTGCCCCCGGGAAGCACGATCCAGTCGGGCGGCTGCCAACCAAGGCTCTGCAGCAGCTCGAACCCGACCGCCTTCTGGCCCTCCAGGCGGAAGGGGTTCAGCGAGTTCAGCAAGTAGGCGCCCGCGCGCCGGCACGCCTCCTCCGCGATAAGCATGGCGCGATCGAAGTTGCCCTCAACCTGGATCGTCTTGGCGCCGTACGCGAGCGCCTGGCTCAGCTTGCCGAGCGCGATCTTGCCCTCCGGGATGAACACGTACGCACTCATTCCGGCCTGAGCGGCGTAGGAGGCCATCGATGCGGACGTGTTCCCGGTCGACGCGCACGCGACACGCGTCATCCCGAGGAGCCGCGCGACCGTGACGCCGACGGTCATGCCGCGGTCCTTGAACGACCCCGTCGGGTTCTCGCCTTCGTGCTTGAGGGCCAGGTCGTCGATGCCCGCGTACTCGGCGACGCGTTCCGACCGGTACAGGTTCGTGTCGCCCTCGGGCTTGGTGATCGCTTGGTCGCGGTCGATGGGCAGCACCAGCTCGCGGAAGCGCCAGACGCCGGATCGATCGGCGCGGTGGCGCGACGCCAGCCGCCGGTCGAACTCGCGAGTGAGGGACTCGCGATCAGACGGAGCCGCGAACGAGTGGACTACATCGAGTGTCTCGCCGCACGCGCAACGGTACCGCGCCTCGAGGCCGTCGTACTCGGCCTGACAGACAACACACCGCAGCTTCCAGGTGATGTTCACAGCCGCCTCGCCCCCGGGCAATCGGCAGGAGACACGATCTCGCGAGAGGCCAGCCCGGCACGGGCGAACGCGCGCGACATCGAGCCCGCCACCTCCCGAGCGCTTCTTGGCGAATGGCAGAGAGCGAACACGGACGGGCCCGACCCGCTGATGGAGCTGCCGAGCGCGCCCGCTCCGAGTGCTGAGTCGATCACCTCCATACAGCCGGGAATCAGCTTGGCCCGCGCCGGGGTGACCACCTCGTCGGTGATGCACCGCGCGATGACTCCGATGTCGCCCGTGTAGCACGCGCTGACGAGCGCCGCCACGTTGGCGGTGTTGCGCACGAGCTGCTCCAGGGACACGGACGCTGGGAGCACCGCTCTGGCCTCCCGGGTCAGCACCTCATAGTCCGGCGTGACCACCACCACCGTTAGGCCCTCGGGCACAGGCAGGCGAATCACGTCGAGGGGCCGGATGGAGCGGATCAGGATAAGGCCGCCGAGCAAGGCCGGAGCCACGTTGTCAGCGTGGCGCCCGGAGACAGCCGCCTCGGCCTCCATGCAAGGCTCGACCAGCTCCGCCTTGCGCAGGGGCGAGCCCATCAGCTCGTTGACAGCCATGGCGGCCGCGGCGGCGCTCGCCGAGGAGCTGCCGAGCCCTGAACCTATGGGCATGGCCTTGCGCAACTCCAGCTCGACCCCGGTCTCGATGCCGGCGCGCTTGAGGGTCTCTATCGCCGCGATGCCCGCCGTGTTCTTGTCGGCGGCCGAGCTGAGCGCGCCTCCGTCGCCGGTGATGGAGGCCATCCGGACGCCCGGCTCGTCGGCCGATCTCGCGACGACCGTGTCTCCCGGGCCCTCGATCGCGAGCCCGAGGATGTCGAACCCGAGGCCGAGGTTGGCCACGGTCGCGGGCGCGAAGACTGTCACCTCGTGGACCGCGCCCACCTACCTCGCCCTCCCCGTCTCGTGCAGACCGAAGTCCCGGTGTATCCCTTGGACAGCCTCCGCGACGTCATCCTCGTCGACCGCGATGGTGACGTTGAACTGCGATGACCCCTGCGCGCAGGCGATGACATTCACGCCGCGCGAGCCGAGCGCCGCGAAGAGCCGGGCCGCGACACCTGGGGTGTCGCGCATGCCCAGCCCGATGGCGGCGACGAGCGCCGTGTGCCGGCGGACGGAGATGTCGTCGATGAAGCCGCGCGTGAGCTCGTGCCGGAACTCGCGCTTGAGAGCGGTCTCCGCGGTCCGGGCTTGCTCGGTCGGAACGGCGAGGCATATCGACGCCTCGGAGCTCGACTGGCTGATCATCGTCACGCGAGCGCCGGCCACGTCGAGCGCCCCGACCACTCGGTGAACGATGCGAGTGGCCGGTTCCACGCCGCTGCTCTCTACCGACACCAGACACTGACCGCGAGCGGCCGCGACCCCCTTCACGGGGCTGGGCCCGGCGGTGAACCGCCCGGTCACGAGGGTGCCGGGCTTCGATGGATCGGCGGAGTTGCGGATGCGGATGGGGACGCCGAGCTTCCGGATGGGGAGGATGCTCGACAGGTGGAGCGCGTCGATCCCGTAGTACGAGAGCTCCGCCGCCTCGCGGTAGTTGAGGTGATCGATAACGCGCGCGTTGGGCTCGAGGTCGGGCGCCGCGGTGTAGACTCCTTCAGCGACAGTCCAGATCGTCACCTCGTCGGCACGGAGGGCCGCCGCTATGAGCGTCGCCGTGAGGTCGGAGCCGCCCTTGCCGAGGGTCGTCGTAGCGCCGTCCGGTGCACGGCCGATGTGGCCGGTCACGACCGGGGCGCCTCCCGACTCGAGCGTCGCCCTCAGCACGGACGAGATCGTCCTGCCGGCAACGTCGGAGATGACCGTCGCGGCACCGAAGCTGTTGTCGGTCTCGAGGAACTCGTCCGCATCGCG